>Ga0316197_10004013_pt1 | contig 10447 bp, 12 predicted proteins | sample OudBiesiAoxic_MG_FD_204939 | JGI IMG/M metagenome (GOLD analysis project Ga0316197, IMG submission 204939) | Coastal sediment microbial communities from Oude Bieten Haven, Netherlands - site A oxic | ecosystem: Environmental > Aquatic > Marine > Coastal > Sediment | place: Netherlands... | reverse complement strand
CTGAACACCCTGGAACCGATTGATCTTCTTCCCGAACTGCTCGCGTTCGTTCGTGTAGCGCAGGGCCTGCTCGAGGGCTCCCTGGGCGAGTCCGACTGCATGGGCAGCGATGCTGATCCGCCCTCCATCCAGCGTATCGAGAAACACCCGGAACCCGTCGTCCTCCTCCCCGAGGAGGTTCTCGACAGGGACCCGGACGTCCTTCATGATCAGCTCCCGAGTGTCCGAGGCGTTCCACCCCAGCTTGCGCAGCTTGTCACCCGCCGAGAAACCCGCCATCGGCTCGAGTTCGTCACTGTGGCCGAACCCGACTTCCCGGGCCCGTTCGAGATCGCAGGTCTCCTTGGTCATGATGAGGGCGCTCACCCCCTTGTTTCCCTTTCCCGGAGACGTGACCACGGCCATCACGAACACCTCGCCCACACCGCCGTGCGTAATCCAGGTCTTCTGCCCGTTCACGACGTAGTGGTCTCCCTGCCTGACCGCGGTAGTGAGCATGCCACTCGCGTCCGAGCCCGATCCCGGCTCCGTGAGGCCGAACCCCCCGATCACCTGGCCACTGGCCAGTGGGGTGAGGTACTTCTCCTTCTGGGCGTCGGTGCCCCACCGATGGATGGGCGTCCCGCACAGCGAGGTATGCGCTCCGACGGTGATCGAATGGCTGGCATCGACACGAGCCAGTTCCTCGGCGACGATCACGGAAGCCATGAGGTCCATGCCGGCCGCGCCGTACTCCTCGGGCCACGGTATGCCGAACAGGCCCAGCTCGGCCATCTTCGCCGCGTTGTCCCACGGGAATTCCTCCCGATCGTCCATTCCAGCGGCCACCGGGGCGATCTCCGCCTCGGCGAACTCCCGTACCATGTCCCTCAGCATCAAGTGATGATCTTCGAGGTAGAGGTCGAACTTGGTCATCCGGGTCCCTTCCGTTCGGAGCTGGCCGACGGCCAGCGGGCCGCAGCCGGAGCTGCAGAGAAACGCGGGCGACGTCCGGTGAACGCCGCCCGCTTCAAGATAATCCGCCGGCCGGCCAGCGGAAACTACGCTGGCTGCCGCCCGTTCAGATCGACGGCCGTTGGTATCTCTCGAGCCACTGGAACCCGAGGTCATCCCAGCGAGTCAGGTACAGCGTCCCTTCCCCGAATGCCCGCAGCGAACTGCGGACGGGAATCGTGATGGAGCCCACGCGGTCCCCCTCTCCATCGAACACGTCCAGCACCGGCGCGTCGCCCGCCGGTACGTGTCTTTCCACCCACACGTACCCCGCCGGATCCACGAGCACGGATTCGGGCACGAACGGAGGCTTGACCTCGGGCCATTCGAACCGGTCCACAGCCGGCGCGCTACCGCCGCCACGTCTCATGCTGGCGTTCATGACGCCGTTCTCGTTCGACACCATCATCATCATGCCGTTGGCCGCCAGATCTTCGGCCCAGGCCTCCTTGTCGGCTTCTCTCACCGCCACCGGCTCGTACTCCACCGGAGAGCCGGAGATGACCGAACCGTCAGGGCGTACCCAGTCCACGTGATAGTCGCCCGATCGGACCACCGCCACGGCTCCGTCGGGTCCCACGGACCAACCGTCCTCGGGACTCAGCGGGACCGGCCGCACCTCCTGCCGCATGTTGTTCGCCCCGCCGGAGGTGGTCTCGGTCACATCAGCCAGTTTGACCCGAACCAGGGGCTCCGGGGCCACACCCGCGTCAGGCTGCCACCGGACGATGTCGGCCGAGTCGCGGATCATGCCATCGCCCCGCGGCTGGTAGTATAGATATCCACTGCCGTCCACTGCCTCCGGGATAATGATCTGCAGACCCATGTCCTCCTGCTGAACGATGGGTACGGTGCGGCCGAACCCGTAGTCCGACCCGACGACCGTCATCCGTCCGTTCCCCAGGTCGACCATCAGCGTAGAGTCGCCCGGCCAGCTGAAGAGACCGTCCGGCTGTCGGTACTCGTCCGGTCCCTGCCCCTTCCGGGAGATGGTCTCCACCCCTTTGAACTCGGGATCCAGCACGTACAGCTTCTCTTCCAGCGCATCCGACACGAGCAGCCGACCGTCATTCAGTTCCCGTATGCCACCAATCAGGCTGAACGGCTCGGCGTACGCGCTGGTGGGGCCTTCGAGCGAGGCTATTTCCTGCGCCGCGGCATCCGCGGGGCCCCACAGTGCCAACACGCCCGCCGCCAGGGTCACGGTGACGGCCACTACCGACCGTTCATACCCACACTGCTTCATCGATTCCCTCCGTAGCTGTCGCCTCTACGGGCGCACCTTCTGTCCTTCCCGAACATCTCGTAGACGCCCGGCCAGCCATCACGGTTGCCCAGCCGTCCGGCACCGGTCGCAGCCGGCACAGCGGGGGGCGGGTTCACCGAAGTACCGAGCGATGTACGCTCTCCGACACCGACGGGTCGAAACATAGCCCATCATCGCCTGCAGGCGGGCCTTCGAACGCCGCCTGGACTCTGGGGTCCGATGGCCCCCGTCACGGATCAGCGTGGCCTGGATCGCTCGGTCCCGGGGAGTGGCCAGGAGCATGGCGTGAGCCGGCGCCCCGTCGCGACCGGCACGGCCCGCCTCCTGTACGTACGATTCCAGGGCTCCCGGCACTCCGCAATGACACACGAGGCGGATGTGCGGGTGGTCGATTCCCATTCCGAAGGCGCTCGTCGCACACACCACGCGCAGTCTGCCGCCGAGGAACCGCTCCTGGACGCTGCGCCGGGCGTCGCTCTCCATCCCCGCGTGGTAGTACGCCGCACGGACCCCGAGCCGGCATAGCGCTTCGGCCGCGTGTGCCGCGCCGGATCGGGTGGGCACGTACACGATCGCCGCACCCGTCCGATGCGATCGGAGGACGCTGCGAACCGCGACGCCGACCCGGTCGACCGCCTCGGTCACGGAGCGTGGTCGAACCGCGATCCACTGGATGTTGGGGCGATCGACCGAGGCGACCACCCGAAACGGGTCGCGAAGCCTCAGGCAGCGCTCCGTGTCCGCTCGCGTGGCCGGAGTGGCGGTAGCTGTGAACGCCGCGATCGGCGGGTGGCCGAGCCGGGCCGAGAAGTCTCCGATCCGCCGGTACGCGGGCCGGAAGTCATGTCCCCATTCGCTGATGCAGTGGGCCTCGTCGACGACCAGCCATGTGGGACGCCGGTCGGCCCACACGGCCTGGAACCGGTGTCCGCCGAGCATTTCGGGAGACACGTACAGGAGACGCAGGTCGCCCGCCGCGAGGGACCGGAGCGTTCTGACCTGGACATCCGGCGGCGTCGCGGACGTCAACTCGGCCGCGGGCAGGCCTCTTCCCCTCAGCGCGTCCACCTGGTCCTGCATCAGCGAGATCAGCGGACTGACGACCAGCGTGGTTCCAGGAGTCATGAGGGCCGGAAGTTGAAAACAGATGGACTTGCCCGCCCCGGTCGGCAGGATGGCCAGCACGTCGCGCCGCCGTAGCATGGCGTCGACGATCGGCCGCTGATACCGCCGAAAGCGTGGGTGGCCGTAGACCCGGAGAAGAGCGGCCTCCGGAGACTCCACACATGGCTGGGGCGCTCCTGTCGCTGGTACGCGCATGCCGAGCGATGGCACACCGCGCTCAATGGACCCTCATCCCGGGTCGCTCGGCTGACGCTCTGGGCCGACCGCCGGGCTCCGACGCTGCCCTGTTGACGGCTCGATGAGCGGGGCCCGGCAACGTCCCGCCGCGTTCGGGACCGGACGGGGCGGAGGCGGGAAATGGCGAGTCGCAAACGTCGGGAGTTGGCCCTGGATATCGTGGTCGGCCTGATGGTCATCGTGGCCCTCTCCTTCGTGGTCCGGGAGCGCGTGGTACCCTGGATCGCCGAGCGGTCGGTGGTGGACCCCGGCGAGGTAGTCCGCGAGGCACCCGCCCTCATCGATGCGGAGACGGGTGACTCCCTTCCTTTTCGGCAGGACGCGAACAATCTGCTGCTCGTGTTTCGCTCCACCTGTCCGACGTGCGAGCGGACCGCGCCCGCCTGGAACCGCCTCTCCACGAACGGAGAATGGCTGACCACCGCCATCGGGCTTGAAGACCCGGATGGGGCCGTCACCTACGCCGGTGTCCACCTCCCGGCGGTCCGGGTCGGGGTACCGGTGGACATCGATCAATTCACGAGGCGGTTTCGCATCAGCGTCGTGCCCACGACGCTCGTCATAGATCGCGGCGGCCGACTGGTCGCGCGACATGCTGGTCCCCTGGAGGCATCCGACGTAGAGGCGCTTCGTGGCCTCGCCTCCGCCTCCACACCCTGACTCCACTCGAAAGGAGATCCCCGATGAAGAGACTCTGGCTCGTCCTGGCCCTGGCCGTGCTGTCGGCGCCTCCGCCCGCGATGGCCGCGGCGGAAGCCGGTCCGGCGAAGTGCCAGGACTACTGTGCCGAGATGGCCGCACAGAGCTGCGACCGAATCGACTCGTGGAAGTGCACCTGGTACATCCTCGGCTGCCTGGCGGGCTGCAACATCGCGTCGCTTTGAACACGCAACCAGCGGAAGGAGCAACACATGGTAAGAAGGATGAGGCTGTTGAGCGCCGCGCTCGCGGTCGCCGCGCTCGGAACGATCACCGCGCCACCAGCGGAAGCCGCGACCGACAAGAGCTGGTGCATGACCTATTGCGACACGATCCACCTCGGATGCCGCAAGACCGTGGGCTGGTTCGACAAGGACGCCTGCGAGGAGTGGAAGCGAGGGTGCCTGGATGGGTGTCGGGTCAACCACTGACCCCGGGGGGGGACTCGCGCAGGGAGGACGCGGCTGCGGCCGCGTCCTCTCAGTCCTCCACGACCTCGTCGGCGGCGTCCCGACGCAGGATGCGGAGGACCAGCGCCGACAGCAGGACTCCGACTCCGAGTCCCGAGGTGAACTCGCTGTCCAACAGAACACCGACGTACCACAGCACGGCGCCAACCACCGCCATGACCATCTGGAACCGCAGCCAGTAGCGGGCTTCCGCGTTCATTCGACCAGCGGGTCACTCACCGGGGCCAGGTCGGTCTCAGCACCCCACGATATCACCCATGCGGCGACCAGCCCGGCGATCGCGTTGCCGAGCAGAACGAAGGGGAACGTCAGGAAACCCTGCCGCACGCCGAGAAGACCGAGACCCAGGAAGACCGGGTACACCACGAACAGAGTGTACAGGCTCGGCAGGAGGCTGAAGGTCGTCCCCTTCCCGGCGAACTCGTCGCCCGGGATCAAGGGATAAAGGGCGCCCATGGCCAGACCCCAGACCGATCCGTAAAGGGCCCGGAACAGGTACTGTCCGGCCGACAGGTCGACATCGATGCCTACCCGGAACAGCAGGGTCAGACCGATGCTACCGGCCGCCACCGTGAGCATCCCGTGCACCAGGCCGGCGAGCGCACCGCCGAGCAACCCGAGCCCCAGCCTTGAGGACAGGTCCAGCGAGCCTTCCACCGCCGGGCCGAAAGGCCGACCGCCGATCGCGACCGCGAGCAGACCGAGCGCGGCCACCAGAAGCAGGATTCCGCCTTCGACGCCGATCCTCGTGCCCATATCCAGCAGCCCGATCCCGCCGAGCCCGGCGGCGAGACCGACGGCCCCGAGGCCCACGGCCGTGGTCGAGACGCGGTTCCGGCCCGCGACGGGCTCCGCCGCCTGTTCACTCATATGATACCCGCCCCTGTTTCGTGTTCAGCGATCCGCTCGTTCGAGGAACCGGCGGACTCCCTCTCGACAGTCGTCGGTCTCGCGCGCGATCACGTTCACCTGCGCTCCCTCGTGGATCGCCGCCTCGAAGCTGGCCCCTTCGATCCGGTACAGCAAGCGCTTGGAAAGAGACACCGCACTCGCGCTGCGGGAGGCCAGCGTCTCGAGGAACGCCGCGGCCTCCCGATCGAACGAGTCCGCCTCGAATACGTGGTTGACCAGCCCGAACCGATACGCCGTGTCCGCGTCGATCGAGTTGCCGAGCGCGATCAGCTCGAAGGCCCGCTTCTCGCCCAGGGAACGCCTGAGAATCGCCATGACCATCGCCGGGACGAAGCCGAGACGCACCTCCGGGTAGCCCAGCCGAGCGTCGGATGTGGCCAGCACGAGGTCGCAGGCGGTGGCGAGGCCCGCGCCTCCGGCCAGCGCCTGACCATGAACGAGGGCCACGACCGGCTTCTCGAGCTTGCGGATCAGAACGAACAGATCGCCCAGCGCGTGGGCTTCCGCCAGGCTCGCATCGGGCCCTGCCTCTACGGCCTCCTGCAGTTCGCGAAGATCCGCCCCGGCGCAGAAATCCGGACCCGAGCCGCCGATGACGATTACCCGGACACGTTCATCGGACTCCGCGAGGACCAACGAATCCTGCAACTCCTCGACCAGCGCGCGATTGAGTGCGTTTCGGCGCTCGGGCCGGTCCAGGGTGACGCGAGCGATTCCCGTGCCCTCGTCGACGGTATAGAGAACCTGCGGGGCCAAGGGCTACTCCTCCCCGGGCGGACGACCCGGGATCTCTCCCGCAACGACCCGGTCGCATACCGCCACGACGTCCTCCGGCACCTCCACCTCGAGCGCCAGGATGCCGGCTCCGAATGTCTTTCCCTGGGCATCGAGCATCAGCGACACGGTCCCGCCGCCGCCCAGCGACTCGTGAAGCAGGAAGTTCAAGGCGGAGAGGTTCGGGAGTTCGAAGCGCTCCACGTCGCCGCGGCATACGCCAGCGAAGTGTGCCCTCACTCGCTCCGGGGTGACCTGGTTTACCAGGTGCTCGTACGCCTCCGGGGCGAGGGCGATGACCCCCACGTTGGCGGTGTCCCCCTTGTCGCCCGATCGGGCGAACGCGATGCGCGAGAGAGGAACCTTCATCCGTTCACTTCCCCTTGCGAGAGGATCTCAGGCATCGCTGACCTCAACGCGAAGCTCGGACTCGACGGCCGTGCGGTCGATCAGGGCAGGCCAGTAGGCCATCACCTCCTGCACCCGCGGTCGCCCGCCGGCGAACCCCGTCACCGACGGCGGGCCGGCGAGAATGAGCGGAGCAATCTCGCGCGTGAAGGCCTCTACAGGAGTCCGGTCGGGAGCTCGGACGCCGACCCGCAGCCCGACCTCGGGAAGATCCGCCGCCGAAGGGCCGGGCTCCAGGCCGAGACACGCGCCGGCTCCCACGAACTCCGTGCGGATTTCGTCGAATACCAACCCGGCCCGGTCGAGCCGCGCTCGCAGCACTTCGTCCGCCCGGCGGGCCTTGGCCAGGGCATCCGGTCCCGCGTAGGTAAGGCTCCCGGTGGCCTTGAATCCGTCGTGATACGCGATGGACACCTTGAGCAGGTCCGTTCGCGGACCTCCTGTGACGCCGCTCACCCTTACTCTGTCCCCTCCCAGGTCAGCCACGGTGACGGTCCCGAAGTCGGCCACGCAATCCGGCGTGATGTAGTCCGCCGGGTCACCCATCTCGTATACCAGCTGCTCGGTGACGCTGGTCCAGGTCACCCTGCCGCCCAGGCCGGGATGCTTGGTGACCACGAACGAGCCGTCCGCCGTGGCCTCGATGATCGGGTACCCGGGGATCGCCAGGTCGACGCCTTGCCAGTCGAAAAGCGTGTTGCCGCCCGCGGCCTGTGCCCCGCACTCGTTGATGTGCCCGGCCACGACGCCCGCCGCGATCCGGTCCCAGTCGTCGTGCGCCCACCCGAACTCGTGCACCAGCGGGCCATAGGTCAGGGCCGTGTCGGTCGAGCGCCCCGTGACGATGATGTCGGCGCCCTGCCCCAACGCTTCCAGGATGGGCTCCATACCGATATAGGCGTTGGCGCTGTAGACCCGGTCCCTGATGTCGGACAGGGGAGCCCCCGTTTCCATGTTCCTGAGCTCGTGGCCCGCGTCGAGCAGGTCGCCGAGACGGTCCATCAGGTCGTCGCCGGTGACGATCGCGATGCGCAGCGGCCGGGTCGTCTTCACGTCGGCGAGGCCAGCCACCAGGGCATCACGGCAGGCGGCCGGGTTCACACCGCCCGCGTTCGTGACCACGCGAACGCCTCCCTCGACGAGTTCGGGAGCGAGATCCAGCATCAAGGGCACGAAGTCACGGGCGTATCCGGCGGCCGGGTTCTTCACGCGCTGCTTCTGCAGGATGGACATGGTGATTTCGGCGAGGTAATCGAGCATCAGGTAGTCGATGTCGCCACTTCTAACCTGGAGCTTCGGAGCCTCCTGCCAGTCGCCCCAGAACCCCTGCCCAGACGCCACCCGAACGATGCGCCCGGCCATCACGCGTGGTCCGGGAGAGTGAAGGCGCCGATGTGCGGGGCCGGGTTCTCGAGGGCCGTGCGAAGGGCCAGGTCCAGCACGTCACGGGTGTCCTCGGGGGCGATGATCGCGTCCACGTACCCGCGGGCCGCCGCGTAGCGGGCATCGAGGTTGCGCTCGTATTCGTCCCGCGTGGACTCCATCTCGGCCTCGGTCTCCGCATCCAGCGGAACGCCTTCCTCGCGCGCCTTGTCGATCCTGGGGCCGTACACGGCGCGCACCGCCGACTCGCCCTCCATCACGCCCATCCGGCCCGTAGGCCAGGTGAAGATGAAATCCGGGTCGAACCCCTGCCCGGCCATCGCGTAATAGCCGGCCCCACTGGCATGGCCCGTGGTGAGGACAATCTTCGGAACGCGGGCCACGGACATCGCCTCGACCATGCGGGCCCCTGCCCGGATGATCCCCGAGTGCTCGGCCTCGGTCCCGACCATGAAACCGCTTACATCCTGCACGTACAGCAGCGGGATCTTGTGCCGGTCACACATGTCCATGAAGTAGGCCACCTTCTCCGCGCTGTCGGCGTAGATGATCCCGCCGAATTTCGGCCGCCCTCCCTTCGGATCCTTGAACATGCCCCGTCGATTGGCGATCACTCCGATGCGCCGGCCCCGCAGGCGGGCCACGGCCGTCAGCATCTCCGGTGCATACCCGGCCTGGAATTCGTCGAACTTCCCCGCATCGAGGAACGTCTGCAGGACTGCTTCCAATTCGTACGGCTGCCGGTGGTCCTGTGGCATGAGTTCGTAGGCCTGGTCGACGGGACGCGCGGGCGACTGCGGCTCATCGACCGGCTCCGGGAGCCGAGCGGGTGGCAGATCGCTCACCAGTTCCCGGATCTTGGCCACGCAGGCCTCGTCGTCGGGGACCTCGTAGTGGGCGACACCGCTGATCTCATTGTGCGTCGTCGCACCACCCAGCACCTCGGCCTCGACGTCCTGGCCGGTCGCGCCCTTCACCAGGTTCGGACCGCCCAACCCCATGAAGCTCGTGCCGTCCACCATCACGATCACGTCCGAAAGCGCCGGAAGGTAGGCACCGCCCGCGATACACGGCCCCATTACGGCCGAGATCTGCGGCACGTCCAGGTAGTGCCTCATGATCGAGTTGTAGTAGAAGAGCCGGCTCGCCCCGTATTTCCCCGGGAACACTCCGGCCTGGTAAGGCAGGTTGATTCCGGCCGAGTCCACGAGGTAGATGATCGGCACGCGGCAGCGCATGGCGATCTCCTGGGCCCGCAGCTTCTTGGGAATCGTCTCGGGCCACCAGCTCCCGGCCTTCACCGTGGCATCGTTCGCCACGATGACCACGGGCCGGCCGCACACCTCGCCGATACCGGTCACCACGCCCACGCCGGGCGCCTGCCCGTCGTACTGGTCGTAGGCCAGGAGAAGGCCGATCTCGAGGAACCCGCCCCCCGGATCAATCAGCAGGTCAATCCGTTCCCGGGCAGTGAGCTTGCCCTGGCTGTGCTGGCGCTCGATCCGCTTTGGGCCGCCGCCCTCGCGCAGTCGGTCCTCGAGCGCGCGAACCTCGTCCACCATCATCCGCATCCGGGACGGTTCGGCCATCAGACCTCGTCGTCCGCGCGGTTCGCGAGGAACCACTCGCGGATGTACGCGGCCGCCTCGCCCGTCGCCGTTCCCGGCCCGAAGAGTCGACCGATGCCGAGTGCCTGGAGCGCCTCGACGTCCTCCTGCGGGATGATACCGCCACCCGTGATGAGGACGTCGTCCATGCCGTTCTCGCGCATCAGATTCGCCACGCGCGGGAACAGGGTCATGTGGGCCCCGGACAGGATCGACAGAGCCACGACATCCACGTCTTCCTGCAGGGCCGTGGCAGCGATCTTCTCGGGGGTCTGGTGCAGCCCCGTATAGATCACCTCCATCCCCGCGTCCCGAAGGGAGGCGGCGATGACCTTCGCGCCGCGGTCGTGGCCGTCCAGTCCCGGCTTGGCGACCAGTACGCGGATCTTTCTCTCAACCATGACGAATTCGCTCCGAATGGAGACGCCGGGCCGCGGCTGACAATCCGCCTCCCGCGGCGCCTTCAAGGTACCCGGCTGGAGTCCGCGTCAAAAGGCCACGGGCTCCTGGAACCGGCCGTAGACGCTCTCGAGCGCGCCCCGAATCTCGCCCAGCGTGGCGTAGCTGCGGAC
>Ga0316197_10004012_pt1 | contig 10448 bp, 7 predicted proteins | sample OudBiesiAoxic_MG_FD_204939 | JGI IMG/M metagenome (GOLD analysis project Ga0316197, IMG submission 204939) | Coastal sediment microbial communities from Oude Bieten Haven, Netherlands - site A oxic | ecosystem: Environmental > Aquatic > Marine > Coastal > Sediment | place: Netherlands... | reverse complement strand
GATCCTGTCGGGGTATCTTGGCCGTACATTTGCCCAGAAATTTCCTCTCAACCTATCTATCAGTATCACCTTCGAGCAGAATTACGGTGGCATCGACGGCGACAGTGCGTCATCGACGGAGTTGTACGCGATCCTGTCCAGTCTATCCGGAATACCCATTCGCCAGGGCATCGCGGTAACAGGGTCCGTCAACCAGAAAGGTCAGGTGCAGGCCATCGGCGGCGTTAACTATAAAATTGAAGGTTTTTTCGATGTTTGCCATGCCAAGGGCTTGAACGGCAAACAAGGTGTCGTCATACCACAGGCCAACGTCCAAAACCTGATGTTGAAGCGCGAGATTATCGAAGCCGTTCAACTCGGGCAGTTTCACATTTACCGGGTCGCCTCAATCGAGGAGGGGATCGAGGTGTTGACCGGCGTTCCGGCCGGGGCACCCGACAATAAAGGCGTCTTTCCGGATGGCACCGTTTTCGGTGCCGTTCAAAAGAAGCTCAGCGCATACATAAAGCAGGCCTATAAGCTCAAGAAGAAATACGAGGAGATCGATTGACGCATGATATGTAAAAAGCAGGATTTGATCTTTCACATGACATTGGAAGGTCAAATCTCTTTAGACAATCCCATTAAGTGTTATCCGTGAAATTAATACTGATACATTGATCTTAATCTTTATAAAAAGCGAAAAAGGCCGACCACAAAATCTGGGTGCGCCACGAAGTCGCAAATCACCAACGGGTGCAAGTCCCGTCCGGGAAATTGACGGTTCCGAAGATCTTAAGATTTTCGCTTAATAGCAGCAGATTTTAGTTTGCCAATACGATTGATAGGTTTACAATATCTGTAGTTTTTAGAGGGTAAATTTATTACAGATACGACCAGAAATATCTGCAATTTCGGCTCTTCTGCTAATGGTTGGAGATCAAAAAATTTTTAACTCTTCAAGTATCCGTAGTTATCGCAGCAAACCAAAAACAGCCACACCAAACAACAGCCAAAGCGCTACTTTCCGATAGAGGCGGTCACTTGACTTTTCAAAAAATCTTGCTCCAATCCACACACCGAATGCAAACAGCGGGAGCAAAATAAAAGCCTGTTTTACAGTCTCCCATCCCACTAGATTTCTGGCGGTCATCAAACACACCAGAGTCACGAGGGTTATGGCAAAATATCCGGTAAAATTAGCCCGGTTTGTTGCCGCATTATCCGATCCAGCGAGCAGGTATAGAATAACGGGTGGATTGCCCAAACTGGTGGCAGCGATTAGCACCCCGGACATCGCACCAACAGTTAATGTGATAACCAGTCGCCTCGGTCCATTGTATCGCCATTCCGTCATCAACAAAAGAACAAATATCAGCACGATCATGGCAATTCCCCGCGCCATCAGATCTGTGTCTACGGTCGTCAGGATCCATGAGCCGACGGGCATAAAAACAGCTGCTACCAAACTCATGGGAAAGATAAACCGCCATTCGATTAACCGGTGCACTGAAGGCAACAATTGTGCGGTTACGACCAGCTCCATGAGAACAACAATCCCGACCGTATTGACGGGACCGAAAACGATTGCGAAAACCGGAGCCATCAGCATGCCCGATCCAACTCCAATGAATCCGCGCATAAATCCAGCTACAGCTGCCACACAGATAGCTACAATTAAACTTGGGTTTATGGCGATTTCGCTCAATGCGGCACCTTCTTTGCCATTCAGAAAAACGCAGCCCTGTGAAGGCGGTAACATACTATTTTACAAAGAACACTCTCATAAAAACTTTTGATACCATATCATAATCTGCAGATTTTTAGCATTTCATTCTGAACAGGTATAACTACAAACCGTCCTACATCGGTATACGGATTGAGATGTTTCATTTTTTTCAGACCGTTGGTCACACCCATAGATCGGTGCTCAAATACTTCAGGCCGGAATCACAGATCATGACGACAACTGTCATCCCCTTAAAGCGGCTTTCGAGCAGCGTCAATGCCGCTGCCACATTGGCACCGGAGGAAAAGCCTGCAAAAATCCCTTCCTCCCTGGCCAGGCGACGCGCCGTTTCGACGGCTTGCTGATCCGATACCTGCAGATAACCATCAACGTGCTCCGGTTTCAAGAGCGGTAGGCTGGGCATGGCATAACCGCCGCCCTGGATTCGGTGATTCGGCCTGCTGATCCGCTGGCCGGCAAGAATGGCTGCCCCATCAGGCTCGACGATAAAGCAGCCGATTTCCGGACGATATTCCTTGATGGCTGCTGCACAACCGGCAAACGTACCGCCAGTCCCGACAAAATCACAGAACGCATCGATGCCGCCTCGGCTTTGCCGGATGATTTCTGGCCCGGTATGCAGGTAATGCGCGCGGAAGTTGCCTCGCAGTCGAAACTGGTCAGCCCGGAAGGCCTTACGCTCCTCCACGATTCTGCCGGTTTTCTGTTCCACCAATGCCAGGTCGCCTCCTGATACCTGTCCGGGAGCGGATTCGGCCAACTGATCCACCAGGACCACTTCCGCCCCCAGGGCGGACATCATACGGGCCCTTTCGGACGAGTTCCCCCGGGACATGACTGCCACAAATGGGTATCCCTTGATACCGCAGACGATCGCCAGGCCGGTACCGGTATTTCCACTGGTGAGTTCAACCACAGTTTGACCCGGTTTCAATGTACCGGTGTCTTCGGCGTCGTCGATGATCTGGCGGGCGATACGGTCCTTTTTCGAAAATCCAGGGTTCAGATATTCCAGTTTTGCAAGAATCCGGCCCTGAATTCCCCGGGTCAGTCGAGCGAGTTCCACGAGGGGGGTGTCGCCGATAGCTTCGACCGCTGAGGGTAAAACGTCGCCAAAGGCAGTGGTCATTGGTATCCTACTCTCTGAACTGTCTTCATTTGACATTCACGGTCAGCTCTTTTTGGATGTAATGGTTTGGAAACCGGTGATTATCTGTCGCACCTTTTTACTTTGACACTTGGGGCAACTGTACTTTTTCTTTTCGTAATCGGCAAGTTTCAAGATCAACGAAAACGACTTTTTGCACTTCTCGCAGACAAACTCATAGGTCGGCATCTTGATTCCTCCTTTTTTGAATCCATTATGCTGCTGAATCAGTACTATTCCCCGGCTGGGGTATACGTTTTATTAACATACGAGTGAATTAATTTACATGTCAACAGGTTGCTGGATATCGTGGGTTGCCGGTAAAAAAAATTGCCTTCTGTCCGTTCATGCAGCGACGAGATGCGGTCGTCAGGCGGCATAAATCCGGCGCCGCTCTTCCAAAGCAATCGTGCAGTTTGACAAACATTTCGTCTGAGGGTAAAAACTCATGCAGGTCTATGCGTAAGGTATCTGCAGCTCTCTTGAAGCCTTGTTCGCAAACGTCCTCCGCACCTTTCGATAACGTTAATTAGTGTCCATCCATAAATGGCCTTTTTTCCGCTGGGTCCCGCCATAGGCGGGATTATCCGCAGGTTTCCGGCTGCGGCGTACATAAAGTACGCCTCGCCGCAAACCTTTGTGCGGCCTTGCCCAGCGAAAAAAATTCTCATTTATGAATTGAACACTCAATCGTGCCATCCACTTTTCGCAGATGGGCACTAATTACAAAACGTACTGCAACTGGAAGGAGAATTCGTGATCCTTGTGATCGGAGAGATTCTGTTCGATATTTTCCCGAAATCCAAACGCCTTGGGGGGGCGCCCTTCAATTTTGCCTACCACTTGAAACAGTCCGGTTTCCCGGTGCGGTTTATCTCCAGAATCGGCAAGGATGATAACGGCCGGGAAATCCTGAACCGGATTCAGGCGGCCGGATTCGATCCCGGCGACATTCAACTGGACGATGCTCATCCCACCGGAACCGTGCAGGTGCAAGTGGATAAGAGCGGCGTTCCTGAATTTGACATTATTTCCGATGTTGCCTACGATTATATTGAGCTCAAGCCGGAAGCCTATGCGGACCATCTCCTAAACGCCGAACTCGTTTATTTCGGAACGCTGATTCAAAGAACGGATCCGGCATTCAAGCGGATACAGCAGTTCCTTCACCGCAAACAAGCCGGCACGGTGTCCTTCTACGACATCAATCTTCGCCGCGACTGCTATTCGGACGAGGTAATCGAAAGTTCCTTATACAAAACGGACATTCTCAAGCTCAACACGGATGAGTTGCGGGAATGCAAGCGTATCACCGGACTTGATCATGACGAGCCTTCCCTTATCCGCCATATGATGACTCAGTATTCGCTGCACACCGTGGCATTAACCAAGGGGGACGCGGGGAGTGAATTGTATACGACAGAAGGCGCCAGTAGTGCCGCACCGGAACTTGCAGAGTTCATGGTCGACACGGTGGGGGCCGGAGATGCATACGCCGCCATGCTGGCTGCCGGCATATTAATGAAATGGTCACCGCAGAAGATGCTCTCGTTGGCTACCGCGTTCGCATCACGCATCTGCACCATTGAGGGCGCCCTCCCGGATTCGGCCGAATTTTACGAACCAGTCCGAAAGCAGATCAGAAACGGAGAATGACATGCCATCGAACGGATTGCATATTCAACTGTTCAGCATTCACGGTCTGTTGCGCGCAGAAAATATGGAACTCGGCCGGAATGCGGACACCGGTGGGCAGGTCAAGTACGTGGTCGAGTTGGCAAAAGCCCTCGAGCAGCGCGAAGATGTGCAGCTGGTGGAACTGTTCACACGACTGATCTCTGATAAAACCGTATCCGAAGATTACGCTCAACCCATCGAAAAGGTAAGCGACAAGTTTCGCATCGTGCGAATTCAATGCGGCGGAAGGAAATACATCCGCAAGGAATTGTTGTGGCCGCATCTGGATGAATACGTTGACAGAACCATCAAGTACATCAAGCGGCAGAAGCGCATTCCCGATATCGCACACGGCCATTATCCGGATGCCGGCTATGTGGCCACGCTGTTGAGCGAATTTTTCGGCCTGCCACTGGTTTACACCGGCCATTCATTGGGCCGTTCGAAGCTGAGTCGCCTGTTAAACGACGGCATGACGGAGAAGGAGATCGCCAAGAAATATAAAATCGACCATCGCATCCGAATGGAGGAAGAGATACTCAAGAAAGCCGATTTGGTGGTGACCAGTACGAACCAGGAAATCAAGGAGCAGTACGGCCAGTACGATAACAAGGATATTCCCACCTTCAAGGTCATCCCTCCGGGCTTGGACATTGACAAGTTCTACCCTTTTTATCACGATGCACTGCCGGATTCCGAGAAAAGTGAAACGGAAATGTACGCTCAGGCGTCGGTTTTGGAGGAACTTCATCGGTTTTTTAAACAGCCGGACAAACCACTGATACTTTCTTTATGCCGCCCGGACAAACGCAAGAACATCGCCGGACTCATAAAAGCATACGGGGAAGATTTAGAACTGCAATCCATGGCCAACTTGGCTGTGGTTGCCGGAATTCGCAAAGACATTTCCGAAATGGAAGATAACGAGCGCGATGTTCTGACGGAAATCCTGTTGCTGATGGATAAATACGATCTGTACGGCAAAATCGCCATTCCCAAAAAACACGATTTCGAATACGAAGTACCGGAACTGTATCGTATCGCGGCGGAAAAGCGGGGTGTGTTCGTCAACTCTGCGCTCACCGAACCCTTCGGCATTACCCTGATCGAGTCGGCCGCCTGTGGTCTTCCGATCATCGCACCCAATGACGGGGGAGCGATGGACACCATCAAGAATTGTGAATGCGGACTTCTGGTGGATACGACCGATACCGAAGCCATCGCCGCAGCCGTCAAACAGCTTATCGTCGACGGAGAAAAGTGGAAGCAGTATTCCAAAGCTGGGATTATGAACATTCGCGAGCATTATACATGGGAGAGCCACGCCGCCAGGTATATGACAGAAGTCAAGCGAATGGTCGACAAATTCTATACAACCAAAATGAAAGTGGCCGTCCCCTCGGATGCCATCGGAAGGCGATTGGCAAAGCTCAACTATTTCCTCATCACCGACATCGACAACACCCTCATCGGTGATGAAAATAGCCAACTTGAAACATTGCTTCAGCTGTTGAAGCAGCATCGAGACCATATCGGTTTCGGCGTGGCCACCGGCCGCACCATCGAGTCGGCCATAGCGCAACTGGAAAAATTCGACGTTCATGCCCCCGACGTCATTATATCTTCAGTGGGATCGGAAATCTACTATGGGAAGAACATTCAATACGGAAGGGGCTGGGACGCCCACATCTCGGCCCAATGGAATCGGCAAAAGATCGTCCGGTTGCTCAAAGAATTTTCGTTCTTGACCTACCAGGAAGAAGATACCCAACGGCGTTTCAAGGTCAGCTACAACATGAAACCCGGCAAGGATCGCCTCGCCATGATTCACGATCGGCTTCTGCGCAACAAGTGCCGTTATAGCCTGATCTATTCTCACAGCAAGTATCTGGATGTACTGCCCTACCGGGCCTCGAAGGGGAAGGCCATCCGCTATCTCAGTTACAAATGGGAAATCCCGCTGGCTAACTTTCTCGTCTGCGGCGACTCGGGCAATGACGAAGAAATGCTGCGCGGGGAACCTAAAGCGGTTGTGGTTGGCAACTACAGCTCGGAGCTCGAATCTCTCAAGGGACTTCGGAACATTTATTTTGCAAAACAAAAATATTCCCGTGGAATCCTCGAAGCCATCGAACGCTATAAATTCATCGAAAAAGCACAACCCAAGGTGAACTGATTATGGAAAACCTGCTGAACAGCCTGATTGCCGAAGAAGATCACCAAGAGTTCAAAGAGTTGATTTCCTTTATCTCCGGATCGGGAACCGACATCGTCCTCCGAAACGGGATCCTCCAGCTTTTTCGCAGTTATTGTGACAAATATGAAAGGCCGGCGCCTTTGCGGGAAAACTCTTCTATCTTCGCTTTTTTTAAAAAGGCTCAGGAGCTGTTCATTGTCGAAAATCACCTGGCGTTGATGCACCGATACGCCATGGCCAAATATCGATTCTACGTCATACGAAATGATGGGGAGTACATCGAGGAGACAACGCTTGCCAGTTACCTCAACCTGAGGGATTACTACGCCCGGCAGATGAAGTCGGACGGGCTCCGGCTTCGCCTTGACTTCATGCCGTTCTATGACTTTACACCCACCATTCGGGATATTCGTTCGGTGGGCAATGGCATCCGTTTTCTGAATCGCTACATGAGCAGCAACATCTTCAGTCGCTCCCGAGAATGGATCGATAAATCATTTAAGTTCATCAAGATGCACAATTACAACGGGCGGCAGCTGCTGGTGAACGGCGCCATTCTCAAGGATCCCAACATTTTCCTCCATGAACTCGAAAAGGTTCTGGATTGGCTTAATGGGGAGCCTTCCGAGGCCCCGTATTCCAGCGTGGAGACCCACATGCAGAAGTCCGGTTTCGAGGTCGGCTGGGGCAACACGGTGGGACGGATCCGGGAGACCATGCAAACCCTGCTGGCGCTGGTGGGCGAGCCGACGGATGAACTGTTGGAGGAGTTCATATCCCGGGTTCCGATGCCGCTCATTTCGAAGGTCGCCATCATCTCGCCCCATGGATGGTTTGGACAGACCAATGCTCTGGGGAAACCGGATACCGGAGGGCAGGTCATCTACATCCTGGATCAAGTCCGCGCTCTGGAGAAGCATTTAAAGAAGGAACTCCGCCTGACCGGATTGGAAATCGATCCTAAAATTATCGTTTTGACCCGCTTGATTCCGGAGGCAGCGGACACCACCTGCAACCAGCGGCTCGAGAAAATATTTCATACGGAAAACGGGTGGATATTGCGGGTACCGTTTCGAGACAACCGATACAACGTGGTCAAAAACTGGGTGTCACGGTTCAAAATATGGCCTTATTTGGAAACTTTTGCCGACGATGCTTCAACGGAGTTGCTCAGTGAATTTCAGGGGCGCCCCGACCTGATCATCGGCAACTACTCGGACGGCAACCTTGTGGCCTCCCTGCTTTCGGACAAGTTCGACGTGATCCAGTGCACAATCGCCCATGCGCTTGAAAAAACAAAGTATGCCTTTTCGGATCTGCATTGGCAGGAACTTGAAAACGATTATCACTTTTCCCTCCAGTATACCGCGGACATCTTCTCCATGAACAAATCCGATTTCATCATCACCAGTACCCTGCAGGAGATCATTGGAACCGAGGACACCATGGGGCAGTATGAATCATATCAATTCTTCAGCCTGCCGCAGCTGTATCAGGTTGTCAACGGAGTAAACCTGTTCGCACCCAAGTTTAACGTCATACCGCCAGGCGTGGATGAGGAACTCTATTTTCCGTATTTCGAACAGGAGAAGCGTATTCAAAACAAGCGCAAGCAATGGGAAGAGCGCCTATTCTCCGATGAATCAGATGACATCTTTGGAAAGCTCGACAATCCCGAAAAACCGTCGATTTTCACCATGGCCCGCTTCGATAAGATCAAGAACATTACCGGCCTTATCCATGCCTTCGGCATGAGCAAGAAACTGCAGCAATCCTACAACCTGGTGTTTGCCGCCGGTACCATTCATGTCGAAAAATCCAGCGATATCGAGGAAAGAAACGAAATCACCAAGGCGTATGATCTCATCGAACGCTTCAATCTTTACGGCAGGGTACGCTGGCTTCCGAGCATCAACAAACTCGACACCGGTGAGGTGTACCGGATTATCGCCGACCGCAAAGGCCTATTCGTTCAACCGGCGCTTTTCGAGGCTTTCGGCCTCACCATCATCGAGGCCATGGCCACCGGCCTTCCCACCTTCGCACCAAAATTCGGCGGACCGCTGGAGATTATCGAATACGGCAAAAGCGGATTCCTGATGAATACCAGCAAGCCAGAATTGATTGCGGCAAGCCTGGAAGAATTCACCGATAAATACAAAAAAAACAGTGACTTCTGGAAATCGATCTCTGAAAACGGCATCGAGCGTGTGCGGAAACACTTCAACTGGAAAACCTACAGCCGGCGCCTGATCAATTTAACCAAGCTTTACGGTTACTGGCGATACGCCGTTTCCGGCAAGGGTATGCTGGAAATGGATCGATACTGTGACGTCCTCTTTCACTTTCTGATCAAAGAAAAAGCGGCCAAGATCGATAAAACGGGTGCATCCTATTAAATTAAACTTGCGGCAAAGAGCTTCATTTCTGCGTCTTTCAGGATTTCGCCGGCCCAAAACGAGGGTTTAGTGAATTTGATTTTAGTGGGTGCTACCCCTTTTTCAATACCTGAGGTATCGCTCGATTTTTTTCGGTACGGCCACCAAAAGGTCGCCTTCCGGGTGGACCTGAACGGCGAAGGGAATGCTGTCGACTTCAAGCGCGATGTCAAGGTCGCGCGGGTCGAAGTGCGGTTGATCCGGGTCTCCGAACTTGGTCGAGTCGCAGGAGGAACGCAGCATGGAACGGATGGCAGCTGGGTCGGACTGCCCGCCGCGCAGTAAATTTCGAAGGTAGAGTGCGCAGAGTTCGTCTTCTTCGCTTCGTTCTTTGCCGCCGGATCCCATGGCAACTACGGAAACCTCCGCCGGTCCGGTAACTAGGACTGCTTTGGCTGTGGCGGATGCGTTAATCAAAGCCGCAACATATAGAGTTGCGTTTGCTCGTACCGCTGTTACACCTTTGGTGCCCGCGCTGGTTGACTGGGCCAGAATTTTACCGCGCACCGGTGCTCGCAAGAGTTCATGCGGTGAATTGCCAAAATCGAACCCGGGAACCTTGACACCACCGACCTCCCCAAAACACAAATCGCATTGCCCACTGTGGCGCAGGTCCAGAGCTTTTTGAGGATGATCCACCAGGATAATGCGTGCCGCGCCAGCGTGTAATGCGACAGCAGCGGTCGTAAAGGCCCGGTAAACATCGATGATGACAACGGTGCCGGTGGCCTGTCGCGCGCCTTCCAATAGGCTGAGAAGGCGAATAATCATGATCTAATAGCCTCTCTGAAAATCAACCCGGTGCAACAGGGGGCTGCCGGATAAAAAGCGGCGGTAGTTTTCAGTGAAGATCCCCACGATATCGGATGGAAAACTGTATCCTGAAATGTGAGGCGTGATAAATACATTGGGCAGTGACCAGAGCGGGCTTTCCTGCGGTAGCGGTTCCTTTTCGAAAACATCAAGAACGGCCCCGCCAATTTGTCCGTCCTGCAGCGCCCGTATCAGAGCCTTTTCCGACACCGCACTACCCCGGCCGATGTTTATTAGAACCGCGGTCACCTTCATGTTTGAAAATGCCGTGTCGTCGAATTTGTGATACGTGTCGCGTGTGCTCGGGAGAGTGTTTATAATGTAATCCGGACCGGACAGAAATTGTTTGAAACCCTCCTCGGTAAACACCTGTTCGGCCTCAGGGATACTCCCGCTGGTTTTTTTGTAGCCCCAGACGCGCATACCAAAATGGTTGGCGGTTTGAGC
>Ga0316197_10004011_pt1 | contig 10449 bp, 7 predicted proteins | sample OudBiesiAoxic_MG_FD_204939 | JGI IMG/M metagenome (GOLD analysis project Ga0316197, IMG submission 204939) | Coastal sediment microbial communities from Oude Bieten Haven, Netherlands - site A oxic | ecosystem: Environmental > Aquatic > Marine > Coastal > Sediment | place: Netherlands... | reverse complement strand
CTGGCATAACGTCGAATACAACATCTCACCGATACTTCGTGCATGACTGATCCTTTCACCGAACTTTAACTGATGCACCAGCCCAATGACACTGCTCTCATAACGAAACAGGCTGTAGGCATAATCAAACGCCGGCGCCTGCCTTACACAACGACCACAGATAACGGCATTCCTGAGCTCATCCGGCAGAGGTAATGCGCATGCCGGGCAACAGCTTTCATTATGCGGCAGGGAGCGATAACAGTCCGGGCATATCTCGATGGCCTGATTAAGTGTCTTTTGGCAGAGGATACACCGTGAAGGAAACAGGTGTGAGAATAACTTGTGCGCGAACTCCATTTTGGCTACTCTTCCGTGTAGTGTAAAATGGCTTGATTATAACCAGCCAGATAATCGAAAACTACTCACTATGCCAGAATCACACAACCCGGAACTACGCAATAACTGGTCAAAGCAGGAAATCAGCCGCCTGTTCGAACTGCCGTTCAATGACCTGTTATTCCAGGCACAGACGACTCACCGCCAGCACTTCGACCCGAACCAGGTCCAGGTCAGCACGCTGTTGAGTATAAAAACCGGCGCCTGCCCGGAAGACTGTGGTTACTGCTCTCAAAGCGCACGCAATGACGCAGAGCTGGAACGTGAGCGCTTATTACCGCTGGACGAAGTGATCGAACAGGCGCAGTTAGCTAAAGATAGCGGCGCCAGCCGTTTCTGCATGGGCGCTGCCTGGCGCAACCCGACAGACAAAAACCTCGACAAGGTCATCGACATGATCATCGCGGTCAAAGGTTTAGGACTGGAGACCTGCGTCACCCTTGGCATGTTAACTAACCAACAGACACAACGCCTGAAAGATGCCGGCCTGGATTACTATAACCATAACCTTGATACCTCGCCTGAATATTATGGTGACATCATCACCACCCGTACCTACCAGGACAGACTCGACACACTGCAACACGTTAGAGATGCAGACATCAATGTCTGTAGTGGTGGCATCCTCGGTATGGGTGAAAAGCTCGAAGATAGGGTCTCACTGCTCCAGCAGCTGGCTAACCTGTCGCAACACCCGGAGAGCGTACCGATCAATATGCTGGTCCAGGTAGAAGGAACCCCGTTGCACGGTGTCGATAAGCTAGATGCACTGGATTTTATCCGTACCGTCGCCGTCGCCAGAATCCTGATGCCGACATCTTATGTCCGTCTCTCGGCCGGCCGCACCGAGATGTCAGATGAGACCCAGGCCCTGTGTTTCTTCGCTGGCGCCAACTCGATTTTTTATGGCGACAGGTTGCTCACTACAGACAACCCTGGCCAGGATCACGACCAGATGCTGTTCGAGAAACTAGGTCTGAAAAAGGCGCATGCAAACATCACCCAGGAAGCCACCACGCAGGCAACCTGTGGCTGCGCCTGATCAGCAACAGCTACCAAGCATAGTACATCACTGAGTTTGAAAGACCTTAGTAAAGCACTCGCCGAGAGAAAACAGCAGTTTCGTTATCGCACTCGCCGCATAACAAAAAGTCCGCAGCAGGTAGAGATGATCATCGATGACAGAAAGGTCATCAGCTTCTGCAGCAATGATTACCTGGGCCTGGCAAACCACCCGCAGGTGAAACAGGCGGCGGTAGACGCTGTCGGACACTACGGCGTCGGCAGCGGCGCCGCGCACCTGGTTAACGGCCACAGCATGGCACACCATCAGCTGGAAGAAGAACTGGCAGAGTTTTGCGGTTACCCGCGCGCCATTCTGTTCTCTACCGGCTATATGGCGAACCTTGGCCTGTGCCAGGCACTGATCGATAAAAACGATCAGGTTTTTGAAGATCGTCTAAACCATGCCTCGCTTATCGACGGCGGTCTGATCAGCGGCGCGCGCCTGCAGCGATACCTGCACAACGACGTATCCAGCCTGCAGAAAAAACTAGCCCGTCAAGCTGGTGACAAAACCGAAAGATTGGTTCTGACCGATGGCGTTTTCAGCATGGATGGTGATATCGCCAGACTGCCGGAGCTGTCAACGCTGTGCACAGAGTCTGGCAGCTGGCTGATGGTAGATGATGCACACGGCTTCGGCACAATGGGTGAGACCGGTAAAGGCTGCTTACAGTATTTTTCTCTAACCGCCAATGACGTACCGGTGTATATGGCCACGCTGGGCAAAGCGATGGGAACGGCCGGTGCGTTTATCGCCGGTAGCGAGGAACTGATCGAAACCATCATCCAGCAGGCACGCACCTATATCTATACCACGGCGATGCCAGCAGCCATAGCAGAAGCCACGCGTTGCAGTCTGCATATCATGCAGACAGAAACACAACACCTGCAGATGCTCAACGACAACATCGCCTATTTTAAAACCTGTTGCAGCGACACGGGACTGGATATCGAAAATAGCCAGACGGCGATACAGCCACTACTCATCGGTGACGACCAGAAAGCGATTAATCTGAGTCAGACATTGTTTGAAAAAGGCTTTCTGGTAACGGCCATCCGACCACCGACGGTGCCGGAAGGTACTTCGCGGCTGAGGATCACTCTGTCCGCAAAGCACGAGCAAGATCACATCGATCAGTTGATCGAAACTCTCTGCCAGCTGGTCGATCAGCCACAGTAAAGCAACTACTTGCCTATGATGTAACGCTCATCATCGAAGGTGACAACCCAATCCGGTCTATAGACAACGAAGATACTGATCAGCATGCCGGTAATAAACATCTCGGGGAACATAAACATCGGCGTGTATAGCAGTGACTCTTCGATCAGCTTGGCCAGCGGATAGGCGTCGATCAGTGAGAGCAGTACGATCGAAGCCAGGCGGCTTGCCGCAACGGCGATGCCAGCACCAAAAAATGCCGCAATAAATATATAGATGAAAAAATTATCCGGTAAGAACTTCTGCGATAGCCGTAATATGCCATAGCTGACCATCACCGGAATAATGATACTCAAAACACCATTAGCACCCAGGCTGATAAGCTCATTATGCTGCAGCAGCACGGAGGCGAGCATGATGATGCTGAGACCGAATATCGCCAACGGCCAGCCGAACATCAGGGTAAACAGGGTCGCTCCGAGATGATGAAAACCGAGGCCCGGCGAAATGCCCGCTTTTATCCCCCACAGTAAGAACAGCGCGACCATCGCACCGAAGTAAACGTGCTGACCAGAAACATTCTCAAGAAATTTCTTAAATGGTGTTTTCGATGCCGCATATATCAGCATCGTTAAAAATAATGCATTTAATAACCACAACACAGAAGTCGGCATCAATTCTGCGGGGATATGCAGACCAATTAACCAGTTTGTCTCAATCGTCATCTGTCAGACCACTTATAACTTTAGCTGCAGACTCAACGACTATGGAGTGAAAGTCCATAGCTTGCTCCTGTAAGGACTAAAATCCTTTTGAATGTTAAAAATTTTATTTTCTCGCAAAGCCGCAGAGCACGCAAAGCAATACCCATATTATTTTATTTTGTGTGCTCTGCGGTTTTGCGAGATTATAAAATACAAAACGACTAACATGTGTATTAGCTAAACCCTTGCACTAAAGTGCATAGTTTTGCCTACATGGACGTCGGTAAGGGACGATAGCATCAGGGCAGGACGCCTGTAAGTAGAATAACGCATACTGCCATGGATGCCAGGTAGTAGAACAATGCATCGTTACATGGATGTAACTTATTAGGATAACGCAGGAGCAGTTATCGAGGATGCGATAGCTTTTACTAGCATACTGAGTCAATAAAGCGGTGCAGATACAAGATGCCTGCCAATATCTCATCGTTAGTCGATGTATATCAATGATAAATATCATTTGAGCAAAAAAAAGCCGTCTCAAGGAGACGGCTTTTTTATAAGAACGGAAACAAACTTATTTAGCTGCTTCTCGCTCCTTCACTTCTTTGATCACATCTTCGGATACGTTCCTTGGCGCTGCTACGTAGTGCAGGAACTCCATAGAGAACTGACCACGGCCTGATGTCATGGTACGCAGTGAACCGATGTAACCAAACATCTCACTCAGCGGACATTCCGCCTTGATGCGTACGCCAGTCGGACCCGCTTCCTGTGACTTGATCATGCCGCGGCGACGGTTAAGGTCACCGATGACATCACCGACATGATCATCAGGTGTGAATACATCAACCTTCATGATCGGCTCCATCAGCTGAGGACCTGCTTTCGGCATCGACTGACGATAGGCTGCTTTCGCTGCCAGCTCGAAAGCGACTGCCGATGAATCCACCGCGTGGAACTGACCATCGACCAGTGTCACTTTCCAGTCCAGACAGGGGAAGCCGGCCAGTACACCGTTATCAGACATTCCCTGGAAACCTTTCTCGATAGCAGGCCAGAACTCGCGAGGTACGTTACCACCGGTTACCACCGACTCGAACTCGTAGCCACTGCCTGGCTCGCCGGGCTCGATGATATAGTCGATCTTACCGAACTGACCTGAACCACCAGACTGTTTCTTATGTGTGTATGAATCTTCGATACGCTGCGTGATAGTCTCACGGTAAGCCACCTGTGGTTTACCGATAGTCGCATCGATACCATGGGTACGCTTCAGGATATCGACCTTGATATCGAGGTGTAATTCACCCATACCTTTGAGGATGGTTTCACCTGAATCTTCATCAGTCTCAACACGGAACGACGGATCTTCTTTGATCATCTTACCCAGCGCGATACCCAGCTTCTCTGATGCGCCTTTATCGTTCGGTGAGATAGAGATCGAGATAACTGGATCAGGGAACACCATCGGCTCCAGTGTTGCAGGATTTTTCTCATCACATAATGTGTGTCCGGTCTGCACGTTCTTCATGCCGACGACAGCGATGATATCACCCGCCTGCGCGCCTTCCAGCTCAATACGCTCATCCGCGTGCATCTCAACCATACGGCCGATACGTTCGGTTTTACCGGTAAAGGTATTCAATACAGTATCACCCTTATTCAGTTTACCGGAGTAAATGCGGATAAAGGTCAATGCGCCAAAACGGTCATCCATGATCTTGAATGCCAGCGCACGCAATGGCTTGTCTGGATCAACGATGGCAAATTCACCAGTTTCGTTACCTTCCAGATCGACTTCAGGCTGTGGTTTGACTTCAGTCGGATCAGGCAGGTAATCAACCGCTGCGTCCAGTACCAGCTGTACGCCTTTATCTTTGAATGCAGAACCACAGTAGGTCGGAAAGAAGTCCATCGTAAGAGTACCTTTACGGATACACTTCTTGATCTCTTCAGGCGTTGGCTCTTCACCTTCGAGGTAACGCTCCATGATGTCATCGTCCTGCTCGACTGCAGTCTCGATGAGTTTTTCACGCATCTCTTCCATCTGATCTACCATATCAGCAGGCGGTTCTTCGATGCGGTAAGCCGTGGTGTCTTTGTCGTTGTCCCAGATCCATGCTTTACGGGTTAACAGGTCAACACAGCCCTTGAATTCATCTTCGATACCAATCGGCAGAACCATGACCAATGGCACCGCACCCAGCACTTCTTCTACCTGCTTGACCACGCGGAAGAAATCAGCACCGATACGATCAAGCTTGTTGATGAAGATGACACGAGATACTTCAGACTCATTCGCATAACGCCAATTTGTTTCAGACTGAGGCTCAACACCGCCAGAACCACAGAATACTCCGATGCCGCCATCCAGCACTTTAAGTGAACGGTATACTTCGATGGTGAAGTCAACGTGTCCCGGTGTGTCGATGATGTTTAAACGGTGGCCATTCCACTCACAGCTGGTCGCTGCAGACTGAATCGTGATACCACGTTCCTGCTCCTGTTCCATGAAGTCGGTGGTTGCCTCACCATCATGCACTTCACCGGTCTTATGAATTTTACCGGTCAGTTTCAGAATACGCTCTGTGGTCGTCGTTTTACCCGCATCCACGTGGGCAAAGATGCCGATGTTTCTATATTTACTTAAGTCTGCTGCCATGGTTTTACTACCTTAAAATGTACATATTTTTGATGCACGTTATGAGTTAAAAATTAATAAACCCTTGAAGTGACAAAACCGGCACAATACACCAGCTTTCCGACGACCAGCTTTTTCGAGAGCACTAATCAGGATTAATTTAGCCGGCGAATTATACAGCAAACTCAGGGGGAAATGTGGACTTAAACTGGCAAATCAAACAATTTGTTTGATTTGCCAGTCATTAGCAGGAACAATATAAGTCACTGAAATAGATATAAAAATCAATCCATATATAGATTCCCCTGAGATTTCACTGACTCTGCTCAAGTCGATCAAGTCCTGATATTGTCTCGTTACACAGCGGCTCCCCACTATGACCACCCCACTTTATAGCCGGGGATATATGAATTGATAATTGCGCAATACGGGTAAATAAAGCAAGATAGCTGGATTGAAATATCCGTTTTAAATATCCATTTTTTCAGGAACCAGCAATGAAGTTTATCCGACACCTCTTATTACTTGTTATCGCCCTCACATTCAGTCAAACCTTGTACGCAGCACAGCAAAGTAACGATGTTTTCTATGACATCCAGAAAAGTGGCGAACTAAAAGTGGGCGTATCCATCCTGCCGCCATGGGTGATGAGGAGCAAGGATGGCGGATTCGTCGGTTTTGAAATCGATATCGCCAAACAGCTGGCCAAAGACATGGGTGTAAAAGTCAAATTCAAGGAATATCAATGGAGCAAGATGATTCCTGCGCTGATCAAGGGCGAGATCGACATCATTGCTTCCGGCCTGTCTATCACCCCGAAACGCGCGCTCGAGATCAATTATACTCAGCCATATTCGAGTTCGGGATACAGCCTGGTCACAAACCTGTCCCTGACCAAAGATTTCACCAGCATCAAAAACCTGAATAACGAAAAAATTTATATCACTGCGGTAGAGGGTACCGTCTCGGCCGACCTGGCAGAAAGGGTTTTCCCGAAGGCAAAACTTGATCTGAGAAAAACCGAAGAGGATGCAACCTCTGCCGTGGTTAATGGCACCGTACATGCTTTTGTTTCATCGTCTCCGATCCCTGAATTCATATCGATAAAACATCCGGAAAAAGTCGACCTGCCACTCAAAAAACCGCTGCTGACGACGAAAGAAGCGTTTGCTATCAGGAAGAACAACCAGGAGATGCTGCATTACCTGAATTCATGGATCGTTGCACGCAAAGCTGACGAATGGATAGATAGCTCGCATAAATACTGGTTTAAAACCCTGAAGTGGCAGCCTCAGGTCACAAAATAAAATGATGTTAGCAGTCCAGCACGCTCGCCCAGGCTTACATAGCGGTTGCAATATCGATATGAAACGTCTGCACAGTTTTTTCATACTGTTTTTTATCAGCGCCGTCGTTATCGCGCAGACAAACGGCATCACCAAACTGCCGGAAACCTATCGTACGCCGTTATCAGACATGGTCTATGAAGACATGAGTGAATGGCGCAGTGAACCAGAGGAAGAAAATCCCTGGCGCGAAAAAGCGCAAGAACCGCTGATCAAACCCAGGCTGAAAGTCGAACTTTTCCCGAAATACAATTATGACAGCCTGCAGAACCCTGTCTCAGACAGCCTGTTCCAGAATCAGAACGAGATAGAAAGACCCGTTTCAAATATCCTGGAATATAAATTTAAATAATCTGTCTTTAGGTTTCTCTGGGTAGATTTTCTTAATAACTACTAAGAGACCTTCCCCAGGGACGATAACTATTTACCAGGACGACCACGACTCGCTGTCTTGCGCTCGTGCTCTTTCAGCAGCTTCTTACGGATGCGGATGCTTTCTGGCGTCACTTCAACCAGCTCATCGTCATCGATAAACTCTAAAGCCTGCTCAAGGGTGAACTTGATGTGCGGAGATAACGTCAACGCGTCATCTGTGCCCGAGGCACGAACATTGGTCAGCGGCTTTGGTTTGATCGGATTAACCACGAGATCATTATCACGTGAATGTATACCCACTATCTGACCTTCGTAAACCGCATCATTATTACCGACCAGCAACTTGCCGCGCTCCTGTAGCGGGCACAGTGAATAAGCGACCGCCTTACCCTGAGAGTTCGATACCATGACGCCGTTAATCCGTTGACCGATACTATCGGTCACCATCGGGCCGTAATGATCAAATACGTTGTATAACAGACCTGTACCCGAAGTCATGGTAAGGAAATCGGTACGGAAGCCGATAAGGCCACGTGCTGGAATAAGGTAATCGAGTCGAACACGGCCTTTGCCGTCCTGCACCATGTCTTTAAGCTCGGCCTTGCGTATACCCAGGGCCTCCATCACCGACCCCTGATGATCCAGCTCGACATCGACGGTAAGTTCTTCATAAGGCTCCTGCTTGGCACCATCCTGCTCATGAATGATAACTTCGGGTCGGCCAACGGCGAGCTCGAAGCCTTCACGCCGCATGGTCTCGATCAGTACGGAGAGATGCAGTTCACCACGACCAGAGACTTTATACTTGTCACCTTCGACCTGCTCTACGCGGAGTGCGACATTATGTTTTAATTCCTGCTGCAAGCGATCCCAGATATTTCGGCTGGTGACAAACTTGCCTTCCTTGCCGGAGAAAGGTGAAGAGTTCGGCTGAAATGTCATGCTGATGGTCGGCTCATCGACGGTCATCGCTGGCAAAGCTTCTACCGTATTTGGATCACAGATAGTATCCGAGATCGACAGTGGATCGAGACCGGTAATCGCTACGATATCACCAGCATGCGCTTCTTCCGAATCAACACGCTCTAGGCCATGGAAAGTAAGCACCTGGCCGATACGTCCACCACGCTCCTTGCCTTCCGCATCGATGACCTTGACCGCCATATTAGGGGTAACAGCGCCACGACGGATGCGTCCGATGCCGATGATGCCGACATAACTGTTGTAATCAAGCGTGGATATCTGCAACTGGAAAGGACCTTCACCATCGACATCTGGTGCATGCACATGCTCGACGATCGCTTCAAATAGCGGCGTCATATCACCACTGGTCACATCTGAATCCGTGCCGGCAAAGCCATTAATGGCAGAGGCATAAATAACCGGGAAGTCCAGCTGCTCATCAGTCGCACCGAGCTTATCGAACAGGTCAAAGGTCAGGTCCAGCGCACGGTGCGGATCAGCACCGTCACGGTCGATCTTGTTGATCACTACGATCGGTTTGAAACCCATGGCAAACGCTTTCTGGGTGACGAAACGGGTCTGCGGCATCGGACCATCGACTGCGTCGACCAGCAGCAGGACCGAATCAACCATAGAGAGTACACGTTCCACCTCACCACCGAAATCGGCGTGTCCCGGTGTATCGACGATGTTGATATGGTAGTCATTCCAGCTGATCGCAGTATTCTTCGAGGTGATCGTGATGCCACGCTCTTTTTCCTGGTCATTCGAGTCCATCATACGCTCGGTCGGCGCTTTACGCTCATCCAGGGTGCCGGATTGTTCAAGCAATTTATCAACCAGCGTCGTTTTGCCGTGGTCGACATGGGCGATGATTGCAATGTTACGGATTTTAGCGCTCACGATAATTCTCTTTAAATAGGAAAAAAGGGGCGCATTATATGCGTTTATTGGAAAATAAACTGTATTAATTTAGGGCTATAAGGGATTTATAGCTAAAAGCTAAAGAAAAACATGGGGTAACATGCGATTCTCAGGGGGCAGGCAAATAAAGCTGCCTGGAATTTTTAAGCTGGCGCAGGCCGAACCTCAGCCTTACTGGTTCAGGTTATGATGCGGTCACGTGCAGCCTGAGCCCTCTCGGTATCACCTGCCTCATCACATATTTTCGCCAGCTCTTCCAGGGCGCGGACATTATCCTTATCGACTTCCAGGGCCTGTTCACAATAATGGCAGGCCCTGTCGTAATCACCCTGCTTCTGCGCAACCCTGGCCAGACCCAGAACAGCATAAAGGTCATGATCGACCCGCAGGCTGGAATTATAATGCTGTACAGCCTCATCCAGTCGACCGAGAGATACCAGCGCATCACCGACTCGTGTCCATAATGTCTGATTTTCAGGCTCCTGGTCGAGAATCTTTCCCCACCAGAACACGGCTTTTTCTATATCGAGCTTGCCGCGGAAACAGTCACCCATGCCAAACAGCGCAAAGTTATTCCTGGGATCCAGCTCCAGGGCATTATCATAATGATCCATAGCGCGATCATATTCTTTACGTCGACGGTAGATATTGCCGATCATGGTCATCAACACGACGTTGTGTGAGGTGTTTTTCGATAACAGTTTCTCAAAACACTCCAGTGCCTTTTCATCGTTGTGCTGCGCATAATATACATTGCCCAGACCAAGCAGTGCGAACGGATCATATGGCTTGATGACCAGGGACTGCTCGTAGAAATCGATCGCATTCTCACTGTCGTTCAGCTTGTGATAAGCATCAGCGATACGAACCATCACATGACTGTCTTTATCA
>Ga0316197_10004010_pt1 | contig 10449 bp, 8 predicted proteins | sample OudBiesiAoxic_MG_FD_204939 | JGI IMG/M metagenome (GOLD analysis project Ga0316197, IMG submission 204939) | Coastal sediment microbial communities from Oude Bieten Haven, Netherlands - site A oxic | ecosystem: Environmental > Aquatic > Marine > Coastal > Sediment | place: Netherlands... | reverse complement strand
GGGAAACTATATTGATATGGTCGCCATCTTTAAATGCCGTATTCAGTTTATTGAGTAGTTCAACCTGATATTCCTGCTCAAGACTTTTAAAAACATGAGTAGAAGCATCTATCGAACAACCCGAAACCTGATTAAAAGACTCGTCCACGGCCAGAATTATAAAATGGTTATACTTAATTTCATATGAGCCCTTGAGGTTATCTCCATGCCTGGTCCATTCTTCAATAAAATCCTGCAGTTTAACGCTAATTTCATCAATTTCCTGCTGCGTAAATTCTCTGCTGGACTGATAGATCCAGATTCTTGATGATTCTTTTAAACTTTGAAAATCTACATACATGCCTAAACCTTTTTATTAAATTTATTTTTCAAATCTTCAAGTGTGCTGATTTGTTTTTTTACGTGCATATTCTCCTTGATATCGGTCAAAACCTTTTTAGTATATAAGGGAAAATCTGCATTTTGAATCCAACTGTAATAGCCCGGATTCTCTCTGAACACATCCGTGACTTTCCTTCCCTTGTACTTGCCAAAAGAAAACAATTTCTCCTGATCAGGTCCCAAAAGAATAAAGCCCGCAAAATCCAGTCGTTTTTGATGAGAAGAAAATTCACTTAAAAAATCAACATCATTTTCAACATCATCATACTTTTCAATTTGGGCCTCCAGAATCTCAAAAGTGGCCATGGTATCGGCTTCTGCTGAATGCGCATTTTTCAGGTGTTTCCCGCAGTAAAATTCATAGCCCGCTCCCAGGTTTCGCTGTTCCTTTTTGTGGAATATCACCTGAACATCTATAGCCTTTCGGTCATTCATATCAAAATTTACCTTAGCTCTCAGCATTTCTTCAGCGAGAAGCGGTATGTCAAATCGGTTTGAATTAAATCCTGCAAGGTCACACCCCTCAATCATGGTACTCACCTTAGAAGCAAGTTCAGAAAATTTTGGCTCGTTCACCACTTTTTCGTTGGTGATTCCATGGATATCAGAAGCTTCTTTGGGAATTTCGATCTCCGGATTCACCAGACGCGTCCAGCTTTCTTTATTGCCATTGGGAAAGACCTTTAAAATTGATATTTCAACGATCCTGTCTGTAGCTATTTGAATACCTGTAGTTTCCAGATCAAAGAATACTATGGGTCTTTCAAGTTTAATATTCATGTATTAAAATTAATTTATAATTATAAATTTTAGAAGGTGGTATTTATGTCCCATGCCTCAAGGTAATCCCCAACTCTTTTCGCAAACATACTCCCTAAAGCACCATTTACCACACGGTGATCATATGAATGTGAGAGAATCATTTTATGCCTGATACCAATCAAATCTCCTTCGGGAGTTTCTATTACGGCAGGTATTTTCCTTATTGATCCCAAAGCCAGGATACCTACCTGAGGTTGGTTAATAATCGGGGTACCCATGATACTGCCAAATGAACCCACATTAGTCACCGTAAAGGTTCCTCCCTGGATATCATCAGGGTTCAATTTCCCAGCTCTTGATCGCCTCGCCAGATCATTTACTGCTTTTGTCATGCCTACCAAATTCAATTGATCCGCTCTTCTAATCACAGGAACGATAAGGTTACCGTCTTCCAGGGCGGCAGCCATACCTAAATTTATATCTTTATGTTTGATCACTTTATCGCCATCAACTGAAATATTCATCATAGGAAAATCTCTGATCGCTTTGGCGATGGCCTCCATAAATATTGGCGTAAAAGTGATTTTCTCTCCCTCTTTCTTCTGAAACTCTTCCTTGACCTTTTCCCTCCATTTAACAACGGCAGTCACATCAACCTCAACAAAACTCTGAACGTGTGCCGAAGTCTTCAGAGAATCGACCATATGCTTAGAAATCAATTTCCCCATACGGGTCATTTCAATAATCTCATCTCCTGATTGGTTTATCACCGGCTTAGATTCCTGAGTCTTGATTTTTTCCGATGCCGGTGCCGGTGGCGCTACAGATGATGGCGCTGCCTCTGAATGCTTCACTTCCGGCTTTTTAGAAGTCACGGACCTTCCTCCTTCTATATAGGCCAAAATATCATGTTTGGTCACCCGCTGGTCTTTACCGGTTCCAATAATGGATTCCAGCTCTGATTGGGTCAAACCTTCAGTTTTGGCAATATTTTTTACCAAAGGAGAATAAAACTTACCCGATGAAGATGACGACCTAAGATCAGCCAGGGCCTTATCAGCCTTTTGGGTCATCTCTTGCACGCCGGCAACTGTTGGGATCTCATCGAGAACTTCCTTTATTTCTTCCTTTTCAATAGTCGTGTCTGAGACCGGATTCTCTCCATTAATTTCAATCACAGCGATCACTTGGCCCACTCCAACAACATCATCAACCTCAAAAAATCTTTCCACTAATACGCCTTCTACTTCACTGGGAACTTCCGAATCGACCTTGTCTGTGGCTATCTCTACAATCGCCTCATCCATTTCAATGCTGTCCCCCACTTCTTTAAGCCATGAAGTGATTGTTGCTTCCGCAACGCTTTCGCCCATTTTTGGCAATTTCAATTCAAATTTTGACATTGTTATGGTTGTTTATGCTCGCAAATTTAAGAAATAAATAAGTAAAAATTTAAGAGTTTCCAGTTATATAAACGATAACTAAAATAAATGCAAACAAAAGCTTTAGTTTCTGCGAATATAAAAATTTGGTGTTTTTAATAAGGCTTATGACACGCCTGAAAAACGAGATATACAATAACCCTGTTATAAAACAGCTTACTTATCCTTTTTAAGCTTGATCATTTCTTTGGTAAGCTCGTTCATCTTATTCACTTTATCCTCAAAATCCCCTTTAAGTGTTTTCCTGTATTGATTAAGGTTCTCCACGAGATCATTGATATCCTCGGGTAAGATCTCTTCAAAAAATTGCCTTAATCTTTTGGCTGCCGTTGGCGATTTACCATTGGTTGAAATCGCCAGCTTTACGTTGCCTTTGGTCACTATTCCGCCCATATAAAAATCACAATAATCCGGATTGTCAGCCAAATTTACCAGTATATTTTCCTTCTTGCAATCCCTGTGGACCTGCAAATTAACACTAAGATCATCCGTGGCGGCAATTACAATTTGCTTATTATTCAATAGGGATTTATGATAAGCTCTCTCAATCAAGTCAACATGAAAATCAGCTGCCAGGGCACTGACCTCCGGGATAATCATTTTGGCAACAAGGGTAACTTTGGCTTTGGGGCTCGATTTTAACAGGAAGGTTAATTTTTCAAGACCTACATTTCCCCCGCCTACAATCAGCACCTCTAATTCGGCGACTTTTAAAAAAATGGGGTATAATTCATTTTGCTCCAAAATAGTTGCTTTGAGTATGGGATCCTCAATAAATCCATCAGTTATATGTCAAAAATACTTCAATTTTCCAATGAAGAAACCTGTTTCCATAATTTTTATGGTTCTTTTAGGCCATGGCATGATGAAAATCATGAATTTCCGAATGGCTTTCCTATAAATTTACAATCCTAACCATGGAAGTATGACAATATGAAAAATTTAGTTCTTGGTAATGAAGCCTTGGCACAAGGAGCTATCGACGCTGGTATATCAGGTGTGTATGCCTATCCTGGAACCCCTTCAACAGAAATAACCGAATACATCCAAAACTCAAAAATCGCCAAAGAACTAGGTATTCATTGTTCTTGGTCCGTCAATGAGAAAACCGCCATGGAAGCGGCTTTGGGCATGTCATATTGTGGAAAAAGATCCCTGACCGCAATGAAACATGTGGGGCTAAATGTAGCTTCAGATGTATTCATGAATATGGCGGTTTCAGGTATAAATGGCGGATTAGTGGTCGTTGTGGCCGATGATCCGTCCATGCATTCATCCCAGAACGAACAAGATTCCAGGTTCTATGGGAAATTTGCCAAGGTTCCCATCATTGAACCATCCAACCAACAGGAAGCCTACAACATGATGCACTATGCTTTTGATCTTTCCGAAGAGACCCAGCTTCCCGTTTTGATGAGGCTTGTGACGCGTTTGTCGCATTCCCGGTCTGGCGTCATTTTTAAGGAAAGACGCGCTCAAAACGGTATTCAGTTACCCGTTAATACGGATCGGTTTGCTCTAATTCCATCACATGCCAAGGTGCAATATGATAAACTGGTAAATAAAAGAGCATTGCTCATTGAAGCTTCAGAAAAATGTCACTACAATAAATTAGGGCTTTCTGAGGACAGAACCCTGGGCATTATTGCCTGTGGGATAGGCTATAATTACGTCATGGAAAATATTGGGGACAGTCTTGAATTTTATTCAGTGCTGAAGATCAACCAATACCCTGTTCCTAAAACCAAAATAAAAGCCATAGCCAGGCATTGTAAAAAGATTCTTGTTGTTGAAGAGGGCTATCCCATGCTGGAAGAGATTCTGCATGATTATTTCGGCCAAAGAACAAAAATAACCGGAAAATTAAGCGGGGACCTGCCGATGACAGGAGAGCTGAGTCCTCAAATAGTTTCAGATGCCCTGGGCCTGTATCGCGAGGATAGCAAAAAAATATCAACCATGGTTGTTGGCAGACCCCCTCAACTATGTGAAGGATGCGGACATAAAGATCTTTTTGATATTATTCAAACCCTGGTACCTGAAATTGGTGAAAAAAAAGTATTTGGAGACATTGGATGTTACGCCCTGGGTGCGCTAAGCCCTTCTCATACCATCAACACTTTGATTGACATGGGCGCTTCAATTACCATGGCAAAGGGAGCTGCTGACGCAGGAATTGAAAACGCCATTGCGATCATTGGTGATTCAACTTTTACCCATTCAGGAATGACAGGTTTGTTGGAAGCCGTGATTGAAAATTCTCCCATAACCGTAATTATTTCTGATAATTCAACAGTAGCGATGACCGGCACTCAGGATTCATTGGCCGTTGGACGGTTAAAGGACATATGTCTGGGATTAGGTGTTGAACCTGAGCACTTAAAAACTATGGTCCCTCTTAAAAAGAACAGTGATGAAAATCTTAAACTACTCAGGAAAGAAGTTGCTTACAAAGGATTATCTGTAATCCTTTCACAACGACCTTGTGTTAGATTATCGAGAGATAAAAAAGAAGCAATCAAACAAAAAACAGCCTCAATAAACTAAATGAACGAATATGAAATCAAACATAATTTTGTCGGGCGTTGGCGGCCAGGGAATATTAACCATAGCGGCAGTCATAGATATCGCGGCCCTTTCCCAAAACCTTTTCATAAAACAATCTGAAGTTCATGGCATGAGCCAAAGAGGTGGTGCCGTGCAATCTCATGTGCGGATCTCTGACAAAGAAATTTTTTCTGACCTCATCCCTGAAGGCAAGGCTGACCTGATCCTGTCAGTTGAACCCATGGAATTGTTGCGTTACATCCCTTATTTAAGTAAAAAAGGATGGATCATAACAGACTCAAGTACTTTTGAGAACATCATCAACTATCCTTGTAAATATGATTTGTTTAAACAGATCAAATCATATGAAAATCATATTATCATCAATGCCAAACAAACGGCCATCAAACTTGGTAATTCTAAAGTGGCAAACATGATTCTTTTAGGGGCCGCATCTGCGCTTATCCCTATTGCTGAGGAAACCTTTTTGCTGTCCATTCAGAAATATTTTAAAGATAAAAGTGAAAAAATAAAAGCAATGAATATCGAGGCTTTTATGACGGGGCAAAAAATGGCCAGAAACTTTACGGAGTTTGTGTTTTGATCAAGTTGATCTCATCAGAGGTATTTTCGGATCGCCTCTGCCAAAATTCTTATGCCCTGATCAATATCCTTTTTAGGCATATTGGAAAAAGATAATCTTAATCGATCGTCTTTTACATTATCAGGATCAAAGGTCCTGCCTGTGACAAATACGACCCCTTTATTAAGGCAGGTTTTAAAAATGTCAGTGGATTTCATGGTTAGAGGTAGTTTCAACCATATATAAAATCCTCCGCGTGGTTCATTCCATTTGATCTCAGGAGGCATGTGCGCTACCAGACTATCTTGCATCAATTTTTTTCTTTCCTTGTATTCTTTTCTTAAGAACTTGATATAAGGTTCTATATAACCTCTGGACACAAACTCATTCGCCAAAATTTGCATAAAATTAGACGTGCACGCATCCAAAGCTTGTTTGATATATTCCGCCTTTTCATGAATTTCAGGTGATGCCAGCATATAGCCCAATCTGAATCCTGGTCCTAAAATTTTTGAAAACGAACCCGTATAAATGATATCCACGTCAAAATTTTTATAAGACTTCATGGGCCTTATCAGCTTTGCATCTTTGTCATCAAAATAAAGATCTCCATAGGCATCGTCCTCAATCAATATGATGCCTGTGCCAGACAGCACCTCCAGCATCGCTCTTTTCCTTTCTTCTGTATAGTTGATCCCAGCCGGATTATGAAAGGCAGGAGTTACATATAGAAATTTCGGCTTCTTATCGAGTTTCAAAATTGTATCCTTTAGAAGTTCAATATCAATACCGTTCTTATCAATAGGAATGCTGATCATCCTGGCGCCATAAGTTTCAAAAATTGAAATGGCACCAACAAAACAAGGATTCTCAGTGAGGATGATATCGCCTTCATTGACAAATTCCTGTGTAATAATACTTATAGCCTGCAAGGAGCCCGTAGTCACAAGAATCTTATTGGATGCTACTGGCAAGCCTTTCCTTTTCAAAAGCTTTTCCAGAGAGGCTATTAAAGGAGGATAGCCGGATGTTGGCCCGTATTGAAAACAAAGTTTTTTCAAATTATCCGACAGTCCATTATAAATCTCATCCATCTGATGGATTGGGAAAAGATCATTATTGGGCATACCTCCGGCAAAGGAGATCAAACTTTTTCCCGAAGACAGCTTCATCAAGGTTTTGATGTCTTCAGAATGCATGGAATTTACCGAGCGCGAGAAGGCATACATACAAACTACTTTGATAATTCATAGTAAAATAACAAAATAATCTGACCAATAGAGTTGACAATTATCATCTAATCTTTTGTTTTTTTTAACTTAATTTACATTGTAAACTGTACTAAATCCATATGCTGCATCCCAAACTGATCAATCCAGAAAGTATCGTTGTTATTGGAGGCTCTGACCGCATTGACCACCTGGGAGGAAGTGTTCTTAAAAACCTTATCGATCAAAAATATAAGGGAAAACTGTTGGTCGTCAATCCCAAAAAAGATAGGGTTCAGGGCATCCCATCCTACAGGGATGTCGAAAATATTCCTAAAGTAGACCTCGCAATTATTGCCATAGCGGCGAACGAAATACCGAAAGTGGTACATACACTTGCCCAAGAGAAGGGTACTAAAGGTTTTATCATTTATGCTTCAGGGTTTGGCGAATTAAATGCTGAAGGTGCCAGACTTGAAAAAAAGATCTGCAAAATGATCGACGAGGTTGGAGGCAGCCTGCTGGGGCCAAATAATATAGGATTATTCAATAAAAATTATGCGGGTATTTTTACGCGCCCTCTCCCCAAACTCAACTCAAAAGGGGTTGATTTCATATCGGGATCCGGTGCCACAGCGGCTTTTACGGTTGAAGTTGCTCATCAGATCGGTTTAACTTTCTCAGGACTTTATACGGTTGGTAACAGTGCACAAATCGGTATAGAAGAAATCCTTGAATACCTGGACCATTCTTACCAGGATGGCAAAAGCAGCAGGGTTAAAATGCTCTATATCGAAGGAATAAAAAACCCTGATAAGTTTCTAAGCCACTGCCTTTCGCTTCGGCACAAGGGTTGCGAGATTCTGGCCGTAAAGGCAGGTGTTTCTGAAGAGGGCACCAAGGCAGCAGCATCCCATACTGGGGCCATGGCCAGTTCAGACCTTTTCATCGATGCTTTATTTAAAAAGGCAGGCATCATCAGATGCTTTAGCCGGTTTGAATTAATCAATACGGCAGGTATCCTGCTTGTGACCCCATTAAAAATTACAAAATTTGCGATCATAACCCATGCCGGCGGGCCTGCTGTGTTGCTAACGGATGCCCTGTGCAATAATGGATTAAACGTTCCGGAATTCTCAAAAATTCAACAGGATGATCTGTCTGAACTTTTGTTCCCCGGAGCCGCGGTAAAAAACCCGGTTGACATGCTGGCTACGGGCAACGCTGATCAATTGGAGAAGGTTATTACTTATTGTGAAAAAAACATAAGCCAGGCAGAAGCCATAATAGTCATATTTGGGAGCCCGGGTCTCGGTTCCGTTAAGGAAGCTTATGATGTCATCAGTAGAAAATCCAAAACATCCGGGAAACCGATTTTTGCTATTTTGCCATCGGTAATCAACGTGAAAAAAGATATTGATCATTTTATCAAGCAGGAAAATCTTGCTTTCTATGATGAAAGTCTTTTTGGAGCATGTATGTCAAGGGTAATGCACTGTAAAAAACCTCATGCACTGGATATAAAAAACATAGATTCTGACAAAGAAACCGCTCTCAGAGATTTAATAAATCAATTTAAAAACGGGTTCCTGAATCCTGAACAGACCTCTGGTTTATTAAATGCAGCAGGGATTAAAACGGTTAAGCAGATTTTGGTTAAGACGCAAACCGAATTGATCAGCTCCGCTAAACAGTTAAAGTACCCATTGGTATTAAAAGTGGTGGGCATACTCCATAAAACAGATCAAAAAGGTGTGATTCTGGATATTAAGAATGAAACAGAGTTGATCCTTAGTTTTAAAAAACTAATGCACATTGATGGAGCCGAAGGGGCGATCCTGCAGGAAATGGTTCAAGGAAAAGAGATTTTTTTAGGAACGAAAAAAGAAGCTGGTTTTCCTCCGCTGATCCTCTGCGGCGCCGGAGGCATTTATGTGGAAGTATTTAAAGACTTTGCCTGCTCACTTGCGCCGGTATCAGAAAATGAGGCTCGGAACATGATTGAAAGCCTCAGGATATTTCCCATTCTGCAGGGAGTAAGAGGAAATCCGGGAATAGATATAGAAGCCTTGATAAAAACGATAGTGAAACTTTCTCAACTGGTGCTTTTGGCGCCCGAAATAGCTGAGCTCGATATCAATCCTGTCATGGCTTCCGCCAGTGGCCTGATTACAGTGGACGCCCGTGTCAGGATTCAAAAATAACGTTGATTCATAAAAAGACTACCTCTCCCCTGTTATCAGAAGTTTCACTCCCTACATAAAAGGTCCCGTCCTGAGCAATAATCAGGTTTGTCGAACCCATATCATTTTGCCGGTGAATGCAAGAAATAATTTGAGAAAAAGTTACATCGGCACTATCCAAATAAAGCTTATGAGTAGCTATGGACGTATCCGAGATGGATTCTATCATGTTTCCTGTTGCTTTTGGAAATTTGATCTGCAGTGCAGTAAACAGGTTTTTATTTCTGCCTATATAGGTCCATTCAAAATCTTCATCTTCCTGCTTCCATGGTTTTTTAGTTGAATTTGATTTGAATAGTATCACGCCATTTACAATTCCATTAATTAGAGCGCTTAAAACAAAGTTTGGATCAAAGTGTTTTTTATAGAAGATGCCCATGGCTCCATAAAAATTTTGGAAATAAGCTTTATTCTTTACCGTACTTTCTCCTTTAAAATGGATCAGCTGAACAGTACCCAGATAAAAATTTTTGTATCCTGCTTTTGTTATCCGATAGCTCAAATCGATATCTTCTCCATACATAAAAAAGTCCTCGTCAAAACCTCCAACCTCCTGATACACACTTTTCTTTAAAAACATAAAGGCCCCCGTGAGTATGTCCACCTCAGCAGTTGCTTCCCGGTTGATATGACGGGCGTAATATCCTTTGGAAAACCCCAAAAACTTTAGCCCGGCAATTTTTGGGCTTGGAAAATTTCTTTTGCATTCGGGTAAAAAATTACCTGAACCGTCAATAAACTGAACACCGACGGCACCAAGTTCCCTCGTTCTTTCAGCGAATTCATAAACCTGTTTTATGGCGCTGTCCGGTAAAATCATATCCGGATTCAGGATGAGAACATACTTGCCATTAGCCTTGGACACGGCTTTATTATTAGCCTTTGAAAAACCTTCATTAGCATTGTTCCGTATCAACACAACTTCCGGGAAATCTTTACTTAACATCTCGCAGCTGCCATCGCTGGAATGATTGTCAACCACGATAATTTCAAACGCTGGCGAATCCTTAGAGTTAAGAATACTTCCAATGCAGTTTTTTAAAAAATACCGGGCATTATAGTTGACGATAATGACAGAAATCCTGACCAATAGTACTGTTTTTGGTAAAAATATGACAAATTATTATTTAGTCAAGACATAGTTCTATATTTGTGAATATATTTAAAAGTCTTATGAAATCAGCCTCGGTAAAAGAACTTAAAATGGAATTGCAGGATCGTTCCCCAAAGGAGGTGATGGATCTGTGTTTGCGTTTATCGCGGTTTAAAAAAGAAAACAAAGA
>Ga0316197_10004009_pt1 | contig 10449 bp, 12 predicted proteins | sample OudBiesiAoxic_MG_FD_204939 | JGI IMG/M metagenome (GOLD analysis project Ga0316197, IMG submission 204939) | Coastal sediment microbial communities from Oude Bieten Haven, Netherlands - site A oxic | ecosystem: Environmental > Aquatic > Marine > Coastal > Sediment | place: Netherlands... | reverse complement strand
TCCTTCATTCACCCTGATGTGGCTCTATACCTACGTTTTTAAGGCGGATAATGAAATATCTATTGAAGAAGGCTAGGCATTTATGCGCACAAATTGGAAGATTATTGATAGCATATTCGACATTGTCTCCCGAGATAATTTCTTTTTTGTAATTGGGGCGAATACACAGAAACCTGTTCTCGAGGCTATTTGAATCTGCTGCTGACATATTAACCTCTAAGAGTACACTGCGCGTTAATATTTAAATAAAATGATATAAAAAGTATTGAAAATGATATTTTCTTATGTTGCTTCATCACCGCGTATAGTAATCAAATAAAGCAATCACAAAAAGTTAAAGAAAGATTGATTTATTTAAATAGAAAACCCAATCCGATTCTTTCCAACATTTTTTTTTCAAAGTTCCAGAAAAATTTGAACTGTCCAAAAAGCCAACCGAATAGTACTAAAAGAATTTGGTAAAATGGGAAGATCAGTAATATTCTAAGAGTCCAGTATACCCAGCCGCTCCACCAGGTTTCAGGAAAGTTGCCTCTTTCCAAACCTATCCATCCAAGAAATGGTTTCGCAATATATACCGCAGCAGAGCCTGTTATTGAGAATACTATAAGAATTATAATGAGTTGAAAACTGGATTCAATACCCCAGCGTTTTTTTAGTTTCTCCATAATTAGTTAAATCGCAGCAAATATATTCATTTAATTCTAGGCGCAAATGGCCCCAGGCGTTGATTGTATTTGCGTTGAAAATAAATAAAATAATTATAAAGTTGATAGTTCACTTCATACCCATAATCAATAAATGGTTCATAGTTAATCTGTAACTCATATAAGTTAGGATCAAATCTCATAGGTTCTAAAACTCTCTGATTCCAGTTTATAACAAAAATTCGATTTCTATTTTCCATAAACTCCTGAGTATAATACCCCCTGGGTTGTGCTATACTTTGCAGCCAGGTGTTGAAACCAATTTCCATGATTATTATTTTGTATTCCAGGCTGTCATTTTTAATGATAACCGTGTCCTTGTCTTTTTGATTAAATACTTCCTTTTCCTCTTTAGAAATATCTGCAACTTTTTTAGAACCAGAACATTGGATGATAAATGTTGTCAAGATCAAAACGGTAAAAATTTTAATCAAAATTTTAAATTTCATAGTAATAGAATATAAATAAGAATGTACAAAAAAACCATTTGCTAAAACAAATGGTTTTGTTAATTAAATTAGAAAATATGGAAATTTATTTTCCAAAAAGGCCTCCTAATAAGCCCCCCATCCCACTTTTCTTTTTAGAACCTCCCATGACCATTCCTGCAACATCATCGAGAATACTGCCATCTCCATCGGAATCCAATAGGGTAGTAAGAAGACTTTGGTTTTGTTCTGGTTGTCCACCCAACATATTCCCCAGGAGATTATTCATTCCACTCGCATCACTAACTTTGTTTTCAGAAGTTTGCTTTGCTAAAATACCCATAACAATTGGAGCTGCAATTTTTAGGATATTGGCAATTGAGCCTGTATCTACACCTGAGCGCTGGCTTAAAGCATTCTCCACATTTGCTTGTTTCCCTCCAAATACATGACCCAGTATACCTGCTCCATCTTCCATTACAGATTGATCTACACCTCCACTGAAAAGGCCTCCTAAATCATCCAATATGCTTCCATCATGCTTGGAAGATAAAGCATTCATCAATCCCTGGGCACCTTCTGGTGAAGCTACATTTTTTTTCATTGCTCCTAACAGCAAGGGCATGGCCATGCTCAATACATCTGCTGTTTTGTTTTCAGCTTGTCCGGTTTGGCCAGCAACTCCGCTTATTACCTGTTTCCCAATTGGACTGTTTAATAAATCTAATAATCCTTCCATTTTTGACTAGTGTTTTTTAAATAATAGAACAAGGTACAAATTCTAACAATTATAAGGAGAACGTCTTAAAAATAAATTCAAAAACTACGCTGTTTTAGAGTTTATTCCGGAATAATGGTATCAGATTATATTCTCTAATATTTAGTGTTTATTAGCACTGCTTTCTTCCATTCATTTTAGAACATGCAAAAATTAATGTGGGCAACTATTTATGGAATCGAACCACGTTTAAGTCACAACTTTTTATCAGTTTAAGGGGTTTACACTAAAATAATATGCTCGGTTTTTAGTTATCTTTGCGTATGAATTATTTAGAACTCCCGCCTCAGCCTCATCCATTGGTTTCTTATTTGCGCGTTGGTAAACTTTTATATTGGTCTTTGGTATTGTTTTTATTGGAATCCTGGTTCTACTGGGTTCAATTTGAGGGCTCTTTAGAACAATCTTCACTCTTATGGGTTGCTTTTTGGTTTAGTTGTTTTCTTTTTTCTTTTGTGCATATATTCCTTGTGATAATGGACGGCTGGTCCAGATTTCAAAATTATAAAAGAGCAAAAGATCTTTTTTTTATTCATGGATTCAATTCCAGGATACCCGAAATGTACGTGGGTTCAAAATGCCAGCGCAATGCCGCTATAGTTGCTGCAGAAGAATTAGGTTATAAAGATGAAATTATGAGCTATTTTTACGATAGGGGAATAAGATGGTATCATTATATACCCTATTTTATGATTCACGATCCATTGTTTTTATTTCGAAATTACTTTTGGGAAAGGACTTTTCTTGAAAAGGTATATAAATCTAAATTTGACTATAGGAGACTACATCTGGAGCACGCATTATGATACTTGAAGCCAGGAATATTAACAAATCCTATGGTTCCCTTGAAGTTCTAAAAAATGTAACTATAGAATGTCACAAAGGCAATATTTATGGGCTTATCGGGGCTAATGGTGCCGGAAAGACTACCTTATTTCGCATTTTATTAGGACTTATTAAACAAGACACCGGTACCATTGCAATAGATTCTGATGGGATTAAGCCTATAGGAGGTATTGTTGAGAAACCGGCTCTATATGGATATCTTTCTGCTTATGGCAACTTAAAGGTTTTTGCCCAGATTCAAAAATTAAAGCTTACCAAAGAACTGTTTAACCAATCCATGAATCAGGTTGGACTTTCACCGGAGCGATCAGATGCAGTAAAAAATTATTCCCTGGGGATGAAGCAGCGACTCGGTTTGGCGATTGCTTTATTGAATAACCCTGATTGTATAGTGTTAGATGAACCTTTTTCAGGTTTAGATCCCATGGGAATTTCTGCACTTCATAAACTGATTAAAAAGCTTAGCAATGAACATCAAATAACAATAATTATCTCGTCTCACATAGTTAGTGAATTAGCAGATCTATGTGACATCCTTTATGTTCTTAATGACGGAGAAATTATTAAATCGGGATCAGCCATGAGGTTGCTGAAGGAAAATGTTGCCACCTATAAAATTGTGGGAAAGAATTTGGAATTATCTGAGGTACTAAAGGATGCCGATGCCATTTTTTTAAACAACTCGGTTCTTGTTTCACTAAAAAATATAAATATTTCTGAGGTTCTGCAAAAACTGGTAGAAGAAGGAGTCGAAGTCACATCATGCATTCCACAAACAGATTTAAAAGCCTTATTCGGCAGGGAACGAGTATGATATCATTAATCCGATCAGAGATTTATAAAATTAGCAAGCAAAGTAAAACACTCTATGCGATTGCTGCCATACTCATAATTGAAGGATTTGTTATTATGAGTGCTTATTATCAGGGTGCAGGTATAATAGACCTCTTGTTGGATAACCTTAAAGACTCTTTTGAGTTCAGGGGAAATCTATTAAATGGAAACTTGATTATTTACCTGATTTTGAATTCGTTATGGTTTCATATACCATTAATACTTATGATCATTATTTCAGGGTTTTTAACTTCAGAATACAAGGACAAGACCATAGAAACAGTGATGCTTCAACCGGTTAACAAGTTCTATTTTATATTGAGCAAATATATCGTTTCAATAGCATTTACCCTTTTAATTGTTCTGATCCTGGCAGTTAGTACCTTTTTCATTTCGTACTGGATTTTTGGATATGGAGATTTGGTCGTTTATTTAGATGGGTTAAATTTTTTTAAATCAGATGATGCATTTTACCGATTAATAAACGCATTTTTATCAGGTTCAATAACTATGATTTTCTTTTCTGTAGTAAGTTTAACTCTTGCAGTTGTTTTGAAGGATGCTACAAAAACATGGATTGTAGCTGCTATTTTTTTGATATGCAGCAACCTTTTATTAAAAATAGACTTTAATAATGATATTATCAATGAATTATTTTTTTCTAAACTAACCGATAGCTGGCAATATTTTTTCTATTATGAAATACCGTATTCAACCATTTACTTTAAAAATTTGTTGTTGTTGGGTTATTCCGTTCTGGTTATGATAATCGGAATACTAATTTTTAAACGAAGGGACATTCAGTGATGAAAAGAATTTACTTTTTATTGGTTATGCTTGCAAGTCTGAACTTTATCAGCGGGCAGGAGATTGATAGTGATCTTGTTCTAATAAAGCAGCGTCTGGATTCAATTAAGTCATATGAAGCGCTAATTAAACTGGATGTAGACATTAGTTTTATTAATATGCCATCAAAATATGGGAAAGTTAAATATAAACAAGGTGAATCTACCAAGGTTACTTCCCAGGATTTCATTATGCTTCCTAAACGAGGATTGGATCTTACCTTAAATGAGCTCTTTCAACATCCATTTATTACCCTAGACAGGGGAGAAGATAAACATAAAGATGTGATTTGCAAGGTTATCAACCTTATACCCACCTCTTCAAAATCTGACTTCTCAATAGCAACGATTTTTATGGATACCAAAGCAAAAAGAATAGTGAAATCTGAAATAAGCACTAAAATGGAAGGAGTTTTTACTACCTCTCTGGACTATAAAAATGATGTTGATGTTCTTCCTAGGGCGATTGAGGTTCAATTTGCTGTCAATAGTATAAAAATCCCTCTGCGTTTTCTGGGAAAAGAAACTGAAGTTGATCGTAAAGCTATTAAACAGGAGGGATCAAAATCTGGTAAAATCTTTTTAACGCTATCGGAAGTTCAAATTGCGAGATAATTTCCTGGAACCTAATTAAACAATCCCCTGCAAAAGAATTAATTTTCTTCTAAGACCTAAACTTAGGCATCCTTTTTATTGCTTGGGTTTATTTTAATAACGAAATAATTTGATTTGCCAATTCTAAACCAATCCGGTCTTGAGCCTCCGCCGTGGCAGCACCAATATGGGGCGTAAGTGAAATCTTTGAATGCATTAGTATTTTAATTTCAGGAGTAGGTTCAGATTCAAAAGTATCCAAGCCTGCAAAGGCAACCTTGCCACTCTCCAATGCTTCAATAAGAGCAACTTCATCAATAACTCCGCCTCTGGCAGCATTTACGATACCCACCCCGTTTTGCATGAGGTCAAATTCCTTTTTACCAATTATATATTCCTTTTGTGCCGGCACATGAACCGTAATAAAATTTGAATTTCTCAATACTTCTTCCTTAGTCTTATTTTCAAAATCAAAACTAACAGATTGTCCATCAAAAAAAGGCACTTTAATAGTTGCAGAATCCAGGAATGGGTCGTGAAATATTACATTCATGCCAATTCCAATTGCAATTTTCGCAGTAGCCCGTCCTATTCTTCCAAACCCAATTACTCCGAGAGTTTTACCGCGCAGCTCAACGCCTTTGGCATAGGATTTTTTTAATTTTTTAAAATTACTGTCACCTTCGAGAGGCATATTTCTATTTGCATCATATAGGAACCGGACCCCGCCAAACAAGTGAGCAAAAACCAATTCGGCTACAGACTCTGATGAAGCGGCCGGTGTATTAATGACATTTAAGCCTTTTTCCTTGGCATAGGCTACGTCAATGTTATCCATACCCACACCACCTCTGCCAATGAGCTTTAAAGAAGGGCAATTATCTATTATATCTTTACGAACCTGGGTAGCACTTCTTACCAGGAGACCAACAATATTATTTGTGTTGATATAGTTTATAAGTTGCTCCTGAGCAACTGTGGTTGTAATTACCTCGAATCCGGCTTCCTCTAAGGCTGAAATTCCATTTTGTGATATTCCGTCGTTAGCAAGTATTTTCATCCTCTGATGTTCTTAGTTAAACTTTAAAATTGTTTGATGCTTTCATTAAGTATTATCCTCTTCTTTCCAGATCGCTCATTATATCAACTAAGACCCCCACGCTTTCCAGGGGAAGTGCATTGTACATTGATGCGCGATAACCGCCTACAGATCTGTGGCCATTTAATCCATTAATTCCTGCCTCTTTCCACATTTCATCGAAGGTATCTTTAAGAGCTTCGTCTGTTAAGGTAAATGTTGCATTCATATTAGAGCGATCTTCTTTTTTCGCAAATCCATTAAACAATGGATTAAGGTCAATCTCAGAGTAAATAAGACCGGCCTTTTTTTCATTGATTTCTTCAATCGCCGCTATTCCGCCCATATCTTTCAACCACTGAAGAGTAAGCATCGATACGTAAACGGCAAAAACTGATGGAGTATTAAACATACTATCCTTACTCAAATGAACCTGATAATCTAACATAGAAGGAATCTTTCTGGAAACGTGTCCAAGAATATCTTCCTTTACGATCACTAAAGTTGTGCCGGCAGGGCCCATATTCTTCTGCGCTCCAGCATAGATGACATCAAATTTTGAAAAATCCATTTGTCTTGAGAAAATATCGGAACTCATATCACAAATTAAGGGAACCTTTGTGTTTGGAAATTCTTTTATCTGTGTTCCGAAAATAGTATTGTTAGAGGTGAGATGCAGGTAATCCAGATCATTAGGAACCACATAGCCCCTTGGGATATAGTTAAAATTTTTGTCTTTTGAAGAAGCAACTTCTGATACTTCACCCAACAACTTTGCTTCCTTTATTGCTTTTGTACTCCAGGTTCCGGTATTTATATATCCGGCTTTGCTTTCCAAAAAGTTATAAGCCACCATGAGAAACTCCAAACTGGCACCACCTTGCAAGTACAAAGCCTTATATCCCTTACCTTCAAGCCCCAAAAGTTCAATCGCTAAAGACCTTGCTTTTTCCATAATGGCAACAAATTCTTTGCTGCGATGCGATATTTCAATCAGTGAAAGGCCAATACCGTCTAATTCAACTACTGCCTCTGAAGCCTGTTGCATTACTTCTTTTGGTAAAATACAAGGGCCTGCACTAAAGTTATGTTTTTTCATCTTTAACTTATTTTTTTGAGGTTCTAAAGGTCATAAATAATAACGAAAAACTTATCAGGATTATAGATTATTTTCCATTAGGTTTTTAACAGGAATTCCACAGTGTCAATACCATCTGCATAATCCCATAGATTTGGTTTTTGGGTTTTGCCAAAGGGGATTGAATTTTGAATTATATCACTACCAACAATACACTGAATTTGATCTCTATCCTCTGCAAGTTTTATTTTCAACTCCTCAATAGTTGAGTATCTCTCATAAAATGCTGTGCCAATAGGGGAGGCATATTTTATATCTTCTTTTAGTAAGAAAAAACCATTGTCCAGAAACTGGAATTCACTCATCAGATAGACCGCTTTATTATAATCATAATTATTTGCGAATTTATTCTGGTCAATTAAATTTTTATAAGTGCTTATACTATCATAAAAATTATCAAAATTGTAGTCATGAGGTACAAATAATTTGGAAACATTACGGCACCCTAATCCGTAATAACGAAATATATCTTCTCCGAGCCCTTGAAGCTGTTCATTAGTTTCTTCCCCTGTAAGTATGGCAATGGAATTTCTGTTTTTTCTTATGATATTGGGTTTATTGCCAAAGTAATGAGCGAAATAGCGAGCCGTATTATTACTTCCTGTAGCAATAACAGCATCAAATTTTGTTAACCTACCCTCACTAAAGGCTATTTCATTTGCCAGTGCGGGTTCAATATGTATTAAATATTTCGCAATAAAGGGCAAAAGAATATTATCACTAGATGAACATTTTGCTAGAACACGGTTTCCGCATATGAGGGCGGCAATAAAATCATGGAAACCGACGAGAGGAATATTTCCCGCCATTATTACCGCTACTGTTTTGTAGTTATTAGTCGAAAGTGAATAATGTTTTAACCATGCATTAAGGGTTTTTTCCGTAAGCTGCCCCGCCCATGCATTTATCGCAAACAATACTTGCTGTTTTGTAAACCAACCATTTTTATGGCCCGCTAAAGTGATAGCATTATCAAATCTTAGATGCCATTCATTACTTTCATCTGAAGTACCTGAGTTAGCTAAAGAAGTTTTGGTAAAACTCCTGAGAAATTCTCCAAGTTTAACAAAAGCATTAAATCGTTGATCCTGTGTGGCCATTATATTTGTGCAATAGTATTCTAGGATTTACCTTTGCGCAAAAATATACATGCTGGAACATTGTAGCAACAATACGGGCAAGTATATTGCATATTAAAAGAAAAAGAAAATTATGGCTATTATTATTACAGACGAGTGCATTAATTGCGGCGCTTGCGAACCCGAATGTCCGAATACTGCAATATATGAAGGTGCAGAAGAATGGCGCTATAAAGATGGAACCTCTCTAAAGGGAGAAGTAGTATTACCGGATGGAAATGAAGTAAACGCAGAAGAAGTACAGGAACCAATTAGTGATGAAATATACTACATTGCCCCAGATAAATGTACGGAATGCATGGGGTTCCATGAAGAACCACAATGTGCTGCCGTTTGTCCGGTAGATTGCTGTGTACCGGATGAGGATAGAGTGGAAACAGAAGATGAACTCTTGACCAAGCAAAAATTTATGCATCCCGAATAACGAGCGGTCTATTAGTTATTTTCAATCATTTTCGCAGCTAATTCTTTAATTAGTTTTGCGCAGACCATTCCTGTTATGTCATTTATGTCTCTTGTTGGATTGTATTCCACAATATCGGCACCTAATATGGGAACATTTATGGCCTGTATTATATTTAGCACTTCACGAGTACTTAAACCACCAGGTTCGTGGTGGGAAACACCCGGAGCATAAGCAGGGTCCAAAGCATCCATATCCAGAGAGATATAGACCGGATTTATTAGTTCTAAGGACGCTGCTTTGTGAATTTGCCTCATTTCTATGGTTTCAACACCAAATTTTTCTGACTGTTCACGCTGATGCGTTGAAAGTGTTCTTATGCCAATTTGAATTAGTCTGTTGATCAATTTTTCTTCCATGATCCTTGCAAACGGACAAGCGTGGGAAAATTTATCTCCTTCAAATATGTCATATAGGTCGGCATGCGCATCGATATGAATCAGGTCTACCGGTCCGTGAACCCTATTAAAAGCCTTTATAACTGGATAAGTAATTGAATGATCTCCTCCTAAAGTCAATAAGTGTGCTCTGTTCTTTAAATTTTTAAAAGTTAAATTTTCAATATCAAAATAGGTGTTTATTTCAAAGTCTCCTTTGTCATCAAAAATTTCTGGAGCTATTTCCTTGCCGTTTTCAGCAAAGTAATTGGCAGATGGACTCATAAACAAATTTCTAATTCTGGGAGGTGCCATAGCAGGACCTTTTAAATAAGACGACTTATCATCGTATAAAATTCCCTGAAGGGTAATTTTCTTCATAATGGCATTTTAAATGATTCTAAATATACAGGTAAAAACTATATTTGCACCCAAAATATGGCAAGCTGGTTTTAGCTGCCGGATGTTTCTAAGATATAATAGATGAAAGCAGGTATTGTAGGGCTCCCAAATGTTGGCAAGTCAACTCTTTTTAATTGTTTATCCAATGCAAAAGCACAAAGTGCCAATTTCCCATTTTGCACGATTGAACCAAATATAGGCGTGGTCAATGTTCCTGATCCAAGGTTGGAAAAATTGCAAGGACTTGTAAATCCTGAAAAGGTTATTCCCGCAACGGTTGAAATTGTGGATATTGCAGGACTAGTTAAAGGGGCTAGCAAGGGAGAAGGATTAGGGAATCAATTTTTAGGAAACATTAGAGAAACTGATGCTATTTTACACGTGCTGCGATGTTTTGATAATGATAATGTAGTTCATGTAGATGGCTCTATAGACCCCATAAGAGACAAAGAGACTATAGATATGGAATTGCAGCTAAAAGACCTGGAGACGGTTGAGAAGAAGTTAGACAAAGTAAACAGAGCAGCCAGAACAGGGAATAAAGAGGCTCAAAAAGAGGTTGCCGTACTGCAAATTGTAAAAGAGGGTTTAGAGGCCGGAACATCTGTGCGTGCTTTAGAAATTGATGAAGAAGACAGAAAGGACTATGTAAAGCCGTTGCAGTTTATTACAGACAAACCGGTTCTTTATATCTGTAATGTGGACGAAGCATCAGCGGTTTCCGGAAATTCCTATGTAGAACAGGTCAAGGCTGCAGTTGCCAATGAAAACGCAGAGGTTATTGTTCTGGCTGTTGGTACTGAGGCCGATATTACTGAAC
>Ga0316197_10004008_pt1 | contig 10450 bp, 8 predicted proteins | sample OudBiesiAoxic_MG_FD_204939 | JGI IMG/M metagenome (GOLD analysis project Ga0316197, IMG submission 204939) | Coastal sediment microbial communities from Oude Bieten Haven, Netherlands - site A oxic | ecosystem: Environmental > Aquatic > Marine > Coastal > Sediment | place: Netherlands... | reverse complement strand
AAGTGGCCTTTGAATATCCTTCTGAAATTGAGATGCGTTCATATAATCCTACGGTGAAAGGTCATAACGGGCAGATTAAGCGCGCAGTAGAAATGATCAAGTCTGCAGAACGCCCGATGATCTATACCGGTGGTGGTGTGATCCTTGGTAATGGTTCTGAGCAGCTACGTACTTTTACCCGGTCACTCGGTTACCCGATTACCCAGACCCTGATGGGGCTGGGCGCATTTCCCGCCAGTGACCCGCTATCGCTTGGTATGTTAGGTATGCATGGTACCTATGAAGCTAATATGGGTATGCACCACTGTGATACTCTGATCGCAATCGGTGCGCGTTTCGATGACCGTGTGACTGGCAACCTGGAAAAATTTTGCCCGGATGCAAGGATCATCCACATCGATGTTGATCCGGCGTCAATTTCCAAGAATGTAAAAGTTGATATACCGATAGTCGGTGAAGTTGCTCCCATCCTGGACTCTATAAACAGGGAACTGGCGGGATCAGCCGAACTAAGCAATAAAGGTGCGATAGAAAAATGGTGGGCGCAGATAAACGAATGGCGTGCGCAGGATTGTCTCAAGTATGATCGTGACAGTGACATCATAAAGCCGCAGTTTGTTGTTGAGGAGCTCTATAACGCGACCAACGGTGAAGCTTTCATTACTTCAGATGTGGGTCAGCACCAGATGTTTGCAGCACAGTATTATGGCTTCGATCGGCCAAGGCAATGGATCAATTCCGGCGGTCTCGGCACCATGGGTTTCGGCCTGCCTGCGGCGATGGGTGTGCAACTGGCGCATCCGGGCGAGATGGTTGCCTGCATCACCGGTGAATCCAGTATTCAGATGTGTATCCAGGAATTATCGACCTGTCTTCAGTATTCATTACCGGTGAAGATCATCAACCTGAACAATGGTTACATGGGAATGGTCAGGCAGTGGCAGGAGTTCTTCTATGAGAAGCGCTACGCCATGTCATATTTTGATTCACTACCAGATTTTGTTGCTATCGCAGAAGCTTATGGTCACATAGGGATCAAGGTTGAGAAACCGGCTGATGTCCGTCCCGCGCTGGATGAAGCATTCAAGCAAAAAGACCGCCTGGTATTTCTTGATTTCATCACTGATAAAGAAGAGAACGTCTATCCGATGATCCCGGCCGGTGCCGGCTTGAACGAAATGATTTTGGTGTAGAGCCGTGGTATACGAAACAGACAATTCTGAAGCAGTAGAGATGAAACATATTATATCTATCTTATTAGAGAATGAATCGGGCGCCCTGTCGCGTGTCGCCGGATTGTTTTCTGCACGCGCGTACAATATCGAGTCGCTGACTGTAGCGCCTACCGATGACCCATCCCTGTCAAGGATGACACTGGTTACCACGGGTACAGATGATATCGTCGAGCAGGTCTGCAAGCAGCTGAACAAGCTGATCGACGTGGTAAAACTGGTTAACCTGACGAAAGACGCACACGTAGAGCGTGAGCTGATCCTGATCAAGGTAAAAGCAGAGAACGAGCAGCGTGATGAAGTTAAGCGTATCGTGGATATCTTCAACGGCCATGTTATCGACATGACAGATACTACTTATACGCTGGAAGTTACCGGCGACAGTGAGAAAATTGATGCCGTGCTTAAGGCGCTGGAAAATATCAGCATGCTCGAAGTCGTCCGTTCAGGGCAGTTAGGCATGGGGCGTGGCGATAAAGGAATGGTATAACGGCCCGCATCGATCGGCTATGTCATGGATCACTCACCAGAACACAATAATTACAGATTTTTTTAAATTAAAAACCTTTACGGACTAAGTAACAATGAATATTTATTACGATAAAGATTGCGATCTTTCTATCATTCAAAGCAAAAAAGTATGCATCATCGGCTATGGCTCACAGGGTCATGCACATGCGAATAATCTGCAGGATTCAGGCGTCGAAGTCTGTGTTGGTCTGCGCGAAGGTTCTTCATCAGCTGTGAAAGCAGAAGGTGCAGGTATCGCGGTCAAGTCTATCGAAGATGGTGTTGCCTGGGCTGACGTGGTCATGGTTCTGGCGCCTGATGAACATCAGGCTGCAATCTATAAAGAGCAGATCGAACCAAACATAAAGCAGGGTGCAGCGATGGCTTTTGCGCATGGTTTTAATATTCATTTTGAAGCGATCAGCCCGCGTGCAGACCTCGATGTGATAATGATCGCGCCAAAGGCACCGGGTCATACTGTGCGCAGTGAATTTGTCAACGGTGGCGGTATCCCGGACCTGATCGCTATCGCGCAGGACGCTACGGGTAATGCGAAAGATATCGCTTTATCATATGCATCTGCCATCGGTGGCGGTCGTACTGCGATCATCGAAACCACCTTCCGTGAAGAGACTGAAACTGATCTGTTCGGTGAGCAGGCTGTTTTATGTGGTGGTACCACTGCGCTGGTACAGGCCGGGTTTGAGACACTGGTGGAAGCAGGTTATGCGCCAGAGATGGCTTATTTCGAATGTCTGCACGAGTTGAAACTTATCGTCGACCTGATGTACCAGGGCGGTATTGCGGATATGCGTTACTCGATATCTAACACGGCTGAGTACGGCGATGTTACACGTGGCCCTCGTGTCGTTAATGAGAATACCAAGGCAGAGATGAAGAAGATCCTTGCCGAGATCCAGAGTGGCCAGTTTGCCAAAGAGTTCATCGATGAGATGCATTCCGGTGCGAAGAATCTCGAAGGCTTACGTAAAGAAGGCCGCGAGCACCAGATCGAAGAAGTGGGTGCTAAATTACGTTCCATGATGCCATGGATCAAAGCCAACAAGATCGTCGATAAGACTAAAAACTGATATCGGCTTTTTTTATAAGAAAAAGGGCTTCACGGCCCTTTTTTTTTGAAAGATTAAAACCAATGCTTTCCGCAAATGAACGCGAATAAACGCCATCAAAAGCTTGTTCCTGTTCTTTGATATTTGCGTTTATTCGCGTTCATTTGCGGAAGAATAAATGTTTTTTAAAATTAGACGGCAAAGCCCGACTAGGCTATCCTTAAGCTTATGGAACCAAGACAAGAACTACCCGCTAAAAAACGTCGCCGCGGTATTTATCTACTGCCTAACCTGATTACCACGGCTGCATTATTTGCCGGTTTCTATGGTATCGTGGCAGCAACACAGGGCAAGTTTGAGCAGGCATCGGTAGCCATCTTTATCGCCATGATTCTGGATGCACTCGACGGTCGTGTCGCCCGGATGACAAATACACAGTCCGAGTTCGGTGCTGAATATGACAGTTTGGCCGATATGGGATCATTCGGTCTGGCGCCAGCGCTGGTGATGTATGAATGGTCTTTATCTTCACTGGTTAATGTCAGCTTTCCGATGGGAAAACTTGGCTGGCTGGCGGCTTTCCTTTTTGTAGCCTCAGCTGCATTACGGCTGGCGCGATTCAACACCAAAGCCAGCAATACGGATAAACGTTATTTCCAGGGACTGCCGAGTCCGGCTGCTGCCGGGGTCGTGGTCGGTTTCGTCTGGGCCTGCTTTGATAACGGTATCGATGGCAATTCGGTGGCGATGATCGCTTTACCCATCATCGTTTTTGCCGGTCTGATGATGGTCAGTAACGTTTCTTACTACAGCTTCAAAGATATCGATTTTCATAATAAAGTGCCCTTTGTAGCGATGCTGGTGGTGGTGATGATCTTCGTATTTACCGCGATCGATCCGCCGATATTTCTGTTCGGCTGTTTTATGGCTTACGCCTTATCCGGGCCGGTCATCAGCGTGCTGCGCCGATTTAAAAAGCGTGGTAAGACTGAATCTCCTTAATACTAAATTTCAGCTTGTAAAATTTTAGACATGTCGCTATAGTTGAACTATCTATGTATATCTTTACGTCACAACTTGACCTTGCTGCAACGCGCACTCCTATTGCGTCGGCACTTGCTGTGGCTTTCCTGTCATTTTCGGCACTATCTGGTTCTCTTTTTCTCCTCCTGCCTTAGGGCAGCTAATGATTCCTGGCGAGGAGAATACGCACTCAAAATATTTATACCCGGAAAATTTGATTTGAAGGTCAAGTCATGAGTAATCAATCTACAGAAATAAAACAAAGCAAACAGGATCAGTTGATAATATTTGATACCACCTTGCGTGATGGTGAGCAGAGTCCAGGTGCTTCCATGACCAAAGAGGAAAAGGTGCGTATCGCAAAAGCGCTGCAGAAGATGCGTGTCGACGTTATCGAGGCAGGCTTCCCTATCGCCAGCCAGGGCGATTTCGAATCGGTGAAAGCCGTCGCCTCCGTGATAAAAGACAGTACCGTATGCGGTCTGGCGCGAGCGCTGGAAAAGGATATCAACCGTGCCGGTGAAGCATTAAAACCCGCAGAGTCTTCGCGTATCCACACGTTTATCGCAACCTCACCGATCCATATGAAGATGAAGCTGCGGATGCAGCCGGATGATGTCCTTGCACAGGCTGTTGCAGCTGTAAAAATGGCGAGACGTTTTACCGATGATGTGGAGTTTTCACCGGAAGATGCCGGTCGTTCTGAAACTGATTTCCTGTGCCGTGTCATCGAAGCCGTGATCGATGCCGGTGCGACGACGATCAACATACCTGATACCGTGGGTTATAACATCCCGCACCAGTTCGGTGGCTTGATCCACACCCTGTTAGAGCGGATTCCTAATTCCGATAAAGCGATCTTCTCGGTTCATTGTCACAACGACCTGGGCCTGGCTGTCGGTAACTCGCTGTCTGCGGTGCTCAATGGTGCACGCCAGGTGGAATGTACGATCAATGGTCTGGGTGAGCGAGCAGGCAATGCTTCGCTGGAAGAGATCGTGATGGCTGTGCGTACCCGTCAGGATGTCTTTGCCTGCGACACCACTCTTGATACCACGCAGATCGTGCCGTGTTCGAAACTGGTTTCCGGTATTACCGGTTTCCCGGTACAGCCGAATAAGGCTATCGTTGGTGCCAACGCATTCGCGCATGAATCGGGTATCCATCAGGACGGTATCTTGAAGAGCCGTGAGACTTACGAAATCATGCGTGCCCAGGATGTCGGCTGGTCGGATAACCGCATGGTGCTGGGTAAACACTCGGGTCGAAATGCCTTCAAGAGCCGTTTGCATGAATTGAATATCGAGTTCAGCACCGAGCAGGAACTGAACGAGGCTTTTTCACGTTTCAAAGACCTGGCTGACAAGAAGCATGAGATATTCGATGAGGATCTGCATGCACTGGTAGCGGATACCAACTGGGCGATCGAGAACGAGCATTACAAACTGGTCAGTCTGCGTGTCTGCTCAGAGACCGGAGAAACGCCAAATGCTTCTATCGTGCTTGAGATCGGTGGTGAAGAAGTAGCTGCCAGTGCCAGCGGTGGCGGCCCGGTAGATGCCTCGTTCAGGGCAATCGAAAGCGTGGTGAACAGCGGCACACAGCTGCAGCTGTATTCGGTGAATAACATAACCAGTGGTACCGATGCACAGGGCGAAGTCACAGTAAGGCTTGAGAAAGCCGGTCGTATCGTTAGCGGACAAGGGGCAGATACCGATATCGTGATCGCTTCAGCGAATGCTTATATCAATGCACTGAACAAGCTGGAAAAAAATATCGATAGAGAACACCCTCAGCTCGGGGATGTTTGACTCGTACCAGTTTGAGTGGGCATTTAGTTTATGACGAAACACATCGCACCCCCATTAGATGAAAATACACGCCGGTATTACCTGGATGTGATGGGGGTGCAATGCTGGCAGTCGCTAGAACCGGTGGCACAGCAAAACGATGATCGCCATGTTGAGCCAGAAGCTGAGAGTGAAGGCGATGTCAGCGTCACCGGCTGGATGCAACTGGAACAGGATATCCAGGCATGTCAGCAATGTGTCCTGCATAAAACACGAAAACAGGCACTGAGCGGACGCGGCAACCAGTCAGCAGACCTGATGTTCGTGCTGTTGGCGCCAGATGCCAGCGACGACAGCAACGGCCAGGTATGCAGTGATGCTGCCGGTGATCTCTTTACCAGGATGCTGGCTGCTATCGATATCGATATCGATGATGTTTATATATCTTCGTTGTTGAAATGCGCGCTACCTGCCAGCCATACGGTGACGCCAACAGAGGTTCGCTGCTGCACTGAATACCTGAAGCGGCAGGTCCAGTTAATCAGGCCTGAGCTCATCGTGGTACTTGGTGAAACGGCCATTCGCTGCCTTCTGCAAAAAGATCTTGATCTCGATGACTACCGTGCTATGAATCCCGGTAGAGACAGCAAAGATCAGCCCTACCAGTTTGAATCGGTACCTTTATTCGTCACTCATTCACCACATGATCTTCTGCAGCAGGTAGAGAATAAGCGAAAGGCGTGGTCAGATCTGCAGCAGTTACAGGCGATGATGACTGATCGGGCATAGATAATCTAAACGATGTTATGGCAGTAGATAGTCACAATATGCATGAAGAAATGAGTTCGCTGGTCGAAGTGCGAACGATGAATTATACTGATCTGAAGCAGGTTATCGCTATCGAGAAAAGGGCTTATCCGCATCCCTGGACTTTAGGTATATTTCAAGACTGCCTGCGAGTTGGCCATAATGCCTGGGTGATGACGCTGGACAACGTGGTCATCGGTTATGGTATCTTGATGCTGTCACCGGGTGAAGCGCACATTCTCAATGTCTGTATCGATCCTGAGTATCAGGGCAAGGGGCTTGGTCGTTACCTGTTGCGCCACCTCGTTAATAAGTCTAACCAGACTGATATCGACATGGTATTACTCGAAGTGAGGCGTTCTAATATAAATGCGCAGTTGCTCTATCAGTCTGAAGGTTTTCATGAACTGGGTGTGCGCAAGGCATATTATCCTGCTGACAACGGCCGCGAAGATGCGATCATACTGGCCAAGTATCTCTCCGGCAATAGTTAGCCTGCTGACGCTTCAAAAAGGCTCTTAGCTGTAGAACGGAGTGATTTTTATTACCCGGGAACCTGTATGTGATGAGCCATAAAATTTCAAAAGTTCTGTACCGGTCTTGCTGCAGGTTATTGCTGTCGTCATTTCTGTTGTGTTTCATTACTGCCTGTAATACTGGTGAGCCAGATAAAAAGTCAGCGACAGATGACTGGGCTACGGTGGCGTTACCTGAGCTGTCTCGACAGCCTGTCAAGCTGCGTGTTGCCAGCGTGGTTAACCCGCGATTCAAGACCTTGAGCGATGAACAGCTAAGCAGGATATTGATACGCAGCCAGCAGATGGTGAAGCAGCATTTCGATATCGATATTATTTTTTCGGATGTCGACACCATCCCCATCAAAGATATATTCAAACAGTTGAGCGCTAAGGTATTAAGCGCACGACGGGATGAGATTGTCGATATTGAACACATCGATGAACAGCTGCGTGAAGCAATGCAGCAGTCCGTGTTCAAAACCCTGGAGAATTATGCGGGCAACAAAAGAAACGTCATCGAGTTTGCGCAGCCTTACCTGTTGCATCCGGAGATAAAGCCACGAGATTTTATCGAGCTCTCTTACGCCCTTGTCGATACCCTGATCTCAAGGCTTGAGTTCTGGCATGCCCAACGAGCAGACGATGGTAAACCGGTGCTGGAGAACGATGCTTATCATGAATGGGTATGGTGGGACAGCCTCGGCTACGGTGAGCTGTCTTACGATATCGTGATAACCAATCAGCTGGTCGCCAGCGCGGAAAAATATGCGATGGACGTGCATTCATCGATCCGCGGCGGGGTTACCGCAGGTACCACCAGCTACAATAAAAATACGGTTTTTTCCAGTTACGTTTACATCATGGTCTACCCGATGTTGAATGACTCAGAACTGTTGACCACCCTGCGGCAGGATGAGACGTACTCAGATGAGCAGATAGTGAATTACTCTGCCGCGTTGTTGAGCCACGAGATCGGTCACCTGCTGTTGCATCTCGGGCACCCGTTCGGCCAGAAATACTGCATCATGTCACCGACAGTGATGCTGAACTATCGTGACTGGTATGACAACCTGGATGCGGAGCGGTGTGCGCCTGGCAGTAACCCGGACATGATGCCGGGTGCAGTGAATATCGACTATAACCGGCGCTGGTGACTTCCAGGCTGGCGTGTGTATGGCCTGGTGTAACCAGGTTTCGACTTGGCTGTTATCCCGGGAAGCTGTTTCTCTCAGAGCTGTTTCGTTATTCTGTTAAGCCTGTATAATTGCGCCGCTATGGCTTATTTAGATGAAGTAAAACGTCGGCGAACCTTCGCCATTATCTCTCACCCCGATGCGGGTAAGACCACGCTGACCGAAAAACTGCTGCTGTTCGGCGGTGCGATCCAGATGGCGGGTACCGTCAAGGGCAGAAAAGCCGCACGTCATGCCACATCCGACTGGATGGAGCTGGAGAAGCAGCGCGGCATCTCCGTGACATCATCTGTCATGCAGTTTCCACATAAAGACTGCATCATCAACCTGCTGGATACGCCCGGACACGCCGACTTCTCCGAGGATACTTACCGTACGCTGACGGCCGTCGACTCGGCATTGATGGTGATCGATGCGGCGAAAGGTGTCGAGGAGAGGACCATCAAATTGATGGAGGTCTGCCGCCTGCGCACCACGCCGATCATTACCTTCGTTAACAAGATGGACCGGGAAGCACGCGAGCCCATCGATATCCTTGATGAGATCGAGGATATCTTAAATATAAAATGTGCACCGATTACCTGGCCCATCGGCATGGGTAAAAACTTCAAGGGTGTTTTTAATCTTGCCACCGATACCGTGCATTTTTTCAGTGCGACACATGGCGGCAAGATACAGGCAGGTGATGTCGTCGCAGGACTGGATAATCCACAGCTTGATGAGGTACTCGGTCAAATGGCGGAAGAGCTGCGTGAAGAGATCGAACTGGTGAAAGGTGCCAGTCACGAATTCGACCTGGGCGCTTACCAGAAAGGTGAGCTGACCCCGGTATTCTTTGGTTCAGGTATCAATAATTTCGGTGTCGGCGAACTGCTCGATGCATTGAATGACTTCGCGCCGTCACCACGAGCTCGCGCGACTCAGAGCCGTATCGTAGAACCTGAAGAAGATAAATTCACCGGCTTTGTATTCAAGATCCAGGCGAACATGGACCCGGGGCATCGTGACCGCATCGCTTTTGTCCGCATCTGTTCTGGTATCTATAAAAAAGGCATGAAAGTTAAACATGTTCGCCTGGGTAAAGATATCAAGCTTGCAGATGCCGTGACCTTTATGGCGTCGGATCGTGAACATGTCGATGAGGCCTATACCGGTGATATTATCGGCCTGCATAACCACGGCACCATGCGTATCGGCGATACCTTTACCATGGGAGAAGACCTGTCATTTACCGGCATCCCGAATTTTGCCCCTGAACTGTTCCGGCGGGCGCAGTTGAAAGATCCGCTAAAGATGAAGGCGCTGCAGAAAGGCCTGATGCAGTTATGCGAGGAAGGCGCGACCCAGCTCTACCGTCCGCTGCATAATAATGACCTGATCCTGGGTGCCGTCGGTGTGCTGCAGTTCGAAGTGGTCAAGCATCGACTGATGGATGAGTACGGCGTCGACTGTAATTTTGAGGCGGTCAATGTTACCACCGCACGCTGGGTGGAATGCAATGATGACAAGGAGCTGGCGAAGTTCAAGGCACGCCAGACGACCAACCTGGCGCTCGATCACGCCGGGGACCTTGCCTATATTGCACCGACGCGGGTTAATCTTGATATGACCATAGAGAAGTGGCCGGAGATTAATTTCCTTTCTACGCGTGAGCATGGGATTTATAATTGATCTGAAACATATAAATCTCTATGTCATCTCGAGCAACGTGAGAGATCTTGTGAGGGACAGATCTATTTTGAAATTCTAAAAAAGATCTGTCCCTTAGATTTCTAATCTAATTTCAGTTCTATTCTGATAGATTGCGGGTCTCGCCCCGCAGGCGAGTTACTTTTCTGTCAGCAGCAACAGAAAAGTAACCAAAAGAATGCCGCCACGTCAGCTACGCCCCTGTAAAAGACACAGGGGTTCCCATCGAATTAATCCCATTATTACGCTGTGAAAAAACTCGCTTACGTAGAAAACACGTAAGCTCAGACAGTTTTCACAGACAGCCCATAATAATGGGATTAACTCGATGGCTTGCTGAGGTGGAGGAAAGTCAGAAACGCTATGTCATTAATTTAGATCTGTCCCTTATGATTTAATTCCAGTTTTGTTCTAATAGATTGCGGGTCTCGCCTGCGGGGCGAGACCCGCAATGCCTAACCCGTAATGCCAAACAATAAACCATAACCAAATTTAAAAAACATCGTCGCCAGCTCAAAACCTTCTCAATTCGCCAGAGATGACAACTAAATATTAAAACTCAGCAGCTTCAACTTCGCTATATGCCTGCGCGCCTTGTGGTCCTAACAGGTCTTCGTA
>Ga0316197_10004007_pt1 | contig 10450 bp, 8 predicted proteins | sample OudBiesiAoxic_MG_FD_204939 | JGI IMG/M metagenome (GOLD analysis project Ga0316197, IMG submission 204939) | Coastal sediment microbial communities from Oude Bieten Haven, Netherlands - site A oxic | ecosystem: Environmental > Aquatic > Marine > Coastal > Sediment | place: Netherlands... | reverse complement strand
GCGCTGCATTATATTCAGGAAGTAACTTCTCGAACTGTGCAACCTGACCAAGAGCCTCGTTAACCGTACGTTCGGTGTAACCCTGTGCTTCTTTCTTCAAACGTTCTGCTCGACCCGTTGCTTTAGGAAGAATTTCGTTCTTGTAAGCTTCCGCTTCACGAATGAAACGTTCTTCATCTTCTCGAGCAGCGATGGCATCATCAAATGCATCTTTAACTTGCTCAGGAGGACGTGAAGATTGGAAGTTCACATCAACAATTATCAAACCCATATCGTAATTATCGATAATGCGATTTAGCGTTTCTTGCGTACTTTGACGAATCTGTTGACGGCCACTGGTCAAAATAGCGTCCATCAACGAGTCACCAATAACGGCGCGAAGTGCAGAATCTGTCGCTTGACGTAAACTGTCATCAGCACTGGTCACCCTAAATAGATATTTATATGGGTCAGAAACCCTATATTGAACACCCATTTCGACGGTTACAACGTTTTCATCTTTAGTTAGCATGGTACCTGATGCGCGCAGAGCTCTAATTGCTTGCACGTTTACCGGTGTCACTTCATCAACAAAACGAGCGCGCCAATTCAGACCAGGGTCTACGATATGATCATATTTACCTAAGCGTAATACCACTCCTTTCTCTGCTTCGCCTATAGTGTAGAAGCCCGAGAATACCCAAATAGCGATAGCTACAACAGCGATGAGGCCGAAACCTATTGCTCCGCCGCCGCCACCACCAATTGAAGGTATGCCACCTTTTTTACCAAACTTTCCACTCAGCTTTTGACTCAGTTTATTAAATACTTCGTCTAAATCTGGTGGGCCTTGATCTCGGCCACCAGACTGCTTACCGCGATCGTCTTTATTACCCCAAGGGTCATTATCGCGGCCATTATTGTTGCCATTGTTATTTCCAGGCTCATTCCACGCCATTAGAAAGCTCCATCATGATATGACGTTATACTGTAGCAGCCCTGTGGTAAACGATAAAGTCACCTAGCACTGCCCCTTCTCTTTTTTCAAGTCTAGACCAATCTACCTTTTGCATTCGGATATCGATCAATAAGTTACCATCTGTTTCATATTCTTCGCTCAGAATGCTCTTCATTGCAAAGAATGTACTACGAAGTCGGCCTTGGTGCTGCGGCGGAACTCGCAATCGATATTGAACCATTTGGCTTGCCAAGCGCTCTGTTAGCGCTTCAAATAAGAGATCGATCCCCTTACCTTCCATTGCTGAAACCCAAACCCTTTGAGGGATGCCTTCCTCATCTCGTTCTATACGGGGTTTCTGACCTTCAAGATTATCAATTTTGTTCATGACAATTAGAGTTGGCACTTCATCAGCATCAATCTCTTCTAATACTACATCAACCGCGTGGATGTTTTCACGAAATCGGTCATCACTAGCATCAACAACATGTAACAAAATGTCAGCTTCTTGCGTTTCTTGCAATGTTGCTTTAAAGGCCGCAACTAGATCATGGGGGAGATGTCGGATAAAACCAACCGTATCCGCTAAAATAGCTGGCCCAACATCCATTAAATCGATTTTACGAAGCGTTGGGTCTAAGGTAGCAAACAATTGATCTGCCGCGTAGACGCCCGCGTTAGTAATTCGGTTAAATAATGTCGACTTTCCCGCATTGGTATAGCCTACAAGTGAGATTGTAGGTATTTCTGCTCGATTTCTTGCACGCCTACCTTGTTCACGTTGTTTAGAAACTTTTGCCAAGCGACGTAATATCGCTTTGATTCTGTCACGCAATAAACGCCGATCGGTCTCTAACTGTGTTTCTCCAGGGCCTCTTAAACCTATACCACCTTTTTGTCTCTCTAAGTGAGTCCACCCGCGGATAAGGCGAGTAGAAAGATGGCGAAGCTGTGCGAGCTCCACTTGCATTTTACCTTCATGAGTACGAGCTCGTTGGGCAAAAATATCAAGTATAAGACCAGTACGGTCTATTACTCGACATTGGCACAGAAGTTCAAGATTTCTTTCTTGGCCAGGAGAGAGAGCGTGATTAAAAATCACGATTTCGGCCCCAGTTAATTGGACTGCTTGCGCAATCTCCTCGGCTTTACCCTCACCAACATAGTATTTAGAGTGCGGAGCTTGTCTACTACCAGTAATAACTTGTAGCGTATTCACTCCTGCTGAAGAAGCGAGCAATTCACACTCGCTAAGATCTTCCCACTCACCTTCTTGCGTGAAGTTGATATGAACAAGGATAGCCTGTTCACCGGCTTCATAACGGTCAAACAAGCAATAAATCCCTTACTATTAAGTGTCTATAATTATTAATCGTCTGATTTCTCTTCTGGACGGTCGCCTTGTGGACGATCTGTATTTGTATGATGAGTCACTGCGCGTGCTGGGACGACAGTAGAAATAGCATGCTTATAAACCATTTGATTTACAGTATTTTTCAAAAGAATCACAAATTGATCAAAAGACTCGATCTGACCTTGAAGTTTGATACCGTTCACTAAATAAATTGAAACAGGCACACGTTCGCGACGTAGCGCGTTTAAGAATGGGTCTTGTAAAGATTGCCCCTTAGCCATTTTTATTTTCCTTATTTGTTTGTTGTAATTATTTAGCTATTGGTGCTGTTTTTGCCTTTGAGCTAAATGAATCCAATAGGCCTTACCATCTTTTACTTACGCCCTTTAAGCTATAGCTCAATAAGATAAGACTTTCACGCAAAAACGATCACATTATACACAGCATTTTTAGTTTGAGGCTATTTCGTTAGAGATAATCTCAAATGCTTCATTTATGTTCTCGCTATCTAACCAAGTTAAATTATCCCAGCTGCGTAACCAGGTAATCTGCCGCTTGGCCAATTGACGAGTAGCACAGACTCCACGAAAAATCGCTTCCTCCAAACTGCTATTCCCGTCTAAATAATCCCACATCTGTCGATAGCCAACGCATCTAATGGATGGCAAATTGACATGAAGATCTTTTCGAGCATAGAGTGCTTTCATCTCTTCTTCAAACCCGGCTTCGATCATTTTTTCAAATCTAAGCTCAATACGACGATGTAGTTCCGTTCGTTCTTTAGGAGATATTGCAAACTGCTTAACATTATATGGGAGAGGCTCCCCTTTTATCTGCGTCAGTTCAGTTAAAGTTTTACCTGAAATTCGATAAACTTCCAATGCCCTTGATAGTCTTTGAGGGTCATTTGGGTGGATTCTCTGTGCCGATACGGGATCAAGATCTCGTAATTGCTGATGAAGGGTGTCCCAACCTAACGTTAAGGCCTCCTCTTCAATTTGCTTACGAATATCTTGATCCGCCGCAGGGAGAGGAGAAAGTCCTTCTAATAGAGCCTTATAATAGAGCATAGTTCCCCCTACAAGCAGAGGAATTTTACCTTCAGAAACAATATCACTCATTTGTTGCAAGGCATCTCGTCGGAAATCCGCAGCAGAATACGCATCTATTGGATCGAGAATATCGATCAATCGATGTGGGGCGAGTGCTAACTCACGCGCATCCGGTTTAGCCGTACCAATATCCATACCTTTATAGATAAGAGCAGAATCAACGCTAATAATTTCAACCGGAAATTTCTGCCTTAATTTTATCGCCAATTCTGTTTTACCAGATGCGGTTGGCCCCATCAAAAATAGAGCTAAAGGTAATTCATTATTCATTTTCAAAATATGTTCATCAGTGAGTGCCAGTTATAGATCCGTTTCAAATAGCGAAACTTTGTAATTGTTAACAATTAGCTTTTAACAAACATCGAAATAGTGTCCTTAAAATTAACCGTTTGGACAAAAGTTGAGTCATGTAGAGGTAATATTCCGTCCCATAACTGTTCTAATTCGGACAACAGTTGTATACCTTCAGATAAAGTGTAGCTACTTTTAACCAGAGTAATCTGATCCGCGAGCCAATTCGCAACGTCAGTAGTGGATGAAGCACTCTCCATCAAGGTTAAGAACGATAACAGTTCTGGTATGATTTTTTGTAAGTTTTGTTGTCGTAGAGGTTGAGGGACTGCCATAACCAATATGCTCGAACTGTTTTTCTCTTTAAGTTGTATCGCAAACGAATCTAACAGGTCTTGATACTTTTTATACGTTGCTAAGTCTTGCTTGGTAATCTTTATTGACAACGGGACCAATAATGGCTGCGGAGTCAAAAAATGTTTGTCTGTTTGTAGCTGTCCAAGTATCCGATACCACTCGGCCTTCATAAGCGAGATCAATACTTCACCGATATCTGATTGCGTGAGTAAAAACTGTTGTCCTACAATCGAAAACGCCTTACCTATAGAGCTCACTTTCGTTTCAATTGGCACTGAGATGACTTGTGGCTCAACCAAGGCCCGTTTTATTGGTTCTATATGTGGCGTAGCCAACAAATCATTGTAATTTTTTAACTCTCGCTTTGACGGTTTCGGCTCCTGTTTGTGATTCTCTGACCGCGAACGATCAGTTTTAACACGTGCCACTTTTAAAGGCTCAGCCCAGTTTGTATTTGAATGCTCTTGAGAGGCGAAACTATCTCTCTCTTTTGTTTTAGCTAATTCAACACTCGCTGTATAGTCTGGCCTTCCCGGGTATGCCGGAACATTATTAACCGCTTCCATCACCTGATTCTGAGTGTTATCAACCGGTTCGGTATGATATGCCGATTCTAACGCCTTGGGCTCATCAACACGAAAACTTTGCGACAAAGAATCTGCTAACGCTTGATAAATAAAATCATGCACCAAACGCCCCTGATGAAAACGAACTTCATGCTTAGCCGGATGAACGTTAACATCGACTTGGTGGGGGTCAATTTCAATAAAAAGCACATAGCTGGCAAACTGTTCTGGCCGCAGACTGCTTGCATAGCTTTGGCGGATAGCATGATTAATCAATTTATCGCGCATCATTCGCCCATTAACGTAGCAGTACTGCAGATCGCTTTGTTGCCTTGCGCCTTCAGGTGAAGTAATCCAACCATGCAAGCGCAAACCATTATGTTCTAGCTCAATGTTCAACATATGACGAACAAAGTTCGAACCACATACTGCAGTGATTCTTTTTTGTGTTTGAACACTATTTTTAGCGGTACGGTATTGGCGTACTAATTTACCGTTATGTTTTAAATTGATAGTGACATCAAATCGACTTAAAGCGATACGTTTAAGAAGCTCGTCAATATGTGTAAATTCAGTTTTATCCGTTCGTAAAAACTTACGACGCGCAGGTGTATTAAAAAATAAGTCTAAAACCTCTACAGTAGAGCCAATAGGATGCGCCGTTGGTTGAAGTTTTACCTCCATGTCACGACCTTCACTATAAGCAGACCATGCTTGCTCTTGAGTTGCCGTTCGAGAAGTCAACGTTAATCGTGATACAGCGCTGATACTTGCTAAGGCTTCACCACGAAACCCTAGGCTCATTATCGCTTCGAGGTCATCAAGTGTATGTATTTTTGACGTCGCGTGACGGCTAAGCGCCAGCGCCAATTCATCTTTAACAATACCTTTACCATTATCACGAACACGAATTAACTTACTGCCACCTTTCTCTATATCGATATCGATTCGAGTCGCACCAGAGTCTAAGCTGTTTTCTACTAACTCTTTTACGACTGAAGCTGGTCTTTCAACCACTTCTCCTGCCGCGATTTGGTTTGCCAGACGGGCTGGCAGAATTTTTATCGTCATTTATTTGGTATTAACAATATTTGTCCAACCGCTAAGGTATCTGAGCGTAACTTATTCGTTTTTCTTATGCTGTCGATCGTGACACCATACTTTTTAGCTATCTTACTCAAAAACTCGCCCCGCTTCACTTTGTGTTTCCGAACCGGTAGATCTTTTAGCTTCACCGTAATCTTTAATTTTTGTCCAACCCACAGGGTTTCGCGTTTCAAACTATTTTGTTGTTTGATACTCGCAACTGACACTTTGTATTTACTAGCAATCTTGCCCAAATACTCACCAGATTTTACGGTATGAGTGATCTCTTCTGTTTCTACAGGATTGCTCGCTTTAGCGATGGCTATCGGTTTACTGCTACCCGGTATTATCAGCGTTTGCCCAATCTTTAACCCTGAACTCTTTAGGTTATTAGCTTTCATTATCGCTTGTGTAGAGGAGCCATATTGTTTCGCAATGGCTGAAAGAGAATCACCTCTCACTACTCTGTGCTTTTTAGCGGTTTTGCGTTGAGCAAACAACGTCCCTTCTGGTGGATTTTGTTCAAAATACTGAACTATCGATTTAGATAGCGCTCTAGCCAACTTGTCTTGATGGCTTCTCTGGAACAATAATTTCTCTTCAGTTGGATTCGAAATAAAGCCAGTTTCAACTAGGACAGAGGGGATATCCGGTGATTTTAGAACCGCTAAGCTCGCGTGAACAGGTTCTTTCTTGTGCAGACGAGTAACTTTACCCATCTCTTTGAGTATATTCGTTGCAACTTTATAGCCTTCTTTTTGAGAATGACTAAATTGCAGATCAAGCAATGTTTGGCTGACATTTTTATCGGTATTGGTTTTTGCCAATACTTCACCTGCCCCACCGAGTAATTCTGATTGTTCTTCATGTTTCTCTACCCATCTCGAAATTTCGGTATTGGCTCTGCGAGTATTGAGCACAAACACAGAACCACCTCTCGGTTTAGCGGAGCGAAAACTATCGGCGTGTATAGAAACGAGTAAATGTGCTTTGCTGCTTCTAGCAATATCAGAACGTTTATTAAGATTAACAAAATAGTCTCCCTTTCGAGTCATTACCGCCTTAACTCCAGGGACACTATTGAGTTGCTCTGCTATCTTTCTAGAGATACTCAATGTCGCATGTTTCTCGTATTTTCTAGTGGGGCCTATAGAACCGGGGTCTTCACCACCATGTCCAGCATCTATCGCGACAATAATGTCTGCATTTCCAGCCAATTGGGATGCATCTTTACTGACTGCTGTTGCAGAGGCGTTGCTTACTGGTTGATTCGGTTTTGAACTAGATCTTGACGAATGCGGCAAATCAACAACAAGACGATGACCATATTGTCCACCAGGTGTGGGCTTGAGTTTGAATAGATTTGGGGTGACTTTTGCTTTTAATTCAAAGACCAATCGATACGTGCCTTTAGACGGCGCAGTGCTGCTTCTAATTTTTGCAAGTATCTTACTATCTTTAACTAAGACAGGTAGTTTAGCGGTAAGGTTGGTATTTTTTAAGTCAACCACCACTCTATATGGGCTAGATAGCGTAAAGTAACTGAAATCCACTTCGGATTTCAGATCGACGACGACTCGAGTTTCATCTGGCGAAGGCCAAACACGCACGCTTTCCAGTTCATTAGAAAACGCATTTGATGTCACCATTAATAGTAAACTGGTGATGAACACATAAAGGGCTCTGATTTGCTTACAGATCAAGACAACTCCAAACGATTAAGCAACATATTTCCATAGTCATTATTTGCTATCAAAAGTGCAGTTCTTTGCTCTCCTAGATAGCGTAATTCAATGTCCAAATCTGCTTTGGGCAATAAACCTTCACCTTTTTCAGGCCACTCAACCAAACAGATAGCGTCCGGTGTGAAATAATCTCTAATTCCCATAAATTCCAATTCTTCCGGATCCGCTAATCGGTATAGGTCAAAGTGATAAACTTGCCAATCCTTTAATTGATAAGGTTCGACCAACGTATAGGTAGGACTTTTCACATGACCTTGATGTCCAAGCGCTTTAACAAAACCACGGCTGAATGTCGTTTTACCCGCACCTAAATCACCATGTAAATAAATAGTGGTCTGTTTTGAACATAGCTGTGCGAGTTCGCTTCCCATTTCGATGGTAGCTTGTTCGTCTATTAAGTTAAATTGTTTTGTATTCATATTACACATTAAGCCACTGGTGATGATGGTAGTATTTTATCCTAATGAACGCCATTTCCAGCCTAGTTAGGAATAGTTTTTCAACTATTTATAAATCAAAAGTCACTATATATAAATCAAAAGTCACTGTATATAAATCAAAATTCAACTATATAAAAATCAAAAGGTTCAGAATAGTAAATCGTGTTTGATTTGAGAGACAAGACCTGAAAGGAAAAAACCGTAAGCTTCGTTATATTTACTCACCTTTACCTTAACCCACGGAATAGCTCTATCACGCTAATTCAGGTAAAATTACTACTCCTTCATCTATCTAACTATTCTTATGAACTACCTAGCTTTAGCAGAGAAAATTAAACAATGGGGCAAAGAGCTTGGTTTTCAACAAATTGGTATTTGTGATGTTGACCTATCTCAGCATGAAGAGGCAATGCTTAATTGGTTAAAGGCAGGATATCATGGAGAGATGGAATGGATGTCACGCCATGGCACAATGCGTTCTCGCCCAGACGAACTTCTTCCGGGAACAGTCCGAGTAATCAGCGTCCGTATGGATTATCTTCCTCCAGAAGCCCAGTTTGCGAGTAACCTAAATAACCCTACGCAAGGGTACATTAGCCGGTATTCTTTAGGGCGCGACTATCACAAGTTGGTAAGAAACAAGTTAAACCAATTAGGTAAGATGATAGAAATTGAAGTTGGCACTATGGGGTACCGACCCTTTGTCGACTCCGCACCAATATTAGAACGACCTTTAGCCGAAAAAGCAGGCATCGGTTGGACAGGAAAGCATTCCCTCATTATTAATCGCACTGCAGGTTCGTGGTTTTTCTTAGGTGAACTTCTTGTCGATATCCCGCTACCTGTCGATGATGTAGTCGAAAATGAATGTGGTAAGTGTAATTCGTGTATCACTTCTTGTCCGACTCAAGCCATTATTGAAGATGGCGTTGTGGATGCTAGAAAATGTATCTCATATCTTACTATCGAATATGACGGCATTATTCCTACAGAGTATCGAAAGGCCATAGGCAATCGCATCTATGGTTGTGATGATTGTCAGCTTGTCTGTCCATGGAACCGTTTTTCAGATCTAACGCAACAAAAAGATTTTCATCGTCGAACCTATTTTGCGTCGCCCGATTTATTAACGCTGTTCTCTTGGAACGAAAAAGAGTTCCTTAAAAATATGGAAGGCTCCGCTATTCGCCGAATTGGGCACACTCAATGGTTGCGTAATATTTCTATTGCCTTAGGCAACGCCCCATACTCCCAAGACATTGTTTGGGCATTGGAAGATAAACTGGGACTCACATCGACACTGGATGAGCATGTGAACTGGGCGATAGAAGAACAGATGAAACACGTTCCAAGTGGAAATACGAATAGTGAACACTTATCAACCCTGTCCAATAAAACAAAACGCCTGATTAGGATAGTACAAAAAGGATTACCCAGAGATGCGTAGCTTAGGGGACTTGATTGATATCGTTCGCAAAGCTGAGAATGTGGAAAAAACCTTTTGCCCCCCCTCAAAACATTTCGATTAAAAAAGTTAAACACAAATCAAAGAAATGACGAAGATCAATAAACAACAAGTTAATGATCCTTTCTTTTTTTACCTTGATCTCGACAAACCCACTAATAAGCCTTATAAAACATACTCTTGCGTCAAAATAAGAAGATATGCAACTCTGTGTGACAGATAGAGGATCTTACGGAGTATTTGCTTTTTTTTAGTCGATCTGACTTTTACTCACTAGGTTATCCACAGAAAAAAATAAGTGGATAAGTCTGTTGATTATTTTTTTTAAATGATAGGAAACGTCCATTCCGCTTGAGTTTAAGCGGTGGAAAAGCTAGCAGTGTAAAACTAGTGAGGTACATTTTCATGGGGAGTAATGCTTCACAGCATTAGGAAAAGAGCGTTTGAAATAAACTATTTAATAACAACTTGAAGGTTATGAGGATAACGCTTTCACATTGTTTAAAATTGGTTGCGGGGGCTGGATTTGAACCAACGACCTTCGGGTTATGAGCCCGACGAGCTACCAAACTGCTCCACCCCGCGTCCGTATACTTTTTACTTATAAAACTAAGCATCACCGTTAAAGTACCGTGAGAACTTAAAAATGGTTGCGGGGGCTGGATTTGAACCAACGACCTTCGGGTTATGAGCCCGACGAGCTACCAAACTGCTCCACCCCGCGTCCGTATACTTCTTACTTATAAGACTAAGCATCACCGTTAAGTACCGTGAGAACTGTATTATCTATTTTTAACAACAAATAATTTGGAGCGACACATCGGGTTCGAACCGATGACCTCAACCTTGGCAAGGTTGCGCTCTACCAACTGAGCTAGTGTCGCAATGACAATCTGAACATATTCAAATCATCTAAAATTGGTTGCGGGGGCTGGATTTGAACCAACGACCTTCGGGTTATGAGCCCGACGAGCTACCAAACTGCTCCACCCCGCGTCCGTATACTTCTTACTTATAAAACTAAGCATCACCGTTAAGTACCGTGAGAACTGTATTATCTATTTTTAATAATAAATAATCTGGAGCGACACATCGGG
>Ga0316197_10004006_pt1 | contig 10452 bp, 7 predicted proteins | sample OudBiesiAoxic_MG_FD_204939 | JGI IMG/M metagenome (GOLD analysis project Ga0316197, IMG submission 204939) | Coastal sediment microbial communities from Oude Bieten Haven, Netherlands - site A oxic | ecosystem: Environmental > Aquatic > Marine > Coastal > Sediment | place: Netherlands... | reverse complement strand
TAATCTCTCCAATGGCTGCAACTGACACCTTATTAGTCATCATTTTTCCTACGCAAACTCTGATCACCTATTAATACCAATCCCATTAAATAGCTGATCTGTTTTACTGGCTAAAACAACTGACTTCTACGTTGTAAGTTTCTCAAAGGGAGTAACCATTTACGTCAACTTACGCCTTGAATTAAGCTGTTTTTCCTGTGCAAAATTTAGATCACATACTTAATGGAATTGGTGTCCCACATAAGTAACGGAAATGGATTAGCAATAATTAACAAAAGTAGCTCTAGGAAAAATATGAAGTGCAACAGCTATCGAGATGTTAAGGGGTATCTGTTATTTAAACTGAAAAATGAAAGAAAAAACAAGGGGGGAGGAGGGGTATTTACAATTCGTATCATTATATTATCTAGCTCGGTGCTTAAAAAATCGCTAGGTTATATTTAATTTAAATGATCACTATCTATTCAGGCTATCCTTTGTTTACTTTCACCAAGCTCAGAACAAAATATTATGGCTAATGCTATAAGTAGTTGAGCTAAAGTCTGTGCATCAGGCAAAGACTTTAGCTGGTTATCAAAAAGCAGAATATAAACTAACTTTTGATGATATAAAAACGTTACTTAGCTGCATATTCAAAACGAATATTATCAACTTTTAACGTCATAACACCAAGAGGCTCAAGCACGAGTACATTACTGATCGCCTTTATATCTGCCTGATTGCCACCAGAATATCGGTTGCCTTGTGCAATTAGTTCAGCAACATTGATACGTACTTCTCCCCAGCTTCCAACAGGAGGTTGTACAACATTAATATCACTTGCTTTAGGCCAACCACTGTCCATTTTAGCTAAGAGTTCAGTATCGCCATCTTTACTCTCTACTTTTAGATCAAACACCAGTTCACCACCTTCCATCCAGTGGCTAAGGTCTGTTTTTGGTGCACGTAGATAAACATTGCCCACTTCGCCTGTTTTGGTTATTTTCCATACTTTACCGCGATCCGCTTCTTCAACTTGTTCTTGGCTGACTACTTTTTCTGGATTGTAGCCATCGAAAGCCATTCCCACACTCAGCTCATCTTTGTATACATCAAAAACAGGCCCTTTACCGAAATTACCGTCACCAATTAGAATCTCTGGCTCTGCAATGCCTTCTACCATGGCTGCTTCTTCTGAAACAGATGCACAACCCTTACCTTTCCATCTATCTGCTGAACAACGGTAAACTCGAACATAATCGATCGCTAGCGTTTGTGGGAAAACCGATGCATCAACCCCTCCATTATTGGCATTTGCAGACCAGTTTCCGCCTACAGCTAGATTAAGCAGCATATGGAATTTCTGATCAAAAGGTGCGTTTTTACCGCCACTAACAAAAATGCCATCTTCCATATGTTGGCTGTACCAACCCTCTTGTTTTTGTGTCGCAAAATGAACATTATCAATATACCAGCGAATCTCTCCCTCTTCCCATTCAATTGCGTAAGTATGGAAGTCGTCGGCAGGGTTAACATTGCCTGGTAGGTGTGTTGCTTGACCAGTATAAACATTATCAGGCCAAGGTTTACCGTAATGCAAACTACCAAATACGCGTGACTCAAGTTCACCTTCAGCAGCACCTTTCTCGGTAGAAGGGGTTTTTAGATTAACGGCTTCCATAATGTCGACTTCGCCAGATGCCGCCCAGCCACCATAGACCCAATCAGTGGGTAACATCCATATTGCAGGCCAAGTTCCTTGACCAAAAGGCAGTTTAGCGCGCACTTCAAAACGGCCATATTTCCAATTTCCTTTTTTAACTGAACGCAGTTTAGCAGAAGTATATGGAAGAGTTTTAGTGCCCGGATTTCCGTCAATATTATCAGGACCAGTGAAGCTACCTTTTTTAGCTACGATATTCAGCTTTCCATCTTTGACAAATGCATTACTGTCGCGTCGCGTATAACATTGTTGTTCGTTGTTACCACCACCCCAACAGTCTTCAAAAAGTTGCCATTTCTTTTTGTCTATCTCAGTTCCTTCAAATTCGTCACTCCATAGTAGATCCCATTTGTCACTAGGTTCAATTGGTGCTGCGTTAAGTACCAAAGCCTTAGGAGTTGATGTCTTTTCTAATGCATCATCAGCTGTCGCTGTTTTGGTATCTGAAGCACAGCCCGCAAGTATGATCGCTAATGCCGCAGCTGATAGTTTGAATGTTGGATGTAGTGCAGTTGTTTTCATTTATCCTTCCTTATATTTATGAAACTTTTTTGTAAGCGCTTTCTTTTATAGCATTGTTCTACAAAACTTAAAATAAAAGGAACGTTATTGTGCATGATAATAGTAAGATTTGGGAGCTAAGCCACAACTATATTTGTACGTTATTCACGCTATTGCCGCTTATTTTAAAAGAATTCATATCTGCAAATGTATCATTAAGAGAGTGTGAAGCCGATCTTTAGGAAGCGCTTACATATGTGCTAATAGTTGCTATGATGCATTATCTAAATTTGTAATGACTCTTCAATGTAAACATGGAGTCGTCTATAAAGATAGGGGGGGGTAACTGGCTGAGATATAATTAATCATACTTATCTAACGTTTCTTATGCATTATCCTGTTATTAAGTTTATGTTTTTTCTGTGTGTTTTTTGAACAAGAAAGTGCAATTCATAAAGTGCAGTGTAAACGCCTTAAATACGGCGCTTTAGCGCTTTGCTTTGGATCTCAAAAATGTACACTAACTCAACTCTTTATTAGATAAATTTGAATAGCGTGATCTAATTAACGCGCAAATAAGCACTAATTCTTTATAGTGATTTATCAATGACCATTAATACACTTCTGGTTTCGCTCTTTAAGAACAAATCGTCGTAACAAATTTATTCAAGGAATACTGGATTGTAATATTTTCACCAATACAGTTGTGACAATATTATGTTTGCTGTTTCTCTTTATCAAATCTTGTTTCAAATTCGCTTTATTTACACCCATTTGGAGATTTATATGCACCAAAGTACAGATAGACATATTAGTAACCTAACAAAAGATACTTATGCATTAGTTTTAGCTGGTGGCCGTGGTAGCCGTCTTTATGAATTGACTGATTCGCGCGCAAAACCTGCTGTTTATTTTGGCGGTAAGTTCCGTATTATCGACTTTCCGTTATCTAACTGTATCAACTCAGGAATTAATCGCGTAGGTATTGCAACTCAGTATAAATCGCACTCATTAATTCGTCATATTAGTAGAGGCTGGGGAAGCTTTAAAGCAAAAGAGTTTGTTGAAATTTTACCTGCATCACAACAAAATGGTGAGGATTGGTACGTAGGAACGGCTGATGCGGTATATCAAAATATGGATATTATTCGCTCACATAATCCGAAATATGTCTTAATTCTTTCTGGTGATCATGTTTACCGTATGGATTATGGAACATTAATAGCGGAACATGTTGCCAACAATGCAGATATGACTGTTTGTTGTTTGGAAGTTGATACTGAAGAAGCGGCCGGAAGTTTTGGCGTGATGACTGTAAATCCTAGCCACAAAGTTGTTGCCTTTGATGAGAAACCTGCTGTGCCAAATGAAGTGCCCGGCAAACCTGGACAATGTTTAGCTTCAATGGGTAACTATCTGTTCAATGCAGACTTCTTATTCAATGAATTATTAAAGGATGATGGAACAGAGGGGTCAACCCATGATTTTGGGCATGATATTATTCCATCAATCATCAAAGAGAATAATGTCTTTGCTTATGCTTTTAAGGATCCTGACAGTGATAATCAACCTTACTGGCGTGATGTGGGTACATTAGACTCATTTTGGGAAGCTAATATGGAGTTAGTTTCGCCGGAGCCACAACTTGATCTTTATGATAAATCGTGGCCTATTTGGACATATCAAGAACAACTTCCCCCTGCTAAGTTTGTATTTGATAATGACGAACGCCGAGGCATGGCAGTTGACTCAACTGTTTCTGGTGGTTGTATTATCTCAGGTGCAACTATTCGTAAATCGCTTTTATATTCAAGTGTACACGCTCATTCATACAGTATTATCGAAGAGTCTGTATTGCTCCATGAAAGTGATGTTGGTGAACACTGTAAATTAAAACGCGTTATCCTTGATAGTAAATGTAGTGTTCCTGCGGGTCTAACGATTGGTTATGATAGAGAGCAAGATATCGCGAATGGTTTTCGTGTAACCGAAAAAGGGGTAACACTGGTTACCAGAAGTATGCTTATAGCGTTAGCTAATAAATCGGAATGATTTAATATTGATTGTTAAATTTTAATGTGAAAAAGAGTAACTTTGGTTACTCTTTTTTTTGTGTAGAAAATACTTTATACCATTCTGCTTAATAAAAGGGTTAGCTTTTACGTAGAGAAAATAGTTAAGGCGGATGCTTGGGTATTACCATTTACATTAAGTCTGTGATTTAAATTTTGCGCAGGAAATATAGCTTAATTTAATGCGCAATTTGACGTGATTTTTTTATTTGTGGAAATCACAACGTGGAAGTAAGTTGTTTTAACCAGTAAAATAGTTCAGCTTTTTACTGTAATTGTTATAATAGCTAGCTTATACCAATCGAGATAAATATCTGATCAATCTTGCTGGTTAAAATTAACGATAACTTCGTTGTTTTCAATCCCAATAGCCAGCTATTGCTCAATCAAACGCCTTGCTCTCATTAATTTTTCCTACGCAATTTTAGACCATTTACTTATCCAGATTGGTATTATACCAAACTGATTAAGTGTGTGATCTGATTTTTGCGTAGGAAAAATGACTTAATTCAAGGTGTAAGTTTACTTAAGTGGTTGTTCCTTTATGAAAATTACAACGAAGAAGTAGGTTATTTTAACTAGTCAAAAAGATCAGCAACTTATTCAGATTGGTATTTTTGCAAGGCAAATGTTGTACAAACTTCAATATCAAAAATGCAGTTAGAAAGGACTTAACGAGCAATAATGTTCACTCTGTTGATACCTTTAGTATTTTAAGCCTCTGTTAACAATCCAGCTTAACCTGCTCCTCATTTTTACTTATAGGAAGCAGGCTAGCTTTCTCTATTATTGATATTTCTTCATTGCTTCAAATAGTGCACTGCGTGCTTTTGTTGACCCGGCTAATTCAGCTTCATCAACAAATTGTAGTGCCTTATTTGTTTCTCCATTTTTAACCGCTTGTTCGATAAGCTCAATAAACATCGCTTCAGTTTCTGGTTGAATCGCTTTATTAACAACAATTGCAGTTGGTGCGATTAATGCTTTTGCTTGCTTCTCATTATCAACGAGTGATGTTTCTGATACCATTGTTTGCGCAGATTTTTTGCTGCTTGGTAGGTACTCAAAAGCAAGCCTAAATACACCTGTTGCGGTATGTGGGATTGGTTTATCAAGGTATATCCTATTAACAATATCAGCGCGACCTAGTGTTTCTGCAGGAGCGTAGGGTTCTGCTAACTCAGTTGCTCCATTCATCGCTTCGGTTGTTGTAAGGATAAGTAAATATTTTGCTTTTCTGCCATCGGAAAACATTGCTGGTAATTCAATTTTTCCTAAATATCGATCTACATTTAATAACGAACTACTATCATATTTTATTGTTTCGGTTCCATATACTTGCATCGGCTTATATTGATCATCTAATAGTAAAGCGGTTGGTACAAATACACTATTCACTACAGGTGCTGATATTGCTATTTTCATTACACCGTTAGTCTCCGGTAGCATAAAACCTTTTACGAAAGACTTACCCGTGCTGAAGCTAAAGGCTGGATTTTTAGAATTAATCTCGAAATCAAATTTTCCCGGTTGAGTGATCGCTTGATAATCTAGTTTACTAAGGGAGTTACAGCAAAGCGGAGCTTGCTCAAGCGCTTCGAATGCAATAGAAGGATCTACATTTTGTATTGCTTTTGTATTACTTGCGCCGTAATCAACTACCATACTTTTATTATCTGCACATGCTGCTGTTAGTAGGGTTAAACCTATAACAAGAATTTTTTTCATTTTGTATTCCTTTTGACTTGTACTAATTAATGCAGCCGCTTATTTTTATAGAATCGACATAGTGTTATTTTTCCGGCAAATAATGACTTCCTTTACCATTACTCCTCCTACCTTAGTGCGACAGTCGAAAAAATGCTATTATAAGGCTTAGTAATCATTCGAGAAGGCGTTTTTACATCTTTATAATTTTACGTTACCTTGAAAATACCCTTTAAGGAAGCGCTTTCTTTGTTGGGGTGGGTGATTTTCCTTAAAATTTGAGGAGAATGACAATTTTAGCTTCTAGTTTGCTAATAAATCACTGAGGTAGTGATAATTTCAAATAAGGTCTTCGTGTTTCATCAATATAAGCTTATTTTATATATTTACACATAATGAGAACAATTTGACCACTTATCTGTAATCCTTTTAAAGTCATATTAATAGTATCTTCTGCGTGATAATGACCAATGTTAACGAAGCTATTTTAATCATTTAACGGCATTTTCCCATTAAATATTTCTTTGGTACGGATTTTATCCGTTATTTTCTAACTGGTTACCAGAAAAAATGGGATTTTCTTTTGTTTTCAATTCAATTAGCTGAGTATGATGATGTACAAAAATAACCGCAATAGCAGTGACCGTATTTTCATAAATGCATAATTATCTATAGCTGGAAGAGCTTAAAAAAGATGGAATGAGATTACAGCATATCGGTGAATAGTATAAACCTTTAATTTTTATTTGAATTGTTGATTTTGCTCAGATACAGATAATACTCATTTATATTGTGTAGACATTGCTTTTTGTTGGACTTAACTATATTTTAATGCGTTTGAAGTGGTTATTGCTTCTCTTTATACGTTTAAATATAGTTGCACACCTCTGCATCAAGGAAGCATGCTAATGAAATATTTTTTGATTGTTATTTTACTCTTTAGCAACCTTTTTATTGCTATCTCTGTGACTGCAAAACCTCTGCATTTTGCGCTATTTTCACCACGTGCGAAACAAGACCCATTTTGGGGGCCTCTGGAAGACTTTACACTACAAGCCAGCAAACAGTTGAATGTTAAAATTACTGTTTTTAATTCTAATAATTCAAAAAGAGAGATGCTTAAATTTATATCTCAAGCAAAAGCACTTAATGTTGATGCCGTTATCTTTGCTAATATTGGTAAAATTGCTCTGCCACTTATGAAAAGTGCAGAGCAGTTAAAGTTACCTGTATTATTATTTAATTCTGATTTTATTGGTGAGAATAAAAAAATAGCAGGGCAACCACAGCAAAAATTTAAATATTGGATTGCTAGTCTAATGCCTGACGATGAACATGCTGGTTACTTATTAGGAAAATATTTAATTGAACAGGCGAGAGAAAGAAAATTATCGCTTGAAAATGGTAAAGTGCAAATTATCGCTATAAATGGTTCAATTGCAGATACGCCCTCACATCATCGTTTTCTCGGATTGCAAAGAGCAATTAAAGAAGATGGAAATAGTGAGTTGGTACAGAGCCTCCATGCATTCTGGTTACAAGAAACCGCCGCTTACAAAGCCTTACATCTTTCCAAGCGTTATCCGAATGTTAAAGTTTATTGGACTGCAAGTGATCTAATGGCAATCGGTGTTGAGCAAGCATTAACAGGACGTGGTTTAGTTCAAGGCAAAGATTATCTTACCGGAGGTGTTGATTGGTCTATAGGGGGACTTAACGCGGTCAAACAAGGGAAGATTAGCACTTCTGTAGGTGGCCATTTTATGGATGGCGCATGGGCACTTATCATGTTGTATGATCACTTTAATGGTGAACGACTTGATGGGCAGGAGCTGTACCTATATCACTCTCCAATGTCTTTAATATCCTCAACCGAAATAGACATTCTACTACCGTACCTTAACTCACATAAATGGGATAAAATAAATTTCCAGTTACGTTCAAAAGTGTTTAATAAAGATTTAAAACAATATGATTTTTCGCCAACTTCCATCTTACAGGAGCTAAAAAAACACAACAAGGACTAAGATTTATTGCGATACGCCGATCTCGTTTATTAATTTAACCATGTATGAGCTGTTAATACGCTTTATCTTCTCTTTATGTTTATTCTTGTTTTGCGTTGCTAAATGAATAATAGTATCTGCGACATGTTGTGATTGAATGGGTTTAAAATTGGCTAATATACCGACCATAAAAGGATTGAATATTTTCATCACACGTTGCAGTATTTGCTCATCTTTTCTTATTTCTTTTCGAAATCCCGCTAATGGACCTGGCTGTATAAATGTAATGCTCTTAAAATCGAGTTGTTGTATTGCTATTTCCATCTCTCCTTTACAACGTAAATAATGGGAGCGAGCATTAATAGACGCCCCTAAAGAGGAGACAACAAAAAGATGTTTCACTCCTATTTGTTGCAAATTGTTTGCAACCTGAATGACTAGCGTGGTATCGATCGCTTTTAACTGCTCTTTACTACCTGCTTTTTTTATCGTGGTACCTAATGTAATTACAGCGATAGATGGGAGCTGCTGAATTTTACTGCGCGCTGGTGGCGTTAAGTGTGGATCTATCCACTGGATAACTTTGTTACTCTCGATTTCAGTCGCACGGCGGCTAAGTGAATAAATACAGCTGATGTTTTTATTTAGCACTGCACTTTGTAATGTTGATTGACCAACCAACCCCGTCGTACCGGCAATCACCATTGATAAACCTTGTGGCATATTTACCTCCTTATAAACTACTCGATTACCGACTTTGAGTGCATTAAGATGCTATCCACCCTGAATACACCGCGCCTATGCCTGAAACCAAGCACAAGATTAACGAGGTATACCGTACCACTTTTTGGGATAAGTGATCTACAAATACCATGGCGACACGATAACCTAAGTAGCTTGCTGGTATTAAAGGCAAGGATAAATAGAGATGCTGCATGCTCATGTAACCAATTGGTATTTGAATTAAAAGCGACATTGTACAACTGACAACAAAAAAAGCCGCTAGATTAGCACGTATAAAGTTCGCTTGCTGATGTTGTAGCAATAGTGCCATGGGAGGACCTCCAATGCCTGAACTTGTGCCTAAAAAACCAGAAAGAAATCCAGCGAACAGTAATCGATTGCGCGTAGGGTGTAACTTTATCGGCAATATACTAACCATAACTGCCAGAAGTACAACTGTACCTAGTAATAAAGAGAGCTGGGCAACATCGATGTAATAAAGCAATGCACCTCCTGCAAGTGAGCCAGGTATGCGGCCAATAACTGCATGTTTTAAACCGCCAAGTGAAATTGTTGCTCGATATTTGAAGGCGTTTATTAACGCGAGGAAAAGCCCTACAATAATAATGGGGCCGGGAATATATTCTGGCGATAACATTATTAATAATGGCGATGCTACAACGGCTAATCCAAAACCTGTTGCGCTTTGAATGAATGCCCCTATAAAAATTAACAGCATAGCGATAAGTAATTCAGGTTCCATTTTAATTCTGCTTGGTAAGTTGGTACCCACTTGGAGGTAAGTGCAATGAGGGTAGCATTAAACTATTGATGATTAAATCGATACTATCATTGAGCATTCATAAGCTTGTCGGATTTTTAGATTACAGACCTCATTATAACTAATCAATACCTTTCTCACCATAATACTTAACCATAAGAGAAGTCGATTTCGTGAATTTATTTGAGTGCCCATTCAAATAGGAGATAAGATGTTTAGCATAGAGGAGTCTGGAAGGGGGGCTATCAATTGGTGAAGTCGTATATGGGAAAATAACTTATGCAAGACAAATGAATCAACAGAAAAATGCTTTTATATTATTATTTGATGAACTTCAACTTGATATTTTTGGTACAAGTCCCATGAGAGCAACTCGATAGCAGTTATCCTGGCTAGTCTGAATGCCAAAAGCGTTTAGCATTCAAAATTGAGCCGAAAGACATTACTTTTTTGACCGCTTTTTAAAGAGGCAGATATAAAAGAGAGAGATAAATTTTTTAATCTTTAATACAAAGAAGTGGCCCCTAGTAACTCTTTAGTTTTTCTTGTATTTTACCTATTCAATCATTTACTGTTTAAAAATTTATTTAAATAAAAGGAAATATCATGACTACGCGTGTTTATGTTTTAGCTCAATTTAAGGCAAAAGAGGGTAAAGAAGAGGCGCTTTTTAATATTTTAAAAGCACTTGAACCGGATGCATATCGCGAAGAAGGCTGCATTCAATACATGTTAACCCGTCAAATATCTCACCCTAGTGCAACTAATAATGAATATACGATTGTATTTAATGAGATATGGAAAGATGCACAATCATGGTCTGCCCATGGCCGTAGAATGCAAATTCAGCACTTCTTTGAAACACAAGTAAAAGCTGAATCTGGCTTAGTTGATGATGCAATTGTGACCGCCTATACAGATGAAGGGCACAATTTCGACGCACCTATTTTTGATTAAAAA
>Ga0316197_10004005_pt1 | contig 10453 bp, 8 predicted proteins | sample OudBiesiAoxic_MG_FD_204939 | JGI IMG/M metagenome (GOLD analysis project Ga0316197, IMG submission 204939) | Coastal sediment microbial communities from Oude Bieten Haven, Netherlands - site A oxic | ecosystem: Environmental > Aquatic > Marine > Coastal > Sediment | place: Netherlands... | reverse complement strand
AGGAGAACGGGACGTACACGCTGAGCAGCGGTCCGCAAGACGGCTTCTTCCGCGGGCATGCCCCGCGAACGCAAGTCATTATATGTGTCGATCAGAACGATGTTGTTGTTCACGACGATGCCCGCCAGCGCGATGATGCCGATGCCGCACATCACAATTCCGAAAGGCTGATTGGTGGCGAGCAAGCCGATCATGACACCGGCGGTGGAGAATACGATCGCGCTCAATACAAGGGCTGTTTGATAGAAGCTGTTGAACTGCGTCACCAGGATCGCGACCATCGAAAAAATGGCGATGAAGAAAGCCATGATGAGAAAGTTCGAGGCTTCGCGCTGGTCGGCGTCCTGACCCTTGAACCGCACGTTCACGGAAGGGTCGATGTCCATGTTTGACACTGCAGCTTTGAGCTTGCGCACCTGTTCGTCAACCAACAACCCGTCGGTGACGTCGGCCTTGATTTCGAGCACGCGGCGTCCGTCCGTACGTTTCAGTTGGCTTGTCTTTTGTGAAGGCTCAAACCGCACGAAGTTACCGATAGGGACTTGGCCCTTGGGTGTCGCCACGCGCAGTCGGTTCAGCTGTTCCAGATTGCGTTTCTCGAGTGGCATACGAAGGCGGATTTCGACTTCCTCATCGGCATCGTCCGGCCGGTACTCGGCTACAAAGAGTCCGTTGGTGAGCATACTAACGACTTGGCCGACGACGGATACGTCCGCGCCATGGCGGGCAGCTCTTTCCCGGTCAACCCTGACGCGCCACTCAATTCCCGGCAGTGGCCGGCTATCGACCGCGTCGACGAAGCCACCAATTTGGTCCATCTGTGACCGGATTCTCTCTACGACCCCAGACATTTCCTTCGGATCGCGAGAAGTCACGAGAATTTCCAGGGGCTTGCCGGCCGAGGGGCCGGCCTCCTGTTTCCGCACCTCCAAGATGACACCTGGAATGTTGGCCGTACGCGCACGGACTTCTTTGAGCACTTCCGACGCAGGAGGTCGGGTCCGCCAATTTTTCAATTCAAACTGCACAATACCAATCACGTCTTCGGCCATTTCGCGTTGCGATGGCCCCGCGCCCGAACCGACCGTTCTGGCATAGACCGCATCGAAATACGGCACGCCCAGAAGCCGTGCCTCCACGGTGCGGACAATGGCGTCCATTTCCGTAACCGACAGATCGCCGCGCGCGCGGACCTGGACCTGACCAATGTCCTGGTCGACATCAGGGAAGAACTCTACGCCGCGCCCAAACGCGCCAAAAGCAATGTAGGTTCCGATCAGAAGCGTCACGGCGACACCAAGAACCTTGGCTGGATGCGCAAGAAGTCCTTTCAAAGTCTTTAGATATATACCCGCCGCTCCGCCGATCTTCTCAAGGTCGCCATCTTCTGCGGCGTGAACGGCCTTGAGCAACTGACTGTTATTCTTGTCAGCGTAACCGATGATCCCGCCGAGTACCGGAATAAAAATGAGTGCCATTGCTAAAGATGCCGCCAGCGTCGCGAGAACGGTGACCGGCAAGAACTTCATGAACTCGCCAACAATGCCGGGCCAGAAGATCAACGGCAGGAACACGGCCAGCGTCGTCGCCGTCGAAGCGATAATTGGCCATGCCATGCGCTTGGCCGCTTCCGCATAGGCCTGCTTGCGATCCTTGCCTTCCAGCATCTTTCGATCGGCGAGTTCGGTGGTCACGATGGCGCCGTCTACCAGCATGCCGACAACAAGGATGAGGCTGAACAACACAACGATGTTCAGTGTGAGCCCGATCCAAGAGATGAAGAGGATCCCGGCGAGAAAGGATCCTGGAATAGCCAACCCCACTAGAATGGCCGGCCGCACTCCGATCGCGGCAACGATCACGATCATCACGAGCGCGATCGCGGCGAACACGTTGTTTTGGAGATCGGCAAGCATATTGCGGATCTGCTTGGACTTGTCCTGCATGTAGCTGACTTCGATGCCAGGCGGCCAAGCAATCTTCTCCTCAGCGACGACGGCGCGCACGTCTTGTATGGTCTCTACGATATTCGCGCCGAGACGCTTTTTGACCTCTAGAGCCAAAGCCGGATTACCCCCAACGCGTGCAAACCCTTGCGGATCCTTGAACGTGCGGCGGATCGAGGCAACGTCGCTGAACTTGACTACCGTGTTGTCGACAACCTTGACCGGCAGGTTGAATATGTCTTGGACTTCTTCAAGGACGCCGGGAACCTTTAGCACCAAGCGCCCTGCGACCGATTCCAGTGCGCCTGCCGCCACCAACCGATTGTTGCGGGCGACGGTGTTTGAGATATCGGCGAAGGAGATGTTGTAGGTCTCGAGCACCATCGGATCGACAACGATCTCAAGTAGTTCCTCGCGGTCACCGCCGATGTCGACATCAAGCACACCTGCCAGACCCTCGATCTTGTCCCGCAGGTCACGTGCGATTCGCACCAGCGTGCGTTCCGGCACATTGCCGGACAATCCGATCGTGATCACAGGGAAGAGGGCTATATTGACCTCGTTGACACGAGGTTCGTCTGTCTCGAGCGGCAACTCGGCCCGGGCAATATCGACTTTTTCACGAACGTCCTCGAGAGCCTTGTTGGAATCGAAGCCAGCATCGAACTCGAGCGTGATGGAACCATACCCTTCCGCGGCTACTGAGCGCATCTCCTTGATGCCCTCAATTGACTGGAGCTCCTTCTCCATGGGGCGTACGAGGAGACGCTCTGAGTCCTCGGGCGAGATCCCCTCATATGTCATCGAGACATAGATGATAGGAATTTGAATGTCTGGTTCGGCTTCTTTCGGGATGGTCGTGTAGGCGATCGCGCCCAAGACAACAATCATGACGAAAGCGAGCACGATTGTCCGCGTGCGCTCAAACGCAGCGTCTATGATCGCGTTCATTGGGCTGCCGTTGGCTCGCCGACACCGCCTGTCGTCAGGCGTGCCGCTGCTTCCTTAGAGCCAGCCATACCAGCACCGCCTTGCTCCTCGGCGACCTGAACTTGCTCGCCAATCTGAACGTAGCCGTGACCCAGTGTAATGATGCGCGCCTTCGGCGGAAGGCCGATGACCCAAGCGCCGTCGGCGTCTGACATGACGATCACGGCCTCATGGAAAACGACTCGATTATCTTGACTGACCGTCTTCACCCCGAGCTTGCCGGCGTCGTTGAGCGATAGATCGGCTGGCGATACAAAATGAGCCATCACCGATCCGGTAGGGATCTTTGCCTCGGCGCTGATGCCAGATGGAATTCTACCGTCCGAATTTGGAAGTTCGATCTCCACCCGGAAAGTCCGTGTTTTTTCATCAGCGCGGGCGGCGATGTAACGAATTTTCCCTTCACGCTCCTGACCAGTTGCAAAGGTTACGGACGCAGTCTGACCAACCTTAAGATCGGTGATTTTCTGCTGGGTAATTTGAACGCTGGCAACGAGAGGGTGATTGTCGACGATCGTCGCCACCTCGCCATTCGTGTCGACATAAGCGCCAAGTTCCACCGGGACCGACAGGACATCGCCCTCGAACGGCGCCTTGATCTCGAGGCGCTCGATTTCGATCTGGGCCTCTTCGAGCTCGGCCTTAGCCGTCTGCAGCGATGAGTAGATTTGATCGGCTTGTCTCTGGGTCTGGTAGCCCTTTTTACCGAGAGCCTGGGCGGCCTCGTAGGCGCTCTCCTGCTCACGGACGCGCGCCTTTGCGCGCGCGATCCGCGCCTGGCGGTCGTTCTGCTCCAAACGGACGATGACATCGCCGGTGGCCACGGTGCTGCCTTCGTCGGCCAGAATTTCGGCCACCTGTCCCATGGTCTCGGCGCGCACGGTTACGGTCCGGTTCGGCTCTGCTTGCCCTTGAGCGACGACGACCTGCGACACGGGCTTGGCCTCTTGCGTTCGAACCGAAACCGTCATTGCGGGGACGGGCTTGGTGTCTTCGGGCGCGTTCGCGACCTCTTTGACGTCGGTTCGCAAGAAATAGCCGCCCAGCACCCATGCGGTGAGTGCGAGCGCGAGAACAGCAGCGATGATGTATGACTTCTTCAAGGCTGAGCGCCCCACTCGTTAATTTCCGCGATCTGTTGTGTCAGAATTACGCGGATGGCCTTACGCCGTCCCTCTTATCTCGTCCCGGCCCATGGCGCTCGGCGTCCCACGCATCGATGACATTCAAGAAGTTCTCAATGAGCGCCTCGTAAAAGGCATCGAGCTCCTGGAGCCGCTCTTGGGTACCTGGCATCCCCTCCGGAAGAGCGTCCTGAGTGCTCTCAACCACGTCGCGCGCGCGGCGCATCCGCCGGACCACCCCGCGCAACATCCGCGCATAGGGCTGCTGGCCCAGCCTGAAATAGTCTTGCCGATCCCCTGGCTTCGCGGTTCGCACGATGACACCCAGATCCTCCAACAACCGCGTGTTGGTGCTGATGCTCGCGCGACTAACGCTCAGTCGCTCAGCCAGCTGTGTCAGACTGAACGGGCCCTCATGCATGATCATGAGGCCCATAATGTGGCCGGCGATACGGGGGAGACCCTCCGACTGGATGATCAGGCCCATTTGCTCGACGAATTCCGAGATCGCTTTGTCTGCCTTGTTTGCCATCCCGAACAATTATTCCGTTCTGTTCGTTCAGTCAAGACTGAACAAACTATATGGAGGACCCGGCGGCCGGGGGCAACAGGGAAGGGGGATCGCGAGGTCACACTGTGGCCAAGCTACCGCAAGGCGTTCCACGGGACAGCACAATTGGCTTCCTGGCTAGTTTACTCGCCTCTCGCTTCCCTCTAGAAAGCCTGGACTAATTTTTGGGCCGGGGACCGATGATCAAAAAGCTACTCATCGCTAATCGTGGAGAAATTGCCTGCCGGATCATACGGACGGCGAAGCGGCTCGGGATCGAGACCGTGGCCGTTTATTCGGAGGCCGACCGCGATGCGCTGCATGTCTATATGGCCGACGAGGCCGTCGCGATCGGGCCCGCGGCTGCCGCGCAGTCCTATCTTGTCATGGACAAGATCATCTCGGCCGCCAAGGAGACCGGCGCCGATGCGATCCACCCGGGCTATGGCTTCCTGTCGGAGAACGCCGCTTTCGCCAAAGCGCTGAAGAAGGCGGGCATCATCTTTGTCGGTCCGAACCCTAAGGCCATTGAGGCCATGGGCGACAAAATCGAATCAAAGAAGCTTGCAGCGGATGCCAACGTCTCGACCGTACCTGGCCATCTCGGTGTGATCAAAACGCCGCAAGAGGCGGTCAGGATCGCCGGCGACATTGGCTACCCCGTCATGATCAAGGCCTCGGCCGGCGGTGGCGGCAAGGGCATGCGTATCGCCTATAGCAGCGACGAAGTCGCCGAAGGCTTTGCCTCGTCCCAGTCCGAGGCCAAGTCGAGCTTTGGCGACGATCGCGTCTTCATCGAGAAGTTCATCGAAGAGCCCCGCCATATCGAGATTCAGGTGCTGGGCGACAAGCACGGCAACGTCATCCATCTGGGCGAGCGCGAGTGCTCGATCCAGCGCCGCAATCAGAAGGTCCTCGAAGAAGCGCCGAGTCCGTTCCTGGACGCCAAGACGCGCGAGGCCATGGGCGCGGAGGCTGTCGCGCTGTCAAAGGCCGTGGATTACGACTCCGCCGGTACGGTCGAGTTCATCGTCGACAAGGACAAGAATTTCTACTTCCTGGAGATGAATACGCGGCTTCAGGTGGAACATCCCGTCACGGAGCTTGTGACCGGGCTCGACCTCGTCGAGCAGATGCTCAATGTCGCTAGCGGCAAGGCGCTGTCCATCAAACAGAAGGACGTGACGCTAACGGGCTCGGCGATCGAATCACGCATCTATGCCGAAGACCCGGTGCGGAACTTCCTGCCGTCCACCGGGCGCCTGGTCCGTTTCCGGCCGCCGAAGCTAAGCACGGAGAACGGCATTACTACGCGGCTCGATACGGGCGTGGAAGAGGGCGGCGAGATTTCGGTCTATTACGATCCAATGATCGCGAAACTTGTCACCTATGCGCCGACGCGCATCGAGGCGATCGACGAGATGGGGCGGGCGCTGGACGCCTTCACTATTGACGGCTTCCGGCACAACATTTCTTTCCTTGCGGTACTGATGCGCAACGAGCGCTGGCGCGCCGGTGATATCACGACCAAGTTCATCGCCGAGGAGTTTCCTGACGGGTTCTCCCCGCCCGTGCCCGAGGGGCGCGTTCGCGATGTGCTAGCGACCGTCGCCGCAACTATCGATCACCTTTCGAACAACCGCCGCCGCATGATTACCCAGCAGATGTATGGGGAGCCGGTCTGTTTTTCCGAGTTCCGACTGGTTGAGCTCGGCGGTGGGGATTTCGTCCGGGTCCAGGTGGAAGGTCGCGACTTTCCCATGACCGCGACGCTTGGCGGCGAGGGGACGAACGAGCCGGAGCGGACGGTCACGTTGGACTCGGACTGGTGGTTCGGAGAGCCGGTTTTCAAAGGCACCGTCGATGGCGAACCGGTTGCTGTGCAAGTCCGCTCGATTCTGAACGGCGTGCATCTGACCTATCACGGCGTCGAAGTGCCCGTCCGTGTCTTCACCGAGCGGGAGGCGAATTATCTCGCCGTGATGCCGGTGAAGGAAAAACCGGATATGTCCAAATTCCTGCTCTGCCCGATGCCGGGGCTCATCGTGTCGCTCGCGGTGGAGGAAGGGCAGGACGTGTCGGCCGGCGAAACGCTCTGTGTCATCGAGGCGATGAAGATGGAGAATGTGTTGAAGTCCGAGGTGGATGGCACAGTCGCCAAGATTCACGCTGAGCCCGGCGACAGCCTCAATGTGGATGCCGTCATCCTCGAGTTCGATTAAGAGCGCGGGGCGTGACGCCGCCTGGCTACAAGACTGTCACCGTTCGGATCGAAGGTCGCGTGCAGGGCGTCTATTACCGCGCGTGGACGGATCAGACCGCGAGGCGCCTCGATCTCGATGGCTGGGTCCGCAATCGCCGCGACGGGAGTGTCGAGGCGGTGTTTTCGGGGCTCGCGCCGCAGGTGGACGAAATGCTCCGCCGCTGTGCCGAGGGCCCGCCGGACGCACGCGTTACCAATGTGGTTGTGACGGGCGAAGGCGGTGCGCCGTCGGCCGCCTTCCATGTCTTACCGACGACACATTAGCTCTGCCGAGACATTAGCTTCCTGACGTGTCGAAGACCTGCGCAAAGTTGGATCGCAGGGCCGTATCGACACGGGCCATGTCGGTCTCGGCGCCGAGCGCTTCCAGGCTCGTCACAGGCGTACCGTGAAGGCCGCAAGGCACGATCCCAGCGAAATGGTCGAGGTCCGGGCTGACGTTCAGGCTGACGCCATGAAAGGTGACCCAGCGTCGGACGCGGACGCCGATGGAGGCAATTTTGGCCTCGCCGACAAAGATGCCGACCGTATCCTCCTGCCGCTCTCCGGCAACGCCCAGCGCCGCCAAGGTGGCGATCAGCCAAGCCTCCAGCGCCGCCACGAAGGCACGAACGTCGCGCCCGCGCCGATTGAGGTCCAGCATGACATAGGCCACGCGCTGACCGGGCCCATGATAGGTGTAGCGCCCGCCGCGCCCGGCCTTGTGGACGGGGAATCGGTCCGAGTCCACAAGCTCTGCCGGGTCCGCGCTCGTCCCCGCCGAGTAGAGAGGGGGATGCTCGAGCAGCCAGATGCATTCGCCGGCGCGCCCCTCGGCGATGTCGCGCGTGCGTGCGTCCATGAAGCTCAGCGCCGCCTCGTAAGGGACGGGCGCTTGAGCAACAGTCCACTCCAAATGCTTAGGGACTAGCGACTCTGTATAAGGCGCGGGAGAGGGGTTGGTCGAGGGTCTCATCTTCCTGCCATCTTAAGCCAAACAGCGGTGCGGCAAACCTTGCGCCAAAGGGGCAGGTTTGCTAATTCAGCGCACCGAAACGAAATGCTTTGCCCTGGATGGCTTTTTTGGCATGGCTGGGCGGCTTTCGGAACATCTTGCGGTCGTGGCGGAATTGGTAGACGCGCAGCGTTGAGGTCGCTGTGGGGTAACTCCCGTGGAAGTTCGAGTCTTCTCGACCGCACCAATGCCTTTTTGATGCATTGTTGATATTGCTGTTTTTCTGTTTTCTCCCGCACCTCATGCCGTGCCGGCCAGCGTTTGCTGAAGCGCTCGCGCCTCTTTCCTTGCCGTCGTGTGCGCCCGTCCCGGTCGACGCCGCGGGCAGCCCCGGGGGGAGCACTTCGGCAGAACGCGTACCATTAGTGCTGTCCAACGTCCGCCGCGATGATCTGCTCCGCCACGCGCTCCATAGTGTCGGCAAAGATATAGGGTCGTCGGTAGAGAAGGTTATAGGGGGCACCGGAACGGTCAAGGTAGGCCGCCTGCATGCCGGCTGCGATCGCGCCATGGGTATCCCAATCATGCGCGGCGACGAGGCGTAACGCACCGATCGGCCGGTCGAGACGCGCGGCGGCAAAGTCATAGACTTTGCGGTCGGGCTTGAAGCTACCGGCTTCCTCGACCGAGATCACGATGTCGAAATGGGGCCCGAGCCCGGAGTTGGCGATCTGCCTGGTCACCAGGTCGATCGATGAGTTCGAGAATGCCACGGTCCGATATCCACTCGATCGCAAATGGGCGAGGGCCGGCTGAACGTCCGCATGCGGTTCGAGGCTCGCGAAACCCCCAAGGATGCCGATTCGGTCCTTCTCCGAGATCGTGCGTCCGTGGAGCGTGGCGAGCCTGTCCAGCATCAGGCCGGCCAGGTTGGAAAATCCTGTTCTCACGCCGGTCAGCGCGCAGACGGTGGAGCTATGCAGCAACATAGCAAACCACGTGGACACCACGGCCGGGTCTCCGAATGCCGCCGCGAATTTCGGCCTGAGGGATGTGAGGTCGAGAACCGTTTCGTTGATGTCGAACAGCACGGTATCGCGTGGCACTGGGCGCCTCCAATTCGCTTCAGGCGGCGCTAACCGCGTTCGGGCTTGGAATCTGGGAGCAACTTTCCCATACCTAAGCCCCATTGTCCGAGGCATTCGGCGGCGTCCCGGCTCGTCGCCTCAAGCATGCGTACCCGGGAGCGTTCGACGACATGGATGGAGCCGACCGTAATGACGGGCGTGCTTGGAACAAACACGGTCAGGTAGGGGCCATCGGATTCTTCCATGACGAACCCCAACACGGATGTGCCCGGTGCGAACAGGCTAATCAGTGCCGCCGGATAGGCTTTCTGGTTTCCTGCAACCCCACGCATCAGGTTTGCGACGATCTCGTAGCCGGGAACGACGGCACCAAACGTCGCTTGAACCCTTTCGAACGCCGTTGCGCCAAGCCGTGAATTGACGAGCGCGCCAACGAGGAAGCAGATCAAAACCAGACCCAGCAACATCATCAAGAGAATGACGCCCGTTCCATAAAGCACGCTCTCGCCGAGGACCGGCGCAACCGCGACCGCGGCCTTCTTGATGACGCCGTGAAGTTTGTAGAAAACGTAGGCGAGGATCAGGAGGGGCAGAAGCGCGATCGCCCCGTAGATGAGATTAACTCGGATTCGGCTTTTCGCAGTTGTCACAGCTCGCTCCTCCCGCCGGCGATTGTGGGACGGTCTTCTGCGAAGTCCGCATAGTCCGGCAATTGCCAAGCTTAGCAGGCGGTGGCGGGGCACGGGCGCCTTGTGCAGCGCTCGCGTTGGGAATGACCGTCCGGATCTGGATCAACGTACCCCGAAATGATGGTGTAGACTGGAGCTTACTACGCGGATTTAGTCGGGGGCACTGGTATGCGAGGTCTGGTTAATGCTGGCGAGTCTGTTTGGGTGTTCGGTTACGGCTCGTTAATCTGGCGCCAGGACTTCCCGTATCAACAGGCCCGCCGCGCCCATATCCGTGGCTGGGAACGACGGTTCTGGCAAGGCTCGCATGATCACCGGGGTGTGCAGACCGACCCTGGAAGGGTCGTTACCCTTGTCGAAGCAGAGGGCGAATGTTGCTTCGGACGCGCATTCCTGATTAAGGCTTCCGTGTTCGAGCATCTCGATCAACGCGAGATCAATGGGTATCGTCGCGAGGATGTCGAGATCCACTTCGACGACGGTCACATCGCGGGCGTCACGTATTTTGCTCCGAGAGGGAATTTTGCCTTTCTCGGCAACGCGCCAATCGAAGAGATGGTAGCGCAGATCAATCGCTGCGCAGGACGAAGCGGCCACAACGCTGACTACGTTTTGGAGTTGGCATGCGCGCTACGATCTCTCGACGTTTCAGATCCGCACGTATTCGAGCTTGAGGCGCGGGTTATTGAGGAGAGACAGAGACTTGTGAGTTATCCGGAGGACTAGGAGGCAAGGCTTTGGTTAGCGCTACTGCCTCGGGGGGGGTCCGGCGGAATTTCTCATCCGCGGGGCGGGCGTCGGCGCTCGCTGAACCACGTGCGGTAGTCGGAAGCCATCTTGCGGCGCTGGGTGCTCGGGGCGCGCCGCTT
>Ga0316197_10004004_pt1 | contig 10454 bp, 7 predicted proteins | sample OudBiesiAoxic_MG_FD_204939 | JGI IMG/M metagenome (GOLD analysis project Ga0316197, IMG submission 204939) | Coastal sediment microbial communities from Oude Bieten Haven, Netherlands - site A oxic | ecosystem: Environmental > Aquatic > Marine > Coastal > Sediment | place: Netherlands... | reverse complement strand
GCCGCAGTCGCGCGCTCGTGGTCCGCGTCGAGGTCTCTCACCGCAAGGTCCATCTCCGCGCGGCTCGGCGCCGCCGCGGCCGTCCCCGCGCAGGACAGCAAACCCAGGATCAGAATCCACTCAGCAGCGCATTTTCGGCTCGCCGTCCCCACTCCGTGACTCCCTCACCGCGCCGCTCTAATGCACGATGTGCCGGACGTAGTACGAGCCTGCCTGGCAGCGCAAGCAAGCGGGAAATGGCTACTGAGCTAGCCACCTTGATCGCTATGATGGCTAACGCAGTAGCCATGGCTATGCTCCAAACGCCCTGGTGGACCCCCAAATCAGGGACGTCACTGTCAGCAAATATCTCAAGCCGGCTGAGCTCAACCAACTCTTCGGACGGCTACTTGGCCCGTTCCGCCGGCCCAATCGGCGGCGGGGCGGAGCAATTTATCCTGTAATTCAAGCTGTTATGCCGGGCCCCAGCGGAGGAACTGGCTCGGCCGGGCTTTCTCTCCGGGCGTCCGCCGGAGCCGGTAGCGGAACCGCCTGGGGGCGATCTACAGGCACGCGGAACTCGAAAACGCCCCGATTTGCAGTGCAACGGGTACCATCCCAAAGCCTTCCGCGTCGTGCGGCGTGGCGGGTCGGGACGCGCCGACGCCGCAGCTCTTAGGCGAACAGATTACAGCGACAGCTGATGGGCAATAGCACGACTAGAATTCGGGGTCATAAACACCGGCTCTGCCCCTTCTCAACCTTCTCTCAGGACCCATATAAAGTCGATTGACCCTAGGACTCAGACAGAGATTTGAGACGATGGGCCGCGCGACCACGAGTTCCGGCACGATGCGTGCATCGGGTTTTGGTTCGAACGGACGGCTCACGCACTTGGAAGAGTTCGGGAGCCACGAGTGTTCAGCCAAGCAGACGGGGTGCCACAGCTAGCGGGGCGCCACCGGAAGGCGAGAGGGAAAATGGCAAGACAGGCAGCGACACGACAGACCACGACAAAGAGCCAGGTGAGGGCCAAGGCATCCAAGCAGGGGCCGAAGGTTGAGGCCGAGGCTCCGAAGGCAGCCGCGCCAGCCCAGGCGGTTCAGCCCGCGGCTCCGTCGGCAGAGCCGAGCAAGGAACAGCTCGAGAAGGCTCGCGTGGAGAGCGAGAAGGCGCTCAAGGAATTCGAACGGCAGGGCGCAGGGGATTCTACCCTGACGCGTTACTTCCGCGAGATGATCGGCCATCGCGTGCTGACTCCCCAAGAGGAGATCGAAGCCGCGAAGGAGGTCGAGCGCCTCGAGATCGCGTATTGGGAGGCCCTTCTCAGCCATCCGACCTGCTTCGAGACCGTCGCCGCCGTCATCGAGCAGCGCGTCGAGGATCAGCCGCTGCCCGAGCTCGCGGGGCTTCGCAAGCTCTGCAAGAGCGCGAAGGCCGACAAGCTCGGCAAGCGCCAGGAAACGCGCTGGAACGACCTCAATCTCCAGCTCTCGACCAAGATGCGCGAGCTCGACAGCGACCGTCTGTTCGTTCAGGAGTCAGACCGCGCGGTGCACCGCCTGGCCGGGGACTTCGCGGACGAGCGCGACATCGTCGGCGACCATGTCCGCATGACCCCCGGGTTCAAGCGGTACCTCCAGCACGTACGCCAGGCGCAAAAAGCGCAGCAGCGAGCCAAGAACCGCTTCGTCGCAGCCAACCTGCGTCTCGTCGTCTCGATTGCACGCCGCTACAACCGCGGCCGCCTTCCGCTCATCGACCTCATTCAAGAGGGCAACATCGGATTGATGAAGGCCGTCGAGCGTTTCGACCACAACCGTGGCTACCGCTTCAGCACCTACGCCTCGTGGTGGATTCGCCACGCTATCAGCCGCGCGCTCGCGGACAAGGGCCGTGCGGTCCGTATCCCGGTTCACATGCTCGACACGTACAACCGTGTGGCGCGTGCGACGCAGGCAATCGCCACCCGCACCGGCAAGGAGCCGACGCCCGAAGAGCTCGAGAAGGAGACGGGCATCGCCGCGGAGAAGCTCGAAAAGATCAAGGGCTACTGGGCCGAGACACCGTTCTCGCTCGACCGCCCCGTCAACGACGAGGACGGCAGGAAGTTCATCGACTTCCTCGAGGAAGAGAACGTTCCGACGCCGTACGAACAGCTCGTTTCGCGCAAGTGGAGCGACGAGGTTCGTCGCCTCCTCGACACCCTGACGCCCATGGAGGCCCGCATCCTCCGCTGGCGCTTTGGCCTCGACGACGAGGACGAGCTCACGCTCAAGGAGATCGGCGACAAGTACAACCTGTCGCGCGAGCGCATCCGACAGCTGCAGGAGCAGGCGCTCGGAAAGATTCGGCGACAAATCAAAGAGTAGCGCGTAAGCGGTTTGGAATACTGAGCGCCGGTGGGAAAGCCCGCCGGCGTTTTTAATTGGGCTGCCGTTCTTGGTCCCAGTGAGCGCGATTGGCGTCGGGAGGTTTTGTTACATCCGACCCACCCACCCCCGCCCGGAATCCTCCCTCCGCGCCCCTTTGGGGCTTGGCGGTGCTTCGCGCCGGGCTTCGCCCTTCGGGCTCGCGACCCAGCATGTCTTGAGAGGTGCCGGTGTCAGCGGCAGTGCCAGCGACAGCGACAGCGACAGCGACAGCGACAGCGACAGCGACAGCGACAGCGACAGCGACACGTGCTCGGGGTGCCATCGACGTCAAGCCTTGATCGCCCAAGATCTGCGAGGGGGGACGGCTACCGTGCGCCGTCGTCACACGGGTGGCGCGGGGGATTCACGGGTGAGGCAACGGTGTGTGCCCTCTTGACCCGATTTCCTTTGGAAATCCCCACACGTTCTGCCTGGCACGAAGCTCGCGCTTTAACGGTGTCATCAGGAAAGGAGATGTCTCATGCGAATACTCTTCCTTGCTTGTCTTGGAGCCTTGCTTGCGGTCGCGCTGCCTGCGGGGAGTGCGGTTGCTCAGTCGGACACCGTCGTGCTGTCCGGCTCTGAGCTCGGGGTGATGACTCCCTCGCAGGTGCAGGAGCGGGTCGCGCAGCTCGAGAAGGACTACAACAGCGTGAACCTCGCCAGACTGCGCGCCGGTGTTGGGGTCTCCTCGGTTCTCGTGCCAGGGGGTGCCTTCATGCTGGCGCTCGGAATAGGCGTCACGAACTTCGAGGCCACGTCCGGGGGCCCCGGGGGGGCCGGGCCCGCGTTGATAGTCAGTGGGGCGTTGGCGTTGGCGGGCGGTCTGGTCGGCATCTTCATGGCGTCGCCCAAGCTCAAGCGGAGGAAGAAGAAGCGACGTCGGATCGAGCTGAAGATCGCCGACCTCAAACGCGCACTGCCGCCCGAGTGAGCCTCGTGTTACGACCCGGAGCATGAAACTGAACGCGATCGGCGAGATCATGACGACCGTCGGGCTCGTGGTGCTTCTCTACGGTGAATGGAAAGACAAGCCCGGGCTCCGCGCCTTGGGCAAGCCGCTGGCATCGCTCGGCTTCCTCGTTGCGGCAATCGGCTTTGGCGCACTCGAGTCGCGCTACGGGAAGCTCGTCCTTGCGGGGCTGGTTCTCGGTGCGCTCGGCGACGTGTTCCTGCTCGGGCACGCAAGACAGTTCTTCATCGGCGGGCTGGTGTCCTTTCTCCTAGGGCACGTGGTGTACGTCGTCGCTTTCGCGTCGCTCGGCCTTGACGCGAGCGCGGCGGCCGCCACCGCGGTTGCCATGGTGGTCGTTCTCTTCTTCGTCGGTCGATGGGTCTTTCCCCACGCGCCCGAGATGAGGGCCCCCATTGCGGCGTACATGCTAGTCATCGGATTGATGTGCGTCGCCGCAGTCGGCGCGGGCGGTGCGGGGGCTCCGTGGATGATCCCCGTGGGGGCGATCATGTTTACCGCGTCTGACATCGCAGTCGTCCGCGACCGCTTCGTGTCCAGAGAGTTCATCAATCGAGCCTGGGGATTGCCCCTCTACTACGCAGCTCAGCTGTCGATCGCCTGGTCGATCGCCGCCGTGAACTAGCGGCGCAACTGCGTCAGCACAAACGCGTAGTCCAGCGCCGTCTCCCTCAAATAGTCGTAGCGTCCGGAGGCACCGCCGTGGCCGGCGTCCATGTTGATCTTGAAGACCAACGGCTTGTCGTCGGTCTTGTGGGCGCGGAGCTTGGCGACGTACTTCGCCGGCTCCCAGTACATGACCTGGCTGTCGTTTAGCGAGGTTCGAACCAGCATCGTCGGGTAGGGAGCCTTCTCGATGTTGGTGTACGGACAGTAGCTCTTGATGCGGAAGTACGCGTCCCGTTCGTTGGGATTGCCCCATTCCTCGTACTCGCCGACGGTGAGGGGCAGGCTATCGTCGAGCATCGTGTTCAACACGTCGACGAAAGGCACGAGTGAAACGACGGCGCCGAAGAGGTTCGGGCGCAGGTTGCTGACCGCGCCCATCAGCAAGCCGCCAGCGCTGCCGCCTTCGATGGCGAGCTGTGGGCTGGTCGTGTAGCCCTCGCCGATCAAGTGCTCGGCCACAGCGATGAAATCTGTGAAGCTGTTCATCTTGTGGTCCATGCGACCCTGGTCGTGCCACGGCTTGCCGAGCTCGCCGCCGCCGCGGATGTGAGCGATGGCGTAGACGAAGCCGCGATCAAGCAAGCTCACGCGAGCGTGAGAGAACGTCGTGGGATAGGGGTAGCCGTAGGAGCCGTAGCCGACCAGAAGCATCCGCGCGGCGCCAGCGTCCAAGCTGCCTTGCTTGTAGACAAGCGAGATCGGAACCTCGGTGCCGTCTTGGGCGGTCGCCCACAGTCTCTCCGCGCGATAGTTTGCGGGGTCGTAGCCACCAAGGACCTCGATCTGTTTGACGAGTGTTTGGCTCTTCTCCCCGACGTCGTAGTCGAAGACCGAATCCGGGGTCGTCAGCGACTCATAGCGGAACCGATAGACGTCCGTCCCGAAATCCTCGTTGTCGCCAGGGTAGATCGCATACACCGGCTCGCTAACGGCAATGCGATCTGAGGCGCCGGCATCGAACCTCTCGATCCGCACGTGCGGGAGGCCCATTTCGCGTTCCAGCACGACGTAGAACCCCTCGAACACATCGAGGCCCTCGACCATGACGTCGTCCCGGTGCGCGATCAATTCTTTCCATGACCCGCGCCCCGGCGAGGCGAGCGGCGCCCGCACCACACGGAAGTTCCGGCCCCGGTCGTTCGTGCGGATGAAGAGCTCGTCGCCACGGTGCTCGACGTCGTACTCGTGGTCTTGCTCTCGCTCGGCGACCAGGCGCCAAGCCGCGGTGGGCTCCTCGGCGGGAAGGAACGCAATTTCACTCGTCGTATGACTGAACGACCCCCGAAACACCAGTCGTCCACTTCGGGCCCGCCACACTGCGACCCGGAATCGCTCGTCGTCCTCTTGGTAGAGCACCTGATCGTCGCCGGTGTCGCCGAGCCGATGCCGCAACACCCGGTGTGCACGCTTCGTATCGTCGTCGACCGTGTAGAAGAGCGTCGCGCTGTCGCTCGCCCAAGCCACCGACTTCACTCTCTGCATACGATCGGGCAACACCCGCCCCGTTCGGAGATCCTTGATCTGCAAGGTGTAGTCTCGGAATCCCGTCTCATCGAGCGAGTACGCGAGGTAACGTCCATTCGGCGAAACCTCATAGGCGCCGAGGCCCAAAAATGGCCGACCTTCGGCCAGCGCATTCATGTCGAGGAGCACGGTTTGCGTATCAGGCTTACCGGGCTCACGGCGGCAGTAGGTTCGGTACTGCTTTCCCTCTTCCGTGAGATGGTAGTACTCGAAGGCACCGTTGCGGTAGGGCGCGCTTTGGTCGGTCTCTTGAATGCGCCCAACGATTTCGTCGTAGAGGGTTCTCTGTAGGTCCGCGGTGGGCGCTAGAAAGTCCTCGGCGTAGGCGTTCTCCGCCTCGAGGTAGGCGCGCACATCGGGCGACTCTTTGTCCTGAAGCCAGAAGTAGTCGTCGACTCGGGTGTCGTCGTGAAGGGTAACAAAGTGCGGGTGCTCGGCGGCAGTGGGTGGGGTCATGGGCGTGTCGTGCGGATCAGCCGGTGGCTTGGGTGTACAACCCATCGAGGCGAGGAGTGCAAGAAGAACGAAGCGCATCCACCGTGTGTAGCAGCGTCAGGGTCGAGTCACATCCGACCCGCCCACTCCCACCGCGTAGTCCGCAAGGGCCCGTACGATGTTGTCGGCCAGATCCCTGGCTTCCTTCTGCCGCCCAGCAATCCCGTTCGCCAAAAAGCTGAACGCCACGGAGCGCCCCGGCTCTCCGAGCACATACCCCGACAGGGCGATGACGTCACGGAGCGTCCCGGTCTTCGCGCGCACCATGCGCGGCCGGGGCAGGTCCTCGAGGCGTGACTTCAGGGTACCGTCCGAGCCGCCAACGGCGAGATGCGCCACGTACTCTGCGCGAATCGCCGGGTCGTTGTACGCAGCGAGCAAGGTCTGAGTCACGTGCTTTGGCGCGACGCGATTGCCATCGAACAGACCTGAGCCGTTGATCATCACGAGGCCCGCGATGTCGACGCCGTGTTTGTCCAGCTCTTCACGTACCACCGCTACACCTCTGGCCGATGTCCCCGGTCGCTCCGCCTGCGCCCCCATGATCTTCAGCAGCATCTCCGCTGTGAAGTTGTCGCTCCACTTCCCCACACCGGTGAGCAAGGTACTGAGCGGCGCCGACTGCATCTGCCCGATCACGGGAAGATCATCGACCACCGCACCGTACCCGACAGCCAGATCGCCTTGGACGCCCGCCTCCCGGAACGCACGTATGAGCAGGCTCGCTGCGTACGCCTTCGGGTCTGGCACGCGGCGACGATAGAAGAGCGTTCGGACCTGCTTCGGGATGTTCCCCTCGACGCGAACGGCAAGGTGACCGTCATCCGTGAGCTTGTGGTCGATGCGCGGCGACGGCGGACCACCTGCCGTCGTGACCGTACGGTTGTCGATCTGAACGTACCCGTCGGCGAGGACGCGCACGCGCGCCGTTCCGTCTACCTCGGGCCCGGGTCCCAGGTGGACGACGTAGCTATTGCGGTTGACTGCGAAGGCGGAGATCGCAGCTCGAAACGAGGCCGCTTCCTTCGGCTGTTGATCGAACGCAGGCGGCAGGATCTGGTCGTCGAAGTAGCCATCATCGATCACGATTCGGTCGACCGTATCGACACCTCGCAGACGCATGCTGTCCCCGAACGCCACGAGCGCCGGGTAGCCGAGGCTTGGGTCGCCCGACGGACGGACCACCAAGCTCTTCACGTGCCCGTGATCGATCTCTCCTTCGATCCGGGTGTCGGCCTGGAAGGTCGGGCCGAGACGCCAAAGCGCCGCCGCGGCGGTCAGAAGCTTCTGGTTCGATGCAGGATTCCGAGGTCGCGCGGGCTGATTGCGGTAGAGTTCCTCAGCATCGTGCAGGCGAACGACGTGAATCCCAATGCCATCACCGAGCCCAGCCTGAAGGACGAGGCCGGCGAGCGTCTGCGCCAAAGGCCGAGGCCCCCGCGCATGAGCTTCGGGGCTCGAAACCAGCAGGCCAGCGATCAGGAAAATCAGGAGCGCGCGGTGCGCCATCGGCGGAAGCCTAGCAGCGTCATGCTTTGGCTCCTAGTGATCGGCCTAGGCTGCACCAAGGCGCCCGAGCGCGATCCCGAGGCCCTCGTCGTGATGCTCCCCCGTGACGCAGAGCAACTGGACCCGAGGTTCGTGGGCGATCCGTACGGGCTTCGCGTGTCACGCCTGCTCTTCGCTTCACTGGTGACGATCGACCCGAGGACACTGGAGGTCATCCCGGACCTCGCACGCTCCGTGACCGCGAAGAGCCCGACCGAGTTCCTAGTACAGCTCAAGCCTGGCCTCCGCTTCAGCGACGGTAGCGCACTCGACGCACAAGACGTGGTCGCCACCTTCGAGGGCGTCGTCGACCCTGATCTCCGAAGCCGCTACGCGCATACGTATCGCCGCATCGCGGAGATGCGCGTGTCCGATCCTCTGACCATCCTTTTCGTGTTGCGCGATCCGCACGCGACCTTCCTCACGGACCTGGAGCTTCCGATCGTCCGAAGCGAGGACGCGCACCGCCGCGTGGCTACGCCCAATGAGCCGTTTCCGATCGGGGCCGGACCCTATCGCTTGGTCAAACGAGACCCAGGCGTGCTGGAGCTCCGTGCCAATCCGCATTGGCACCGCGGCGCTCCCCTTCAGCCAAGTCTTCGGCTCGTCGTGATTCGCGACGACAACACCCGTGCCCTCCGAATGCTGGCTGGGGAGGGCGACGTCGCCATCGCCTCGATTCCGCCGCTTCTGCTCCCCTTGTTCGAGAACGACGAACGCTTCGAGACCCTGAGCGCTCCCGGAATCTCGACGATGTACCTCGGATTTCACACTCGGTCCGACAAACTCGACGACGTCCGGGTGAGGCGCGCGATCGGGCACGCCATCGATCGCGGCCTCTTGGTGCAGGCGAAGTACCACGGGCTCGCCCAAGTGACCGACAGTTGGATTCCGAAGGGTCACTGGGCCTCGGTAGAAGGGCTTGCGACGCAGACCTTCGACCCGGACCTGGCGCGCGCACTCCTCGACGAAGCGGGGTTCCCCGATCCGCCCGGTGACGCGCCACGAATGAGCTTGGTGCTCCGGACGACGTCCGAACGTTTTCGGCAATCGGTGGCGAGGGCGATCGCGGCCATGTTGCGGGATGTCGGAATCGAGGTCGACGTGAGGCCGTCCGAGGCCGCCACGCTGATTTCGGATCTCAACCGCGGTCGCTTCGAGATCACCCTGCTTCAGGTTCCCGAAGTCATCGAGCCGCATGTCCTGAGCTGGTTCTTCGATTCGTCACGCGTTCCAGGGCCTGAAAGCGAAGGCGCGAACCGATGGCGTTACGCCAACGACGATCTCGATGCGCTCTTCGAGCTCGGGAGGACGCGAATCGAGCGCAAAGAACGCCGGGCCGCCTACGACGAAGTGCAGCGCGTGCTGGCCCGAGACCTTCCCGTGTTGCCGCTGTGGCAAGCCGACACTGTCGCGGTGGTCCGGCGCGGGACGACTCTCGACGTTCCCCGCGATGGACGATTTGGAACGCTGGCGTTCTGAGAGCGCGGTGGTAGCGTTCCGGGGTGATTCTCAGGGATCCGGTCCACGGTTTGATCGCCTTCGACGGCATGGCGGAGCGGGTCGTCCGATCGCTTCTCGACACCCGTGAGGTGCAGCGGCTCCGACGCGTGCGTCAACTCGGTCTCGCGTCGCTCGTGTTTCCCGGCGCAGAGCATACCCGCTTCTCCCACGCAATCGGCACCGCGCACGTGATGCAGGCGCTCCAAGACCGCATCGACTCCTGCAGCGACGAGCTTCCCTCGGATCAGAAGTTGGACGAAGAAGCCCGCGGTGATGCGCTGGCGGCAGCGCTCCTCCACGACCTTGGCCACGGTCCATTTTCCCATCTGTTCGAAGAGGTCCTGCCGCACGCCAAACACCACGAGCAATGGACCCAGGACATCGTGCTCGATGAATCGACGGAGGTGCATCAGACCTTGGAATCGATCTCGGCCGGCATGTCAGGGCGCGTCGCCGGCTTGCTCAACGGCAACTATCGCCTCGGGTACTTGAGCCAGAGCGTGAGCGGGACGCTGGACGTCGACCGCGCGGACTACCTCTTGCGCGACAGCCACATGACCGGAGTTCGCTACGGGCTCTACGATCTCGACTGGCTGCTGCACGCCTTGACGTTTGCCTGTGTCGAAGGGCGTTGGGTGCTCGCCGTCCAAGGACGAAAAGGATTGCCGCCCGTTGAGAGCTTCTTCCTCGGACGGCATTTCATGTACCAGCAGGTTTACCATCACAAAGCGACGCGGGCGGCTGACGCGTTGGTGCGCGCGATCTTCATGCGCGTCAGCGAGCTCATCCTCGAGGGAACGCCGCCCGATCCACTCCTGCCTGCGTTCCGCGCCGCGGCGCTCGGCGAATCGATCTCCGTCGAAGAGTACCTTCGGATGGACGACGCGGAGCTCCTGACCTGCCTGAGCGCATGGGAGCATGGCCGTGACCGGACACTTGCGTCCTTCAGCAAGCGCCTTCGAAGCCGGGATCTCCCCAAGACCGTACCACTTCCCGACCAGCGCCCAGACCTCTGGAATGAAGCGCTCGAGCGCACACGCGATATCGTCGGCGCCCACGGCGTACGCACCGACCTCACTGTTTCGCTCGACATGGCCGAGGACGTTCCCTACCCAGAGCCCACCGATGGGACCAGCAAAGGCCTCTGGGTGACACTCCGCCATCAGCCACTCCGGCGTCTCGGCGACGCGTCGTTCATCCTCGGACAGCTCCGCAACAAGCGAATCGAGCGGCCGCGGCTGATCTTCCCCGGGGACTACCGGGACGAGGTCCTCGCGGTGCTCCACGACGTCCTCGACTGACCGGCCGGGCACAGAACCTCGATTTGCGGTAAGGTCAAGCGAGACGGA
>Ga0316197_10004003_pt1 | contig 10456 bp, 7 predicted proteins | sample OudBiesiAoxic_MG_FD_204939 | JGI IMG/M metagenome (GOLD analysis project Ga0316197, IMG submission 204939) | Coastal sediment microbial communities from Oude Bieten Haven, Netherlands - site A oxic | ecosystem: Environmental > Aquatic > Marine > Coastal > Sediment | place: Netherlands... | reverse complement strand
TTGACCGGGGTCGTGAAGACGACTTCGTCACCAGGGTCGAGGTTGTTGATGTACCGGAACTCGGCGTTGTGGCTCGTTCGATGTGCGGCGACGACCATGTTGCCGATCTCGCCGGGCATCGCCGATCCCGGCCAGTGGCCAGGTCCCTGATCGAGCGTCGAGAGGCGGATGCCCTCGAGCATCGGGGCATCGAGGCCGATCTTCGGAATCGTGATCCGGCCGAGCTCGATCCGCGGCTCGCCGCCGCGAGGGTTGCTCGGCGGTGCGACCGGCCTCGATTGCTGGACCGCGAGCGTCGTCGTGGTGGTCGTGGTCGTTGTGGTGGTCGTGGTCGTTGTGGTGGTGGTGGTGGTCGTGCTGGTGGTGGTCGACGTCGTCGGCGGCACGGTGGTGGTCGGGGCTGCGGTCGTGGTCGTGGTCGCCGATGCCGAATCGAACGACGCGACGGTGTCGGGTGACCGATCGAGGTCCCAGGCGAGGAACGTGCCGACCAGTGCGATCAGCAGCACGCAGAGGCCGGCGGCGACAGCGAAGCGGCGTCGCCGTTCGCCGTCGGTGCGTCGCTCCGTCGTGCTGACCGGGTCGGACATCCACCTAGTCTGCCAGATCTCGCAGCAGGTCGCTCGCTCGGCCCGCCGTCGCCGCTGCCGAACGCACGCAGGCGGGGATGCCGATCCCGCGGTAGCCGGCGCCGGTGACGAACAGGCCCGCCGGAAGCGACCGCTCGACATGGTCGACCCACGCCGCATGATGTGGCCGGTACTGGGCGAAGGCTGCGGGCCAGCGGGTGACACGAACCTCGAGCGGCGAGATGTCGATCCCGAGGTGATGGCGCAGGTCGGCGAGCACGGCCTCGACGGCGTCGTCGTCGGACAGTTGCAGCACCGGCATGCCGTCGCGACCCAGCGACACCCGCAGGATCTCGCCGCCGCCCGGCGGGCGCCAATGCGCCCACTTCTGCGATCCGAACGATGCCGCGGTGACACGGCGTTGATCCGGCTTCGGCACCAGATATCCGCTCAGGCCGCGCAGGCGGTCGGGCCACTCGTCGGCTGCGACATGCAGGGTGACCATGATCACGTCGGCGGTCTCGGCGGTGGCGAGCGACTCGGCGGCGGGACCTGCGACGTCGACGAGCATGGCAGCTGCTGCGTGAGCGGGGGTGGCGAGGATCACCGCGTCGTGGATGTCGCCGTCGACGACCCAGCGAGTGCGGCCGCCGGCGTCGACGCGGTCGAGGCGCTCGATCGGTGCCTGCGAGCGGATGACACCACCGGCGTCGGTGACGGCAGTGGCGATCGCTGTCACGAATGCAGCGATGCCGTCGCGCGGTGCGGCGAACACCGGTCCGGACGTCGCCGTGGCGGTCGCCGGCAACGCGTCGGCAGCCCGGCGCTGACGCCGTGCGGCGACCAACACGCTGCGGTTGCCGCCCACGAGCGTTGCGAGCTGGGGGACTTCGGCGAGGCTGAACCGGTCGGTGTCGGCGGCGTAGATGCTGCCGACGAGCGAGTCGACCAGTCGTTCGTGCACCTCGTCGCCGAAGCGGGCGCGGACGACGTCGCCGATCGAGTCGGAGGCGGTCGACGTGCGGGGCAACAGCGGTTCAGCTGCTGCGCGCAGCTTCCCACGCCACGAGAGCAGTCCCGTCGTGGCCATCGGCCACAGCTTGCCCGGCACGCCGAGCATCAGACCGTCGGGGATCGGGTGGAGCCCGTCGTGCCAGACCGCTGCACCGACCGGCTCGGGTGACACGAGTTGGTCGCCGAGACCCACACGGGTGGCGAGCGCGACCGCCTCGGGCACACGGGCGAGGAACGCGTCCGCTCCTGCGTCGATGTGGGGGAGTCCGGCGAACGGTGACGCGTCGATTCGTCCGCCGATCCGGTCGCCCGATTCGTACACCGACACACGGACCGATCCGGTTGCGGGGTTGCCGTCGTCGGCAGCGTCGAGCAGGGCCAGCGCCGTCGACAGACCGCTCACGCCTGCGCCGATGACGGCGACGTCGTGGACCCCGTGGCCGGTCACGCCAGCGCAGCGATCACCCGGTCGGCGAGGGCGCCCATGATCGCAGGGTTGTCGTTCACGCACGCCGTGCGGTCGAACGCCAGGCCGTGCTGCTCCGCTCGTTGGGCAGCCTCGATGTCGAGATCGAACAGCACCTCGAGGTGATCGGCGACGAAGCCGCATGCGCTGACGATCACACCGTCGATGCCATCGGCTTCTCCGAGTTCGTCGATGACCTCGAGAACGTCGGGTCCGATCCACGGTTCGGGGGTCCGACCGGCCGACTGCCAGGCGATCTGCCAGTCGGTGCCCTCGACGAGGCCGAGACGGCCGGCGACGGCTTCGGCAGTGGCGCGCAGCTGGTCGGGGTAGGGGTCGCCGTCGTCGATGATTCGCTGGGGGAGCGAGTGCGCAGTGAACAGCACGCGCACGGCGCCGCCGGTCGTGGTGCGCATCTCGTCGAGGCGCGCACCGAGATCGTCAGCGAGGAAGTCGACGAACGCGGGCTCGATGGCCCAACTCTCGATGCCGACGACCGTCGCCCCCGACCCGGCCTCGGCGACGCCCTGCCGAGTGCGGTCGAGGTACTGCCCGATCGAGTACGAGGAGTAGTGGGGCGCCAGCACGAGACCGACCACGGTGGGGAATCCCGATGCCGCAAGGTCGGCCGCGGCGACCTCGACCTTCGGGTCGGCGTGCTTGAGGCCGAGCGCCACGTGGAATCGTCCGGGCGAGCGTTCGTCGAGCGCGGCCTGGAGCGCGACCTGCTGGGCCTCGGTGAGCTGGGCCAACGGCGACACCCCGCCGATCGCTGCGTAGCGGGCCGTCAGGTCGGCCAGCGCCTCCGGCGTCGGTGGCCGACCGCGGCGGATGTCGGTGTAGTACGGCTCGATCTCGGCGGGGGTGCGCGGGGTGCCGTATGCCATCAGGAGCACGGCGGCGCGGTCGGGCTGGGCGGTTTCGGTCATGTCGCCGACCTCCTGGTCGTTTCGTGCACGTGGTCGACCACAGCGTGGAGCACCCCTGGGTCGGTGTCGGGCTGCACGCCGTGGCCGAGGTTGAAGATGTGCCCCGGGTGTTGTGTGCCGTCGGCGACCTGATTGTCGCGGAGCACCTGGGCGGTGCCCTCGAGCGCGGGGCCGGCCCCGGCCAACACGAGCGCCGGATCGAGATTGCCCTGGACGATCAGGTCGTCGCCGAGACGTTCCCGTGCGGACCCGATCGGGGTGCGCCAGTCGAGGCCGAGCACGGTCGGCCCGGCGTTGTACATCGATTCGAGGAGGTGGTCGCATCCGATGCCGAAGTGGATGGCGGGTGCGTCGGGATGCCGGCGACGAAGCTCGCGGAGCACGTGTCGCGAGTGCGGCAGCACGTAGCGGTCGTAGTCGCGTCGGCTGAGCGCTCCGGCCCACGAGTCGAACAGCTGGAAGGCCGCTGCGCCATGGCTCAACTGGGCGTCGATGAAGGTGATCGCCGACTCGGACAGGCGCTCCATGATGTCGTGCCACAGCACCTCGTCGGTGTGGATCAGCGCCTTGGTGTGGCGGTAGTCCTTCGACGGGCGTCCCTCGATCAGGTAGCTGGCGACCGTGAACGGCGCCCCGGCGAAGGCGAGCAACGGCACCTCGAGTTCGGCCACGAGCCGCTCGACGGTGTCGATCACGTAGCGGATGTCGTCGAACTCGAGCGGGCGCAGCCGGTCGGCGTCGCGACCGGAGCGCAGCGGGCGATCGGCGACCGGACCCGTCCCGGGGGCCACGTCGATGCCGAACCCGACCGCATGGGGTGCGACGACGATGTCGCTGTAGAGCACCGCAGCATCGACGCCGTAGCGGCGAACCGGTTGCAGCGTGATCTCGGCGGCGAGCTCGGGTTGTTTGATCGCGTCGAGGATCGAACCGCTGCCGCGAACGTTGCGGTACTCCGGCAGCGATCGACCCGCCTGGCGCATGAACCAGACCGGGGTGTGGCTCGCCGGACGTCCGTTCGCGGCTGCCAGGAAGGGCGTCGTGCCGGCGTCGTGCATCGACCCGGACGTTACCGGCAGCTTCGGTGGGCTGCAGCGGTGAACGGTCGGGTCGGTGGACCGCGATGGTCCCGATAGCATTTCATGACCCCGTTATGACGCAGAACCACCCCGATCTCGCCGATGAGCAGGCGTACATCGACCACGCGTACGACTGTCTCCACACCAGTCGAGAAGCCGCATGGCGGCTCCGAGACCTCAACGAAGCCGACCTCGGCGGCACGTTCCAGGCCCGATTCGAGCGCAATGCGTTCGACGAGGCCTTGCTCAAACGACTGTCAGATCTCGAACTCGGCGACGCCTCGCTCGTGTTCGGTCGGATCGACCGGTCCGCAGAGGCTCCCGACGCGTTCGAGAGCTTCCACATCGGTCGCCTGGCCGTCGCCGACGAATCTCGCGAGCCGGTCGTGGTCGACTGGCGGGCGCCGGTCGCCGAGCCGTTCTATCGCGCGACCGGTCGCAACTCGATGGGCCTGTTGCGTCGTCGGCATTTCGCCGTCGAGGGGCGTCGCCTGCTCGGGATCGAAGACGAGCTGTTCGGCGAGGGTCACCTCGGCGTCGGCCACGACGAAGGCCTCGACAGCGACGGGTCGACCGTCGTGCCGGCGACCGACGACGGGAGCGGTCTTCGCGGGTACTCGACGCTGCTGGCCGCGCTCGAGCGGGGCCGTACCGGCACGCTCGGCGACATCGTCGCCACGATCCAGGGCGAACAGGATGAGATCATCCGGTCGCCGCAGCACGGCGTGCTCGTCGTGCAGGGCGGTCCCGGCACCGGCAAGACGGTCGTTGCGCTGCACCGAGCGGCGTACCTGCTGTACACCCACCGGTTCCCGCTCGAGGACCAAGGCGTCCTGGTCATCGGACCCAACCGTGTGTTTCTCCGCTACATCGAGCGGGTGTTGCCATCGCTCGGTGAGGCGGGCGTCGAACAGGTCACGCTCGCCGATCTGATTCCCGGGGTGCAGTTCCTGCGAGCCGGCGACACGGGTGGTGCCGACAGCGTCACCGCCGCCCGACTCAAGGGCGATGCACGCATGTCCGACGTGATCGACCAAGCGGTCGCCGACCGTGAGCGTCCGCTGCGCGACGACCTCGTCGTGCCCTTCCGGGCCGGGTACGTGCGGCTGCGCACCGAGGACTCGGCACGGATCGTCAAGGCGGCTCGCCGCCGCTTCCGGCGCCACAATGCCGGCCGCCGTTTCGTCGAGAGCGAAGTCTGGTCGGCGCTGGCCGCCAGCTACCCCGACGACGAGATCGGCCCCGGCACGGTGAAGGACACGCTGCGAGGAACCCCGGAGCTACGCGAGGCGCTCGATCGGATGTGGCCGTCGCTCACACCGGCACAGCTGTTGCACGACCTGTTCGGTTCGAAGGCGCTGCTCAAGTTGGCCGCTCGCGGCGTGCTCGACGAGTCCGAGGCGCTGGCGTTGTTCCGGCCCCGGTCCGACTCGGTCGACGATGTCCGCTGGACCGCAGCCGACGTGGCGCTGCTCGACGATGCGCGCGACGTGCTCGGCCCGAAGCCGGGTCGCGGTGGCAAGGTCGACGAGTCCGACGAGATCCGCACGTACGGCCACATCGTCATCGACGAGGTCCAGGACCTCACGCCGATGCAGCTCAAGATGGCGACGAGGCGTTCGCTGAACGGAGCGATGACCATCGTCGGCGACCTCGCCCAGGCGACGGGCCCCCTCGCGCCGTCCGACTGGGACGACGTGCTCGATCACCTGCCCGACCGCAAGCCCTCGCGGGTGATCGGTCTGTCGGTGGGCTACCGGATCCCCGGCCAGATCATGGAGCTCGCCAACCGGGTCATGGCGGTGGCTGCGCCCACGTTGCGGGCGCCGGAGTCGGTGCGCATCGGTGACGCAGCACCGTCGATCGTGCGTGCGGAGTCGCCGGCTGCGCTCGGCTCGACCGTGGCGTCCGAAGTGCTCGGCCTGACCGCCGTCCTTCCTGCGGCGAGCCTCGGCGTGATCGCCCCGGACGGGTTGATCGACGAACTGTCCGAGCAACTCACCGCAGCGGGCATCAACCACGGAACCGCCACGCGAACAGGGCTCGATGAAGGTGTCACGCTCGTTCCGGTGAGCGTGGTCAAGGGCCTCGAACTCGATGCGGTCGTGGTGGTCGAGCCGGCGAGCATCGTCGCCGACACCGAGCACGGATTGCGGTCGCTCTACGTGGCACTCACGCGGCCCACGCAGCGGCTCGTCGTCGTTCATGCCGAGGCCCTGCCCGAATCGATGAGCGCCTGAACGTCACGCCGGTTCGTCGACATCGCTACCGTCGACGGCGATGGCTGCCGCCGCATTCGTCACGATTCCCGAGGTCGACCTCGATCGGTGGCGCCTTGGCGACCGCGCGGCCGTTGCCGACTCGGTCCGCGCGATCTGCCACGACGTCGGCTTCTTCCAGCTGGTCGGGCATGGTGTCCCCGCCGGGTTCATCGAGGCACACATCGAGCAACAGCGTCGGCTGTTCGCGCTCCCGGAGGTCGACAAGCGTCGGATCGACAAGGCGTTGTCGCCGCACTTCCGAGGCTGGGAGGGCGTGGGTGCCGAGCTCACCGGTGGCCGCCCCGACCTGCGCGAGCAGCTCGACCTCTCGACCGAGCACCCCGTGCGCGGGCTCGATCTCGATCCGCCGTACCTCCGGCTGGACGGCCCGAACCAATGGCTCGACGAGGCGACGCTGCCGGGCTTCCGCGAGCACATGGCCGAGTACTTCCGCCGGATGTCCGACGTGGCCGACGAACTGCTCGACGTGTTCTCGATGTCCCTCGGCCTGGCCCCGAGCCATCTACGCGACATGTTCGGACGCCGTCCGTTGTCGTTCGTCAAGCTGATCAGCTACCCGCCGACAGCGCCTGACGGGGCCGGGGTGAACCCGCACCACGACGCCGGGTTCCTGACACTGCTCCTCCAACACGACGAGGGCGGCTTGCAGGTGCGCAACCCGGCCGGCGAGTGGATCGACGTGCCGCCGAGACAGGATGCGTTCGTGGTCAACATCGGCGAGATGCTGCAGGAGATGACCGGCAACTATTTCGTGGCGACCACGCACCGGGTGATCGCCGACGCCGCCCGTCAGTCGTCGGCGTGGTTCCACGGCCCCGACCTGACCACGCGGCTCGATCCCCTTCCGCTGTCGCCGGACTTCGCCGAGGCGGTGGCCGCCAGCTCGAGGCACGCGTCGGCGGGCTTCATGGCCCGGCGCAACGAGATCGAGACCGGCATCGAGGGCGTGTCGAGTCCGACCGGCGCCGGCGTGTACGGGCAGCAGCTCTGGAACTACTACGTGCGCAGCTATCCCGAGAACGTGGCCCGCCATCACCCCGACACCGTCTGATCGTGGGTTCGTCGCGACGACCGGCCATCGGGTCCGGCCGTGGCGAGCGGTTGACGTTCAGCCGTCGCCGGTGTACCGGTCGACCAGGTCGGTGAGGATCGAGAACGCCTTGTCGGCGTCGGCGGGTCGGATGCGAACCACTGCGGTGCGCGCCATCTCGACGGTGGTGTCGATCCCGCCGACCAGTTCGGGCCGCGTCGACTCGACCTCGGGTCGTGCGACCACCCAGATCTGGTCGATCCGGGCAAGCGTCGCCTTCTCGTCGCCGTCCTCGGCGATCTGGCCACCGAGCACGCTCATCTCGGTCGCCATCTCGGGGAGCAACTCGGCGGCGGAGCCGGCGACGGGCAGCGTGGTGGATGCGGCCGTGACCTCGGCGCCGGTGTCATCGACCGACTCGGCGGTGTCGAGTTCGACGACGGTCTCGGCACACGCGCCTGCCGTGAGCACCGCAGCGACGAGCACGACGATGAGTTGTGTGGCCGGCCGAGTCACGACGAGACGAGAATCCGCTCGCTGGCGAAGGCTCCGACACCGATGTGCCGGCCGTCGATCTCGACGGTGAGCGTGCCGTCGGGCGACGAGGCCGTGACCGTCCCGGTGTTGCCCGGCTGGATCGCCGACTGTTCGAGGAACTCGAGCAGTCCGGGCTCGAACTCCAACTCTTCGGTGATCCGCCGCACCGTGAAGGGCGACCCGACGTCGATGCGCGCCAGCGGAGCCGCATCGGGAGCCTGGTAGTCGGAGCCCGGGATGGGGTTGCCGTGGGGGCAGGTCGTCGGCTCGCCGAGCAGGTCGTTCATCGCTCGTTCGACCGAGTCGCTCATCACATGTTCCCAGCGGCCGGCCTCGTGGTGCGCCTCGGCCCACGAGAGCTTGAGCACCTCGGTGAGGAAGACCTCGGCGAGGCGATGGCGCCGAACGACTCGTTCGCCGAGGCGACGCCCGGTGTCGGTGAGACGGATGCCGTCGTCGGACGTGATCAGCCCTTCGGCGTCGAGCCGCTTCATCATCTCGCTGACCGCCGGTCGCGAGACCTGGAGACGTTCGGCGATCCGGGCCTGGATCACGTCGACATCGTCCTCGTGGAGCTCGAAGATGCACTCGCAGTACTCCTCGAACGCAGGGTGGTGTTCACCACTCGCAGGCATGCTGCGATGCTACCGCCGGGCTCCGACGGGCGCCCGTCGAAGCGGCCGCTCAGCGCTGGAGTCGTCGCTGCCAGCTCTCGGCGTAGCGCAGCCGCCGCTCGAGCTGTTCGGTGGTGGCGGTGGCGACGCGGGTGACGCCGGCGAGGCGGTTCATCTCGCCCTGGACCTTCGCATGGCTCCACCCGGTGATGTCGACGAGCCGTTTGGCCAGGTGGGCATTGCGCGTGCGCAGGTCGTCCTTGCGTTCGGCGACGCTGAGCGACCCGGTCGGCACGAGCCCGGCAGCGGTGGGCACCTCGGGAAGGTCGATCGCGAGGTCAGGGTGGAGGTGGGGGCGTTCCGCGAACGGAGGCTCCGGGATTTCGACGTCGTCGTCGTAGCGGGCGACGCCGAGCTCGGCCGGATCGAACGTCGGCTCGAACATCACGCCCTCGCCGGTGACCGTGTGCACGGTGACCTCGGTCGCCGTCGACGACACGACGGAGAACAGCGCCAGTTGCTCGGCGTCGTCGGGGTGCGTCTGGTCATCGAGACCGCCGTCGACCTGGAAGTCGTCGTCGTCGCCGCTCGCGGCGGGCCGCAGCACGTGTCGACGAGCCTCGGCGATCTCGAAGGCGTGGGTGCGCAGCCGCGGGTCGTCGGGGATGTACACGTAGGCCTTCTGCGTGGGGCGCCCACGCTGCCAGCGCACGAACCGCCCCACGGCCTGGCGGAAGAACAGTTCGGTCGAGGTGGTGGTGGCGAACACGCCGACGCGCAGCCGGGGAATGTCGACCCCCTCGGACACCATTCGGACGGCGACGAGCCAGGGGCGATCGTTGCCCGAGAAGTCGGCGATCTTCTTCGAGGCGGACGGGTCATCGCTGACCACGACGTCGGCGGGTGTTGCGAACCGGTCGCGGAGCAGGCGGGCGATCCCGTGTGCGTGGTCCTGGTCGATGGCGATGACGAGCCCCCCGGCATCGGGGTGGGTCCGACGCATCTCGCGGAGCTGCTCGTGTGCTTTCGAGAGCACGGCCGGCATCCATTCGCCTTCCAGGCTCAGCGCGGTCCGGAGCCGCGCCGACACCTGATCCTTGGCGAGTTCGTCCTGGAAGCTGGCGTTGAGGACGTCGCCCGATGGGGTGGTCCACTCCATCTCGCCGTCGACTCGTGGGAAGTACACCGGGCGTACGACGCCGCCGTCGCGGAGCGCGTCGGCATATCCGTAGGTGAAGTCGGCGTGGGCCAGCTCGCCCTCACCGGTCGTGTCGTACCGGACGAAGGGGATCTGGATGGCGTCGCTGCGGAATGGCGTGCCCGAGAGTGACAGGCGGCGGGCGGCATGCCCGAAGGCGCTGCGGATGGCGTCGCCCCAGGCCTTGTCGTGGCCGGCGTGGTGGATCTCGTCGAGGATCACGAAGCCGTCGGCCGACAGGCCGGCGAGCTTCTGCGCGGTGTTGCCGGTCGCAACCTGCTGATAGGTGGTGACCAGACCGTGAACGTCTCGGGCGAGCCCATCGCCGGGGGACCAGTCGGGGTCGAGTTGCAGGCCGAGGCGATGGGCGGCGAGCGACCACTGGATCTTGAGGTGGCTCGTCGGGGCGACGACCACGAGGGTTCGCGGTTCCTCGGCCAGGGCGGCTCGGGCGCACGTGAGCGCGAACGTGGTCTTGCCGGCACCGGGGGTGGCGACGGCGAGGTAGTCGGGGCGTGCCGTGGCGCGGAACTGATCGAACGCTGCACGTTGCCACGGTCGGAGGGTCACGGTCGGCATCGGCAGACCGAGTGTGGCGCGACCCGCCCCGTCCGACAACTCGACCCCACCCCCGAAACTTGCCGTGGGTGTCGCTCCTCCCGCGACGGGGCCGGCAGATTCCGGACCGTCACCCGACCCCACCCCGAAATGTGCCGTCGGCGTTGCGGTTGCCGACAC
>Ga0316197_10004002_pt1 | contig 10457 bp, 8 predicted proteins | sample OudBiesiAoxic_MG_FD_204939 | JGI IMG/M metagenome (GOLD analysis project Ga0316197, IMG submission 204939) | Coastal sediment microbial communities from Oude Bieten Haven, Netherlands - site A oxic | ecosystem: Environmental > Aquatic > Marine > Coastal > Sediment | place: Netherlands... | reverse complement strand
CGTCATCAACGATCGCACCCTCCCGTCCCCGTTCACCGGGCACGCCTAGCGGTTCCTTCCGAGGATGCGATCGATGCGGCGCAAGCGCTCTCCGATCTCCGACTCCTCGCCGTGATCTCCGGGGCGAAAGAGGGTCGCGTCGGAGGCTTCGTCCGGGAGGTACTGCTGGGGAACGACACCAAGCGAGTCATCGTGTGGGTATGCGTAGCCGGTCCCGTGACCCATCGCTCGTTGACCGGCGGTGGCCGACGAGCGCAGGTGCATCGGTACGTCGGCTCCGGGTGTTCCCTCGACGGCCTGTCGGGAGGCCGCAATCGCACCCACCATCGAATTCGACTTCGGTGCGGTCGCGAGATAGACCGTCGCATGGGTGAGCGCGTACGCCCCTTCGGGGATTCCAATCACCTCGACGGCGCGGAACGCGTCGACGGCGATGCCCAGCCCCCGAGAATCGGCCAAACCAACGTCCTCGGATGCCAGAATCACCAGACGGCGCGCAATGAACTTCGGGTCCTCCCCGGCTTCGATCATGGTGTGGAGCCAGTAGAGCGCCGCATCGACGTCCGAACCGCGAACGCTCTTGATGAACGCCGAGATCACGTCGTAGTGCCGATCACCGCCCTTGTCATAGCGGATCACGCGCCGTTGGAGCGCCTCAGCAACTTCCTCGAGTCCCACCGACGGCTTGCCGCGACCCTCAGCGATCGTCACAGCCAGTTCCAGACCGTTGAGCGCAAGCCGGGCATCCCCACCCACCCGATGCGCCAGATCTTCGAGCGCGTCGTCGTCGACCAGGGCACCCGGTAGACCGCGGACGGGATCATTCAGTGCTCGCTCGACCAGTTCGACGACTTCGTGCGGTGCCAACTTCTCGGTTCGGAACACACTCGACCGACTGATCAACGGCGAATTGACCTCGAAGAACGGATTCTCAGTCGTGGCACCGACGAGAATGATGATCCCTTCCTCGACACCCGGCAGGAGCGCATCCTGCTGCGCCTTGGTGAATCGGTGGATTTCGTCGAGGAACAGCACGGTGCGTCCGTCCCCATTCTCGATGCGTCGGGTCGCCGTCGCGAGGACCTCGCGCACGTCCTTGACGCCCGCCGAGGTAGCAGACAGCTGCTCGAAGCGTGCACTGCTATTCGCTGCAACGAGGCGAGCCAGGGTGGTCTTGCCCGATCCCGGCGGACCCCACAGGATCATCGACACCGGCCGCCCTGCTTCCACCATCGTCCGGAACGCCGCTCCGGCTGCCAGCAGGCCCTGCTGACCCACGACCTCGTCCAGCGTCAGCGGACGCATCCTGGCGGCCAGGGGTGCGTTGGCGCGCCGCCGCTCGGCCCGCTGATCGGAAAAGAGGTCCGGCTCAGTCAAATGCCGCCTCGTCCGAGGCCCATTCGGATTGGACCTCCGGTCTCACCTCGACACCGAGTTCTCGCAATTGCAGGTGGTCGACGCGGCTCGGTGATCCGGTGAGCGGATCGGCCCCGCTCTGGGTCTTCGGGAACGGGATGACCTCGCGGATGTTGGGCACATCCTGCAAAATCGCAACGAGGCGATCGATGCCGATCGCAAACCCAGCGTGGGGTGGAGTCCCGTAGCGAAGGGCTTCGAGGAACCAGCCGAAGCGACGCTCGGCCTCGTCGTCGGAGATGCCGAGTATCTCGAACACCTGCGCCTGAACCGCTGGATCGTGGATTCTCACGCTGCCCGATCCGAGCTCCGAACCGTTCAAGACCAGGTCGTACGCCTTCGAGATCGCGTGTCCCGGATCCTCGCGCATCTCGCGGACATCGACTGGAGCGGTGAACGGATGATGTAGCGCAACGAAGGCGCCGTCGTCGTTGCGTTCAAAGACCGGGAAGTCGACCACGAACAGGTAGGACAACTCCTTGTGACCGTCCGGCTGCCCCACATCGAGGCGAATCTGCCCGAGGACATCGAGGACCGTCCGGGTCTCGCCGGCGACCAGGCACAGTACATCACCGGTCGCCGCGCCGAGCGCGTCGCCGAGCGCGGCCAGTTCCGTCTCCGACAGGAACTTCGCAACGGGCGAACGGAGCGAACCATCCTCCTCCACCACGAGCCAAACCAGCCCCTTGGCGCCGAGCTCCTGGGCGCGTGCCGACAGGGAGTCGAGGCCGGACCGGGAGAGCCCGAGCGGTCCGGCGTTGATTCCCCGAATCGACCCGTCCGCGGCCAGAACGCCGGCGAACGCCTTGAACTCCGTAGCTGAGAACGCGTCGCTGAGATCGTGAATCTCCATGCCAAATCGGATGTCCGGCTTGTCCGTCCCATAGCGTTCCATGGCCGCGTGCCAGGTCAAACGCGGGAACGGCCGAGCGACGACGTCGCCTCGAAGGTCCTTGGTGACCGTGGTCGAGATGGCTTCGAGCGTCTCGAGCACGTCTTCCTGGCCCCAGAAGCTGCCCTCGAAGTCGAGTTGGGTGAATTCGAGCTGCCGATCCGCTCGGAGGTCCTCGTCGCGGTAGCAGCGCGCTACTTGGTAGTAGCGCTCGACGCCCGAGATCATCAGGAGCTGTTTGAAGAGCTGCGGCGATTGGGGGAGCGCATAGAAGTTGCCCTTGCGCAGACGGGAGGGAACCAGCATGTCGCGTGCACCCTCCGGTGTTGACGCGATGAGGGTGGGGGTTTCGATCTCCATGAAGCCGAGATCACCCATGACCCCCCGCATCGCCCGGATGGTCTTCGAGCGCGCTCGCAGATTGTCGGCCATGTCAGATCGGCGCAAGTCGAGGTAGCGATACTGGAGGCGCTTCGCCTCGTCCACGTCGCTCCTGGCGTCGATTTGAAACGGCAGAGGATCCGAAGGGCTCAACACGGTCATCGTGCCTGCAACAACTTCCACGTCACCGGTCGGCAGATCCGGATTGGCCATGTCGTTCGGTCGCAGGCGTACGGTGCCGTCGATGGCAATGCAGAATTCGGACCGAAGGCCTGCAAGATCTCCAGTCGGAGCGGGAGCATCGTCCGGATTCAGGACGACCTGCACCACGCCGCTGGCGTCCCTGAGGTCCACAAAGACCACGCCTCCATGGTCCCGACGTCGCGCAACCCACCCCGCGAGCAGCACATTGCTGCCCGCATCGGCGGCAGTGAGCGTTCCAGCCCCGCGATCCTTCAGCTTCTCAACCATGTCTCAATCTCCTCTAGGGCCACTACATCCTGCACGCCGGTGGCCAGATTCCGCGCTGCCACCAGGCCGTGGTCCCACTCTTCGCCGACGACCAAAGCGTATGCGGCACCTGCACGATCAGCCGCCTTGAATTGTGCCTTGACCGATCGCTCGCCGGCGACCGCGTCGGCCCGTAGTCCGATCCCGCGCAGGCGGCGAAGGAACGCACGGGCCTCGGTCGAACGTTGCGTATCCGCGACGATGATGAAGGCGTCGAGCGCCGGCCGGGCTTCCGTCTGCTCTCGGGCGAGAAGGATTCGGTCCAAACCCATCGCGAGGCCGACCGACGGCGTCGGCTTGCCACCGAGCATTTCGAACAGCACGTCGTAGCGACCACCGCCGCCGACCGAGCTCTGCGCCGCCTCGAAACCGAGCGGTACGTACTCCCAGACCGTCCGGTTGTAGTAGTCGAGGCCGCGTACGAGCGTCGGCGAGATGCGACAGGGGATTGCGGAAGCGTCCAGGCCTTCGCGGACAGCGGCAAAATGGTCTGCAGCAGCGGCCCCCAGGTAGTCGGCCGGTGTTGGCGCACCCGCAATGGCTTCGGCGTCGGCCTTGGAATCAAGCACCCGGAGCGGATTCTCCTGCATGCGACGGACGGCATCTTCCGACAGGTCGGCCTTGCGCGATTCGAGAAACGCAATGAGTTCGGCCCGGTACTCAACTCGGTCGTTCCCGTCTCCAATGCTGTTGAGGTGCACTTCGACGTCCCGCACACCAAGGTTCTCGAGGAATCGGTAGCCGAACTCGATGACCTCGACGTCGGCGCCGGGGGCTGCCTCGCCGAGATACTCGATACCGGCCTGCGAGAACTGGCGCCGCCGTCCCTTTTGCGGCCGCTCGTAGCGGAACATCGGACCCCAGTAGCAGCCCTTGAAGGTCCCAATGACCCCTCCGGCCTGGATTACGGCCCTCACGACGGATGCGGTCGCCTCGGGGCGAAGCGTCACCGATCGGCCGCCCTTGTCGGTGAAGGTGTACATCTGCTTTTCGACGACCTCGGTGTCCTCGCCGATGCCCCGCGAGAACAGGTCGGTCGACTCGAACAACGGGGTCAGCACGAGGCCGTAGCCATACCGCTCTGCGAGGTCGAAGAAGGTGCGCTCGGCAAACAGCCAATCGGCTGATGCGGGCGGCAGGATATCGTCGGTACCTTTCGGCGCGCGGTACGTCATGACCCTCCGGTCAAGGGAAGAACGGAAAGCGTAGCGGCGACTGCGCACTCAAGCTTCACGCTGCCGCCTCGGGCGTGACGACGTGCGCTTCAGACCGTTGCGCGGGACGGGTTCGCCACAAAGAACGTGGCGAATCCCGCGTGCGCCGAGCTAGATGTCGAGGTACTCGAGGATGAAGGGGTTCACGCGCCGTTCGCGGCCGATCGTGGTCTCCGGGCCGTGACCCGGGAGGACCCGCATGTCATCGTCGAGCGTCATCACCTGCGTTCTCATCGACGTCATGAGCGTCCGGAAATCCCCGCCCGGCAGATCAGATCGCCCAATCGCCCCGGCGAACAGCTGGTCGCCGGAGAAGACGAGACCCTCCCGTTCGACGACGAAGATGCAGTGGCCCAGGGTGTGTCCGGGGGTGTGCCGTACCTCGAAGTCGAAGCCGGCGAGCTCGAGGTGCTGCCCATGCTGCAGGTCCTCGAAGCGCTCGGGCGGTGCAAACTCCTCGATCCCCGGAGGTACGAAACCGAAGATCGAGCGGAGCTGCGCTGCCGGGTCGGTCACGAGGTAGTCGTCATCTGGGTGGAGATAGGCGCTCACGCCAGTGCGCTCGGTGATCCCCGCCGCTCCCCCGGAGTGATCGATGTGGCCGTGCGTGACCAGCAGCGCGACGGGAGCGAGGTCGTGCGCGGTGAGGAGGCGAGCGACAGCCTCGACGTCGGGAGGGGCATCGACAATCACCGCAGGGCCGCCGCGTTCCGGCGCGATCACGTAGCAGTTCGTCGCCGCGGCCCAGAGCTCTGCCGATGTGAGAATCATCTTCCACCGCCCGGTACGAGCCGGTAGGCCTCGTACACGCCGTCGACGTCGCGCAGGTCCGAGAGCACCCGCTCGAGCTGCGCCGGGTCAGACAACTCGACTTCGTAGCGACCGAATGCCACGCGATCGCGGCCGGCGATCGACGAAGATGTGTGGATATTCGCGCCGTGGTCCGACAGCACTGCGGTAACATCCCTCAGGAGGCGGGGCCGGTCGAGCGCCTCCACCTGGATCCAGACCAGGAACGACTCAGATTGGTTGGGTGCCCATGCAACTTCGATGAGTCGCTCCGGCTGACCTTCAAGTGAGCCGATGTTGGCACAATCGGTCCGGTGCACCGATACGCCGCGACCAACCGTGACGAATCCCATGATCGGATCACCCGGCACCGGCCCGCAACACCGTGCCAGGTTGACGAGCACATCGTCGAGTCCTTCGACGATCACCCCGCTGATTGGGCGTGTCCGGCGTCTGGCCGGATCAACGAGCAGGCCGAGTATCTCTGAAGTGTCGTCGTCGGGTTCGGGTTCTGCCCGACGCTCGAGCCTGCCCACAACCGTCTTGGCGCTCACGCGGCCGTCGCCGACAGCGCCGTACAGGTGCTCCAGATCGTTGAATCCAAGTTCCTCCGCCACGGCAAGGAGCTCCTGATCGTGGCCGCCGGTGCTCATGGAGTGGCGGCGCAGTTCCTTGGTCATGTCGTCGCGTCCGGAAGCGAGGGCGGTCTCCCGCCGTTCCTTGGCAAACCACTGGCGGATCTTCGCCGCGGCTCTTGCCGACGTCACGAACTCGAGCCAGTCCCTGCTCGGGTGAGCGTCCTCCGACTTCGACGTGAGCACCTCGACGATATCCCCGGATTCCAACTCGGTCGTCAGCGGGACGAGTCGCCCGTTTACCTTCGCACCGACACACCGATGACCGACCTGCGTGTGGATCCGATAGGCGAAGTCGACCGGAGTAGCCCCGCGTGAGAGCGTGATGACGGCACCCTTCGGGGTGAGTGCGAACACCTCGTCCTGATAGAGATCGAGCTTGAGCGCCTCGAAGAACTCGCCGGCGTTGGCGGTCGCGTTCTGGAGGAAGTTGATGTCGGCGATCAGCGGCTCCGCTGAACCGTCGTCGCCTTCCTTGTACCGCCAATGTGCGGCAATGCCTGCCTCGGCGCGTTCGTCCATTTCGAGCGTCCGAATCTGAACTTCCAGACCCTTGCCATCCGGAGCGACCACGGTGGTGTGCAGCGACTGATAGAGGTTGAACTTGGGCATCGCGATGTAGTCCTTGAACCGACCCTGGATGGGCGCCCACATCGAGTGCACGAGGCCGAGCGCCGCGTAGCAGTCGCGCAACTCCGGGACGATGATGCGGATCCCGATGAGGTCGTGGATCTCCTCGAACTCGAGTCCGGAATCCACCATCTTGCGATAGATCGAATAGACGAGCTTCGGCCGCCCGGTCACCGTCGCCTCGATATTCGCGCCATCGAGCGCGTCATTGACCTCTTCCATCATGCGGATGAGGTGCGCCTCACGATGCGGTGCGCGCTGACGGATCTGTTCCTCGAGCTTCTGGCGCCGCGCGGGGTGGAGCGCGGCGAAGCTGCGCTCTTCGAGTTCGTGCTTGATCTCCTGCACACCCAGCCGATGCGCGAGCGGCGCATACACGTCGAGAGTCTCGGAGGCGACGCGCCGACGCTTCTCTTCCGGCAGAGGGTCGAGCGTACGCATGTTGTGCGTGCGGTCGGCCAATTTGATCAGCAGCACCCGGATGTCTCTTGCCATCGCGACCGCCATCTTGCGGATCGTCGCCGCTTGCTGCTCTTCGCGGCTCGAGAACTTGATGCGATCGAGCTTTGTCACACCGTCGACGAGCAACGCGACTTCCCCACCGAAATCTCGTTCGAGGTCCTCCAGGGAGATGTCGGTATCTTCGACGACGTCGTGCAAGAGGGCAGCAGCCAGTGTCGCGGTGTCCAACCCATAGGTCGCCAAGATCTGCGCCACGGCGATCGGATGGACGATGTACGGGTCTCCGGTGCGCCGCTTCTGGCCTTCATGGGCCACAGCGGCGACCTCGTAGGCACGGCGAATCACCGCTACATCGGTACCCGGATGATGTGCCACAGCGACCGTGATCAGATCATCGATCATCGCATCCGGCGATTCGACCTGCTTGCTGGTTGCGACGGCGTCTGCCATCTACCGATTCTACCGGCGCTTCTTGCGCTTCCGAGGTGCGCGAGCAGCCGCTCCGGTTGGACCGGCCTGCGCCGTCGGCGCGGGCGGGGCAGCAGGCGACGCGGCGATCGACGGCTTGACCGTGCCTTGTTCCTCCGATCGGGTGTCCGGTGTGCCTGCGTCACCGCGCTTTCGTGCGGCGCGCTTTCGTGCGGTCACCCATTCGGGTTCGCGCTCCTTCCACATTGCCAGCAGTGGCGCCGCAACGAAGATCGACGAGTAGGTGCCGATCCCGACGCCGATGAACAACGCCAGCGCGAACTCGCGCAACGTCTCGGCTCCGAACGCGAACGACCCGACGAAGAGCAACGACCCGATCGGAATCAGCGACGTCAGCGATGTGTTGATCGACCGCATCAGCACCTGGTTCATTGAAGTGTTCACGATCTCGGTGTAGGTGTAGCGGTCGTGCATCAGCTCAACGTTCTCATCCACCTTGTCGAACACAACGACCGTGTCGTAGAGGGAATAGCCGAGAATCGTCAGCAGCGCGATGACCGTTGCAGGCGTCACGGAGAAGCCGAGCGCTGCGAAGAGCCCGGCGGTGATGATCAGGTCGTGGAACAACGCGGCGAGGGCTGCGAGTGCCATCTTCCACTCGAACCGCCACGTGATGAACAGCGCGACGATGAGAAGGAACACCAGAAGTGCCTCGATCGCGGCTCGCGTCACCTCTTCGCCGAACGTCGGTCCGACGGCATCGATGGTTACGTCGTTCACTGACACCCCGGCCACCGCAGCCGAGGCCTCAAGGAGCTCATCTTGTCCTGCGGCGTCAAGCGACTCGGTCTGGATCAAGATGAACCCCTCACCGGTCAGCTGCACCCGGGCCCCGGCCTCGCCGATGTCGGCCAGCGCCGATCGAACCTCGGTGATATCGGCGCCGGATTCGTTCTGCACGGTGACGATGACGCCGCCGGTGAAGTCGATGCTCAGGTTGAGGGGCCGGACCAGAAGCAACAGCAAGGAAAGCGCGACCAGCGCTGCCGAGACCCAGAGCGTCTTCTTCGAGATCCCGACGAAGTCGAAGTGGGTCTCACCCCGATACATCCTGGTGAGCACGCTCATGACGTCACCTCAGCTGCCGCGACCGGTGTGGCCGGCTCACTGCTCTTCCCCATGGCGCCCCGAACCGAGAACCAACCGCCTTCACCAAGCGGCGAGTGTCCGACCAGCCAAGTAGACGGCCGGGTGTAGAAGTAGGAGACCGCAACGTCGACCACCGTGGCGAGCCCCAGCGTGAGAGCGAAGCCCTTCACGGGCCCAATCGCCAGCAGCCACAGAAGCACGGCCGCAAGGAAGGTGACTGTGTCGCCCTTCAGGATCGTGCTGAAAGCGCCTGGATAGGCATGGTCGATCGACGACCGCAGCGGCCGTCCAGCATGGAATTCTTCCTTGATCCGTTCGAAGTAGACGATGTAGGAGTCGAGGGTGATGCCGATCGACACGACGACACCGGTTACGCCCGCCAGCGTCAGCGTGGTGCCCTGTGTCTCTCCCAGCAGGATGATGGCACCCACGAGGATCGAGCCGAACACGGTGAGACCCAGCACCGCAATCACGCCGAGAATGCGGTAGTAGATCACCATGTAGACCGCTACCAGCGAAAGACCCAGGAGACCGGCAATCAAGCCGGCACGAAGGGAGTCGGAGCCGAGTGAAGCCGATATGGATTCGACGCGTTCGCGCTCGAACGTCGTCGGCAGAGCGCCGTAGTTCAGAATCGCCGCAAGGTCCTCGGCGTCGGCCTGCGGGGAGTCCGACGATCCGATGGTGATCACGACCTGGTTCGGGTCGAGGCCTTCGCTGGGACTCACTTCAGGTGCCACCTCGGGCGCCGAGCTGACAACACCGTCGACAACGATCGCCAGGCGTCGCTGAGGCGAGTTCACCTGATAACCGGCGAGTTCACCGGTCGCGCCGCGGAACTTCTCGCCCCCTTCGTCCGTGAACTCGGGAACGACCACCCAGGCACCGGCACCGCCGGCACCGCCGGTCCCGCTGAACTGGGCTCGACCACCCTTCATGTCAACGCCCGTGAGGAACTGCGCGCCAACGACGTATACCCCGAAGCCCGTTTCGTCCGGCAGATAGGCAACCTCTGAGTTCACATCGTCCGGATCCGAAAGGCCCGTCTCGGGATCGAGGTTCTCGGGATGCTCGCCGTCGGGGTCGGTCAACGCCGGGCTCTCTGCGACCAGCTCGAGCACCGGCCGAAACGACATCTCGCCGGTGGTACCGACGGCCTCGAGGGCTCGTTCGCGGTCTTCAACACCCGGCAGTTGGACGACGATCGATCGCTCGCCTTGCACGGAGATCTCTGGTTCCTGGACGGAACCAAGTCCCTCGATGCGTCGACGCATGATCTCGACTGCCGTGTCGAGGGTGTCCGGGTCGGTTCCTTCAGGTCCGACGAGCGTGACCGCGAACCCGCCCTGCAGGTCGAGCCCCAACTTGGGTGCCCACCCGGCAAGCAGCATGGCGCCGAGCGACCCCCAGGCGATAGCCAGGGTGACGAGCAGCGTGATGATCGCCGTCTTGCGATTCACTCCGAATCGTCTCCGACCCGGTCTGCAACGGCCCGTTTCGCGATCCGCATGGTGGACCCGCCGCCGATGTCGATGGTGAAGCTCTCATCGTCTTCGGAGCGCACGGTCCCGTAGATACCACCGATCGTCCGCACCTGGTCTCCGACACCGATCGAATCGCGCAGCTCCTGCGCCTTCTTGGCGCGGCGACGTTGCGGCATGATGAGCAACAGGTAGAAGAGACCTCCGAGGACCGCGATCGGTAGCAGGAATCCGAGAGCGCTTCCGCCGCTCTCGCTCTGAGCGATGACGATCGTCGAGATGCCCGACAGATTCAGCACGGGATCCTCCGTTCGGTGTGCCGGCATTGGCTGCCGGGAAAGCGCCGGAACTCTAGCCGCAGAGGCGGTCTAGTCCCCCATCCTGGCTCGGATGATACCGTCACGGAACGCCTCGAATCGCCCTTCCGCGACGGCGCCTCTGGCGCCGCGCAATAGGTCGAACGTATAGG
>Ga0316197_10004001_pt1 | contig 10457 bp, 11 predicted proteins | sample OudBiesiAoxic_MG_FD_204939 | JGI IMG/M metagenome (GOLD analysis project Ga0316197, IMG submission 204939) | Coastal sediment microbial communities from Oude Bieten Haven, Netherlands - site A oxic | ecosystem: Environmental > Aquatic > Marine > Coastal > Sediment | place: Netherlands... | reverse complement strand
AGGAATTCACGTTTCAGCTCCAGACCGACCACGAAAAAGAACAGCGCCATCAGGCCGTCATTGATCCAATGATGCAGGGTCATTTTTAGCGCCCAGTCGCCAACCCCTATGCTGATATAGGTATGCACTATATGCTGGTAGGCCTCAGACAGCGGCCCGTTGGCCAGCACCAGGGCAAGCACGGCCATCCCCATCAGCAGCAGGCCACTGGTGGTCTGGCGGTGAATGAATTCTTCGAAAGGCGTGAAGATCTTGTCGAAACTCTTTTCCCACGGCGCGTGGTATTCGCCTGTTTTCACTTTTCCATCAGCATGCTTTTCTTCAGTCATACCATTCGTCCTACAACTATTCATCGGCAAACAATGTCTCGCGGGCTGCCTCCATCACCGCGGAGACCACCGGGTGCGTCACCCGGCGTTCGACGGATATGGCGTAGAAATGCTCTTTCACCTCATCGGTTCGGCCGATTAATTTCACCTGATACTTCAGCTCCACTTCTGCCTCGATCGCCGCAGGTGCCGTAAATATCCCCGCGCCTTCCTGCCCGAAGGCCTTCATTAACGCACTGTCATCGAACTCGGCAATCGTGAACGGATGGAGGCGATGTTTGTCCAACCACTGGTCAATGCCGGAGCGCAACTGAGTACCGCTGCTGGGCAACAGTAACGGCGCACCATCCAGACAGCGAGGGAAATCACCCTGCAGTTTCTTTTCCAGTTTTTCTGTGGCAAAAAAGCTGACTGAGCACTCGCCCAGCTTGTGACTGAATCCCCGTGTGCTGACTGTGGCAGGGATAGGACGATCCGCCAGCACCAGATCAAGGCGGTGCACGGCCAGCTCCGCCAACAACGCATCGAGGCTCGCCTCGCGGCAGGCCATGCGCACCGGCTCCGGCATTTGCAGCGCCGGCTCGAGTATTCGGTGGGCGATGGACTTGGGCAGCACATCGACCACGCCAACCCGGAACAGTTGGGGACGGCCTTCCGGCAGCTGACGGATCACCTCCTCCAGCTCGCCACCCAGCGAGAAGATTTCATCGGCATAGCTCAATACCAGCCGCCCGGACTCGGTGAGTTCCAGGTTGCGCCCGACCCGGGTGAACAGTTCCACCCCAAGATGCTCCTCCAGCAGGCTCAGTTGCCCGCTGATCGTTTGTGGCGTCAGGTTCAGCCGTTCACTGGCCCGGGCGACGCCACCCGCCCTGGCCACCGCCCAGAAGTAGTGTAGGTGCTTGTAGTTAACCATCGGACCACCGATATTTCGTAAATTACGAAGAGTATAGCAACTATAATCGACTTTTCTTGGCTATTAAACCTGCCTAGCATGCCTGTTCATGAAGCAGCAACCGCATGACAACGGAGGCATCGATGCATATTGACATCCAGGCCCGCGATTTTTCCCTGACCGACGCGCTGCGTAGCCACGCAGAGCGGAGGCTGCGTTTCGCCCTGGCCTGTTGTGACGATCACATCCAGCGGGTGGTGATGCGGTTATCCGACATCAGCGGTGCGCGTGGCGGCGCGGATAAACGTTGCCACGTGCAGATCGTGCTGGCCGGTCTGCCCGATGTGGTGATCGAAGATACCGAGGCCGACCTGTATATCGCAATCGACCGCGCAACTGATCGCGCCGGGCGTACCGTAGTACGCAGGATTAACCGTCAGCAAAGTCTGCTCAGGCAAGGCCGGCCGGCGGCACCGGGCGCGCAACTGTCAGACTAACCTGTTAACACATCAGATAGAGGTCATCACCCATGAACAACCCGGTCACACTCACGGCGAGCCGCAGCCAGACCGCGACGCTCGCCAACAACAAAGTCATTCGCAATACCTATGCTTTGCTGTCCATGACCCTGCTGTTCAGTGCGCTGACTGCCGGGGTTTCGATGGCGCTGAACCTGCTCGGGTTCATGAACGGCGACGAGTAAGGCCGGCACGCGGATTCTTAAGGAGGTATTGCCATGGCACTGGTCAACCTGCGCGACATGCTGAATCATGCCTACCGCAATGGCTACGCGGTAGGCGCTTTCGACCTGGTCAGCCTGGATTTTCTCGAAGGCATCATCAGCGCTGCTGAGCGTTGCCGCGCACCGGTGATCCTCAGCCTGGCCGAATCCCACTTCGATTATTTCGATTTTGACTTGCTGATGCCCGCGGTCGAGACTGCCGCACGGCGGGCATCCGTGCCGGTGGCCATCCATCTGGATCATGGCGCCAACACGGAGTCGGCGGTGTACGCGATTAACCTGGGTTGCAACGGCGTCATGGTCGATGCCTCGCACGAGCCGATAGACGAGAACCTGCGCCGGACAGCCACCGTGGTTGTTATGGCGCATGCCTGCGGCGTGCCGGTGGAAGGAGAACTGGGTTATGTGCCGGGCGTGGAGGGTGAGGACGCTGAACGCCATCCGGGGGACATCACATATACCACCGTCGAAGAGGCCAGACGCTTCGTCAATGAGACGGGTGTCGATTTCCTCGCGGTTTCCATCGGCACCGTGCACGGGCGTATGCGGGGCGAGCCCAAGCTCGACTTCGAACGCCTGGCGCAGATCAATCGCGCGCTGAAGATACCGCTGGTCATCCATGGCGGCACCGGGTTGAGCGACGAACAGTTCCGACGTTTGATTGCCAGCGGTGTAAGCAAGATCAATTACTACACAGCCTTGTCGGACGCGGCGGGCCGACGCATTCGCGGCAATATCGAGCAGCAAGGCGGTTACACCGGCTTGCTCGAAGGGGCGCGCAAGGCTATCAGCGAGGAAGTCGAGCGTTGCATGCGCCTATGGGGAAGCGCCGGCAAAGCGGCGGATGTGCTCGATGCCAGCGAACTCTGGGCACCGATCGAACACCTGATCATCTATAACGTCAAGGGACTCGATGAGCAGGGTGTGCAGGCGATGATGGCCGAGGGCCGCCGCATGCTCGCCGCCATCCCCGGCGTGCGCGAAGTCATCACAGGCGAGGCGGTGAAAGCCGGGGCAGCCTACCCTTACACCTGGCTGGTGCGTTTTTGTCACCCGGCCGTCATCGACAGCTACCGCGACCACCCTTCACATGTGGCCTTCGCGGATCAATTGTTCCGACCCGTGGCCGGTGAGCGCATCAGCATCGATTATCAGGCCATCGAATCCATTCCAATCGGTTCATAGTAAGGCTGAGTTTCATGAAACGTGTTCGTCTATTTCTCACCACCAACCTGTCCATCGTACTGGTGCTGTCGCTCAGTATGCGCGTGCCGGGCGTCGAGCCTTATCTGAAGGCGCAAGGCGGGCACTGATGGAACGGGTTGAGCGCCTGTTCCCCTGCGGTCTGCGCGAGCGGCTGCGCGACTTTGTCGACAGGCCCCGCGTACAGCGGGCTGTCATCGCGCTGATTCTGGCCAATGCGGCGATTCTGGGGCTGGAGACGTCCGCAGCCGTCATGGCGAGCGCAGGACGGATCCTTGTAGCAGTTGATAAAGTGATCCTGGCGGTGTTCGTGGTGGAGATCATGATGCGGCTTTACGTCCATCGTCTCGCCTTCTGGCGCGACCCATGGAGCGTGTTCGACTTTACCGTAGTCGCCATTGCGCTGATCCCGGCCGCGGGGCCCTTTACGGTATTGCGCGCCCTGCGGGTGCTGCGCGTTCTGCGCCTGCTCACCATGGTGCCCGCCATGCGCAGGGTGGTGGGCGCCCTGCTCGCGGCGATTCCGGGCCTGGGTTCCATCGCCCTGGTGCTGATGATTCTCTACTATGTCTTTGCGGTCATCGCCACCAACCTCTTCGCCGCTGCCTATCCGGAGTGGTTTGGTACGCTCGGCCGATCGCTCTACACCCTGTTCCAGATCATGATATTGGAAAGCTGGTCGATGGGCATCGCCCGGCCGGTGATGGGTAACTTTCCGTACGCCTGGGCCTTCTTTGTGCCGTTCATCCTGGTCGCTACCTTCACCATGCTGAATCTGTTCATTGCCATCATTGTCAATGCGATGCAGACCTTCAGCGAACGAGAGCATAAGGAGACGGTTGCGGTGGTCGAGCACGCCCGCGAACACATCGAAACCGATCTGCGCGCCGAAGTGCGCGCCATGCGCAAAGACATCCGCGACCTAAGATTCTTGCTGGCGCAAGGGGAAACTGCACGAGCCAACGGCTTGTCACGATCCTGACCGTTCGCCTGGATGAAATGACCATGCCCGCCATGAATGAGACCGCCAGGCCCAATCCGCTGATCGAACTGTCGATCACCATTATCATACCCTCGATCATCCTGATGAAACTTTCCGGCCCGACCGAACTGGGTTCCAGCAACGCGCTGCTGCTGGCGCTGGCGTTTCCGCTGTCCCGGGGTGCGTGGTCGCTGCTGCGCGAGCGCCGCGTCAATCTGTTTGCCGTGCTGGGCCTCGTCAGTATCCTGCTTACCGGCGGCATCGGTCTGCTGCAACTGGATACACAGTGGCTGGCTGTCAAGGAGGCCGCTATCCCGGCACTGATCGGTATTGCGGTGCTGGTTTCCACGCGCACCCGCTATCCTCTGGTCCGAAGCCTGCTGTATAACCCGGCCGTGATGAATGTCGGGAAGATCCAACGCACACTCGAAGATCTTGGCAATACTGACGCATTCGAAAAACGCCTGTTGAATGCCACTTACCTGCTGGGCGGCACCTTTTTCTTCTCGGCTGCGATGAACTACCTGCTCGCCGGGTGGATCGTGACCAGCACGGCCGGCAGCACCGCTTTCAACGAGGAGCTCGGACGGCTGACCCTGCTCAGCTATCCGGTCATCGGCCTCCCCTCCATGCTCATGATGTTGTCCATCTTTTACTATCTGTGGCGGACGATCCGTGGTATGACCGGGCTCACGCTGGAAGAAGCGCTTGCTTCGCACGCCCCGAAGAGCAAGTGCAATAACGTCCCTTGAGGTATTGGAAATGTCACACCTGACCACCCTCGACGAACTCAAACAGCACGTCACCCTGCTGGCCAGCGTGGAAGAATCTGACGCGCCTTTTATCAGCTGTTATCTAAACCTCGAAGACGAACCGGATAGCTGGCGGAAAACACTCGACGACCGTGCTGACATCCTGCGGCGTCTTCTCAAGGGCCACAAACTCGCTGACTTCGAGGAAGCCCTTGGCAAGATCGAGGCATGGCTGGCGACGGACCTGCTCCCCGAGGCAAAGGGGGCCGCCCTGTTCGTGCGCGGCACGTCCGGTGGCGCCTTCATGCTACCGATGCAGTTTGCCGTCCCTCTGCCCAACTGGGTTGCGGTCTATCCGACACCCAACATCTATCACCTGGTGGAACTGAAGGACGATTACCACCGTTATGTCGTCCTGCTGGCCATGCCGGAGCGGGCCTGCATCCTGGAGGTCAATCTGGGCGCAGCCACCGTCCGGGCCTGGGTCGACGAACCCGATCTGCGCGCACGGGTGAGTTCGGAATGGTCCCGCACCCAGTATCAGGTAAATCAGCCGCACCGGGGCGACCGGTTTGTACACGGCAAGATCACGGTTCTGGAACAACTGATGCACGCCGGCGGGCATACGCATCTGATCCTTGCCGGCGATCCCGCGATTACACGGCGTATCCGCAATGCCATTCCCGGCCATCTGCTGGAGAAGCTGGTGGATGTGATCCCGACCCATGAAGAAACCGCTCAGACTGATGTTGTCATGGCAACGCTTTCCCGCTTCATCGAACACGAAGAGCAGGAGTCGCAATCTATCACGGAACGTCTCATTGCCGGACTGCGCAGTCACAACCTGGCCGTCGCGGGTTCGGCCGCCTCACTGGATGCACTGCGCCGGGATAACGTGGACACCCTGGTCATGGCCCGGGACTACCAACCCGACCCCGGCTGGACCTGCAAGGACTGCGGGACGATCGGCACCGGGACACCGGAGAGCGCCGGATGCCCGCAGTGCGGCAAACTATCCGTACGGCCGATTGATACCCGGGAAGCATTACTGCGCCTGGCCGCCCAGTCGGAATGTCCGGTGGAAGTGATCAAGCACTCTGATGTGCTGATGTCCCTTGGCGGTGTCGGCTGTCTGCTGCGTACCCGCTCCGGACCCTCGATCGACAAATGAACCGCCATCGCGCTTGCATCCGGCCAGGGGCAATAACATGTTCGCGATCTACGACATTCAGGGACGGCGCTTCAGGAATAACCTTGAGCAACTGCGAAAGATCCGTGAAGCGCAAGCCAGCCCAAGAACATCGCTGCGATACGACCATGGTGGGCAGACGCTGCAAGGCGTCCCGGATCTGGCCAACGGCCTGAAGGACGATGATCGACCGGTGTCAAACACGGCACGGCAAGCCTACCGGGATATGCTGCAGATCAATCCACGGGAAGCCGTTTTGCATGCCTATCAGATCATGAGCCGGCCGGTCGCTACCATACCGCTGGCGTTGGACATTCCTGCCGCCTGGAAACGCTTCCGTGAGCAACCGTATCATCAGATGCCGGTGCTGGACCGGCAGCAACGGATTGTGGGCATGCTATCGGAGCCGGATCTGCTGCGTTTTCCGGTAATCGACGGCAAGCAGCTCAGCTACGTGCGCGACAAGACCGTCGCCGACGCCATGGCTGCGGAAGTGATCACAGCCGATCCGGTAACGGACGTGCGCCGTATCGCAAAAGCCATGCTGGATTACCGCCTGAGCGCCACGCCCATCGTCGATGAGCGGGACACATTGATAGGGCTGGTGTCGCGCAGCGACATCCTGCGGGCGGTTATCCATGACCCGCCTTTAAGCCTATGGACATGACAACACTAATGGCATCGAGGCCACTGCAACACCGTCTGGGCAGACTTGTTCGTGCGCCGCTGTTCGAGCGTTTGATAGTCGGACCCATTCTGGTCAATGCGGCAATCCTCGGGCTGCAGGCTGATGCGGCGCTGGTTGCGCGCTACGGCGAGCGGTTTGAACCCGGCCATTACCTGATACTGAAGAACTCCACAAGTACCGCCAGGGCGAACGCCGGCTGCGTCTCGTCGTACGCCCGCATACACGGCTGGGCGCCGACATCACGGAAGTCAAGATCACGGAACGTTAACGAAACTTTTCTGAATATCTGGAGGATTATGCAATGTATGACATTTCTAGCTCACACACACGGGCCAGGGCTTCGATCTCGTTCCGACTGGCATTGGGTCTCCTGGCATGCATCGCACTGCAGCCCGCGCTCGCCGTGACGGATGCAGCCTTGCAGGCGCGCATCGAACTCCAGGTGCAGCACGAACCGCGTCTCGACGGCACCGAGGTCCAGATCATCACCGATGACGGGAACGTGGTGTTGGTCGGCCAGGTCAGGCTGCTGTCACAGAAAATGCTCTATGAACAGATCGCCTGGCAGACCGGGGGCACCATTGATGTCGATAGCGAAATCCGGGTTGTTCCTTCTACACCGGTTTCCGACCTGCAACTGGAAAAGGCCATGCAGGCGCTGATTCAACAACACGAACGGTTCCGGGGTATCGAGGTGGCCGTGAAAGACGGCATCGCCACTGCGCATGGCGCCTTCGAGAGTGCATCGGACGTACTGTTCCTGAAATGGCGCATCGCGGAGATCGAGGGCGTCATCCATATTCTGGTCGAATCGCAGTTTATGGCGCAACGCTTGACGGGCTAGAGAAGCTGCGTTCCAGCGGCTGAGTGTGCAGACAGAATGCTGACAAAGCTTGCTTCCTGCTTGCCCTGATCACATCACTTACCTGTCCCTTCTGAGAATTCGATCCACAAAGGCTGTAACAACCATTTATGCCGCTCGTTGCGTGTATCGGTGATGAAGGCCACCAACCTGGGGCAGTGCAATGATTTCCGCCATACTGTGTGACTCCAGCTCGCGTGGTTCCGGTGCGTCGATAATCTGTTGTGCTGTCCACTGAGCCGTTGGATGTTCGGTGCCCTGGTCCAGCGAATCTTTCGGTTCACCTTCCCGACAATAACTTTCCGTATAGGTCTCCCATCCAGCAGACAAGACCATTTATATGCCATTTTCGATCAGCATCACGCCCTACCGGTTGAAATATCTACTTGCTAAACCCCTCATGGTGAAGACGAATTTCTGAACACTGGCATCGGATCAGGTAATTGGCAGGGACAGCCGCAGACGTCCAGGTGACAAATCGAAGTCACCTGAACGTTTTGCCGCAGCGTTATTCGTTCATTGACAGGTGATCAGACCTTTTATTAACCTTTTAGCATGCGTCGGCAAGTGACTCATTGGCTGTTGATAACGCTGCTCCTGCTGAGCCAGGCAGCGCTGTCCGCCCATGACGCGGATCTTGACGCGCATGCTGACGATGAAAGCTGTTCAGTCTGCCTGTTGTCGGTCGGACTGGATGATGCGACTGTTGCGACACCCGGCATTGTCACTGCCGTAACAGCTTCAGCCGGGCTGCAAGAATTTAATTCAAACCGGATAATTTCCGGTTACCGCCCGACCTGCCGGACCCGCGCCCCGCCGCGCGCACACTTCTCGATTCTTTAAAACCTTACAATTATTTGATTCAGCAAGTCTTCTGCGGCTTGCCGGTCTCGGAATCGGAGTGTTTCCATGTCCATGCCCATCGTTGCCGCGCTGGCTTTTGTCAACCTGATCCTGCCGTTTGCCGTTCATGCGACTTCAAGCGATGAACTGGCGGAAATCCGTGAGCAGATGAACCAGTTGCGTGAAGTCTATGAGGCGCAACTCAAGGCGCTTGAAGAACGTCTTGAAAAAGCCGAGTCGCTGGTTGAAAGAAACCGTACACAAATCGAACAGCGCGATCCGCAGCCCGTCGTGGTGCAAGCCCGATCAGGCGGCGGTTTAACGAATAATGCATTCAACCCGGCAATTTCCGTGATCCTGCAGGGCTCGGTCAACAGCTACTCGAAAGATCCGGACGACTATGCACTGCCCGGTTTTCAGCTGGGCGGCGAAGCCGGTCTTGCTGCAGAAGGTTTCACCCTGGATGAAACCGAGCTGACGGCATCGGCGAGCATCGATCAATGGTTCTACGGCCAGACTACCATTGCGCTGCATGACGACGAACAGGATACCGAGGTCGAGGTCGAGGAGGCCTACGCCGATCCACTCATGTTGCCGGTGGGATTTGCTGGCCGTTTCGGCCGCTTCTATTCAGATGTCGGCTATCTTAACCGCCGGCACACGCACACCTGGGATTTCCGCGATGCCCCCCTGGCCTACCGCGCCTTCCTCGGCAAACAGTACCGCGATGACGGTGTGCGCGTCAGCTGGACGGCGCCCACCGATATCTACGTCATGCTGGGCGGGGAAACCTATGCCGGCCGGCAATTCCCGGCGGGTGAATCGGAAAGCGTCATTGGTGATGTACAAACCGCATTCCTGAAACTCGGCGGTGATATCGGCAGCAGTCACGCCTGGCAGGCGGGAGTTTCCACCTTGATTGCCGACGTCAACGATCGTGATGGCGGCGGCCACGACCACGGCAGTGGCAACAGCGAATCGCTGTTTTCCGGCGACTCTGATCTGTACATGGCCGATTTCGTCTATAAGTGGGCACCGCAGGGCAATCCACGCAGCCGTAACTTCATATTCCAGACGGAGTACTTTTACCGCGAAGAAGACGGCGATGTGCAGTTTACCGAGGGCACCAGTACAGCACTGCTGAACTATGACGGCGACCAGCAGGGCTGGTACGCCCAGGCAGTTTACCAGTTTATGCCGAAATGGCGTATCGGCGCCCGTTACGACTGGCTCGACGCCGACAACCATCTCAATGTCGTCAACCTCGGCGATTTCAGCGATCCCAATGAAGTTATCGGTGAATCCGGTTTTGATGATGAGGGTCATGATCCACAACGTTACAGCCTGATGCTGGACTGGAGTCCGAGTGAGTTCAGCCGTATTCGCGCGCAGTATAACCGTGATGAATCGCGCGCCGAAGGGACTGACAACCAGTGGACGCTGCAGTACATCATGAGCCTGGGCGCTCATGGCGCACACGAATTCTAGAGGATCGATGCCATGAGACATTTTATATGCACGATTATTCTTTTACTTGCCGGTTCACTGCCGGCGCAGGCAGGCCTCGAGGTCTTCGCCTGTGAGCCTGAATGGGCAGCACTGGTTGGCGAGCTGGCGGGAGAGCACGCCGAGGTATTCTCTGCAGTCAGCGCTTTTCAGGACGTCCATCATATCCAGGCCAGACCAAGCCTGATCGCCCGGGTGCGGCGTGCCGACCTGGTAATCTGCACCGGCGCAGACCTGGAAAGCGGCTGGTTACCGGTCTTGCTCAAGCGCGCCGGGAACTCCTCGGTACTGCCTGGTACGGCGGGTTATTTCCTGGCTTCTGATCATGTCCGCTTGCTGGCGGTTCCCAGACAGCTCGATCGCGCACAGGGCGACGTCCACCCCGATGGTAATCCGCACATTCATCTCGATCCGCACAACTATATACCGATTGCCAGTGCGTTGAGCGAGCGCCTGGTCGACCTCG
>Ga0316197_10004000_pt1 | contig 10459 bp, 8 predicted proteins | sample OudBiesiAoxic_MG_FD_204939 | JGI IMG/M metagenome (GOLD analysis project Ga0316197, IMG submission 204939) | Coastal sediment microbial communities from Oude Bieten Haven, Netherlands - site A oxic | ecosystem: Environmental > Aquatic > Marine > Coastal > Sediment | place: Netherlands... | reverse complement strand
CACCGTCCGCAGCAGCGGAAGACGCATCGTCCATCGTCGATGCGGTGCTCTCCTTGATGGTCAACGACCGGCCCCAGCCACCACGGATCAACTCGCCGAGTCGCTCGGGCTGCAGGTCCTCGACCACGGGCTAGCTCCAGTCCAAGCCGAGATCGCAGGCTGGCGACGAGTGAGTGAGCGCGCCGACGCTAATGACATCGACGCCGAGTGCGCCCAAGCGAGCGACGCGATCGAGGGTGATGCCGCCCGACACTTCAACGAGCGCCCGGCCAGCCACGAGGCTCATCGCGTCACGCACCTGCTCGTCGTCGAAATTATCCAGCATGACGATGTCGGCTCCCGCGGCCAGCGCTTCTTGCAGCTGCCCCGTAGTGTCGACCTCGCATTCGATGCGGCAGGTGTGTGGCGCATAGGCTCGCGCCCGCTGAATCGCGTAACGGACGCCACCGGCCGCGGCGATGTGGTTGTCCTTGATCAGAACGGCGGCACCCAAATCTTCGCGATGGTTGTGGCCACCGCCGCAGCGAACCGCATAGCGTTCGAACGCACGGAGCCCGGGGGTCGTTTTTCGGGTGTCGGTGATTCGGGTCGACGAACCCTCGGGCAAGGCATCGACGAAACGCCTCGCCATCGTCGATACGCCGGTGAGGCGTTGCATGAAATTGAGCGCGACTCGCTCGCCGAGCAGAATCGACGTGGCGGGTCCGGAAATCGTGGCAAGCGTCGTGCCCGCTCCGCAGACATCGCCGTCCTCGACGTGCCTCTCGACATCGACGAGAAGGTCGACCTGCGCATACACCTCTTCGAGAATGGGAAGCCCGCAAACGACGACCGGCTCGCGGCAGTTGAGCTTGGCCGTGCCGATCGTGGTCGATTCGACGCAAGCCTCGCTGGTCAGGTCTCCACGGTCGATGTCTTCGGAAAGCGCGCGACGAATCGTTTCCGTGAGAATGGGGGGAGCGGGCGGAGTGACCTGCATACCGCAGTTATAGCCAACTCCGCGTGAGAATCTCGGAATAAAGGTTGCTCATCGCGTGCAGAGCGAGCGCTGCGCCGATTCCACCGCGCCATCCGCGCGTCCATCCGAACAGAAGAGCGGGAAAGAAGACCGCGAGGCGCGCAGGGTGGGGGTCGACGATGAAATGGATCGCCGCAAACAGGATCGCCTGAAGCACCCACGCGCGTGGTGCGAGCTTCACCCCCAGCACGCGAAGTCGAAGCTCCTCGAGGTCGCTCAATGCCGTCTGCAGGTAGCCGCGAAAGAACGCCTCCTCGGGCAAGGCGACCACGATCAGCTGCGCCAGGACGAAGCTCGTCGCATTGGACGGGAGCGTGAGCGTGAAAGCCCCGGCAGGCTGAGTCCAGCAGTAGAAGCCGACCGCGTATAGCGGAAAGACGACGGCTGCAATCCCAAGCGAGACTCCGAGCTCTTTGGCCGCTATCGGGAGCGCGTCGCGAATCGCGCGACCGAGGTCGAAAAGCCCGAGCGGTCCCCCTGCTCGATCGTCCTGCGGCGGTTCGAGCAGACCCCCGAGCGCAACGCCGAAGTGTGAAGGGTCGCTTCGTGTGAGCCGGATCGCGGTCAGCAAAAAGATGGCGGCGACCACGAGGTGGACGTACTGACCTACGCTCGCGATCGAATCGAGCCCGGTGACCGCCAAGACCAGCGCGCAGACCAAGGCATAGACCCAAAGGATTCGCCAGAGTGGTGTACGCGCAGTAGCCATCGCGCCACAACTACAGCGGCCCGCGGCGCTTGCCAAGAACCAGACGAAGCCTACACTGCCTTCACTTTGCAGGGATGGCGAGCATGGGCGAGACGCGGCGGTGATTTCCGAAGACAAGATTGCTGAGATCCGCGACCGAGCACCCATCGCAGACGTCATCGGCAACTACGTCGCGCTCAAGAAGTCGGGGAACAGCCTCAAGGGCCTTTGCCCCTTCCACAACGAGAAGACGCCGTCCTTCTACGTGCATCCGAGTCGCGGCTTCTACCATTGCTTCGGCTGCAAGGCATCGGGCGACATCTTCTCGTTTCTGATGCACGTGGAGGGCAAGACCTTCCCCGAAGTCGCGCGCGACCTCGCGGAGCAAACCGGTGTCCAGCTGCCGGTGTATGATCCTCAGCGCGAGGCAGAGCACCAGCGCAACAAGAAGCAGTCCGAGCGCCTTGCGTCATTGATGGAGCAGGCGACCGAGTTCTATTGCGCCCAGCTTCTCGAGCATCCTGATGGTGGCATCGCGCGCCAAGAGCTCTTGGACCGTGGCATCAGCGAAGAGTCCGCCCGCAAGTTTCGCTTGGGCTACGCGCCTCACGGATGGGACTCGATCGTGAGTTTCCTAGATCGCGCCGGTGCATCACCCGCTGACGCGGAAGCCGTCGGCCTCATCGTTCCGCGCCGGTCGGGCCGCGGCCACTACGACCGCTTCCGCCACCGGCTGATGTTTCCGATCGCCGATGTGCACGGCAAAGTCGTGGCCTTCAGTGGGCGAGCGCTCGCCCCTGCACCGTCGATGGACGAGCAGAAGGAGCCTCCGGCGAAGTACCTCAACAGCCCTGAGAACCAGCTCTATCACAAGGGCGAGGTTCTCTACGGACTACACGAGGGGCGCGTCGAAATCCGACGCGAAGCCGCCAGCGTTCTGTGTGAAGGCAATTTCGACCTGGTCGCATTGCACCAGGCAGGCTTTACGAACGCAGTTGCACCCATGGGCACGGCCTTCACCGAAGCACACGCCAAACTGCTCAGACGCTTCGCGCAAAAGGTTGTCTTGCTCTTCGACGGCGACAAGGCCGGCCGGAAGGCGGTTCGCGAAGCGCAGACGGTGTTGGGCAAAGCGGCGCTCGAAGCGCACGTGGTGACGCTGCCGCAGGGCGCTGACCCCGATAGCTTCCTTCGAGAGCAAGGAGCGGAGTCTTTGCGAATTCGAATCGTGAGCGCACCCACCATAATCGAGTATTTAATCGACGACGCGGCCGCCAGCTCGGAATCGAGCCCGCACGCGAAGGCGGAGTCGATCGCCAAACTTGGTCCGATTCTTGCCAAGGTTGAAAGCCCGATCGAACGCGGTCTGTACATCGAACGCGTTGCCCGCAAATTTGGGATCACGGACCTAGGTTTAGTGCGTCGCGAGTTGCGCCGCGGACTGGGTCGACCGACCGATCGAAGCATTGCTCGTCGTGACGCAGTGCAGCAGCCGATTGCAACGCGAGTGTCGGAGTTACAGTTGAAGTTGATTTCGCTGCTCATCGATCAACCGACCTTGGTTCATCACGAAGGGGTCGATAAGCTTCCGAACCTTTTGACGAGCCCTGATCTTCGCGCCATCTTTGATTCTATCTTGCAGATGGTGGATAGGCAGGGATCGCTCAATGTCACGGCATTGCTCGATGAGTTGACCGACAATCAACTCAGGCCGTGGTTGGAAGCGAAGTTGGCTGTGCAGGAGCACGACCTCGAAGAAGCACGTCAAATTCTCGACGAGGGCCTTCCACTTCTCGAACGAAAAAACATCGAACACGAGCTGCCCCGTTTGCAACAGCGCATCGTCGAAGCGCGCCGCGTTGGCGACGACGCGCTTGCGGCAGGGCTCACTCGAGAGTTTGTGGAGCTGACGCGCAGCGCACACAAGCTCAAGTCGAATACCAAGCAGAGGTGAAGATGGCGAGCAAAAGCTCAGTAAGTACCGAGGAATCGACTTCATCCAAGTTCGACTCTGAACCCGTGTCGCGCGTAGTTCCAAAGCTCAAAGGGCGCGAGCGCAAGGAAGTGCAGATGCTCCTGGAGCGCGGGCGGATGCAAGGGCATTTGACGTATGACGAACTGAACGAGGCGCTGCCGCCGGATATGGTGACGTCTGATCAAATCGACGACCTGATGGTCTGGCTCAAGAGCGAAGACATCGATGTGGTCGATGGCGCGCCTGAAGGACAGAGCCGAACGAGCGAAGTTCCCGTTGCGGCTACGCGGAGCGCCGCGCGCCGCACCTCCACGATTCCACCTCCTGCCGATGACAGCTACACTCAGAAGTCCAACGACCCGGTCCGGATGTACCTGCGGAAGATGGGCTCTGTTTCGCTGCTTACGCGTGAGGGCGAAGTCGAAATCGCAAAGCGCATCGAAGATGGCGAAAGAAAGATCTTCCAAGTGATTCTCAATTCCCGAGTGGGGGTGAACGAGATCCTGGAAATCGGTGAGACCCTCCGAAAGGGCAAGCTGCGCATCAAGGACGTGGTCCGCGATTTGGACAAGGAAGAGGAGGTCGACTTCGAGGCCGCGAAGGTTCGCGCCCTCAAGGTCTTCGACAAGGTCAAGCGCATCGAGTCTTCGATGACGAGAGTTCGAAGTGAGCTCGATAGCAAGCAGAAGGTGTCCGACCGGAGCAAGAAGCAGCACACGGCGCAGCTCGAAAAGCATCTCGAGGACCGGATCGCGCTTTTGCGGGAGCTCAACCTCACCAAAAAACAGATCGATCGCGTCGTTGCTGCGATCAAGGGTTACACGCGCCGCGTCGAGCGGGCCGAGCGAGAGATCAACGAAGCCGAAGCCCGCGTGGGTGGACTCCGGTTCAAAGACATGAAGCGCGTAGTGCGCGACATGCAAGAGAGCAAAGCCGTCGAGAAACGCGTTCATCGCAAGTACGGATCCGAAGAGCAGATTCTTCTTTCTGAGGAGCACGTCCGCGCTGCCCAGAAGTCCATCGTCGATGTGGAAGAAGCCATGGGGCAGCCCGTTGAACGATTGCGCGAAACGTATCGGGCTCTTGCTGAAGGTGAGCGCCAATCTGAGCGGGCGAAGGCCGAGCTGGTGGAAGCCAACCTCCGTCTAGTCGTCTCGATCGCCAAGAAGTACACGAACCGCGGCTTGCAGTTCCTCGATCTGATTCAGGAAGGCAACATCGGCTTGATGAAGGCCGTAGACAAGTTCGAGTACCGGCGGGGCTACAAATTCTCGACCTACGCGACCTGGTGGATCCGTCAGGCCATTACCCGGGCCATCGCCGATCAGGCCCGAACGATCCGAATTCCAGTCCACATGATCGAAACGATCAACAAGCTGATCCGGACCTCGCGCTACTTGGTGCAGGAGCTCGGCCGCGAGCCTGATCCAGAGGAAATCGCCGAGCGGATGGAGATGCCTCTTGAGAAGGTCCGGAAGGTCTTGAAAATCGCCAAAGAGCCGATCAGCCTCGAGACCCCGATTGGCGAAGAGGAAGACAGCCACCTCGGCGACTTCATCGAAGACAAAAACGCGGTCTCCCCGGTCGAGGCCGTCATCGGGGGCAACCTCGAAGACCAGACTCGCCGCGTCCTCAAGACGCTGACCCCCCGCGAAGAAAAGGTCCTCCGCATGCGCTTCGGCATTGGCGAAAAGAGCGACCACACCCTCGAGGAGGTCGGCCAAGACTTCGAAGTAACCCGAGAGCGCATCCGCCAGATCGAGGCCAAGGCGCTACGGAAGCTTCGACACCCCAGCCGTTCGAAGCAGCTCCGCTCGTTCATGGATAACTAACGAGGCGCGGAAAAAGGCGCGACACGGGGCTGCGCCGAACGGCTCGGCTTGCAAATGTGGTCGGAAGCACTTGGGGGCCTGGACCACGCAAGCCTCGCCTCGGGGCTCGCGGCCAATCGGCGGTGGTTGCTGTCTTGCCGATTGTCACTCGCTACGTCGACTCCGCCCCATGTCGCGCCTTTTTCCGCGCCCCTACATTCATATCCATTCAAATAGGAGAACGGCTCGGGATGGGCAGCACAGCGATTGGGTCGAGCCTAGCCGTGGGTCGTCTTAAGGAATAGGGGGCGAGTGGGTCCCAATCGTGAGCACGCCCGTCGCGAGCCGTTCTCCGATCTGTAGGGGTGATGTTTCGTTCGCGTTGAGCGGGTGATCGGGCTAGAAGTAGCGATGAGGGCCCATAGCTCAATTGGTTAGAGTCCCCGGCTCATAACCGGGTTGTTCCTGGTTCGAGTCCAGGTGGGCCTACCACGTAAAACGACAAAGGGCGTCGGCCCTTTGTCGTCACGTGGCTTCGCCCATTTGCCGTCTTGCACCCGCTTCAAAGGCACGCTACAGCCCCGCCAGCTCAGGCTAACCACGGAGGCGATCCTTGCGCGAAGAGCTCGTAGCGCTTGCAAAACTTGCTGAGATGGATGACTCGGCGCGTGACATCGACGCTGAGCTCAAGCAGATTCCGCAACGTCTCGAAGAGATGCGGAACAGCGTCCAGACGCTCGAGACGATGCTGGCCCAGGAGCGTCAACAGCTCAGCGAAGCCGAGCAGCTGAAAGCTCAGCAGAGTGCCGAGCTCAAGGAGCGAGGCGAAGGGCTGCAGCGCGCTCGCAAAAAGGTCGCCCAAGCGACCAGCATGCGTGAAGCCGACGCAGGCGAGCGAGAGGTCGAGGCCAATCGCCGCGCCATCAAGGAGCGCGAAGACGAGCTCAGCCGAATCGCACAGGCGATCGAAGCGAAGACGGCTTCACTCGCCGAGCGGGAGAAAGACTTCGAAGAGACCAAAACCTCTCTTCATGCAGACGAAGAGTCTTCGAGGGCTCGTGTCGCCGAGCTCGAGGAGCAGCGAGCCAAACTGCTGGACGGCCGCGACGTGCTCGCGGCCAAGGTCTCCAAGGCGACCATCAAGCGCTACGAACGCCTCAAGACCGGAATTCCGAACGCGGTGATCATCATCAGCCACGGCACATGCACAGCGTGCCGCATGGCGCTTCCGCCCCAGTTGACGATCGAGCTCCAGCGAGCGAACGAGCTGCATCAGTGTCCGCACTGCCGCCGGATCATCATTCATAAGGCGGTTGTGGAGGGGTAGGTGGGGTTGCTGAGCGCGGGGGCTGGTTAGGTTTGGTTACACCGCCCGCCCGGTTTTAATTACACCACCCGCCCACCCCCACCCGTAGTCCTCCCTGCCGCGCCCTTTGCTTCGCTTGGGCTTGGCGGCGCCTGTGGCGCCGGGCTTCGCCCTTCGGGCTCGCGCTGCCGCCTGCTGTCTTGTGGGGGGTGTTTCGGTTTCGCATTTCTACGCACTTGGATATGAATGGAGGGGCTCGGAAAAACGCGCGATATGGGGCGGAGTCGACGTCGCAAGTGACAATCCGCAAGACAGCAACCACCGCGGATTGGCGCGCGCGCCGAGGCGAGGCTTGCCTGGTCCCCGCCCCCAAGTCCGACCGACCAGATCTGCAAGCCGAGCCGTTCGACGCAGCCCCGTGTCGCGGGTTTTTCCGAGCCCCGGCTAAACGATCGCCAACCAGCTCTCGTCCGGCACCTTCACCCCGCGCACCGCGTCGAAGTAGGCGCTCTGCACCATTTCCGTGATGGGTCCGCGGGAGCCGATGCCGATGCTTCGGTCATCGAGCTCGCGCACCGGGGTGACCTCCGCCGCCGTGCCGACCATAAACACCTCGTCCGCGATGTAAAGCTCATCGCGCGAAATGAGCCGCTCGTGGATGGTGAGTCCGAGATCGTGCATGACCCGCATGACCGAGTTGCGCGTGATGCCGCCGAGGATCGAGACCCCCATCGGAGGCGTGGCGATCTCGCCATCGCGGACCACGAAGATGTTTTCGCCGGAAGCTTCAGAAACGTAGCCCTGTGTGTCGAGCATGATCGCTTCGTCGTAGCCGATGGCCTGAACCTCGCGCTTGGCGAGGATCGAGTTGACGTAGTGGCCGTTGATCTTGCCCTTTGACATCAGAGTGTTGACTCCGGCGCGTTGAAACGAGCTCACCTTCGCGCGAATGCCTTTGCGAAGGCCCTCTTCTCCGAGGTATGCGCCCCAGCGCCAGGCGATGATCGACACCCGGGTGGCATTGGACTTCGCGCCGAGCCCCATTTCTCCGTCGCCCATGAAGGCAATCGGCCGCAGGTAGCACTCGTCGAGGCCATTGGCCCGGACCGTTTCGAGGCAGGCCTCGACGAGCTCCTCTTGGCTGTAGGGCATCGGCAGCATGCAGATGTGAGCGGAATCGAACAGGCGTCGAATGTGTTCTTCCAGACGAAAGATCGCACTGCGCCCGTCTCCGAGCTTGTAACAGCGAATGCCCTCGAAGACGCCCAGCCCGTAGTGCAGCGTGTGCGTCAATACGTGGACGTTCGCCTGGTCCCAAGGAATGAGCTTCCCGTCGAGCCAGATCTTGTCCACTTTGTCCACCATTGCCGCTCCTTACGCCCCCACCCAGCGGGGGACGCGCGTTTGTAGCATAAATCCACAATTCCGGTGAGTTGACCTGATTGGGGGCATGGAGTAGAAACGCCGGCGCTCGAGGGGCCAGGATAGCAGCATGCATCCGGGCACGACGCGCATTGAGGGTTGGTGGTGCTCTACTCTTTATTTCACATTTTGCTTCAGCCCGACGTCAGCGGCGGCCCGGTTCCCGTGGCTCCGACTGGTGGCGGCGGACCGGCGCCAGGGCCTATGGGCTGTGGTGGGGGAACCGAGCAAATCGGTTTTCTTCTACTGATGTTTGCGGTCCTCTACTTCCTGATGATCCGCCCACAGCAGAAGCGAGCCAAGCAGCAAGACGCAATGATGGGCGCGCTCAAAAAGGGTGACATCATCCGAACCAACGGCGGAGTCCGCGGCGAGATCACGGCGCTCGACGATCGCGATGTGACGATCGAGATCGCGGAACGCACGCGAATCAAGGTGCTGCGGAGTCACGTTGCCGGGTTAGACCAACCCCCCGAACAGAAAAGCTGAACGCACAGGCGAGGATCATGGATCGAGGCTGGTATTTTCGTTTGGCAATCGTTGTCGGCTCGTCCGTCTTGGGCTTCCTTGCCCTTTGGCCGAGCGTGGATCGATGGTTGCCCTGCCCAGACATCGTCAAAGAGACGTTCGACAATCAGATCAACCCCGGCCTAGATATCAAGGGCGGTCTGCGACTGATGTATGAAGTCGAGGTTGATGAATACATTCGCGACCGTCGAGACCGAATCGCCGAGCAAGTGCAGCGGCAGTGCGGCGTGTTGATCGGTATCGTCCCCGAAGAGGAGCTCGACGACATCGACCGGCCCAAGCTCGACGAGATCCGACAGCGATGCAAAGTCGAGCGCGTGGACAAGGACGGCGGCGCGGTTCGCGCGATTCGAATCACGTTTTCGAATCAGGAAGACGCAAACAAGCTGTCCAAGACCTGGGTGAAAGATTATTTCCGCGACCTTCGAGTGGCGAGCGGCGTCGGCGACCTCGTAGTCGACCTTCACATGCGGGAAGAGCAGCTCGCGAACATGCGAGAGACGGCGGTCCGTCAATCTGAACGCACCATCACCAACCGCATCGACAGCATGGGCGTGCTCGAGCCTACCGTCATCGCCAGGCCGAACGACGGCGACATCATCATCGAGATCCCCGGCGCGCAGGAGAGCTCGTTCGAGCGGATCAAGTCGATCATCAGCCGAACGGCGCAGCTCAGCTTCAAGATCGTCGATGACGAGTCCGACTCGAGGGCCGTTTTCACGGCGCCTCCCGAGGGCGTTTACCTGAATCAGGGCGCTCAGACCTTTGCCGAGGCCTTCGGCGAGGATGCCCGGGACAGCCTGCGCGCGTACATCGCGACGCTTGCGGTTCCGGACGACCACGAGCTCTCCATCGGCCGTCAGGAGCCCGACCCCGAGCGCGGTGGTGAGGGTTGGCGCACCTACTACATGTATCGAGTCGCGGATGCGACGGGTGAGGATCTCGACGACGCCTCGGTGGGCTTCGACCCCCAGAGCGGCAGCCCCGAGGTCGACTTCACGATGAACAGCCGCGGCGCGTCGCGCATGGCCGACCTCACCGGCCGCAACATCGGCAAGCGCATGGCGATTGTCCTCGACGACCGCGTGGAGTCCGCGCCGGTCATCCAGGGTCAGATCGGCGGACGCGGACGAATCACGCTCGGCGCATACCAGGATCGCAACGAGCTCCTTCAGGAGGCCAAGGATCTCGTTGTCGTACTCCAGGCCGGCGCGCTTCCGGCGCCGCTTCGGCCCGCCAACGAGCAGCTCATCGGCCCCACACTCGGTCAGGATTCCGTCCGAAAGGGCGCTTTCGCCGCGCTGGTCGGGGTCATCCTCGTCGTGGTGTTCATGGCTCTCTACTATCAGGTCGCCGGCCTGGTTGCGGACGCCATGGTCTTGTTGAACCTGCAGCTTCTCCTCGGCGTCATGTCGGGCATTGGGGCGACGCTTACGCTGCCTGGGGTCGCAGCCATCGCGCTCACGGTCGGGATGGCCGTCGACGCGAACGTGCTCATCACAGAGCGCATCCGTGAGGAGCTGAGGCTCGGGAAGTCGCCGCGCTCCGCGGTGGAACAAGGCTACGCCCGTGCGTACTCGTCGGTTTTCGACAGTCAGCTCACGACAGCCATTGCCGGCGTCGTGCTTTGGCAGTTTGGCACCGGACCGATCAAGGGCTTCGCCACGATGCTGCTGATTGGTATTGGCACTTCGCTCTTCACCGGCACGTT
>Ga0316197_10003999_pt1 | contig 10463 bp, 7 predicted proteins | sample OudBiesiAoxic_MG_FD_204939 | JGI IMG/M metagenome (GOLD analysis project Ga0316197, IMG submission 204939) | Coastal sediment microbial communities from Oude Bieten Haven, Netherlands - site A oxic | ecosystem: Environmental > Aquatic > Marine > Coastal > Sediment | place: Netherlands... | reverse complement strand
AATCACTGCCGGCATAGTCCTGCAGGGCCTGATCGGAGGTATAGGAGTGAATAGTGGTCATGCTTCCGCACTCTATGTCGAAGGAAGCAGACAGTACGTGTAACAGCAGGCACAGGGCGGTCGTTGTCGCAGAACCCGCAGAAATCATGGTGTCGCTTGCTTGTGCGGCGTCGCCGTTGATACCCGGAATCACGATACGGTCTATCCCGTCAGAGGGCAGCGTTCGCAACAGGACCCGGCGAGCACCATTGGCCAGGTGATCATGCATGAAGCTGGTCTCACGGAACTTGCCGGTAGAATCAATCACCATATCCACGCCGAATACATCCCACGGCATTTCCGCCGGCATATCGATCTGCATCAGGCGCGACCTGAACCGGGGATTGACCAGGAAGTTGCCCTGCAGTTCATGCCGCTGCGGCTCTTCCACCTCTGCGCTAAGGAGGTAGTGCAGTATGTCGGGTTTGCCGATGTCGGCAATTGCCGCGATCTCCACGTCGTCGCTGCGCGAGGCGAGCTCGTAAATCTGGCGACCGGTCTGGCCAAATCCCATAATGCCCACCCTGATGGGTTTGCCTTGTGACATTGAATGATCTCCTTGCCCGATGCCAGGCCTGTTCATTGATCCATTTGATTGGGTGTGGGTCGAAACCCACTAGAGAGCTTGTGGATAAGCTCCCGACGGACATTGTGACCCAGGTCGAGACATAACAGCCATGATCCATCGCAACAAATCCGACTGATCGCGCCGTTTTGTCCTGTCAGTGTAGCTCTAAACCATCTCGAATGTATGACAAGGAACCAGTGAACCAGGTCAAACAGTCAACGTGCGATACAGCATCCTCACCGCCACGATAAGCAGGAATACCCCAAAAGCCAGACTGAGCTGACGCTGCTCCATCCGGTGCGCAAGTCGCGCGCCCAGCGGGGCAGTCAGCACCGTCAGCGGTGCGATCAGCGCCAGGCCAATCATATTCACATAGCCCAGACTTCCCGGTGGCAGCCTGCTGTCCCCCCATCCGGCGAGCAGGTAACCGATCATTCCCGGCACGCTGATCAGCAGACCAAACACAGCCGCCGTGCCTACGCTGCGGTGTATAGGCTGGTTCATCAGCGTCAGGATCGGCACACTGAGTGTGCCGCCACCAATGCCCATCATGCTGGACAAACCGCCTATCCCCAACGGGATAGCGCCGGCAAGGCGCCCCCGGGGAACGCCATCGTGCAGGAAAGTAGCTTGCGCCGGCAGCATCATCTTCACGGCCACCACCAGGGCCATCACGGCAAACAGGCCCGACAGCACCCGGCTGTCGGCCTGGGCGGCCAGCACCGTCCCCAGGATCGACCCGACGAAGACCCAGGGGCCCCAGGAGCGCGCTATCACCTCATCCACCGCACCTTTAATGCGGTGGGCACGAATGGAGGAGATTGATGTCGGTATGATGGTCGCCAGGGACGTGGCGACCGCCACATGCATGCGTATTGCGGGGTCAACCCCGTAAAGACCAAGGGCCGTATCCAGTACCGGGACGATAACAATACCGCCACCCACCCCCAACAGCCCCGCCAGCAGCCCCCCGACGACCCCCGTGAGCAGCATGACGATGGCCAGGGGTAACAGCTCGGTCAGGGCGTCCATAAGCGGCTCTCGCGGATTGAGGTGTGCCGGGCACTGATCGACTGGCAACTGCCCAGGCTCCCCGAGATTACCCCAACACCGCGATATTTACATCGCCAGGCTGTTGAGAGGCGACGTGACAAGGCGCCGCGGCGTACCGTGTGGGCGGGCCGAACAGCACGGGCCCGGACACCAAATGACCAAAATGTGTAGATAAGATCGCTGTGCATCTGGAGAAACCTGAAACGGACTGCTAGGATTATCACCCAATTCCGGACTGGAGTAGCGATTTCCATGTTTGATCGTCACAGGAATAAGCCGGCAACCCCCAAGACTCCAGAACCGGCAGACCCGGGGCCTGCGAGTTCCGCGGCAACTGCCACACAACCCTCTACACACAGCTCTACAGACCAAGCAACAGCCCACGTTTCAGCCAGGAGTGCAGCAATGATCGGACCGACTATAAAAATAAAAGGCGAAGTATCAGGCGACGAAGACCTGCTTATACAAGGCCAGGTAGAAGGCACGATTACACTGGAGGCCCACGAGGTCGTCGTGGGAGAATCCGGCCAGGTATTCGCCGACATCCTTGCCAAGACCATCAAGATTGATGGCAAGGTCAATGGCGATGTCACCGGTACGGAAAACGTGGTGATATCGAAACTCGGCAATGTGCGCGGCAATATTGTGGCGCCGAGAGTGCTGCTGGAAGACGGGGCGATCTTCAAGGGCAGCATCGATATGGATCCCGGCGACAAGGCAGAAAAAGCGGCCCCGCAGGGCGCCAAAGAACCTGCTGCATTCCCCTCCCAGGAAAACAAGGCACCCCGGCTGGACCTGAAGAGCGGCTAGCCCTGTCACCCCCAGGCCGAGGGCCAGGCCCGATACACCGGCTGTGATATCCAGCCAGCCCTCCTCGCTTCTGCCGACCCTGTTCGAGTCCATCGAAGAGGAGGAGCGCCTGACGGTATTGCATATAGGCAATGCCCTGCCGGAAACGGTGGAATTCTTCTCACGCTATCGCTGCAAACTTCACTTTATCGATCTGTTTGACGACCTGTCGCGGCTTGTCACCACGCAGGACTCAACGATCTCCCTGCACCAGGTGTTCATCGACCTGATGCACCTGCCCGCTGATACCCGCTTCGATCTGTGCCTGTTCTGGGATCTGTTCAACTTCCTGGACCAGGATGCGGTTGCCGCGATGCTGCAGACACTCAGGCCACATCTGCACGGCAACACCCTGGCCCATGCCTTTGCCGTGCACAACCTCAAGACAATCCAGAGCGGCAACCTGTTCGGGATCAGGGCAATGGACCAGGTCACGCTGCGACCACGGCCCGCGCCACTAGAGGGTTACAAGCCATGCACCCAGGGCCAGTTGGAGAAATCCCTGACCTGTTTCAGGATTAAACGCAGCGTGCTGTTGCCGCAAAGCCGCCTGGAGTTGCTACTCAGCGCAAGACTGTAATCTCCCCCCTCCTTCGAACTGGTCATCGGGCTCTGCAAAAAAATCACACTATCGCAAATCCATTCACGCAGGGCGGGCGTAATTACTGCTATCAAACGAATGGAGAACATCATGGAATCTTCTGTCGCCGAAAAAATGCTCACTTTCCCCACCCAGTGGTCCCCCGAGGCCATCCTGGTCAGGGATGCCCTGGTCGAGCGGGGGCTGGAAACGCCCATGATTCAAACCGGGCTGAGCCGGGATGAAAAGTACCGACGCATCAGTGCCGCCTTTACCGACATCACCCGCACCCTTGGTCTGGACCTGACCGACGACAGCTTGTGCGAAACACCGCACCGCATCGCCAAGATGTATGTCGATGAAATCTTCTCCGGACTGGACTATGGCAAGTTCCCGAAGATCACGGCCATTGAGAACAAAATGCAGGTAGAGGAGATGGTCCAGGTAGACAAGATAGACCTGGTAAGCACCTGCGAGCACCACTTTGTCACCATCGACGGCTATGCCAAAGTGGCCTACATCCCTGGCAACAGAATCATAGGCCTGTCGAAAATCAATCGTATCGTGCGCTTCTTCGCGCAACGTCCCCAAGTGCAGGAACGCTTGACCCAGCAGATACTCGTGGCGCTGCAGACCCTGCTGGCTACCGATGATGTGGCAGTCACCATCAACGCTGCCCACTACTGCGTGAAGTCCCGCGGCGTAATGGACTCCAATTCAACCACCCGCACCACGGCGCTGGGCGGCGCTTTCAAGAGCAACGCCAGCACCCGGGCAGAATTCATCCACTAAGTCCTGGCCCCCCCGCCAGGCAACTTTACACCCGGCATCGCCGGGTGTTTTTTATGTGCTGCACCGTCAGTGATCACCCGGTATTTTCAGCCCTTCCTTGATCAATCTCAAAACCGGCATCGCGCCCCTTGGCTAGACTGGCATCACTCGTTCATTGCACGGCGACATCGCCCGGGAGAGAACTGTGACAAGCCAGCCAGACCAGGAGCCAGCAAGGGGTGTAAAGCTGTTGCACGATCCGGTGCGTAACAAGGGTACCGCCTTTACCGAGGCCGAGCGCGACCTGCTGGGCCTGCGTGGCCTGTTGCCGCCCCGGGTCAGCTCACCCGCCGAGCAGGAAATGCGGGTGATGGAAAACCTGCGCGCCAAGGAGTCGGACCTCGAGCGCTATATCGCCCTGATCGCCCTGCAGGACCGCAATGAAACCCTGTTCTACCGGGTGGTGGTCAATCATATTGAGGAGATCATGCCGCTGATCTACACCCCCACGGTCGGCAAGGCGTGTCAGCAATTCAGCCACATCTACCGACGTCCCCGCGGACTGTATATCTCCCTGCGGGACCGGGGGCGGGTGAGAGAGCTTCTGGACCACTGGCCCCACCGGGACCCGCGAATTATCGTCGTGACCGACGGTGAACGCATTTTGGGACTGGGGGATCTGGGAGCCGCCGGCATGGGCATTCCCATCGGCAAGCTATCTCTCTACACAGCATGCGCGGGAATTGCCCCTACCCAGTGTCTGCCGATTACCCTGGACGTGGGTACCAATAACGAGAACTTTCTCAATGACCCACTCTACCTTGGGCTTGAGCAACGGCGGGAGCGCGGCCCCGATTACGATGCACTGGTAGAGGAATTTATCGGTGCCGTCCAGGACAGCTTTCCCAGGGCACTGGTGCAGCTGGAAGACTTCGGTAACAGCAACGCCTTCCGCCTGCTGGCGCAATACCGCGACCGGGTCTGCCTGTTCGACGATGACATCCAGGGAACCGGCGCGGTTGCACTGGCAGGCCTACTGGGCGCATTGCGAATCAGCGGTGAAAAACTGGAGCAGCAACGGGTCCTGTTCTACGGTGCCGGCCAGGCGGGTATCGGCATCGGTAACACCATCGTGGCAGCCATGCAGCAGCAGGGTCTCGCTGCAGAGGACGCGCAGCAATGTTGCTGGTTTTTTGACAGCCAGGGGCTTCTGGTGAGCGGCCGCGATACCATCCCAACCCAAAAAGCCCCGTTCGCGCACGCGCATGCACCCATCGACGATTTTGCCGAGGCCGTTCGCACACTCAAACCCACCGCGATCATCGGCTGTGCAGGCCGTCCCGGGGTGTTCGACGAGGACGTGGTCCGAACCATGGCAGAACTCAATAACCGGCCCGTGGTATTCGCCCTGTCCAACCCCACCGCCAACTCGGAGTGCTCCGCAAAGGACGCATACGGCTGGAGTGAAGGCCGGGCCATCTTCGCCAGCGGCAGCCCCTTCGGGCCCGTCGCCCTGGGCAACAAAACACTGGTACCCGGCCAGGGTAACAACGCCTACATATTCCCGGGGGTAGGACTGGGCGCCACTGCGAGCGGTGCAACCCGGGTTACCGATGAAATGTTCCTCGCGGCGGCGCAGGTACTGGCCTCCCTGGTCGGCGAAGAGGACCTGGCCATGGGTCGGGTGTATCCGTGCCTGTCGCGCATACGCGAAGTATCAGCCATGATAGGGACCGAGGTCGCCACGATCGCCCACCGTCGTGGTTTGGCCAGTTGCCCCGAGCCCGCCGATCTGGAAGCTGACATTCGCGCACAGATGTATCAGCCCGTGTACCCTCATCATGCCTGATCGGGCCACCGGTGGACGCTAGACCCTGGTACGGCCAGTCAGGGGATGAGCTATTCATAGCCCTGGACAGTCACGCCACCGGACTCTCGGAAGAGGTTGCGGCCGATCGGCTATTACAGAGCGGGCCTAATGAACTGGTATTCCAGAGCACCCCCGCCTGGCTGCGCTTCCTGCGCCAGTTCAACGACCCCCTGGTCTTAATCCTCCTCATCACCGCTCTCGTGACCGGTGCGCTCACGGCCATGGGTAGCCATATGCTGCCCGACACGATCGTTATTGCCAGCGTCGTGTTACTCAACGCGCTGCTGGGCTTTTTACAGGAGGGCAGAGCCGAGGGCGCACTCGACGCACTGCGCAACATGATGGTGCAGGAGTGCCTGGTGCTCAGGAACGAGGTGCAACGACGGATCCCGGCACGCGAGCTGGTGCCGGGCGATGTCGTGGTATTGGAAGGAGGCGACAAAATACCAGCTGACGTGCGCTTTATAGAAGTGAGCAATATTCATGTCGACGAATCTTCCCTGACCGGTGAGTCGGTACCGGTACAGAAACACACGGAGGCGCTGGCCGGTGCCAACCTGGTCCCCGGCGACCAGTCGAACATGGGATTCTCCGGCACGTTCCTCACCCTCGGTACAGGCCGCGGGCTGGTGGTGGCAACCGGACGCAACACGGCGTTTGGCCAGATTGCCGATATGGTTACATCCGCCGACAGGGTGATGACCCCGCTGCAACGCAAAATGAAGGAGTTTGTGCGCACGCTTATCGTCGCCATCCTGATCGTCGGCGCGTTCAACTTTGCGTACGGGCTCTACCTGGGCTTTGCCACGGCTTACAGCTTTCTCGGAGCAGTGTCGCTGGTGGTGGCCGCCATTCCGGAGATGCTGCCTGCGCTGGTGACTTCCATCCTCGCACTTTCGGGCGTGGTAATGGCGAGCCGCAAGGCCCTGATCCGGAAATTGCCCGCCGCCGAGACGCTGGGAGCCACCTCGGTCATATGCTCCGACAAAACCGGTACTCTGACGGAAAACCGTATGACCGTCACCCGCGTTTACGCCGGTAACAGAATCTACCAACTGAGCGGCACGGGCTACGAGCTCGAAGGCGAGTTCAGGTATGAGCAGGATTGCGTTGAGGCCGCCCGGGAGCCTGCCCTGTTGCAGGTACTCAAGTGCGGTTTTTACTGCAATAACGCTCACCTCAGTGGCACAGGGGGCACCGGCGACCCGACCGAGCTGGCGCTGAGGATATCCGGCGCCAAGGCGGAACTGGTCGTGGACGGGGTATTCCGCCTCGTCGAGATCCCCTTCGACTCCACCGTGAAATATATGGCCGTGGTGATCGAGAGCCAGGGCAAGCGCCTGATTCTCGCCAAAGGTGCTCCGGAAGTGATCGTGGCGATGTGCAGCACCGAATACGATGAAACCGGGCAGCCTCAGGCGCTGGACACGGACAGAGCCCTGCAAATTGCGAGACTGTTCGCCCAGGACGCCCTGCGCACACTGGGCTTTGCCGTCAAGGAAGTCCCCCCCGGTCACGACGGTCTTTGTCACGAAGACCTGCGGGACATGTGTTTCGCCGGCTTGCAGGGAATGATCGATCCCCCCAAGCAATCGGCCATAGAGGCGATCGCCCAGTGTGGTGAAGCGGGTATACGCGCTGTCATGATTACGGGCGATCACCCCGATACTGCCCAGGCCGTCGCGCGCCAGTTAGGTATCGCGGCTGACCACGTCCACACCGGCGCCGAGTTGAGCCAGATGAATGAAGCCGGGCTGCGCAGCGTGACCGAACGCGTGTCGGTGTTTGCCAGGGTCGCGCCACAACACAAACAGGCGATAGCCCAGGCCCTGCAACACAACGGCCATGTGGTTGCCATGACGGGAGATGGTGTCAATGACGCTCCCGCCCTGAAGGTGGCTGACATTGGCATCGCGATGGGCATAAGCGGTACCGAGGTCGCCAAGGAAGCATCTGACATGGTGCTTGCCGATGATAACTTCGCCACCATCGTCGCCGCTGTAGAGGAAGGTCGCCACGCCTGGAATAACCTGCAAAAAGCCATACTCTACACACTGCCAACCAACGCCGCCCAGGCCATGCTGATCATGGGCGCCATCCTGCTGGCCGCTGCCGTACCGTTGTTTGCCTCCCGATTTGTGCTGGAGCCTGTTCAGATACTGTGGATCAACCTGCTCGACTCGGTCTTGTTGACCATGCCTTTGATGATGGAGCCCAAGGAACAGGGCCTGCTGCGCAACCCCCCGCGGGACCCCGCGGCCCATATCATCAACAGCCTCTTTGTGCAGCGGGTGGTCGTCATGGGGCTGGCGATTGCACTGCCGGGGTTTCTCATTTATTACCACTTCGGCGCGGGCGCAGTAGTGGACGGCCAGATTGTCGATCCGCTGCTGCTCACCCAGGCCCAGACCGCCGCCTTCTGGGGAATATTAATGGCGCACTTCGGCTACGTGGTGTCGGCCCGCTCAATTTACGGTTCAGCCTTCACACTCAACCCGCTCTCAAACCCCTGGCTGCTGGGCGGAATTATCCTCAGCATACTGATCCGTTTTATCCCTACACTGGTTCCCGAGGCGGCTGCCCTGTTTCGCACCGCGCCTTTCCCGGCTCACTGGTGGCCGCTGATACTGCTGTGTTTCTTCCCCAGCTTCCTGGCCATCGAAGCGGACAAGGCCGTGCGCAGGCTCTGGCGGCCCCGTTGATTCGGTCCCCAAGGGCTATGTTATAGTCTGCCGCTTGCGCGGCACAGCCGTCCCCTAACGCTACTACAATCGGGAGAAAACGCGCTTGCGTAACGTACTTTTCGGGCTGCTTGCAGTGGTCATATTACTGGCCTGCATACTACTGGGGTCGCTGGCCACAGGCATCATCAGCACCAGCAGCCTGAGCATGATCATGAACTTCCTCACAGGTATGGATGGCCCCGCCGCCACCCGTGACGTCGAACAGCGCTTGACGCTACCACCCGGCTTCAAGCTGGAGCTCTATGCAAACAATTTGCCAAAGGCGCGCTTCCTGCGCTTCACCCCCGGCGGCGACCTCCTGCTGAGCCGACCGCATGCCGGCGACATCATCCTGCTGCGCCGCGATGCCAACGGAGATGGCAAGCCGGACGCGGTAGTGACACTGATCGATGGACTCAAACGCCCATTGGGCATGGATTTCGCTGGAGAGAACCTGTACATCGCCGAATCAAACCGCATTGGACGGGTCGCTTTCGACAGCAAGGAAGGCATACTCGCGGGCTCCTATGAGCCAGTGATCGAAGGTTTTACCGATGATGGCAACCACTGGGGTAAAACCTTGCGCCTGGGCCCGGATGGCTTGCTCTACCTGTCCCAGGGCTCCAGCTGCAACATCTGTGTGGAAGAAGACGAGCGGCGCGCGACCATGATGCGATTCGCACTCGATGGTTCCGGCGGTGAGATCATGGCGACCGGCCTGCGCAACAGTGTGGGTTTCGACTGGGCGCCCTGGAGCGGCGAGTTGTACGCCACGGACAACGGTCGCGACCTGCTGGGAGACGACTTTCCTCCCTGCGAGCTGAACCTGATAGAGGGCGGGCGCTTCTACGGCTGGCCCTATTTTAATGGCGCCAATATTCCCGACCCCGACATGGGGGCTGATCCACTGGCCGACATGCGCGAGCCCACTGCGCCGGTCCACGGGTTTCGCGCGCACAACGCGCCCCTGGGTATGACATTTATCGACGCCACCAACTGGCCGGAAGGATACGAACGCAGTGCGCTGGTCGCACTGCACGGCTCCTGGAATCGCAGTACACCGGATGGCTACAAGGTTGTCTCGCTGCACTGGACCGAGGATGGCGTGGAGGAGAGGGACTTTCTCAGCGGCTTCAACAAGGACGGCAGTATTACCGGCCGCCCTGTGGACGTGGCGCAGGGACCCGACGGCGCAATATACATATCGGATGATTACGCCAGTGCCGTCTACCGGGTCAGTTATGGCGATGGCGAGCAGAGCTGGTCACCACAACCGGTAGAGGTTCCGGCGGCAAGCAAGCTCGACAAAGAGGCACCCGCCTGGCTGGATGGAGCGGACCTGCAGGCAATGGCCGAACGCGGTGAGCAACTTTACTTCTACTACGATTGCGCCAGCTGTCATGAGGCGGGCGAGAACCCGAAGCTGCTGACCAACCTGGCTGACCGACTGGGCTACAACGCGGTCATCGAGGCGCTCAAATCACCCCAGTCTCCCATGCCCATTTTCCCGCTGAATGAGGTGGAGCTGCGTGAAATGGCCGTGTACCTGCTGCAGCCCGCCGGCACACAGGAGACTCCCTGATAAGCCATGCTGCAGTTTCTCCCCAATGCGCTGACTCTTTCGCGTCTGCTACTGGCAGCGCCCCTGGGCTATTTTATTATGCAGCATGCCTATGAATGGGCGCTGGTGACCGGCCTGGTGGCCGGAGTGACTGACGCCCTGGACGGATTCGCGGCACGCCGGCTCAATGCGCTCTCCCGGCTGGGTGCTGCGCTGGATCCAATAGCCGACAAAGTACTTATTACCGTCGCCTTTATCTGCTTTGCCAGCACGGGGCTTATTCCCTGGTACCTGGCACTGGTCGTCATCTCGCGAGATGTGATCATCTTGCTGGGCGCCGCCTGTTACCAATGGCTGGTGGGCTCCTTCGAGTTTTCCGCCACCCGGCTGAGCAAAGCCAACATGTTTATACAGATTTGCTTTTGCACCCTGGTCCTCGCGGCGCAGGT
>Ga0316197_10003998_pt1 | contig 10467 bp, 8 predicted proteins | sample OudBiesiAoxic_MG_FD_204939 | JGI IMG/M metagenome (GOLD analysis project Ga0316197, IMG submission 204939) | Coastal sediment microbial communities from Oude Bieten Haven, Netherlands - site A oxic | ecosystem: Environmental > Aquatic > Marine > Coastal > Sediment | place: Netherlands... | reverse complement strand
TACAGATCGCGCGCGTCGTGGGCCTTGAGCGGGCGCGGGTTGCCGCCGGCGGTCGGGTCGACGATCGCCATGTCGGCCATCTCGATGAAGCGGCCGTCGTCGACGCCGATACGGTCGATGGTGTGCGGGATGCCGAGATCGCGGCGCAGACGCAGGATGAAGTCAAGGAAGCCGGGATAGCCGCCCTCGATGCCGAGCCAGCCGGAGAGGCGCTCCATCTTGTCCCAGACGGCCTCGCGGTTGAAATCCATGACATAGGGCATGAAGACCGCGTTGGTCAGGCCGTGATGGGTGTTGTAGATCGCGCCGACCGGGTGCGAGAGGGCGTGGATCGCGCCGAGGCCCTTCTGGAAGGCGGTGGCGCCCATCGCGGCGGCCGAGAGCATGTTGGCGCGGGCCTCGATGTCTGAGCCGTCCTGGTAGGCGGCGAGCAGGTTCTCTTGGACCAGACGGATGCCCTCGACGGCGATGCCTTCGGCCATCGGATGGTAGGAGGGCGCGCAATATGCTTCGAGGCAATGGGCGAGCGCGTCCATGCCGGTGCCGGCGGTGATCTGAGGCGGCAGGCCCACGGTCAGCTCGGGGTCGAGGATGACCTGGAGCGGGAGCATCTTCGGGTGGAAGATGACCTTTTTTGTGTGGGTCTCGACATTGGTGATGACGCCGGCGCGGCCCACCTCGGAGCCGGTGCCGGCGGTGGTCGGGACGGCGACGACGGGAGCGATGCCGGCGGGATCGGCGCGGGTCCACCAGTCGCCGACATCCTCGAAGTCCCACATCGGGCGGGTCTGGCCGCGCATGAAGGCGATGACCTTGCCGGCGTCGAGGGCCGAGCCGCCGCCGAAGGCGACGACCCCGTCATGGCCGCCCTCGCGCAGCACGGCAAGGCCGGCTTCGACATTGGCGGCGGTCGGGTTGGGCTGGACCTCGGAGAAGGTCGCTGCCTCGAATCCGGCTTCGGCCAAGGCCTCAAGCGCGCCTGCGGTGATGTCGAGCGGGGCGACGCCCGGGTCGGTGACGAGCAGCGGACGGGTGATGCCGGCCGTGCGGCAGGCGTCGCCGAGTTCGGAGACGCGCCCGGCGCCGAAGCGGATCGCCGTCGGGAAGTTCCAGTTTGCGGTGGGGCCCATGATCAGATCTTCCGAAGGTGGTAGGATTTGGGGCGCGTCAGGCTGAGGAACCCGAGCGCCGAGAGGGCGGCACCGCGTCCCGTGGCCTTGCAGCCGGTCCAGCAGAGCGCCGGGTCGAGATAGTCGCAGCGGTTCATGAAAACGGTCCCGGTCTCGATGCGCGCGCCGATGGCGGCGGCTTTGTCGAAATCGGCGGTCCAGACGCTCGCGGTCAGGCCGTAGACGCAGTCGTTCATCAGGGCGATCGCCTCCTCGTCGCCCCGCACCTTCATGATGCCGACGACGGGACCGAAGCTCTCCTCGGTCATGACGTCCATGTCGTGGGTGACGTCGACGAGGACCTGCGGCGCGAGATAGGCGGTGTCGCCGGTATCGGCGGGGAAAAGCCCCGGGTCGATCAGCGCGCGGGCGCCGGCGTCGATGGCGGAGGCGATCTGGCGGCGCACCACGTCGGCGAAGCGTTTCGAGGCCATCGGGCCGAGCGTGGTCGTCTCGTCGAGCGGGTTGCCGAGCACGTATTTCGAGGTGAGCGCGGCGGCCTTTTCGACGAAGGCGTCGTAGAGGCTCTCGTGAACGTAGACGCGTTCGATCCCGCAGCAGCATTGGCCGGAATTGAACATCGCGCCGTCGACCAGGGTCTTGACGGCGGCGTCGAGATCGGCGTCCTCGCGGACATAGGCGGGGTCTTTGCCGCCAAGCTCCAGACCTACGCAGACGAAGGTGCCGGCGGCGGCGCGCTCGACGGACCGGCCGCCGGAGACGGAGCCGGTGAAGTTGATGAAGTCGAATTCGCGACTGCCGATCAGCTCGTCCGAGACGTCATGGGTGACATGGATGTTGGTGAAGAGGCCTTGAGGCAGGAGCGAAAACGCCTCGGCAAAGCGGTCGCCGATCCCTGCGGTCTGGGTGGCATGCTTGAGCACCACGGCGTTGCCGGCGATGAGCGCCGGGACGATGGTGTTGATCGCGGTCAGCAGCGGGTAGTTCCAGGGCGCGATCACGTAGACGAGGCCGAGCGGCTCGCGGGCGATGTAGCGGCGGAACGTGGCCGAGTCTTCGACCTGCGTCGGTGCCAGGGATTGCTCCGCGATCCCCGCCATGTAGTCGGTGCGCTCGTGGACGCCGCCCATCTCGCCGCCGTAGCGCACGGGGCGTCCCATCTGCCGGGCGAGTTCGGGGACGATCTCGGCATTCATCGCGTCGAGCTTGGCGACGCAGTCCTTGACCAAGGCGATTCGTTCCGCCAGCGGGCGGGCGGCCCATTCCGTCTGCGCGGCGCGTGCGGCGACCAGGCGGGTCCGGACGCTGTCGGCGGTTTCCGCAGGCCAGGTCGCGTGGACGCTTCCATCGACGGGGGAGATGCAGGTGATGTCGCTCATTACAGGTTTTCCGGTCTCACGCGCGCTCGAAACCGCGCGACACTTCCCAATCAGTCACGCGCCGATCGAATTCGCTCTGCTCCCAGCGGGCGGCGTGGACATAGTGGTCGACCACCTCATCGCCCAGAGCCGTGCGGAGCATCTTGGATTTGCGCAGGGCCTCGGCGGCGTCGCGCAGGGTGCCGGGTATCTCGCGGGCCCGGCGGTTGGTGTAGGCGTCGCCCTTGAATTCGGGTTCGAGCTCAAGGCCGCGTTCGATGCCGTCGATGCCCGCCGCGATCAGGGCGGCATAGGCGAGGTAGGGGTTGAGGTCGGATCCGCCGACCCGGCATTCGACGCGCACGGATTTCGAGCTCTCACCCACGACACGGTAGCCGGCCGTGCGGTTGTCCATCGACCAGATCGCCTTGGTGGGCGCGAAGGTGCCGGCGGCGAAGCGTTTGTAGCTGTTGATGCTGGGTGCCAAGAAATACGTGATCGCGCCGGCGTTCGCCAACTGCCCGGCCATGTACTGGCGCATCATGACGGACATGCCCAAGGGTGCTGTCGGGTCGAAGAAGGCGGGCGCGCCGTTCTTGCGCCAGAGCGATTGGTGGACGTGGCTGGACGAGCCGGCGGCCCGGTCGTCGTATTTCGCCAGGAAGGTCAGCGCATGGCCCTTGAGATGGGCGATCTCCTTGCAGGCGTTCTTGACGACGACATGGGTGTCGGCGGCGTCGAGCGCGTCGGAATAGCCGACGTTGATCTCCTCCTGGCCGGCGCTCGCCTCGCCCTTGGTGCTTTCGACCGGGATGCCGGCGGCGGTCAGGCCGGTGCGGATCGCGCGCATCACGTCCTCCTCCTTGGAGGTCTGGAAGACGTGGTAATCCTCGTTGTAGGGCCCGATGGGCGTCATGGCTCGGTAGCCGCCGCCGTGGGCTTCCTCGTAGCTTTCGCGAAAGAGATAGAATTCGAGCTCGGAGGCCATCTTGGCCTCGAGGCCCATCTCGGCGAGCCGCGCGATCTGGCGGCGGAGCATGGCGCGCGGGGAATGCGGCACGTCTGCGTGGGTGTGATGGTCCTGGACGTCGCAGAGGACGAGCGCGGTCCCTTCGAGCCACGGGACGCGTCGCAGCGTCGAGAGGTCGGGCTTCATCGTATAGTCGCCGTATCCCGACTGCCAGCTTGTCGCCTTGTAGCCCGGGACCGGCTCCATCTCGAAATCGGTGGCGAGGAGGTAGTTACAGCTGTGGGTCTCGGCATGGGCGCTTTTGAGGAAGAACTCCGCCTGGAAGCGCTTTCCCATCAGGCGGCCCTGCATGTCGATCTGGGCCACGACGACCGTATCGATGGCGCCTTCGGCAACGTCCTGGCGCAGTTCGTCGAGCGTCATTCTTCCGTGCATCGGCCCCTCCCCAAAGCTCCGGTGATGTCCCTTCGGGACGGTCCCGGCACGCTAGACAGCGGCCTTGTGGCTGGCAAGAGCGATCCGGCGCGGGTGGTTCATGCCGGCGGGACGCCTCAACGGCCGAGAAACATCACCGCGAGCGGCACGGGGGATACCGCGATCGCGACGGTCAGCAGAAACGGGATCGGGGCGAACAGCCCGCTCATCCCCGCCATGATCGAGATCCCGCCACCGCCGCCGATCAGGAAGTTGCCCGGCACGTTGATCGCGATGAGGATCGCGATGTAGCGGTAGCGGGTGGCGAGGCGCAGCAACCGGGGCGAGCCGCCCTGCATCAGCAGCGCCATCTTGTCCTCGCGCGACAGCGGCGCGGTCTCCTCGAGAGCCTTCGCCGCCTTGTTCAGTCGCACGAAACGCAAAGCCCGGATCAAGGTCGGGGCCGGAACCAGACGGCCTGTGACATAGGCCAGCATGAGCGCCGAGACCGTCGCGCAATAGACCAGCGGCGCGATCGCCGCGCCGAAGACCGTGAGCATGGTCAGCCCGATCTCGGCGCCCGGCACGAAGGGGATCGCAAGAAGCACGATGAACACTCCGGTGGCCACGATGATCATCCTGTGAACGGCGATCTCGTTGTCGGGCATGACCTGGAGGTCCATCGCGTCGCGCAGAGCCGCGCTGATCCAGGTCGCGACCAGAACGGCGAGGATGAAGATCGCCAGCCGGACGGCGATGCCGAGCGGCGTCATCGGGTCGGGATCGCGGCTTGTCTCTCCGGCCCCTCGACCAGCTCGCCTTGAGACGTCGCGTGCCGTTCGACCGTCCAGTAGAGCCCCTCGACCCTCCAATGAGCCGCGCTATCGATGCGGTCGCCGGTCACGCGGCCTTCCCGGCGGACGGATTGAGGCGCGTCGGAACAGGACATGTCGTCGTCGAAGGCGATCGAGTCTCCTTCGACGCCGAACTGGTAATCCCAGCCGCCGAAATCGCAGGTACGCTGGCATTACTCGGAGAAGAACTTGCCGTCCGAGAAGGCTTTCCTGTCGGGGAAGATCCGGTCGGTTCCCTGCACCTCGATGGTGGAGACGAAGACCATGCCGTCGAGCGCGCCCGGCAGGGCGAGGGTGGCGGAATGGACGGCGGCGAGGACAAGAACGCGTCAGTCATGGAATACCCCCCTTTGAATTGCGGCATGATGCCGGACCGTCGCGGAATCCCCAGAATTTTCGGGCGGGCCCTGGCGAATTCGACCGGCCCGCGCCTGCCTCAGAGACAGGTGCCGTCGATCACCACGCCGCCGTCGCCCCCGTCATCGCAGCGCGATCCTTCGCGCGTGCAGGCCCCGAGCAGAAGTCCTGAGATCAGAATGATGGCGATGGACGCGCGCATGGCCGGCTCCCCCGAGGTTGAACGTTTTCAGATCAGCGCAGCTTTCGCGATCCGGGGGCGCGGGATCAAGGGGCAAGTCGCCGCGTCAGTGCGTGATCGCCTCGGCGCCGTGCAGCACCATGATCCCGATCGCGACGGTAGCCGCGATGGAGAGACAGCCTAGCAGGACGCCGGCGAAGGTGATCAGGCCGTCGCGTTCGACGAGGCCGATGCCAGAGACCAGAAGCGAGATCGCGAGCAGCCACGTCGCGACCGGCACCGGCATGAAGAGCACGATTGAGACGACGAGAAGGAAGACGCCGAGAACCCGCTCCTGGACCGGCGAGAACATCATCGGCAGGCGCAGTCCCGTCATCCGTTCGATCGGCCGCATCACCGGACCGAGGCGCAGCACGAGTTTCTGGAACGAGCGGCGGTTGAAGGTGCGGCGCATGATCATCTCCGGCAGGCGGACCCGCTCGAACCCGAGCGACATCTGGGCCGTCACCAGGATCAGCGGCAGCGAGGTGATCATGTTCGCGCCGATCGGCAGCGGAATGAGGTTGAGCAGCGCGAAGACGATCACGCACCAGCCGAAGGACCGGTCGCCCAGCGTGTCCATCAACTCGCGCACGCTCATCCGTTCGATGTCCGCAGGACCCTTGGCGGCGCGGACGAGACGGCGCGAGAGCGGCCGCCGGAAAGGGTTGGGCAGATTGATCACGGGCGGCCCTGCCGGACGGAAGCGCCGGAATGGCGCGCGAGGACCTGCAATCTGTTGCCGGGACGGGCGAAAAGCAAGCGGGACCGCCGATCAGGCGGCGCGGTCCCAGGTCGGGTGGAAACGGCCTGCGGGCGAAAGCGTGAAGATCTCGACGCCGGTCTCGGTCACGCCGACCGAGTGCTCGAACTGCGCCGAGAGCGAGCGGTCGCGGGTCACGGCGGTCCAGTCGTCGTCGAGCACCTTGGTCTCGGGGCGGCCGAGATTGATCATCGGCTCGATGGTGAAAAACATGCCGGGTTCAAGCCGTGCCCCCGACCCCGGGCGGCCGTAATGGAGCACGTTGGGCGCGGCGTGAAAGACGCGGCCGAGACCGTGGCCGCAGAAATCGCGCACGACCGAACAGCGCAGCGCCTCCGCGTGGCGCTGGATCGCGGCGCCGATGTCGCCGAAGGTGTTGCCGGGCTTGACCTGTTCGATGCCGAGCATCAGCGCCTCGTACGTGATGTCCATCAGACGCTCGGCCTTGCGGCTCGGCGCGCCCGCCACGTACATCCGGCTGGTGTCACCGAACCAGCCGTCGACGATGGCGGTGACGTCGATGTTCAGGATGTCGCCGTTCCGAAGCCTGGGCGAGGGCGCGCCGGCGGTCCGCTCGCGGCTCGGGATGCCGTGGCAGACGACGTTGTTGATCGAGATGCAGGACGCGTGCCGATAGCCCTTGTAGCCCACGGTCGCCGAAATGGCGCCGGCCTCGCGGATCATGTCGTGGATCATCGCGTCGAGATCGAGCGTGAACACGTCCGGCGCCACGTGGGGCGCGATCCTGTCGAGGATGTCGGCGACGAGCGCGCCGGCCCGGCGCATGCCCTCGAAATCCTCCGGGTCATGGATGCGGATGCCGTCCCGGTTGAGGCGGCCGGTGAGGGATCCGTCCAAGGCTGGGTCTCCTGCTGGCATGGCGGGCATTTAGCGGTTCGGATTCCGTTTTGCAAACCCGGCGATCCGGCCGAAAGAAGGGTGGCTGCCGGATCCCGGGTTTGACGCCACAGCCGCTTTCGTCGCACTTGGCCTGGAATGAAACTCGGCGGGCCCGCGCCTGTCAGGAGGCGAGAATGGAACAGCTGGCGGGTGCGGCCCCGATCATGATCTCCGCTTTCGGAGCCCTGACGCTGGGCATCGTCGTCTATTTCGTCGGCGCCGGCCTCACTCGACGGCTGCCCGTCCTGGCGAAGTACAGCATTCCCGAGCCGGTCAGCGGCGGTCTGATCGCGGCGTTTCTCGCGCTGATGGTGGTGCTCCTGACCGGGCGGGAGATCAGCTACGATCTGACCGCGCGCGACGCGCTGCTGGTTTATTTCTTCACCACAATCGGCCTGAACGCGCGACTGTCCGACCTGTTGGGTGGCGGGCGTCCGCTGGCGATCATGCTGGGTCTGACGATCGCGTTCATGGTCGTCCAGACCATCGTCGGCGTCTTCGGAGCGACGCTGTTCGGATTGTCGCCTCTGGGGGGCGTGATGCTTGGGACGGCATCGCTGATCGGCGGGCACGGAACCGCGATCGCCTGGGGGCCGACGATGGCGGAACAGTATGGCGTCCAGGGCGCGGCCGAACTCGGGATCGCGGCGGCGACGGTCGGCCTGATCCTGGCAAGCGTGATCGGCGGCCCGATCGCGAAGTTCCTCATCGAAAGCCGGGATCTCAAGCCGCCCCCGGGCGACGATCCGCCGCCCACCGCCGCCGAGCCGGACCCGACGGCGCCCGACGAGATCACCCATGTGAACCTGATGCGCACCGTGCTCTGGCTGCATGTGGCGATCGCGATCGGCCTCACCCTGTTCGAATGGCTCGAGGCGGCGGGCATCATGCTTCCGCTCTTCGTCCCCTGCCTTCTGAGCGGCATCCTCCTGACCAACACGGTGCCGAGGTTTTTTCCGGCGATGTCATGGCCTGCGGGAACCAGGTCGCTTTCGGTCATTTCGGAATTCAGCCTGTCGGTGTTCCTGTCCATGTCGCTGATGAGCATGGAGCTGTGGACGCTCGCGGGCAGTGCGATGGTCCTCGCGGTCACCATGCTGCTGCAGGCGGTCGCGGCGACCGCCTTCATCGTCCTCATCGTGTTTCGCGTGATGGGCAAGGATTACTTCGCGGCGGTGATCTCTGCGGGTTTCGCCGGGTTCGCGCTGGGCGCGACACCGACAGCGATCGCCAACATGACCGCCGTCACGCAACGCTACGGACCATCGCCGCTCGCGTTCATCGTCCTGCCGCTGGTGTCCGCATTCTTCGTCGATATCGCGAACGCGTTCCTGATCAAGTGGTCGATCGTGCTCATGGGCGGCTGAACGGCCTATCGTTTCGACGCCATGGACATCGCTCCTGTCGGTTCGGGGCCATCCTCCCGTTCGAGGCATCGCGGGTCCTGGAAACGGCGCGAGGCGTCACGCGTGTCGTTTTCGCCAAGCCGTTGATCCATATGGCGTATTGGAATCGCGTTAGTGTGAAATTAACCTGTGTCACACGATAAAGACGGACCTCGGGCGGCCATCATGTGCGGCTGATCGCGCCCAGGGTCTCGGAGGGGAGCTCGCCGAACACGCGGCGATAATCGGCGGCGAACTGGCCGACATGGGCGAAGCCCAGATCCTCCATGATGTCGCTCACCCGGACCAGCCGCGGATCGGCGGCCTGCAGGACGCGACGGGCGTCGGCCAGTCGACGCCGCTTCATGAACGCGGCCGGACCGAAACCGTATTGGTCGAGAAACGCGCTCTCGAGAGTGCGACGTGACGTACCGGCCGCCGCGCAAAGCCTGTCCACCGGGATCTGTTGTCCCGGGCTGGCATGCACCAGCTCCAAGCCTCTGGTCAGGGCGCGTTTTTTCCGCGTGTCGGCCACACGTCCGCACGAAAGCCCGAACTGGGCCAGCCAGGCGAGGATCAGCCGCTCCGCCACCTCCTCGATTTCAACATCCGTGACGGCAGAGTTCCGGGCCTCGGCGGCTCCGAGCGTCGCGCGGGCGGCGGCGACGATCGATCCCGGCGGACGAAACACTTCCGGCCGGCGATGCGGCACGGGAAGAATGATCCCCTCGCGCTCCGCCACGGCGCGGATCCGGTCTTCCGGCACGGAGAGGATATGGCTCTCGAAGTCCGCGCCGGAGACGCTCGCGAACTCCGCTCCCGAGCGGAACACCAACACGTCGTCAGGCCCGACATCGCGCCCGCACCACCACAGATATCGGATCCGAGCCGATAGTATCGTGAAGGAATAGCGGCCGGCGGGAGGCTCTCCGGTCTGGTCGACCGCCGCCCGGAAACGCGCGTAGCTGAAATCGATTTCACCGAACCGCATCTGCACCAGATCGGCCACGTCGCCTTGGGCGGGCCCGTCGGAGAGCGGTTTGAAGTCAAGATTCCAAGCGCTCACCGCGTTGCAAAGGTGCTCGATATCGTCAAAGCTCGCACGCAGGAGAAGCTGTCCACGGCCGATCATGATGCCCACCCGAGCGGTCTGAATTCCCGAGCACAGGAGTAATCGGGGCTTTTTTGCGCAAATTCGATCACGCATGATATGGCATCAGTGATACGCATCCAAGCGATGCGGGTCCACGCCGGGAGCTGCGCAATGCCGTGAACTGGCTCCGGACGCCAGCCGCGCCGCGCGCCATGACCCGGGCATGGGCCTGTTCCGAGGCGGATCTCTCCGGGCCGGGAGCCGGGACGGGCCGCCTCGCCGAGAACGAAACCGACTGGAGAAGCAATTGACCAAGATACCGTATGAGGCCCGAGGGCTCGCCGCGACGGCGACGGCGGCCGTCCTGCTGCTGGGCGCGGCGGGCCCGCTGTCGGCGCAGACCGCGCCGGAAGGCATCGTCCATGACGCGGAATACTATGTTCTGGAGGCGCAGAACGGTGAGCGCTGGGCTGCCGAGGACGCGGCGCTGCAGGCGCGCCTGACGGAACTGCGCGAGGAATTCGGAAGACCGCCCAACCTGATCCACATCATGTGGGACGACACCGCCTATGGCGATCTGGGCATGCCGGGCATCCAGGCGGTGCGCGGGCTCCATACGCCCAACATCAACGCGCTGGCCGAAGAAGGCATGATGTTCGCGCGGATGTACACCGAGGTCGGCTGCACGCCGAGCCGCGCCGCCGCCGCCACGGGCCGAATGGCCGTCCGCAGCGGCATGTACAACATCGGCATGCTGCAGGAGAGCCACGGCCTGAGCGCCGATGAAGTGACCATGGCCGAGGTGTTGTCTGATGAGGGCTATGCCACCGCCTTCTACGGCAAGTGGCATCTGGGCGATATCGAGCAAAGCTATCCGCACAATCAGGGCTTCGACGAGGCGCTGTTCACCGGCTACAACCAGATCCTGTCGCTCAACACCCGCGAGGCCGAACAGGGCAACGCGTCGATCGGGCTGTTCGAGGGCATGCTGGTCGAAGACCCCTACAAGCTCGACGATACCTT
>Ga0316197_10003997_pt1 | contig 10469 bp, 10 predicted proteins | sample OudBiesiAoxic_MG_FD_204939 | JGI IMG/M metagenome (GOLD analysis project Ga0316197, IMG submission 204939) | Coastal sediment microbial communities from Oude Bieten Haven, Netherlands - site A oxic | ecosystem: Environmental > Aquatic > Marine > Coastal > Sediment | place: Netherlands... | reverse complement strand
ACCCGCAACCGCGGATGCCAATACAGGTTACTTATAAAGCGGACCAAAATTGGCGCAGGCACGGTAATCTTGCCCTTCAATATCTTGACCAAATGCAGAGAACGAGTGTGGACGAAAAACGTTTTCTTCACTGACATTATGCATAGAGACGGGAATACGAAGCATAGACGCCATAGTGATCAGGTCAGCACCTATATGTCCGTGGGTAATAACACAGTGGTTAGCCCCCCAGTTAGCCATGACGGAGTAGACATCTCTAAAAGCGCCACTGTCTGTCAAGCGAGGAACAAACCATGTCGTTGGCCATGTTGGATTAGTACGTTCATCTAATGTGCTATGTACTTCTTCAGGCAAATCAATTGAATACCCTTCCGCAATTTGTAAAACAGGGCCTAGTCCAGCAACGATGTTAATGCGATGCATGGTAAATGGCATTGCCCCCTTAGTCAGGAAGTTAGAAGAGAAGCCACCACCTCGAAAGTATTCTTCTACCGCTGGTGGCCATACCGTTGCACCAAGACATTTCTTAACGTCTTCTTCATTCATGTCCCAATGTGGTTTAATACAAGGCTTTCCTTGTCCATCGGTGACTTCACCACTTCCATCTAATGCGGCAGAACCGGAATTAACAAGGTGAATGAAACCCGTTTCTGGTCGATAGCCACTCACACGCTCAACTGCGTCTTGAGACCAATACGTGCGAACATCACAAAACACTTGCGCTTCACCGGTCAATAACTTGCCAAATAGCATGTTGACACCATTCAAGCTGTCATTCTCAGTAGCGATGGCAAACGGTTCTCTAATGCCGTTCCAGTCAAACGAGGAATTTAAAATAGACTCGCTGAAGTCTCCGTTAGGCAGATGATCTGTCCAATGACGTTGTCCCTGAAACCCACCAACGATAGCGTTATGACCAAGAGATTCTTCACTGAAACCAAGCTCAGCTAATTTTGGGTTTCCTTGCATAAGGTCACGCATAATCATGGTCATCTTAATAACGGTTTTCCAATCCTCGGATTTTCGCTCTTCAGTAAATGGAGTACTGTTATAATCCTTACCTTCTGGACAAAATTCTTTCACCCAACTTGAGGCCAATTCAAACTCTTCTTTGTCATAAACTTCGCGGTCAAGGCGACGTTTAATTTCCGTCATATCGATATATTCGTTGCGCATTCCCAAATATTTTTGAAAGAATTCAGGGTTAACCACTGAGCCGGCAATACCCATTGAAACCGACCCCATTGATAGATATGACTTCCCTCTCATTGACGCTACCGACAAACCTGCACGGCAAAATCGTAGTATTTTTTCTTGGACATCCGATGGAATACTGGTGTCGTCAGAGTCTTGAACTTCTTGACCATAAATTGAAAATGCTGGCAGCCCTAACTGCGTGTGCCCGGCCATCGCAGCGGCAAGATATACGGCTCCAGGACGTTCAGTTCCATTGAAACCCCATATAGCTTTTGGCAAGTGCGGGTCCATATCAATGGTTTCTGTGCCATAACACCAACAAGGTGTCACGGTAAGTGTTAATCCAATATTTTCTGTTTTGAACTTATCTGCGCAGGCTGCTGCTTCTGCAACGCCGCCAATGCAAGAATCAGCAATGATGCATTCCACTCTCTCGCCACTTGTATGACGAAGATTCTTCTCAATAAATAGTGCAGCCGATTTAGCCATATTCATTGTTTGTTCTTCCAATGACTCTCGCACACCCATTTGGCGACCATCAATCGTTGGACGAATACCGATTTTAATTAGATTTGTCATATTTAATTTCTCGTTTCCAACATCGTTGGATTAAATTTGTTTTCCCGCTCTATCACATATCTCAACGTGATAAATTTATCGCGAGTGGGGTACCTATGCCGTTCAATATAGTGAAGCCTAGACTGACGGTATTTAGTCATTGTTGTTACTGTCGTGGTAAAAGGGGTGGTATCTGATGAGGCCGATGCCACCCTTTTTACTACCGTGGAATTAATGCATGCCTATTTTCCAAATGGGAACAACAACGTTTGCATTTCTGGGCTGTCAATATTGCTAGCAGTAATAACCTTTACTGGAATATCAATGACTGCTGGTACTTCTTTACCTTCAAGTACGCTATAAAGGGTTTTCAAACCTTGGTAGCCAATCTGATACGCATCCTGAACAACGAAGCCTTGTATGGTGCCCGATTTTAGAAAACTGATGATGCCTTCTGTACTGTCAAAACCCATCACTAAAACCTTACCAGACAGATTCAAGCTATCGATCGCGTTACCTACTCCTAGAGTCGCACCTTCGTTGGTGGCATAAACCCCGGCTAAATCAGGATTAGCGCGATACATATCAATCGTTTTATCCATTGATTTTTGTGGGTCTCCGTCACTATATTGGACATCAAGTAATAAGATCTCCGGGTAGTACTGCTTCATCGCATTGATAAAGCCTTCAGAACGTTCAATCGCACTTTGCGTACCAGCCACGTGAGCGACTATTCCTACTTTACCTTTACCACCAAGCATTTTGCCTAACGCCATTGCGGCATCGCCTCCCGCTTTTACGTTATTCGTCGCAATAAAGCTTTTCGGTATGTCTGAATTAACCCCAGAATCAAATGTTGCGATCTTGATATCTCTCGATGTTGCTTCTTCTACAGGAAGTACAAGCGCATTTGCATCCAGAGCGGCAAGCAATATAGCGTCAGGTTGACGAGCCATCATGTCTTCCATTAACTGAATCTGTTGGGAGATTTGCGTTTCATCTGCTGGCCCAACAAAGCTGGTTCTTATACCGAGTTCTTTTGCTGCTGTATCCGAACCCAATTTTACTGTTTGCCAAAATTCGTGCTGATAACCTTTACTGACCACTGGAATATAAATGTCATCTTTCGCTTGAGCAGAACCAAACCCAATAGCGGCAAGTGTTAATATCAGTGGTACTTTTATAAATTTCATTGGTGTTTCTCCGTGTACGTAGGATAAGAGTTGTTATTTTTGTTATTTCATTTTCTTTCTTAATGTGTCTAGATATACAGCCGCAACAACCACAATGCCCATTGCAACCATTTGCCAAAACTGCGATACCCCCATTAAATTAAGTCCGTTTTTCAAAATGCCCATTATCAATGCTCCGATAATGGTTCCGCCAATAGTCCCGATTCCGCCCATAAGGCTGGTGCCACCGATGATCACTGCGGCAATAGCTTCTAATTCATATCCGACACCCACTGTCGGTTGTCCTGAATTCAATCGCGACGTTAAAATGACACCCGCTACACCGGTTAATAGGCCACAAAATGAGTACACAAACATTTTTACCTGATTCACTTTAATACCAGATAAATGCGCGGCATCTTCGCTACTACCTACGGCATAGATATAGCGGCCAATAACCGTACGCTTCAAAATGTAAGCAGAAATAAGGGCGATTACGGCAAAATAGATAACAGGGTAAGGAATCAAATCAAACAAGCGGCCCTGTGCGATGACTCGAAAAGTAGGGTAGTCTTGGAAATACAGCGCTCGGCCATCGGTCAACACTAAGTTGATACCACGAACCGACATCATCAATCCCAACGTTGCAATAAAAGGAGGAATCGCCGCTCGAGTGACCAAGAAACCACTTAAGCAACCACAAAGAAATCCTGCTAACGCGCCGGCTAATACACATAACCAAAGAGGAAGTCCGATAGAAGCTGCAAGTCCAACAGCAACACCAGAGAAGGCCATTACAGACCCTAGTGACAAGTCGATACCTGCGGTAATAATTACGTAAGTGACACCAATGGCCATAATACCTATTACGGCAGTTTGTAATGCCACTGTTAAAAGGTTGGACAAATTAAGAAAATAAGGTGTTCCTATGCTAAAAAATATCATCAACAGTACTAAACTAATTAATGGAGCCAATTTCATTAGCAATTCTTTATTTAAAAAGAAATCTTTTTTAACGGTGAGTTTTTTTGTATTACTAAGCATTACTTTACCCTTCTAATGTCGCATATTTCATAATATTTTCTTGCGTAGCACGTTCTGACTCTAATTCTCCGGTAATCCTTCCACCTCTCATCACCAGAATTCGGTCACACATGCCCAATATTTCTGGCAACTCAGACGATATAACAATAATTGATTTACCTTGTTCAGTTAGTTTATTTATTAATTCATATATTTCTAACTTTGCTCCAACATCAATACCGCGTGTAGGTTCATCAAATATAAGTATCTCAGTGTTTTTACAAATCCACTTCGCTATGATTATTTTTTGTTGGTTACCACCACTTAAATTCCCTGCCAATTGGTCTAAATCCGGCGTTTTTATTTTAAGTTTCTCTTTTAAATCATTGCTTGTATTAAAACAGGCCTGTTCATCGATGATGCCAAATTTATTTGAAAACTGTTTATAGCTACTGAGCATGGTATTGACGTTGACAGACAGTCCTAATGCTAGACCTTCTTTTTTCCGGTCCTCCGTCAAATAGCCGATACCCAATTCAATCGCTTTGTGAACATTGGTAATGGTAACGGGTTTACCAAAGAGAGAGATCTCACCACTGTCGATAGAATCGGCACCAAATAATGCTCTGGCGACTTCCGTACGACCAGCGCCCATAAGGCCTGAAAAACCAAGTATTTCACCTCGCCTCAAGTTGAAATTGATGTCGTGAAGAACACCTTTACGATTGAGGTTTTTGACATCTAGCACGATCTCTTTGCTGGGTTTATTACCTCGCTTAGGGAAAATGTCACCTAAGTTTCTTCCTACCATCATCGCAATCAGTTCATCAATGGTCGTTGCCGCGTAATCGACCGTTCCGATAAAACAACCATCCCGCATGACCGTTGCTCTATCGGCTATTTGTACAAGCTCTTCTAATCGATGGGATATATAGACAATACCAACGCCTTGAGACTTGAGCATGTTTGTAACCTTAAATAGGCTCTTAATCTCACTTTCTGTTAATGCAGCAGTAGGTTCGTCCATAATAAGTATCTTGGCATTGACTGAAAGTGCTTTCGCAATTTCGACCATTTGCTGTTGAGCAACAGTTAATTTTTCAACTAGTGTATGTGGGCTGATTTTTAAATTGAGTTTATCTAGAAGCGCCTGAGCGGCATCAGCTTGGGATACGTCATCAAGTAGCCATTGATTGCTGCCACGAAACTCTCTACCAATAAAAATATTTTCTGCCACACTCAATTCAGGGAAAAGGTTAAATTCCTGATGAATAATCGCAATGCCCTTTTCCTGAGCCGAAATAGGCGAGGTAAGTTTAACCAACTGTCCTTCGAAACTAATCTGGCCATCGTTCGGAATATGGACTCCCGAAAGCACCTTCATTAGCGTCGATTTTCCCGCACCATTTTCACCTAAAAGAGCATGTACTTCGCCACGTCTTAAGTTAAAACTCACATTATCAAGCGCTAACACTCCAGGAAATCGCTTTGTAATGTTATCCATTTTTAAAATTGTAGTGTCCATAAAGTTACCCATTATTGACCTGCAAATGTAACCCCTCTACTCTTTGGCTGGACAAAGAGTGAGATTCATAATTTAAATTTACCTTTAAACTTTCTCTAAAAACAAAATAACTTGTTTCGTATATAGAGAAAGAAGTTCTACTATCCATGTTAATTTCCTTTCGCCACCTAATTATATTAGACCGTTTAATACAATCAGATGGACAACTAGTTAAACCACATATTTGATATATTTTTATTAGGCACTTAGGACAATCTCAGCATCGACATCATTTCTTGGGTTAATTATAATCGACTTACTTTCTAGACTATCACTCTCATTTTTTGTTATTGTTGCATTGGTTATTAAACAATCTAGGGCATCCAAATCACAAACCTTTAATAAACTTCTCTTATTTATTTTAGATTTATCTGCTATAAGAATGGTTTTATTTGATACCGACATGAGCGACTGTTTTATTTCATAATTATATTCATTTGAATCCCACACACCACTATTTAAATCGACACCAACACAAGATATAAAACATAAATCAAGCGACATTTTACTCAACGTGTTTCTAGCAATAATTCCATAAAATGATTTATATTTTTCTGAATAATTGCCACCCAAACTAATGATGTTTATGTTGTTCTTTTTCTCTAGGGCATTAATGATATTTATAGAGTTAGTCACTACAGTGCATTTAATGTTTGGCATTGATTGCGCTAACAACCAGCTTGATGAACTCGCATCCAAACCGATGACTGATTGCTCTTTTATCAAGCTAATTGCCATCTCAACAAGTTGTTGTTTGTCTTCTACATTACTTTTTGCTCTGTGCGCAAACGAGGTGCCAACGTCACTGGTTTCTTTACTCGTCGCTCCACCATGCACCCGTACCAATAACCCTTTGGTATCAAGTGCCTTTAAATCTCGTCTAATCGTTTCTACTGACACTGAGAAAGTAGAAGATAACTCTTCTACAGAGATATGCTTTACATTATTGACCAAATTAACAATTTGTTTTTTCCGCATACTCTCGCTCCTTTGTTGAGAACAATATAAATAAGTGAAGCGGGTAAAAATTAGATACAGGTCACGATATGACCGTAAATGACTGCTATCGGCCACTTGAGTGCCCGTATTTTGATATGAGCACTAAAAACGGGCAATAACGGGCGAAATATCACGAATTTGGGCAAGAAAAGTAAAGAAAGGTTGGCTCAAGAACGGTCAACATTCCATGTGGGAATCATAGTGCTGGTTTGAACATGACTAGCGACATCATGACGTAAGGTAGACTGTAATTTGAAGATGATAAGGCGAATCGATTGATTCACCTTGTGGTTTTATCGACGGTATTAACTCGAATACGAGAAACTTATTGAGGCCATTGATAAGCCAGATCTCTCTCACTAAGGAAAACAACAATCGTAAAGTGAGAGGTTTATATTAAGCTAGAGGCCCCGTTCACACCTGTTTAATCATAGATTAAGCATTCGCTTTTTTAACCGTGCTAAGTCAATCGCGTTTGACCGTACATTGAACTTAATATGACTATACTCATACTCTTCCTTAGTGACACTCATGCTAGAACGAATTTCACCTATGATACCTTTAGCGGTATAAGGAACAATAATCTCGTCTTCAATCATGTCATGCTCGGCGGCACCAACGATATATTTATGCAGTTTAGTGATATCAAGAGGATTGCGGGTTGAAGTCATCATGGCATCAGGAAACTCTTCCATCAGTGCCTGTTGTTGCTCAGTATTCAGTTGATCTGATTTATTCAGTACCAGTAATTTTTTGATACCTTCAACACCCACTTCTTCCAATACCTCGTGAACAACATCAAGTTGAGCACGGAAAGTAGAATCTGAAGCATCGACCACATACAACAATAACGAAGCATCATGGGCTTCTGCTAAGGTCGAATGAAATGAGGCAACCAAATCATGAGGTAGTTTTTTGATAAAACCAACGGTATCTGAAACGAGAATTCGAGGTTGAGTAACAGGATGCAATGCACGTACTGTGGTATCAAGTGTTGCGAAAAGTTTGTTTTCTACTAGTACCTCACTACCTGTAATAGCCCGCATCATTGATGACTTGCCTGCATTGGTATAGCCAACCAAAGCAACACAAAATATCTCAGAACGTTGTGTACGTCGGCCTTTCATTTCATCTTGGACACTAGCTAAATCACGCCTTAATTCAGCTAATTGGTCGCGAACTTTACGACGATCTAGCTCTAGCGTCGTTTCGCCTGCACCCTTACCCATTTGGCGTTCTTTATTACCAATGGTGGAATCTCTTAGCCTCGGTGCTAAGTAATTTAGACGAGCGATTTCCACTTGCAAGCGTGCTGTTCGGGTACGAGCATGACGGCTAAAGATCTCAATTATGATCCCCGTACGGTCAAACACCTCGACACCTAATTGATTTTCTACATTGCGTTGTTGTGATGGACTTAAATCGCAATCAAATACCACCACATCCGCACATGAAAACGGCAGTTCTTCCGTAGGAAGTTCAGCAAAATCCGTCTCATCAGAAAAATCTTCTTCTTCGAACAAACCCTTGTTACCAGTGAGGTGCGCTATTTCAGCCAGTTTGCCCGAACCGAGTACATTCTGTTTTTGACCCGAACTCTGCATTTGAGACTGCGTTCCAACCACTTTAAACCCTAGTGTCGTCACTAATCGACCAAGTTCTGCAAGTGATTCTGCTGCCTCATCACCTTTAAACTGCGGTGTGCAAATAGAAATAAGTAACGCGTGATTGAGTGATGCATTTTCTGTTAGTTGCATAATTTTTTCTGTTAGCGCACCAGAGTGCAAGCCTAGTATTTTATCCAAAGTTACCTGATCCTACGCTGTTATAGCGGAGGTTTATAGAGTAATAGAATACTAAATGCAGATATTCTTTTAGTTAACGACAAATCACTAACATAAAGCGGGTGTTAGGCCCTAAAATAAATGGTCATGTCCTCTTCTTCGCTTTCTCATTTTCCTCAGTTCATCTCATAAAGTTATCAAAACACTACTTTTTGATAACTTTATCCAATCACAAGATGTGCACATACTCACCCATCAAAACAAACAAGTGACAAATTACGCAATAAGCGAGATCATTATGAGGATGAATCATGTTGGATTGTATGGATAAAGCAGCCGTGTTTTATCTTAAAGCATTAGGTCTGCACATTATTGCGGGTAAACCTGACGTAATAGAAGAAACCCAAAATCGAGTTGGAGACTTTATATTGAAGGCTATCCTAAATAATAAATTAATAAAGGCTATTACAACGATTAACTAATGTAATCGCTTCTTTGCGGCATTTAATATTAAGTTTTTTATAAATTTTATATATATGTGTTTTAACTGTGCATTCCGCCACATAAAGCTGATCGGCAATTTGCAGGTTAGTTTGTCCTCGCACCAACATAGCTAATATTTCTTTTTCTCGTTTTGTTAAATCGTCAGCATAAGTGGGAGAGGATATAGACAACATTTTGAACTGAAGCAGCATCTTGGACATTAGTTGACGAGGTAACCAAAGTTCCCCATCTATTACGTCAACAACACAACGCACCAAATGCTCTATCGGGGCATCTTCATACAGAATGCCTCTTAGACTGTTCCAAGACATCAACTCTGTTTCATTTTTCAGGTCTGTAGGTACATCGTATATGACCACACTGAGTCCCGGTGTACCTGATGACATAAACTCACTATAAGCACTATCACTGATTGAGTGATAACCGATTAATACAACATCTATTTTATTAGAGGTGAACGAATTTACAACTGAATTATGTGAAAACTGTGTAACTTGGATATTGGCAGCGCTTTCTAATTCTTTCTTGATTAAACTTGACTGAATATTCCTTCGACCAAAAAATAATATGCTTTTTTTTGCATGAAGAGTATATGCGTTTGTTTTGTTCATATTATACCTCTAAACCAGCAACATAAGTTTTTCTTTTTCGCGTACTAATAACTATAAATCCTTCAGGGAAAATATAGCACGCATTAGTGCTCTCATCTGTTTCTAAAATGATACTTGAAATACAATATTTTTATTTAGATATAAGGTTATGAAATTTAATGATATTCTTATCAGCATGCAAATTTAATTTCATAAACCCTTCATACCTTACTACTACTTTCAAATTTTCATCAAACTAACTTAATACCTTCGGTTTTCTGTTCGCCGCTACACTTACTTTCAAACAATGAAGCAACTTAGGAGAGAGAAGGTTATGAAGACAACTTATCTTTCATTCTTGATGATGTTGCCTGTTATGGGTTTCGCAGAATCAGATGGAGGCCTCTCTCTTAGCGTGTTCGGACACATAAAAAGTCATTGCGAGATCAACTTTAATCGCGGTGACAAATTGGATTTCTCAAATGACGTTCAGAAAAGCGTTTTATTTGAAATTCAGTGCAACCAGCCCATGGGTATGTCGCTATATTCACAAAACGGCGGCTTGAGCTTGCAACAGAGTAAAACCCCTGTGGTTGTGCAGTACCAGTTAAATATTGACGTGGCTTCGATAGGCATTAACAGAACCTTGCAAAGTAAAGACCTATCGTCACCAAAGTTAATTGAAAGTTCCAGTGTTATTCCATTTACAACGGAAGGAGTGATGAGAGTGACACTAGAAGAAAGTCTGCACTATGCGGGGCTTTACGAAGATATTATTGAGATAGATGTATACCCATCTATTCATGGTGTTGACCCGTAATCAACTTGCAATAGGCAGAATATGGAAGACCTCAGACTACAGTCAGTGGTAACAGCTAATCATCAAAAATTGATAAAGGATATTTCAATGAAAAAACTAACTCTATGTGCAATTTCAGTTTCGGCTCTTTTTGCAGTTAATGCGAACGCGGGTGATGTTCAATTGGTCGGTTTTGTAGCTCCGGTGTGTGAAGTTACCGGTATGAATTCTCAACTGGTCGACTTCGGTATGGTTGATGCCGGATTCCAAACTATTAAT
>Ga0316197_10003996_pt1 | contig 10473 bp, 11 predicted proteins | sample OudBiesiAoxic_MG_FD_204939 | JGI IMG/M metagenome (GOLD analysis project Ga0316197, IMG submission 204939) | Coastal sediment microbial communities from Oude Bieten Haven, Netherlands - site A oxic | ecosystem: Environmental > Aquatic > Marine > Coastal > Sediment | place: Netherlands... | reverse complement strand
GCACCGCGTCCCAGTCGCCTCCGACTGCTGCTTCGGCTTGGTCGACCTCGTCGAACCGATAGACCCACTTTTCCATCCTGTGCTCCTTCTCTGCCTGGATTGAAGACGATTCGGCATTGCGGGTCGCGCAAGCGCGCGCGAACGACAGCATTCCGATACCTGAACGGTACCGTTCTCTCGATGCATCGGATTCGTTTCCTTCGAGTTCTCGGTTTCGCGGTGCTGGCGGTCGCTCTCGGCGCCTGCTCGAGCGGTGCCTCGGCCTCTCCTCCGCCTACGGAGAGCTTCGCCCCGATCACGACGCTTCCTTCTGCGATCAGTACGAGCACAACGTCTTCCACCACAACGCTCGCGCCGTCGACGACGGTCCCCGAGACAACAACCACAACACTCCCCGCTCCCGACCCGAAGGGACGGCTGGTGATCAGCGGGACCGGTGATGTGAACCTCGATCCGACCTTCGTCCGGTCGTTCCCGTCGAAGGGATACGAATACGCGTGGTCGGGCCTCGACGGCGTGCTGGAGCAGGACGATCTCACCGTCGTGAATCTCGAATGCTCTGCGTCCGACTTGGGGACGCCGTGGAACAAGCCGTGGACGTTCCGGTGCGATCCGGAAGCCCTGCCATCGATGGCCGATGCCGGTGTCGACGTCGCCAACCTCGCGAACAACCACGCAATTGACTACGGCTTCGAGGCCATGCTCGACGCTCGCACCAACCTCGAAGCGGTCGGTATCGAACCCGTCGGAGCCGGCGAGACCCCGGCAGAGGCCTACGCCCCGGTTCTCGTTGAGCGAAACGGCTGGACGATCGCGATCCTCGGTGGTGGGGGTGTCCACCCCGAAACCGGATCGTGGGTCGTCAACGATGAGCGGCCGGGGATGACCGACGGGGACTCTGCGGAAGCGATGACGGCGGCGATCCGGGCGGCAGATGAAGTCGCCGACCTGGTCCTCGTCACGATCCACTGGGGTCAGCAGGGGACAACAAAACCGCGCGCATTCGAGATCGGGTTGGCCGAGGCGTTCATCGATGCAGGCGCCGACGGCGTGTTCGGTCACCATCAGCACGTACTCCAACCGCTTGGTTGGTACGAAGGGAAGCCCATCGCATGGGGCCTCGGCAACTTCGTTTGGCAGGCCTATCCAGCCAAATCGCGAGCAACGGCGATTGCACAATTCGTGTTCGAACCAGATGGCGGCGTCGGAGCCTGCCTCGTCCCGGTCGTGATCGAAGACACCGGCCACCCCGTCCTGCAACCAGGCTACGAGGGCCCCTGCGCCCCCGACCCGCCGAATGAGACTCGAGATCCGAGACTCGAGACATGAGACTCGGGTCCAATCTCTCGTCTCGTGTCTAGCGTCTCGGGTCTGTACTTCCTACTTGCTTCTTGCTACTTCCTACTTGCGCAGCTTCTACACTCGTTCCATGAGCGTTGTGATCGCCGTGGCGAACCAGAAGGGCGGCGTCGCGAAGACCACCACCGTGCATACGCTCGCTGCGGCGCTCGTCGAACGCGGCCGTCGCGTGCTCGTTGTCGACCTTGATCCGCAAGCATGTCTCACGTATGAGAACGGGATCAACCCGGACGAACTCGATCTCACCATTCACGACGTGATGCTCGGCAGAGTCGACATCGCGGAGGTCATCGTCGACGTGAACGGCATCGACCTCGTCCCATCATCCATCGACCTTGCCGGTTCCGAGATCCATCTTCTCACTAAGACGGGGCGAGAATTCGTTCTCGGGCGCGCCCTCAAGGGAGTGATCGACGGCTACGATTATGTCTTCATCGACTGCGCCCCGTCGCTTGGCATCCTCACCTTGAACGGCCTGACCGCTGCCTCGCACGTGCTCATTCCGTTCCAGGCCGAGACACTCTCACACCGTGCCGTCGGGCAACTGCTCGAGACGATCGAGGATGTCCGCGCATACACCAACGAGGACCTGATCGTTCTTGGCGCCGTGGCGACGATGTTCGATGGCAGGACGAACCTGAGTAAACAGGTGCTCGCAGAAGTGTCCGAGACCCACGGAATCGAAGTGCTTCCACCACCGATCCCCCGGTCGGTGAAGGTCGCTGAAGCTCCTGGCAGGGGTCGCTCCGTCTTGGAACACGCCCGCCGCTCGAAGAGCGCTGAGGCGTACCGCGCTCTCACGGAAGAGATCGAGGCGAGAACATGACCGGACGCTCCGATCCAAAGGGCAAACGAGCCCTCTTCGAGACTCCGCCCGCCGACGTGGACGATCCGCTCGAAGACGACGTGCTGCACGACCCCGAACAACGCGATGGTCAAGCGGCGCTCTTCTCAACCGGAGAGCACCAGTCGGGCACCGGCATCATCGACTGCTCGCACTGTGGAACGAAGACAAGGGCCTCACACGTCGACATCGGGGTCAGGATTGCCCTCATCTCGTTGTGGATTCCCGGCAAACACTTCAGCCGCTGGATGCAATGCCCGAATTGTCAGCGTCGGTCGTGGTGCCGCGTGGAGTGGTGGGGCTAGTGCCGCCCGAGGAATCGAGCGCGATCCACGACGATCCTCAAGTGGTTGCCGGTGGCAATCGTGCGGCCACCGTCCTGAGCGCTGAGTCGGAACGCCACGGTACGGCCTTCGACCTCGACAACCTCAGCGGTCGCCTCTACCCGGGCACCGACGAAGGACGCGGCTAGATGGTCGACGGCTATGTGGGTCCCTACGGAGGTGGTGCCATGCGCTAGGTCCGCATCCACCGCCGCAACGGCAGCCTGTTCCAGAAGCGCAACAAGCCGCGGTGTGCCGAGGACCGGCACATCACCGCTGCCGAGGGCAATCGCGGTGTCGGCTTCTCCAACGATGACGTGTGCCGACCCGGCGGCGCCGATCACGATCTCCATATGGGCCAGACTGTACCGCTCAGCTTCCAATCCAGACCACAAGGCCGCGGACGCATGAACCACCCGATAGACCTCGTTGGCGCAGCGATCGTCTCGCGCGGACCGGACCGGCTGCGATTCTTCACCGATGGATGGGGCGACATCTCGATCATCAACAACGTCGCTCTCCCGACCGACCGGCCTGAACCGATAACGATCGAATGGGTCTCGCATTCTGCCGACGATGGACTCTCGACATCCGTCGGGATCTTCGAGAGCCCTGCAGAGATCCTTCCGAACCATGCTCGCCACGGAGCCTTAACTCGCGTCATGCCGGAGGACGGCACAGATCGTGTGGTGGTTCTCATGGCTGCCTGGAACGAGCATGATTCTCGGGCGCGATTCGGAATCGCCCGCAGGCTTGCCAGGCGGGGGATCGGCAGCCTCGTTCTGGAGAACCCGTACTACGGGATCCGCAGGCCCGACGACCACGACGGACAGCCGATTCGAACGGTGGCCGACTTCTTCAGGATGGGAATCGGTGCGGTCATGGAAGGGCGGGGGCTCCTAGCAACGATTCACGGTGCCGGGTGCGTTGCGGGGGTTGCGGGCTACTCGATGGGAGGGAACATGTCGGCGCTCGTGAGCTCAACCATGCCGTTTCCGGTTGCCACCGCACCGTTGGCTGCGTCCTACTCACCGTCACCGGTCTACCTCGACGGTGCGCTGCGAGGCGGCATCGCGTGGGAAGCGCTGGGCGGCCAATCGTCTGGCGAGCCGAAGCTTCGCGAAGCGCTTCTCACCGCATCGGTGCTCGACCTGCCGCCTCCGAATCACACCCGACATGCAGTGCTGGTGTCCGCGAGGTCCGATGGGTACGTCCCGGCGTCGACGACGCAGGCACTTCACGCCCATTGGCCTGGCTCCGAGCTCAGATGGATGTCCGGCGGTCACGCCACGCTGCTGTGGTTTCACAAGGCCGCGTTCGCACGCGCAATTGTCGACTCGTACGATCGACTGCTCGCCGCAGGCGCGGGCCCGTCCGGGTGAAGTAGCCTCGGCGCTGCGAGGGAGTACGTGGGTACAACATTCATCATCTGCGCAGCCGGGGCGCTGTTCGTCTACGGACTCCTCTCGAAACGCCTGGCCTCGACACCCATCTCCGGTCCCATGGTGTTCGTGGCCCTCGGACTCGGAGCGCATGCGGTCGGCATCCTCGAGCCGATCCGGGTGATCGACTCGGGAGCGAGTGGTGTCCTCGAACTCACGCTGGCTCTTTTGCTCTTTACGGATGCAACCAAGATCCAGGTTCGATCGTGGACCTTCGACATGGATCTGCCGACTCGGCTTCTGACCATCGGCATGCCGCTGACGATTGTGCTCGGGGCATTCGGGGCCATGCTGATCTTTCCTTCAATCGGCCTCATCTCGGCGCTGATTGCCGCAACAATCCTCGCACCCACCGATGCGGCGCTCGGCAACGCCGTCATCACCAACAAGCGGGTACCGATCCAGATCCGTGAAGCACTCGGAATCGAATCCGGCCTGAACGACGGGATCGCGCTTCCGATACTGCTCTTCCTCCTCACGCTTGGCGAGGCCGCTGAGGGTGTTGGTCTCTGGAGGCTCTTCTTCGAGGAGATCGGGATTGGCCTGTTGGTCGGAATCGGTCTGGGCGCCGGCGCTGGTTTCGCGATTCGATTCGCTGTCAACAAGGCATGGATAGCTCACTCGTGGGTCAGGATCAGTTTGGTTGCGGTTGCGTTCTTCATCTTCCTCGTCGCCGACGACATGGGGGGAAGCGGCTTCATCGCCGCCTACGTCGGTGGCAGCACGTTCGGTCGCATCGTTGAACCGGTCGAGCCGACATCGGGCGCCTTCGGGGAGGATCTCGGCACGATCCTCGCGATGATCGCGTTCCTGATATTCGGCGCGTACATCCTCGGGCCGAACCTGGACTTCTTCACAGGTCGGAACCTGATCTACGGCATCCTCAGCCTCACCGCGATCCGGATGATTCCGGTCGCCATCTCCATGATCGGCACCGAACTCCGACCGCCGACGGTGGCCTATCTCGGATGGTTCGGGCCGCGCGGGCTCGCTTCGATCATCTTCGCGGGCGTCCTCGTCGAGGAAACCAGCCTGTCGGACTCCGAACTGATCGTTGCCGTTGTTGTCGTCACCGTGACACTCAGTGTGCTGCTTCACGGCATGACCGCCCCGTGGGGAGCCGAGCGGTATGCCACGTGGTACAACAAGCAGCCTCGGATCACCGACGACGCGCTGTAGCGTCGCTCAGCCCACAAAGACTGGGGTCTGCCTCCGAGTCAGGCGTTCTTGACCTGGAAACCGGCGATGATCTGCATGATCCCGTCGACGATGAAGAACACTCCGGCGATCACCGCAAGTACGAGGAGAGAGGCCGAGGGCCACAACAGAACAATCGCTCCGGCAAGAGTCGCCACGACGCCACCAAAGATCACCCAACCGCGATTCTCCATACCGCCGTCGCTGATGCCACGGAAGATGTCGACGAGACCGGTGATGATCCAGAAGATCGCAGCGATCAACACAATGATGGCGATCGTCTCTGACGGATTCCTCATGACAACGATGCCAAGCACGATTCCGACAATTCCAACAATCAGGATGACCCATCGCCCGTCGGTGTCGCCCCCGAACAGCGCAATGAGAAACCGCATGATGCCGGCGAAGAGCATCCACAGGCCGATCAGGAAGCCAACAACGGTGAGCGTCTTGCCGGGCCAGAACAGGAGCGCCCCACCGATGAAGATGCTCAACACACCGGAAAGCAGCAGGAGCCACCAGTAGCTCTTCAACTCGTTGTACACCGCGGTCTGCATGCGGAACCCTCTCGTTCGGTTGGCCGCATGCTACCGGACAACGAGCGCCAAACCCTTCCACCCCAAGCCATTCCGCGGGCTGGAGACGCCAAATAGAACGTCGCGAACCCTGGGTACGCGGCCCTCCCATTCCGCGGGCTGGAGACGCCAAATAGAACGTCGCGAACCCTGGGTACGCGGCCCTACGCGACGATGGTCTCGCCGTCTTGTTGCTGGACGACGAACGCAACCACCATCGACTCGCGCCGCGGCCAGCCGTCGAGGTGGTCGAGCGCCGTCGCGTTGGCGTGCAGCTGAAACTCGGCGGGCGACATGACCGGCTGGGGTCCGACGACGAGTTCGAGGCCCGGCCTGGCCTTCAGCTCGTCCCCGACGAGATCAAACCCTTCCATCTCAACGACCGCGAGCCTCAACTCGCCGCAGCGATGCACGAATCGGAGGGCCACATCGCGCGGGAAGAACCCCTCGCCGTCCTCGGATCGGAAAGCGGCAAGCGGGTCGAACTCCGACAGAAGCTCGACCGTGGCGGGATCCTCCTCCGACCAGTCGCTCGACTCCTCCTCCCGCTTGGCTTGTGCGCGCGCTTCGCCCACCTGCACCAGCCCTTCGACCTGGTCGAATGCGAGCGGGTCGACGATCCGTTCTGCCATCTCGAGCGCCCGGAACAGATCGCGCATCTCGAGATCGTGAACGTCGCCATCGGCGGCCGGGTAGATCTGCACGATGGTCGATGATCCGTCCCAGAAGACCATGCCAACGAATTCGTTCTCGCTCCAGAGTTCAACGACGGGTTCGTCGAAATCCTCTCGTTCGGTTTCGACAATTCGGATCGGGTTCATGGGGCTCCGTTGTTGCGAACCTGCAGAATACCGCCTGGAGGCCTACGCCTCGATCTGGACACCGCGCCAGAACGCCACCCTTCCGCTGATCTCGGTGGCAGCCGGCGTCGGATCGTCGTAGAACCACGCAGCACCGGGATTGAGCTTGCCGTCAACCGTCACGTCGAAGTAGCCGGCAGTCCCCTTCCACGGACAGCGGCTCTGCAGATCGCTCGCGGTGAAGAAGGCAGCGTTGAGCGCCTCCCGCGGGAAGTAGTGATTCCCTTCCACGACGATCGTGTCTTCGCTCTCTGCGACAACGGTTCCGTTCCATACGGCTTTCGGCATTCCTCGGCTCCCTGGTCGGCTCGCTTCATCAACACAAGGAACACCCAGATCATTTCCGTGCCGGTCGCCTACATCACCCAGGGAATGATCCGGTAGGGAATTGCCGACCGATAGTCGCGGTATCCGGCAACCTGCTCGACGAGTCGGTCCTCCTCGAACCCCGTCTTTGCCATGAAGAACGGAATGAAGACGAGCGCCACGATGGCTGCGGCCGTGTTCAGGAACGCAAGTGCCAAGCCGAGGGCTCCCAGAATCACAGCGAGGTAGATCGGGTGGCGCACGAGGCGATAGGGACCGCCGTCCACGAGCCGCGCCTCCTCGACCGGGTGCGGAAAGATCGAAAGGTCTCGTCCGAGGATCACCATCGACCACCCGCCGATGGCGACGCCGATCACCACCATCACCACACCGGTGATCCTGGCAAACTCCAGTCCGAAACCTTCGGTGATGCCCGGTGTTGCGACCAGCGCGAGCACGTAGAGGGCAAAGAGGGCGAGTTGAGCGACCACCCACCCGCCGCCCCGCTCGACAAAACTCATCACGCCACACACCTCGCAGAACCTGATATGATAAGACTCAAGTTTTCTGGCATAAACGCATCACCCTAGGTGTTGAACCTTCGAAGACCCTGAACATCGATGAATGGATACCCATGGACTTCAACGCTTTCACGCAGAAATCTCAGCAAGCCGCCCTCGCTGCGCGGGACCTCGCGACGCAGCGTAACCACCCGTACGTAGAACCCACGCACCTTCTCGCCGGTCTGCTTGCACAGACCGACGGCCTCATCTACCCGATCTTGACGAACCTCGACATCCACGCGACCGACGTCGCCGGTCCGGTCGATCGCGCCCTCGATGCGATCCCCGCAGTGGTGGGCGGAAGTGATGTTTCCTTCTCCCCCGCCACGCTCGACATTCTGAACAGCGCCGACACCGAGCGCACATCCATGAAGGACGAGTACGTATCGGTCGAGCACATCCTCCTCGCCCTGGCAGCGTCCGACGGCACGGTCGGAGATCTGCTCAGGAGTCTCGGAGTGACCAAGGACGCAATGCTCGGCGTTCTCGCCAACATCCGCGGCAGCCAGCGCGTCACGTCCCAGAACCCGGAGGACACGTTCGCGCCGCTCGAGAAGTATGGCCGCGACCTCACCGAACTCGCCCAGCAGGGCAAACTCGATCCGGTCATCGGACGCGACGAAGAGATACGCCGCACGATCCAGGTGTTGTCGCGCAGAACGAAGAACAACCCGGTGCTGATCGGAGAACCGGGAGTTGGCAAGACCGCGATTGTCGAGGGCCTTGCCCAGCGCATCGTCGATGGCGACGTGCCCGAAGGCCTGAAGAACAAGCGCATCGTCGCGATCGACATGGCGAGCCTTGTCGCCGGCGCCAAGTATCGCGGCGAGTTCGAGGAGCGACTCCAGGCCGTTCTGGCCGAGATTCAGGCTTCCGAGGGACGGGTCATCACCTTCATCGACGAGATGCACACCATCGTCGGAGCGGGCGCATCCGAAGGATCGATGGATGCGTCGAACATGCTCAAGCCGATGCTCGCCCGAGGCGAACTCCGGATGATCGGAGCAACGACACTCGACGAGTACCGCAAGTACATCGAGAAGGATTCTGCGCTCGAACGGCGCTTCCAGCCGGTCCTGGTCGAGCCGCCATCCGTCGAAGATGCGATCGGCATTCTTCGCGGCCTCAAGGAGCGCTACGAGGTCCACCACGGCGTCCGCATCACTGACGCCGGCCTGGTTGCCGCCGCCGTCTTGTCCGATCGGTACATCACCGGCCGGCTTCTCCCGGACAAGGCGATCGACCTGATCGACGAGGCTGCCTCGCGCCTCCGCATTGAGATCGACTCGATGCCGGAGGAGATCGACGAACTCACGCGCCGGCGCCGTCAGCTCGAGATCGAGCGGCAGGCCCTCACCAAAGAGACCGACGACGCGTCGCTGGCTCGCCTGGCCGCCCTCGAGCAGGAACTGGCCAACCTCGGCGAGGAACTGGACGCGCTGAGCGCCCACTGGCAGCTTGAGAAGGACGCCATCGACGAAATCCGCTCCACGAAACACGACATCGAGGGAACCAAGGCAGCCGCCGAGAAGGCCGAACGCTCCGGAGATCTCGAAGAAGCAGCGCAGTTGAGATACGGGAACCTCCCCGACCTCCAGCGCGCGCTCGTCGACCGGCAGGCCAATCTCGAGGCCCTTCAGGCCGAGACGAGGATGCTCAAGGAAGAGGTCGACGACGAGGACGTGGCCGAGGTCGTGAGCCGATGGACCGGGATCCCGGTCTCCAAACTCATGGAAGGCGAGGTTCAGAAGCTCGTTCGCCTCGAGGACCACCTCCACGACCGAGTGGTGGGCCAGAACGACGCGGTGGCGTCGGTCGCCAACGCCATTCGGAGATCGCGCGCCGGGCTCTCCGACCCCAACCGGCCTATCGGGTCGTTCCTCTTCCTCGGCCCGACCGGCGTCGGCAAGACCGAGCTCGCCCGAGCACTCGCGAGCTTCCTGTTCGATGATGAACGGGCCATGGTCCGCATCGACATGTCCGAATACATGGAGAAGCACTCGGTCAGCCGCCTCATCGGTGCACCTCCGGGGTATGTGGGATATGACGAGGGGGGCCAACTCACCGAAGCCGTTCGGCGACGTCCATACGCTGTGATCCTGCTGGACGAGGTCGAGAAGGCTCACCCCGATGTCTTCAACACCTTGTTGCAGCTGCTCGATGACGGTCGCTTGACCGACGGTCAGGGCCGCACCGTCGACTTCTCGAACACGGTGTTGATCATGACGTCGAATCTCGGGTCCGAGTTCATCAACCCGGACCTGCCGGACGAAGCGATCGAGGGCCGCGTCATGGATGCCGTTCGGGCACACTTCCGCCCGGAGTTCCTCAACCGCATCGACGACGTCATCGTCTTTCACCGGCTCACGAAGGACGACCTGCGGCAGATCGCAGCAATCCAATTCAGCGGATTCGAGGAGCGGCTCGCCGACCGCAGGATCGAACTCGAACTCTCGGACGAAGCGGCAGACTGGCTGACCGAGAACGGCTACGACGCCGCGTACGGAGCGCGCCCTCTGAAGCGCCTGCTCCAGACAGCGATCGCTGATCCGCTGGCGCTGGCGATCCTGGACGGCACCTTCCGGGACGGAGACACCGTTGGGGTGACCGTTTCCAATGATGGATTGGCATTCGAGAAGACCTAGGAGAGGCTGCTCAGCCGATCGCCAGCTTGCTCGACGGCATGGTGGCGATCGGCTCGGCCTCGGGGTTATTGCCGGCCAATTCAACGACGAAACATGCTCCACCAAGGCGCTCCGACGTCCGATAGGATGCTCGGCCACCGTGTGCCGTTGCAATGCTGCGCACCATTGCAAGGCCAATACCGGACCCCGGTTCGATTGCGTTGTATCGATTCGGCCCTCGTTCGAAACGATCCCAGATCGTCAACTCGTATTTCTTAGGCACCCCCGGACCGGAGTCGTGAACCTCCAGCGTGAGGCGACCCTGATCTGAGCGAGCAATCACGAGACACTGGTCTCCCCCGTACCGCCGGGCATTGGCC
>Ga0316197_10003995_pt1 | contig 10474 bp, 6 predicted proteins | sample OudBiesiAoxic_MG_FD_204939 | JGI IMG/M metagenome (GOLD analysis project Ga0316197, IMG submission 204939) | Coastal sediment microbial communities from Oude Bieten Haven, Netherlands - site A oxic | ecosystem: Environmental > Aquatic > Marine > Coastal > Sediment | place: Netherlands... | reverse complement strand
TGGAATTCAAAGGAGACAGGAAGGCATTTTCCAAGGCAGAAGACCGTCTGGATCGCGTCGGCCTCGGCCACCGTCTGCAGCATTATCCAGGCCAGCTTTCCGGTGGCGAACAGCAACGCGTTGCCATTGCCCGCGCACTGGCAGCGGGTGCCAAGCTCATTCTGGCCGATGAACCAACCGGTAATCTCGACCATGAAACGGGCCAGCAAATCATCGATCTGTTGTTTTCCCTGCGCGGGGAAGATGGAACAACACTCATGCTTGTGACCCATGATCAGGATCTGGCCAAACGCTGTGGGCGGGTGGCAAGCGTTGCCGATGGCCGCATCGTGTCTGGCGGGATGGCGAACCGATGAGGCAATCCGGCGGGTTCTCGACCTTGCGTGTTGCCGCCCGGCTTGCTGCCCGCGAACTGCGTTCCGGCTTACAGGGGTTTTATATTTTTCTTGCATGCCTGGCCCTTGGCGTCGGGTCAATTGCAGCTATCGGCTCATTATCTCATTCGATCTATTCCGGCCTTAGCGAAGAAGGTCAGGCCATTCTCGGCGGGGACGCTGAATTGCGTTTGGTGCACCGGCAAATCAAGCCGGACGAACACGCATGGTTGAAAAAGCGCGCGCAGGTTATCGAGCTTGCAACATTGCGCGCCATGGCCATTTCGAAAGATGGCACCCGCAACGGCCTGGTTGAGGTAAAGGCCGTCGACGATACCTACCCAGGCTATGGCACTTTACACTTCGACACCGAAATCACTCCGCAAGCAGTGATGGCAAAAACCGGGGACCAATGGGGCCTGGCGGCTGATGTCGCTCTGCTTGCACGCCTTGGAGTGAGCAAGGGCGGTCAGTTGCGCATCGGCTCGGCGCTGTTTGAGCTGCGCGCCATCATCGCCACTGAACCCGATCGCGCTGCCGGAGGGTTTTTTCTTGGTCCCAGAGTGTTGATGTCAAAAGAGGCTCTGGCGGCGACGGGTCTGGTGCAGCCGGGTTCGCTTGTCCACTGGCACTATAAACTCAAACTCCCCCAACCTGCGTCTGATGGAGATATCAAGACACTTCTTGCAGATGTTAAAACCACCTTTCCTGAAGCTGGGTGGCGGTTGCGCTCGCGCGATAATGCAGCACCCGGCATTCAGCGGTTTGTAGACCGGCTGGCATTGTTTTTGACTCTTGTAGGCCTCACCGCGCTGATTGTCGGCGGGGTTGGCATTGGCAATGCGGTGAACAATTTTCTCGACACAAAGCGGCGCAATATAGCCATGCTCAAATGTCTCGGCGCGCCGGGAAATGTGATCTTTTTCACCTATCTGTTTCAAGTCCTGGTGATGACGGCGGCGGGTATTGCACTTGGGCTTATCATTGGGGCCGGATTGCCGATAATTCTTGCAGGTGCATTGAAAAACCTGCTGCCGGTTTCCCTTGAAATCGGGTTGCATTGGGCACCACTTATCCGCGCGGCTGCCTTTGGTGTTCTGGTGATGTTGGTTTTCGTCATCTGGCCCTTGGGCAAAGCGCGCGAACTGCCGGCAACTGCGCTGTTTCGCGCTGGTCTGGCACCTGCTCGCACCCTGCCCCGCACGCCGTATATCCTTGCCACAGGGTTGGCGTTAATCGCCCTGATTGCACTTGCAGTCACGACGTTCCCGGAACGCAATATTACGCTTTATTACGCCTTTGGCCTGATATTCAGCTTTATCGTGCTGTGGAGCATGGCCAAAGGCATTGCGGCACTTGCCCGTACCCTGCCTCACCCGCGTAAAATTTCAGCCCGGCTGGCGCTGGCCAATTTACACCGGCCCGGCGCCCCCACAACCAGTATCGTGGTGTCACTCGGCCTGGGTCTGACCTTGTTTGTGACCCTGGCATTGCTTGACACCAACCTGACACGCGAATTGCGCCAGACCTTGCCAGGAAAAGCACCGGCTTTTTTCTTTGCTGATATTCAACCAACCGCGTTGGAGGGATTTCAAAAATTAGCCAACAGTGCCAAAGGGGTTGAACGGGTTGATACCGTGGCCATGCTGCGCGGGCATATTACGAGCGTTAAAGATATTCCAACCGCCAAGATAAAACCCCATGCAGATGCCGCCTGGGCCCTGCGCGGCGACCGGGGCATAACCTATTCGGCCACCCTTCCGGCAGGCTCCACCATTGTCAGCGGCAAATGGTGGAAGGAAGATTATTCTGGCCCGCCGCTGGTCTCTTTGACCGATGACATTGCCCGGGGTCTGGGCGTTAAGGTCGGCGACGAGATCGGCGTCAATGTTCTTGGCCGCGCCATTACCGCAAAAATCGCCTCAACCCGCGCGATTGAATGGCGCTCGCTTGGCATAAATTTTGTCATGGTATTTTCCCCCAACACCTTAAAAGCTGCACCGCATACCTATCTGGTGACACTGGTTATGGACCCAAGCGGCGAGGACGCATTGATGGGCGAGGTTGCGAAGGACTTCCCCACCGTTACCGCCGTTCGGGTTAAAGAAGCACTGGATGCAATCAACGACCTATTGGGTAAATTGCTGTTTGCGGTGCGCGGTGCCAATTTAACGACCTTGCTTGCGGGTATTCTGGTACTCGCTGGCGCAATGGCCACCGGACTGAGGGCACGGGTATTCGATGCGGTGATTTTAAAAACCCTTGGTGGCACCAGGCGGCAACTACTCGGCGCATTCTTGCTTGAATACGGCTTGCTTGGCGCGTTGACATCCACGTTTGCGCTTTTCGCGGGCACATTGGCCTCATGGATGGTGATTTCGTTCGTGATGGATTTTTCCTGGAGTTTTGCACCTGCTGCAGCCCTTTTCACCCTCGCGGGTGCAATTGTAATCACCGTGCTGGCCGGGCTCGCCACAACCTGGCGGGCACTCACTGCAAAAGTGTCACCGGTGCTCAGAAACGGCTAATGCGCCTCTCCCCACCCTGGTGTGTTCTCACATCGTGGAAATATGCGTGTATTCTCGTGCTGTCAAAGCTTGAATTGTCCGGTCAAAATCGCCATATTCACCACAGAATGTTTTCTGACCACTGAAAGGGTAAGATAAATGGCGGAATTTGACCGGCAAAGGGCGGCTGCACCGACAAGCACCACCCATACGCATGAGATAGATGCAGGCCTTCGTTCTTATATGATGAAGGTTTACAACTACATGGCGCTGGGCGTTGCGTTCACAGCAGTTGTTACGCTGTTTGTGGCGTCGAACCCGGCTTTGATGCAGGCTGTAGCACTTGGACCAATGAAATGGGTCCTGTTCGGTGGCCTTCTTGGCATGGGCTGGTTTGCTGGAAGACTGATTTTTTCCGGCAACACCATGTTGGCACACTTGTGTTTCTGGGGGTATGCGGGCCTATGGGGCGTGCTGATATCTCCGATGATCCATGTCTATATGGGTCAGGATCCAGGAATTGTTGTCAGGGCGTTTGCGATCACAGCTGTTACATTTGGTGCCACCAGCCTCTATGGCTATGTCACCAAGAGAGATATGTCCGCACTCGGGACATTCTTCATGATGGCGTCTATCGGCCTGATCGTTGCAATGCTGGTGAACGCATTCTTCGTTCAGTCTTCGATGATGAGCCTTCTTGTTTCTGGTGCCGTTGTGTTGCTGTTCTCGGCAATCACCGCTTGGGAAACCCAGGCTGTAAAGCAAATGTACATCCATGGGGATGACCACGGCGTCACCCAGCAGAAGGCCATTTTCGGTGCGTTTATGCTCTATGGCAGCTTCATTACCTTGTTCATTCACATCTTGAACATTCTTGGTATCATGCGGGAATAGGTGATCGCGCAAAGCGCATCTGAACAAATCAAAACCCCGGATGGCATATGCTCTCCGGGGTTTTTTAATGGGTTTTGTTAAAGCTGGTTTAAACCGATACGAGTTTCGGGCGCCGATCTATGATCTTGAGAACCTGCGCCAGATCATGTCCACGGCGCAAAATCATGCCGGTTGCTGTGATCACGCTGTAAGCACCTTGCTTGCGTGCCAGTCTTGGATTTTTCTCTACCCGGTAGAGCGGCACTTCGCTGGTGCGCCGGAAAATCGAAAACACCGCGTACTCTTTGCCATGATCGATCGCGTAATCGCGCCACTCCCCATCCGCGACCTTGCGGCCGTAAACCGAAAGAATCATATTGAGTTCTTTGCGGTTGAATGCGGTGATAATTGGAGCTTGAGAAGCCGCATTCGAAAATGAACGCGCCGCTTCATTGGTTGAAGGTTTTTGGCGGGACCCAGCTTGTTTTTGCCGCGCCCCGAACAGAACTATTGGCTCAGTTTCGCTCATGCCCCTCCCCGGATAACTTGCCCTAAATCGGACCCTTATTTCGTAATGGAGATATGATGGCCAAGATTTTCGCGATTTGCAAGCTACCAAAAGCTTAATGCCTTCAGCAGCTGCCTTTAAATCACACCCTAACTTTCACAATTCCGCCTGATTTCAGTCTTCTTGCGGTCATGTTGCCCGGTCAATCTAGCTATGTTGCCTCTAGTGGCCCGGTTCGCATAGACTTCGGATTTCAGCCCCCCAGCCCCCCGAATGTCTTTATTTCGCGAACCGGGCCCTTTTTTTGCCCAATGCGACACCTGATCCCTTGAAGATGATATGCGGAAAACCAATATTTCCAGCATTCGGGAAATTTGAAAATCAGGAACAAATCGCAATGGCTAAGGCTGCGCCAGCATCTTCTACACAGCACGAATTCCAGGCTGAGGTAACACGTTTGCTGCACCTCATGGTGCATTCGGTTTATTCCGAGCGCGAAGTGTTTCTGCGAGAGTTGATCTCTAACGCAGCAGATGCCTGCGACAAGCTACGTTATGCGGCCATTGCCACACCTGAGTTTCTGGCTGGCGATCCTGATCTGGCAATAGCACTCACCTATGACAAGAAAAATTCCGCCCTGGTCGTTGCCGATAACGGTATCGGTATGGACCATGACGAGATGGTCAGTAATCTGGGCACGATAGCGCGCTCGGGCACAAAGGCGTTTATGGAAAGCGCCCAGAACGATGACAGCGAAGAACCGGTTCATTTGATCGGTCAGTTTGGCGTTGGGTTCTATTCCGCGTTTATGGTGGCAGACAGTGTTGAAGTTTATTCGCGCCGCGCTGGCACTGATGAAGGCTGGTTGTGGAAATCGGACGGTGCAGGCAGTTTTTCCATTGAACCAACCGATGATGCGCCGGCGCGCGGCACAAAGATCAAACTCAACATTCGCAAAAAAGACAAGAAGCTTCTTGATGATCTGGAACTGCGCCGCATTGTGCGCACCTATTCCGACCATATCGCCATTCCCATTACTCTGGCTGAGACCGTTAAGGGTGAAACGGCTGAGGCGGACCAGTTAAATTCTGCCAGCGCCCTGTGGACCCGGCCTAAATCAGACATTACCCCCGCTCAGTACAACGAATTTTACGGCCATATCTCGGGATTGTATGCCGAGCCCGCCTCAACCATTCATTACCGGGTAGAAGGCCGTCACGAGTACCAGGTGCTGCTATTTGTGCCCGGTGAGCAACCTTATGACCTGTTCGACCCCGAGCGCCGCGGGCGGCTCAAGCTTTATGTGCGCAGGGTGTTCATTTGCGACGATGCCGATATCCTTCCCGCTTATTTGCGCTTTGTGCGTGGGGTAATAGATTCAGAAGACATGCCGCTGAACATCTCCCGCGAGATGCTGCAAAACAATCCGATTGTTGCGCAAATCCGCAAGGCGGTAACCAAGCGGGTTTTGTCGGAGCTTGGAAAACTGGCGAAAAAATCTCCCGAAAAATATGAAACCATGTGGCGCGCACTTGGCCCTGTTATCAAAGAAGGGTTGTATGAGGACTATGAGCGCCGCGACGATTTGCTGGCGCTGGCGCGGTTTGAAACCACCAAGGAACCAGGTGCCCTGCGCGCGCTGAGCGACTATGTCGCTGATATGAAAGATGGCCAGAGCGCCATTTACTATATGACCGGCAACAGTGCCGAGGCGCTCGCCAACAGCCCTCAGGCGGAAGGCTTCAGGGCGCGTGGTATTGAGATCATGCTGCTCACCGACCCGGTTGATAATTTCTGGACGACCACAGCGCTTGGATTTGACGGCAAGCCCTTCCGGTCCATCACCCAGGGAGACCAGGACCTTGAGACCATCCCTGTTGAAGAAGGAAAGACCTCTGAAGACAGTGCAGATGAAACAGACGAAGCCGCTCTTGCCACTTTGATTTCAGTGATGAAGACCACGCTTGGCGATGCAGTTTCCGAAATCCGCAAATCAGCCAGGCTCACCGATAGCCCTGTTTGCCTTGTGGCTGGCGACAGCGGGATGGACCGCAATCTTGAACGCCTTTTAAGTCAGCAAAAAACCACAGGCGTAGAACGCACTGCGCCGGTTCTTGAGCTCAATCCTAAACACGGGCTGGTGCGCGCGCTGGCAAGTGCTGCGGGCAAACCGGATGGCCAGGCCATTTTGCCTGACGCAGCACAATTACTGTTGGACCAGGCTTATATTCTCGATGGGGAACCACTCAAAGACCCGGTCGGATTTGCCCGGCGGATGTCGGAAGTTATGGAAAAAGCGATGGGGTAGCTTTGGAGTAGCGATGGTCTAGTGCGTCTTGTCGTGTTCGCCGCCGCGCACGATACCAGCACCAAGAATTGGGCCATTGCCGCTTGCCTGCAGCAGTACAACACAATCATCAACGCCTGCGGGCATCAGCTCCGACATCGGTAAATTGATGGTCGTGGCATCGCCGTGCCACATGCCAACTGGCATAATCTGGCGTACCACATTGTGATAGGAGATCGACTTTCCGCGATTTTCGCCATGGGAAATCTCTTGCTTAACTTCACGGCTTACCAGCATCAACCACACAGTGGCGTCCTTGCGCTGGGCGGGCGAAAGCGCATCCCCGACCTTAATTGAAAGCTGCTTCTTGTCATGGGTAAATGTGAGCGGCACGAATTCGCTGGCCGGACGTTTCAACTGCGAACTGATCGCGGAATTTACCTTGCTCTTGGAACTGCCGACAAAATGATTGCCGCCATTCACCACTATTTGCGGCGTATAGACCCTGCCATCACCACGATGCGCGGCATAATCTTTCTGGCGTCGTGAATTCTCCGGCCGGCCAAGAGTATCTTTCCAGCCGAGATAATCCCAGTAATCGACATTAAAAGATAACGAGATGACATTCGGCTGATCTTGCAACGTGCCCAGAAATTTATCGGCAGGTGGACAAGAACTACATCCCTGGCTGGTGAACAGTTCAACAACTGCCACAGGCTCGCTTGTCGCCGCGAGCGAATGTGGAGTGGGAAGGAAGACACCTGAGAGCAGCACCAACGCTAATCCGCACAACAAGACCCGCCGGGATATGGAACTTAGTTTTTTCATGGTCCACAAACTAGGGAAACCCCATCTCAAATGCGAGTAACGATGGAGTGAGAGGTAAAAAATATGCCGCGTCCCTGAGTTTACAGGAACGCGGCATGTAATCGCAAACAAATTACTGGATAACTTTAATTTAGGCTGCCTTGGCAAGGTTCCTGAGCACGTAATGCAGGATGCCACCATTACGGTAATACTCTAGTTCATCCAGTGTATCGATACGGCAAAGCAGAGAGATTTTCTTCTTCTTGCCATCCGCATAGGTGATTACGGCAGGCACGTCCATGCCAGGTTTCATGCCGTCTTCAAGCGCAGAAATGCTCACTTGTTCTGCACCGGTCAGTTTCAATTTCGACCAGGACTGACCATTGGTGAATTGCAACGGCAACACGCCCATGCCGATCAGGTTGGAACGGTGAATACGTTCAAAGCTTTCAGCAATTACGGCCCGAACACCCAAAAGCCTTGTGCCTTTGGCGGCCCAGTCACGTGATGAGCCGGTACCATATTCTTTACCCGCCAGCACCACCAGCGGCACATCAGCGTCGCGATATTTCATCGCCGCATCATAGATCGGCATTTTTTTGCCCGATGGGTAATGTTTGGTCACGCCGCCTTCAACACCCGGCACCATCTGGTTTTTAATGCGGATATTGGCAAACGTGCCACGCACCATGACCTGGTCATTGCCGCGCCGCGAACCATAGGAGTTAAAATCCAGCGGACGCACCTGGTGGTCACGCAGATACTCACCTGCGGGGCTGTCTTGTTTGATCGCTCCGGCGGGGGAAATGTGATCGGTGGTGATCGAATCTCCCAACAGCGCCAGAATACGCGCATCAACCACATTGCGCACCGGATCGGGCTCCATGCTCATGCCTTCAAAGTAAGGCGGGCTTTGCACATAGGTTGAAGTCGACTGCCAGGAATAGGTCTTGCCGCCTTCCACCTTGATCTTGCGCCATGCCGCATCGCCCTTGAACACATCTGAATAGCGGTCCTTGAACATTTTCTTGGTGACCGACGTGCGGACAAATTCAGCGACTTCCTTGGAAGATGGCCAAATGTCCTTCAAATATACAGGGTTGCCTTTGCGATCATTGCCGATCGGATCTCTGGTAATGTCGATATTCAGGCTGCCCGCCAGCGCATAGGCCACCACAAGCGGTGGCGAGGCGAGGTAATTGGCCTTCACATCCGGGTTCACGCGTCCTTCAAAGTTACGATTGCCGGAAAGCACCGAACAGGCCACCAGATCATTCTTGCGGATACACTCAGATATCGGCTCTGCCAGCGGACCGGAATTGCCAATGCACGTTGTGCAACCATAGCCGACCAGATCAAACCCAAGTTTGTTGAGGTCTTTTTGCAGGCCTGATTTCTTGAGGTATTCGGTCACCACCTGCGAACCTGGTGCAAGCGATGTCTTTACCCAGGGCTTGACCTTGAGACCAAGGGCAGCCGCATTGCGCGCCACCAGTCCGGCCCCCAGCATAACAGAGGGGTTTGACGTGTTGGTGCATGAGGTAATCGCTGCGATCACCACGTCACCATGGCCAAGATCGTGATTGGCCCCCTCAACCGCATAGCGTTTGCCAAGTTTGCCGGCTTTTTTGAACTCTGTTTCCATGACACCGGCGAATGCAGGCGCTGCATCGGAAAGCTCAACCCGGTCTTGTGGGCGTTTCGGCCCGGCAATTGCCGGCGTAACTTCTGAGAGCTTCAAGTTCAGCACATCGGTAAACACCGGCTCTGGCGAAGATCTTGTACGGTACATGCCCTGGGCTTTGGAATATTTCTCAACCAGGTCAACCGTTGCTTTGCTACGTCCGGTAGATTTGAGATAATTGACCGTATCAATATCAACCGGGAAGAAGCCGCACGTCGCGCCATATTCCGGTGCCATATTGGCGATTGTCGCCTGATCTTCGAGCGACAATTGATCAAGGCCCGGGCCAAAAAACTCAACGAATTTTCCGACCACACCGCGCGCGCGCAGCATTTCTACCACACGCAAAACCAGATCGGTTGCGGTGACCCCGTCTTTCAGCTTGCCTTCAAGTTTAAAGCCAACCACTTCAGGAATGAGCATGGAGATCGGCTGGCCGAGCATTGCTGCTTCCGCCTCAATGCCACCAACGCCCCAGCCAAGAACCGCCAGGCCATTGACCATGGTGGTGTGGCTGTCAGTGCCCACCAGCGTGTCCGGGAAGGCATATTCAACCGTCTTGCCATCGAGCTTTTGCTTTTTGGTCCACACAGCTTTTGAGAGGTATTCCAGATTTACCTGATGGCAAATGCCGGTTCCCGGCGGCACAACGCGAAAATTGTTAAACGCACCCTGGCCCCATTTAAGAAACTCATAGCGCTCACCATTACGCTCATATTCGCGGCCCACATTGAGCTTGAATGATTTCGCGTTTCCAAAAAAATCAACCATGACCGAATGGTCGATCACCAGATCGACAGGCGCCAGCGGATTGATCTTGTCAGGGCTGCCACCCATTTTCGCCATTGCATCACGCATGGCGGCAAGGTCAACCACGGCGGGAACGCCGGTAAAGTCCTGCATAAGCACCCGCGCCGGGCGATAAGCTATTTCATGATCAGACGTTTTCTTGCGCACCCAGGTCGCAATCGCCTTGATGTCTTTTTTGGTGACCGTGCGACCATCTTCATGACGCAAAAGGTTTTCCAACAGAACTTTCATGGAAGAAGGAAGTTTTGAAATCCCTTTCAGGCCATTACGTTCTGCCCGCTTGAGATCAAAAATCTGATAACTTTTCTTACCAACCTTCAACACGCGGCGGCATTTGAAACTGTCAAGAGATGCTGTGGTCATAAGTCTTTATGGTCCTTTTATCTAGCCGCACGGGCGCAGAGGTGAAACGAACACTTCGGGCACCGGGTGCAAACATTCGCGCTGGGTCATGAAATCATGGGCGTCTCTATAGAGTGTTTTGAGGGCAGTTTCCAGTGCAACCAAGGACGCATCCCGTTACGACATCAAATACCCGCGCTTTAGCCCCTTTGCGCAACCATCAGAGTTGAGAAGCTTCAAGGAAGTTTTGCCCAAATTTGAAAAAAGCTCATAATCACATAT
>Ga0316197_10003994_pt1 | contig 10474 bp, 11 predicted proteins | sample OudBiesiAoxic_MG_FD_204939 | JGI IMG/M metagenome (GOLD analysis project Ga0316197, IMG submission 204939) | Coastal sediment microbial communities from Oude Bieten Haven, Netherlands - site A oxic | ecosystem: Environmental > Aquatic > Marine > Coastal > Sediment | place: Netherlands... | reverse complement strand
TTCGACGATCTCCGTCAAAGCGGCACGATCCAGTACATGGCCAGTAGGGTTGTTGGGATTGCTCAGAAAAATCATTTTGGTGCGCGTGGTTACGGCGTCGCGCAACCTATCCAGTGGCAAGGCCCAGTCGTTTGCCTCTTGTCGAGTGACACGCACAATTTTGGCCTCTCTGGCTTTTGCCAGGACTTCGGCCTGTGGCCAGCCGGGGCATTCAACAACGATTTCGTCACCGGGTTCCAGAAGTTGCATAATGGCAAGGTAGTTGGCTTCGGCCGCGCCTGCGGTGATGAGCGCGTCTTGAGGCGCACACAGTTGCGAAAGCTCCGCTTGTGCGAGCACATGGTCGCGCAGTTCGGGCAAGCCGCGAAAGTCACGACCGTTCCAATCCAGCGATTGTGCAGGGTCCAGATCCTCCAGAAAGTCGCCAAGCGTAGGGGATTCGGACAGCGAAAAACCGACAATGGCCTCTGGGCTCTGCTCGGTTGTTTCAAGGAGATATTCAAACAACCTGTGTATCTTGACTTTCATCTGGTCCGTCCGGTTTAGTTGCCACTACAAGCAAAGAGGTCTTACCCGCGATATGCAAGCCCTTCTGAAAGGCACCCCTACCCGTTTGGCCGTACTCGATTATGGCCTTTTCCAAGTCCACGAGAACGGGCGCATTATCGGCATCTGTGGATATTTGATCCAGACCACGGCGGGTGAAAATGTGCTGATCGACACGGGGTTTCCCGCCAAATATGCCGCTGATGCAGAGGGTGCAACGCGTGAAGACGGGCTTGGCAGCTTCGGTCAGGTACTGGCATTGGGACCTGAAAATCTGGCCCCGGCACAACTGGCGCTTTTGGGGGTTGAGCCTGCGGAGATCTCGCTCATGGTGCAAAGCCATACACATATTGATCACGTTGGATTCATGGATGCTTTTGCGGATGTGTCGATTGTGATTGCTGCCGCTGAACGGGCTTTGCCCCGCCCGCTCTACTGGTCCGGCAAGCAGGCACTAGAGTGGCCAGAGGCTGAATACCATCTGGTCGAACAGGACTGTAAACTGGGGACCGGTTTTGACGTGCTACTGGTGCCCGGCCACGCACCGGGGCAGCTTGCGTTCGTGATTGACCTACCCAATACCGGCACCGTTTTACTGACGTCGGATGCCATCAGTCGACCGTCCGAGTTTGACACAGAATTCGCGGGCTCTTGGGATGCTGATCTGGCGATGCATCATGCGTCACGTCTGCTGGCGCGCGCGGCACAAGACAGGGCGACCGTTATCTACGGGCACAGTCCAGAGCAGTGGCCAACACTGCGCAAAGCACCTGAGTGGTATGACTAGCGCACGTCCCGGCCCTGATTCAGAATAATCACATTTCCGCTGCAGATGTCGCCCTTAGCCGAGATCAGAAAGCTGACCCAACTGGCAACTTCAGAAGGTTGCATCGCCCGATCATGGGGCATCTGGGCAATTGCGGTTTCCAGAACTTCTTTGCTTACGACATTGAAAAGCGGCGTCTCGGTCATAGCGGGTGCCAGAGAATTCACGGCAATGCGGTCGCGTGCATACCGGCGTGCAAGGTCTTTGGTCAGTGTATCCATCGCCGCTTTTGAGGCGCGGTAGTGCGGCGGATCGAAGACATCAAAATTATAAGCACCATTTGATGAAATGTTTACGATCTTGCGCACGCCGTCGCGCCCATCCATCAGTTTGATCGCCTCCTGACAGCAATGAAAGGCGCTGTGGAAATTCACACTCATCTGTCTGTCCAACTCGGTTGCAGGTATATTGGGGAAGCTGGACATAAAACAGGTACCCGCATTGTTCACCAACGCATCAACCCCGCCATGGTCTGTTCTTATCCCCTCAAAGACTGCATGGATCGCGTCGGGTTGCGTGAGATCGCACACCTTGGCGGTGAAGCCCGATTGGTGCATGTCTTCAAGCCCGCCTGCGTCCACGTCCAGACCAACCACGTGCAGACCGTCTTGGATCAGTTGTGATGTGATGGCGCGCCCCAATCCGCCTGCGGCACCGGTAACAACTGCGATGCGGATCATGTGATAACTCCTTCGGTTTTCAGATGCGCAATCTGCTCGGTCGAATGCCCCAGCACTTTTAGTATCGTTTCATTGTCCGCGCCAGGCGCTGTGGGCGGGGCTGGTTGGTCCGGATTTGTACGGCTGAAACGCGGTGCTGGCTGCGCCTGCCACACACCACCTGCCTTGTAGAAAACGCCTCGTGCTTGATTAACCGGATGTAACGGTGCCTCGGCAAAATCCAGAACGGGTGCCACGCAAGCGTCAGAGCCTTCAAAGACGGCCGCCCAGTCATCCCGCGTGCGTGTCTTGAAAACTGCGGCAAATTCCGAAACCGTCGCGGGCCACTGCGTCCGGTCGTATTGGCTCTTTCTTTCTTTCAGGTCAGCACGTTCAAGCAGCTCTGCAAAGAACTGAGGTTCCAATGCGCCGACCGAAATGTATTTACCGTCAGCACATTCATAGCAGCGGTAAAACGGTGCCGCGCCATCAATCCAGTTGCTCTCGCGGCTGTTTAGTATTTCGCCTTGTGCCAGCAGCGTTTGGATCAAACCCATCATTGCAGGCACCCCGTCAACCATGGCAGCGTCCACTACCTGTCCCTTGCCGGATATGCCACGTTCAATCACGCCGGCAAGCAGGCCGAAAACCAGAAACAGGGCACCACCTCCGTAGTCTGCCACCAGATTAAGCGGTGGCGCCGGCGGCCTATCGGCGGACCCCATCGCATTCAATGCGCCGGTCATGGCAAGGTAGTTGATGTCGTGACCTGCGGTATGAGACCATGGACCCTCCTGCCCCCACCCTGTCATCCGGCCATAGATCAGGTGCTTCGGGCAGTCATCGGGCCCCAAGCCTAAACGCTCCATCACACCTGGGCGGAAGCCTTCGATCACAATATCCGTATCAGCCATGAGCTCTTTTACAATGCCGCAGCCCTTTTCGGATTTCAGGTTCACGGCAAGACTTTGTTTGCCACGACGGTTCACTTGCCCGGCATCTTGAGGGCCAGAGACACGGTCGATCACCGTTACTTGCGCCCCCATGTCTGCCAGCAGTTGTCCTGCAAGGGGTGCAGGGCCAAGGCCACAAAATTCGATTGCTCGAAGACTTGAGAGGGGCCCGTTCATCTTTGCCCACCCTCGCGCAGCCTTTGAAAATAATGCAATTCCTTTCCCTTTCCGTATCATCAACCGACCATGCTCAAACGTACTCAGCTTACGGGGATGAGACAACGGCTTGCACAATTTCCTTTAATGACACACCTTTGGCTGCACCGGACCTGCGCCCTCGGAAGGAACCCTAAAATGCATGCCCTTGAATCTATAATGCGTTTCGCAACTTTGGCCTTTGTGGCGGTACTTTCGCTTATATGTGTTCTCGCAGCACTGATCTGGTCTGCATGGTTTTGGCTACCTGCTTTGGTTTTCATCGCTCTCACCCTGCTGGGCGTGCATGATTTGCGACAGGCGCACCATTCCATTCTGCGCAATTATCCGGTTCTGGGTCACATGCGGTTTCTATTTGAAGGGATTCGCCCCGAAATCCGTCAATACCTGATCGAATCCGATCAGGATGAAGAGCCGTTTTCCCGTGATGCCCGTTCGCTTGTCTATCAGCGCGCCAAAGGGGCGGAAGATAAAAGGCCATTCGGTTCACGCATGCGAGCGTATGATTCTGGCTATGCGTGGGTGACGCATTCGGTGAACCCGATCCACATTGAAGACTGCGATTTTCGGGTGCTGATCGGCGGGCCGGACTGCAAAAAACCCTATAGCGCGTCGATCTACAACATCTCGGCCATGAGCTTTGGATCTTTGAGCGGAAATGCGATTGAGGCGTTGAATACGGGTGCCAAGCTTGGCGGATTTGCGCATGACACCGGCGAAGGATCGGTGAGCCGCTATCACAAAGCGGGCGGCGGTGATTTGATCTTTCAGGTGGCCTCTGGGTACTTCGGGTGCCGCAATGATGACGGATCATTCAATCCCGACAAGTTCAAGGAAACCGCGAGCAGCGACCAGATCAAGATGATCGAAATCAAGCTGAGCCAAGGGGCAAAACCCGGTCATGGTGGCATGCTGCCAGCGTCAAAAATCACTGAGGAAATCGCCGAAGCCCGTGGCATTCCGATGGGCGTCGATTGCGTATCGCCTGCGGCGCATCCGGCCTTTACCACGCCTCTTGAGCTGATGGCGTTCATAGATCAATTGCGACATCTTTCAGATGGTAAGCCCGTGGGTTTCAAGCTGTGCATTGGCCACCGGCGCGAATTCATGTGTATGGTCAAGGCGATGCTTGAGACAGGGATCGTGCCGGATTTTATTGTTGTTGACGGCACCGAAGGCGGCACCGGCGCCGCACCTGTCGAATTCGCCAACCATGTTGGCATGCCGATGATCGAAGGGCTGACTTTTGTGCATAACACGCTGCGGGGTGCCGGGTTGCGTGATCAGGTCAAGGTCGGTGCTGCAGGAAAGGTTGTATCTGCCTTTGATGTAGCGCGTGCCTTGGCGCTGGGTGCTGACTGGTGTAATTCGGCGCGTGGCTTCATGTTTGCCATCGGCTGTATTCAGGCACAGGCCTGTCATACCAATCACTGCCCCGTCGGTGTTGCAACGCAAGACCCTTTGCGCGCGCGCGCTTTGGACGTCGGATCAAAATCCGAACGAGTTGCGCGGTATCACAAAAATACGCTCAAGGCGTTGGGCGAAATGACGGGTGCTGCGGGCCTCACACAACCGGGTAGTTTCATGCCGCAGCATATGATGCTGAGGCTTGGCAACAAAAAGATGGCCGAAGCAAGCGAAGCGTTCGGGTACTTACCCGAAGGATTCTTGCTTAAAAACACAGAAGATACGCCAATTCTCGAGGATTATCGAAATCGGTGGAACCGCGCGAGTGCGGCCAGCTTCGCGTCCCCCGGATTCCATTGATCGCGTTGGCGGGCCGGTTTCTTGGCTGGTGCGCCGGTTTCCACCCGGCTGACGACCATCAACACGATTGCAACAAGCGCCAGACTGCCTGACCCGAAAGCAAAGATTTCAATCGGCATTGAACGCCCCCAAACTTAAGTTACCGTACTTGGCTTCAGAGTACGCCGTAAGGATTTAAAAATCGTAAGTATCCTTATCCCGCTGCCGAAGCGGGAAAGTTAGCGTAATCCAGTGCGTGGATGCTTCGAACCCGACATCCACTGTGCCGCCGAGCTGGCGCGCAAAGGCCGATATAAGTTGTGAGCCCAGACCACTTCCATCTGTCCTTGCAGCGCCGGACGTTGTGTTTAAAACCTTAAACTGCACTTGCGCAGGCTCTATGAGTTTCAGCGAAATCTCCAGTCTTGGAGGTACATCTGCGTCAGGCGCGTCAATATACTTAAGCGCGTTTGTTACGGCTTCGGACATCAACAGCGTCAGCGGAGCCGCATCATCGGCGTCCATCTGGAAAGAATCGTAAGACTGTTCGACCATGACCCCGCGTGCTGCCGAAAGCCCCATCGCCAGCAATTGACCTACTATTTCCTCAGCCAGTCTTCCGGCGTCCACGCGGTCCAGATTTTCGGTCTGGTAAAGGTTCTTATGCACTGTTGCGAGGCTGAGAATGCGGTCTTGCAGCCGTTTGAGAACCTGTCGCGCGTCCTCGCTTTGGGCGCGCCTGATCTGCATATTCATAATCGATGAGATGAGCTGCAAATTATTCTTCACACGGTGGTGCACTTCTTTAAGCAGGATATTCTTGTCGCGTAAGCTATCCTCCAGGGCGGCTTCGTCGCGGACAATCGAATCTGCCATGCGCGCAAAGGCAGTTTGAATTTCTACCAGTTCACGGGGAACGCCTTGACCCAGCGTCGTGCGCGGCACACGGCGATTGTAGGCGAAAAGACGCATCTGTCGGCCTAATTTGCGGATGTGGCGCACGGCGAGCCGGTTCAATGACCAAAAAGCCACCACAAGACTGGCAAGCCACATGATAACGGGCAAGAACATGCTTACCCCTACGGACTGCCGCAGGCCTGGCGCTAGCTCTTCAGGGCGCCATATGCTCATCGCGTAGGCCACATCAGGCACGACAGGAACAACAGCGTAAATGCGTTCGCCGCCGCCTCTGCTCTTGTCCTTGAAGACCATAGGCTGTGCGCCGACCAAAGACGCAAGCGCGCGGCCTGCAGGCAGGTCGGCTTGGGTTATCAAGGGCGCACGGTCTGAACGTACGACGGCGCCCGAAGCATTAAAGGTCACCAGATTGGCGGGCAGTTCCGCCAGTGGGTTAGTCACCTGTTCGGCAAATGCCGTAAAAGGGACGGACATCGTCATGAAACCGGCAAAGCCGGTGCGTGTGAAAAAGGGTTGCGATAAAACAAGAACCGGTTCTCCGCTGATGATGCCGGCGGAGCTGCGGGTCACTTGGCGGCGCGCTGCTTCGACTTCTTCTGCGAAACCGGGAAAATCACTAAAATCATAGGTCTGACCTGTGGAAGAACATCGCATCAGTCCGTCGGGGGGCAAATACCCAATGAATGAATAGATGCCAGCCGCCTTGCGGTAGGCTTCGAGAAATGCGGAACACGCCCTCGTGTCGTTTGCATAAAGCTGGGCCAGCGCACTTAAGGCCTCCGCCGCGCCAAAGGCTTCTTGAAAAATCGATTGCTCGGCACTGGCGGCCTGATCCGTAAGCGCAAGAAGCGACAATTCAGAATTTGAATCCGCTTGCCGCACAATTTCACGGGTCTGGAAAACGGCAATCAATCCAAAGGGCAGCAAAGCAAGTGTCAGAAAGAGCAGGATGCGAAATGCCAGCCCGCGAAAGACATCGACATCAAGGAAACCGCCCGTCATCTCAGAAGGTGGTGGCTTTGGTCGCGGTCAGTACAGACAGGGTAGCATCGTCTGTCATCTCGAGTGCATCTTCCTCATCAAGTTGCATAAGCTCTGCAAGTTTCTGGCGTCCGCGTCCTGTCCGGCTTTTCATTGTCCCCACCGGGACACCGCACATTTCCGCTGCTTCCTCATAAGAGAAGCCGGATGCGCCTACAAGCAAAAGCGCCTCGCGTTGTTCGTCGTTGAGTTGGGAGAACGCCGCACGAAAGTCTGTCATTTGCAGACGACCGTCATGGGCCGGTTTTTCGGCCAACCCTTCGGTATGCGCGCCATCGATATCTGCGACTTCCCGCTTCGTCTTGCGGCGCGATGAATAGTAGGTGTTTCGTAAAATCGTAAAAAGCCAAGCCCGCATGTTCGAGCCGGTTTCGAACTTGTCAAAACTGGTCCACGCTTTTTCGACGGTGTCTTGTACCATGTCATCGGCAACAGCGGGATTTCGCGTGAGACTGATGGCGAAGGCACGCATTGCCGGCAGATGCTCAACCAGCTCTTGCCGCGGGTCGGGATCGCTCATTTTGGGGATGCCTTGGATTGCTCCTCCTGCTTTAACGCCTCAAGCAGTAGGCGGAAGCGATCTGGCACACCTTCCTCAATGGCTTCATCGTAAACCCGTTTAAGGTTCTCATCTATAATCCGCTCACGCTTTTGTTTCGCACCTAACTGAGCCATAACGATCAATTGTCCTTAAAGCGGTTGAAAACCTTTAACCTAACTGCCACTAAACGTCCCAACTCACTATATGGTTCCCGCCAGCGTGAAAAAAAGGACAGGTCTTATGTCAAATAGTTCAGATTTACAGGAAATTAGTAGCCAACTGGCAACACAATTGCCCTACTTGCGCCGGTTTGCGCGGGCCATGACCGGTAGCCGGTCCAGCGGCGACAACTTTGCGGCAGCCAGCCTTGAGACGATCCTTACCGATCCAAGCGTTTTGGACGAAACCGATGTAAAGACAGGTCTTTTTCGTGTGCTGTACCGTATCTGGTCCAGCGCTGGAGCCCCCGTGGATGACGGCGAAAGTGGTTTGAAAGCGCGCGCGCAAAAGCACCTAGCGACTTTGACAGACAATAGCCGTGAAGCGCTTTTGCTGCATACGCTTGAGGGCTTCTCCTTCGATAAAATTGCGCAAATTATCGGGATTGATGCTGTTGAGGCCGAAGAACTGGTCCAAATTGCCCGCCGTGAGATGGCGGATGCCGTTTCTGGATCGGTCATGATTATCGAAGACGAAGCAATCATCGCGATGGACCTCGAAAGCATAATCTCAGAGATGGGGCACAGGGTAACAGGCGTGGCCAGTACCCGCACCGAGGCGGTAAAGCTCGGTATTGCTGACGCGCCGGATCTTATCCTGGCGGATATTCAGCTGGCGGATAACTCGTCGGGAATCGATGCCGTCAATGATTTGATGGAAGAACTGGGGGAAAGACCTGTGATCTTTATAACCGCCTTCCCCGAACGGCTTCTGACCGGTGAAAAGCACGAACCGGCCTTTCTGATTTCAAAGCCCTACGCAGAAGAACAAGTAATTTCGGCCGTCAGTCAGGCCATGTTCTTTTCGTCGACAGAAACACTCAAAGACTGAGCAAAAAGGGCCTTGCACGTAATGCGCAAGGCCCTTTGTAATAGTTTGACGCGATCAGCTTTTGGCAATCGCGCGCAACATCCAAGCTGCTTTTTCGTGGAAAGCGGCGCGTGCTGTTGCCATATCTTCGGTCACTGGGTCGCGCGCGTCACCCGCAATGGAAATCAGCGTGTGCAACCTGCGCGCCACACGTTCGTGGTCTGCGGCAAGGTCTTCGCACATGTCGCCTGCAGAGGTCGGCGCGTCTTCATCCTGCACGACCGAGTTCGACACAATTGAAGACAGTGTCGCCGGGGCAAGATGGCCCAAGGCGCGAATGCGCTCTGCGATTTCGTCTGCGGCCTCGAACATATCATTGTATTGTTCTTCGGTCAGATTATGCACCGCGTAGAACATGGGGCCTTCGACGTTCCAATGCACCGCATGTGTCTTGAAAATCAAGCGGTATGTGTCTGCCAGCATGTGTTCGACCCCTTGCGCCATCGCTTGGGTGTCACCGACGCCGGTGTTGATGTCATCGCTTGAGGGAATAACATTCAGTGCGCTTGTCATATCGTTTCTCCTTCTTTGCTTCAGTGAGAGAACGTGCAAGGCAGCGGATCGTTCCAAATTAATTCAGGAAATATTTGATAGCCCAGGTGTCTCGATGTCGTCAGGCTCTTCCACCGCGTCATCAGAGGGCAATGGCTTTACACCCTGCGGCGTGGTGATGATGCGCGCTTCAACCTCTGCATTCCAGGAAGCCCCGAAGAGCACTAGAAAACTGCTGATCCAAAGCCACACAAGCATGGCGATCACAGCACCAATGGACCCGTAGATTTCATTATAGTTCCCGAAATGCGCCACATAATAAGAGAAGCCAATCGACAGTATGGCCCAGGACACCGTGGCAAAAACAGAACCCGCCGTCAGCAAGAGTGTTTTCTCGGGGCGTCTGTTCGGACCATAGCGATACAAGAGGCCGATCCCAACGAGGATAACGCCGATCGCGGTAACCCAACGCAGCATGTCAATGACAACAACGGTAACGGATCCTAAGCGCAGGAAAGATAAAACCACAGGCGCAATCACAACGGTAAGCAATGCGACGACGGCTACCCCGACAAGCGCGATGGTCAGCATCAAGGCGCGCAGATAGTGCCGCCATGTGCCACGACCATCTGTGTCATGCACAACGTTTAGACCGTGTATCAAGGCCCCGACACCCGCCCGTGCAGACCAAAGCGCCGCAACAACCGAGATGAAACCCGCCCATCCCAATGCATCAGAGCTTGCGCTGACCAAGCCCACAACCTGCACGTTTAAAATGTCGTAGACATCGGCTGGCATCACGTCGCGCATCTCTTCCAGTTGAACGACGACGACCGCAGGGTCAGCCACGAGGCTGAGCAATGCGATCAAAGCCGCCAGCGCCGGAAACAGCGACAGCATCGAGAAAAAAGCTACACCCGCTGCGATCAGTCCCAGGTTGTTACGCCCTATTTTGCCAAAAGCGGCAAACAGGGCACCAAGGCGGATCGACAGGGGCGATGCCGCAGCCATTCAGCCTGCAACCCGCTTGGATCGCGGCCCAGCGACCAGCCAGATGATAAAGCCCAGTACCGGCAACACCAACACCAGCAGGGTCCAAAGCACTTTTGCGCCGACCCCTTCATGCGAGCCGATAATCGACACGATCGCCCAAATGTTCAGGGCCAAAAGAATAAATCCGCCAATTCCTGCAAATTCTACCATCGATCTTCTCCTTAATTAGTGACTGTGGCACTTAAACGCACCGCAGCGCCAGACCGTTCCCTGGATTTTTTTGTGGGCCACAGAACTTCGCAGCCTTTCTCGTCAAAAACCGCGCAGGGCGGCAAGCTGTCTGGGTGCACAAAGGTTAGCGCCACAATTGGATCAGGAACACTTGACGACTGTTTAAAACCACCCCACTCAGGTGCGGACCCTTTAACGTGAGGATGCGCCAATGCCCGCTTTC
>Ga0316197_10003993_pt1 | contig 10477 bp, 6 predicted proteins | sample OudBiesiAoxic_MG_FD_204939 | JGI IMG/M metagenome (GOLD analysis project Ga0316197, IMG submission 204939) | Coastal sediment microbial communities from Oude Bieten Haven, Netherlands - site A oxic | ecosystem: Environmental > Aquatic > Marine > Coastal > Sediment | place: Netherlands... | reverse complement strand
AGAAGATCCCGCCGTGGCAGAGCGCACGGTGCGTCGCATCCGCGGCTATCCCAAGTGTGGACTGGACGAAGAGGCTCACGGCTGGGTGTGGTTCGAAGGTGATGACCGATTGGGCGGATCACCGACGCGGATCTTCGAGTACGAGGGCGAGGTCTACACCGCCCACTTCAATGATTGCAGCGGAGCCGCGGCGTGCCTGGCGGGCACTCCAGAGCTGTCGGGCAAGCTGCCGTCTTTCGTCGGCTCCGGGCGCAGCGACGACCTCGTTGGGACTCCATGGGCTGATTTGATCATCGGGGGCGCTGGAGATGACGCCATCGACGGGCGTGGCGGTTCGGACCGCATCTGCGGCGACGCCGGGGCGGACCACATCGTTGGGGGCGCCGGCGCAGACCGCATTTCCGGCGGAGCCGGTGACGACGTGATGTTCGGCAACTCGCACGGAGATGTCATCGAAGGAGGCGAAGGTGTCGACGTTCTGATCGGTGGTCCCGGCAATGACGTTCTCGATGGCGGTGCCGATGACGATGGTCTGTACGGCCACAACGGCGCCGACACCCTGTCCGGTGGACCGGGGGAGGACGGTTGTTTTGGCGGCAAGAGTGTCGATCATCTCGAGGGCTGCAGGGTTTCTCGCCAGGGCAGCGTCTCGTACGGAACTCCCTCGTACATCTCTTTCGACCTCGAAATAGAAGCTGGAATCGGTGTCGACGCCAACCAATTTGCAGCCGAGGTTGACCGTACCCTCGGTGACACTCGTAGTTGGATCGGGAACGGCCGCACCGGGTTCCGGCGAGTTGCCTCCGGGGGGGCGCTGCACATCATCCTGGCCTCGCCGGCCACCGTCGACCGGCTGTGCGCGCCGCTCAACACCGGGGGCTATTACTCGTGCCGGCGGGGTAGCAAGGTGATCCTCAACGTCAACCGGTGGACCGGGGCCACATCGTGGTGGCCGGCACCGCTCAAGACCTACCGGCGCTACCTCGTCAACCACGAGGTCGGGCACTATCTCGGCTACGGCCACGTGTCGTGTCCCGGGTCGGGTCGATTGGCGCCGGTGATGCAGCAACAAACGATCAGCTTGGGTGGATGTGTTGCCAACGGGTGGCCCTATCCGTAGGCCAGATGTGTTGCGCTTGCCCGAAGTGGCTGTGCCGTGCGGGCGGTAACGTTGTTGCTCCATGGACTCTGACCACCTCATCGCCCTGGTCGAGGGCAGCGATCTGAACGGGCTGGTGCGCTTCATCGACGGGATCGTCGCTGAGCGTGACTGGGATGGCCTGGTCGACTTGCGGGATCGTTGCCTCGAGGCGACCGAGCGGGGCAAGCAGCTGTGGGGGGCAGCCCAGTTCGCCGAGTATCGGATTGCCCTCGACGCCCCCGGGCCGTATGCGGGTGCGGTCGTGCGGGAGGGCGCCGGGCGTTACGCGCTTGGTCCGCTGTGGGAAGTGGCTGCCTCGACCCACACCTGGGATGAACTCGAGTCGCACATCAGCGATCCTCGGTCGAGAGCGCTGGTGGCCGGGGAGCGCGCCATTCGCGGAGAGGCCATCGCCGATGCGGGGCTCGACGACCTCGTCTTGGAGATTCCGCTGCATCCGTTCAGCTGGGAGCCGCAGTATCCCGTCGCCGACTATCGCGCCGACCGAGCCAACTTCCCCGAGTATGAGCTGCCCGATATGCCGTGGGTCGAACTCCCCGCCACGGCGCCGGCCGAAGACGGAGACCCGATGGCCTGCGATGCGCTGTTGGATCTGGTCAAGCCGTGGACCGAGGAGTCGAGCGGGCGCGCCGAGTGTCGAGCGGTGGCCGGTCTGGCCGTTGACGCCATCCGAGCACTCGGGCCGCACCGTGTGAGGTTGACGGAAATGGACGTCGGCGAAGCGTTGGCACTGCTGACTTGGGTAGGGGCCGGCGGGGGAGCCTACGGCCGGCGTCGGGGGACGCCGATCGGTCGGGCGGCAGCGTGGTGGACGGTGAGCGCCCTACTCGGGGTGGAAGACGACTGGCCACCTGATCCGGCCGTCCTCGAGCAGGAGGCGGCGGAGCTCAGGTGGTTTGCGTGGGACCCGGGCGACCGGGTGGGAGGGTGGAACTTCCATCTCGCCGTCGAAGATCCCTCCGAAGGGCTCGCTTGGGCGGTGAGCGCCGTCGACTGGAAGTGATCGTACCAACGTGGTGGCGAGGGGATCGCTACTGTCCTGGCTCGCCGTGAGGAGGTGAATGCTGAGCCCCGCCCGCCGTTTTGCAGGCTTCGTCGTCGTTGGATCGCTGGTTGCCGCACTCATCAACCTCGCCGGGAGCGCGGCGGTACCGCTTGAATCCCAGCCGGTGTTGATTCGGACGTCGGGAAGCCTCGACAGCCTGATCGTGAGTGAGCAAGCGCACCTTGCGCAGCGCTTTGGCCTCTATGGGCAGTTGCGGGGTTTGGTCGGAGGTGGTTCGGTGATCGTCCCGGAGCTGCCCATCCTGGACCGCTACACCCTGGTCTACGTCTCGTTGGTCGACGTCGAAGTCGAGGACTACCCGGTTGAACTCACCGGGGAGCAGGCCGAGGCCCTGCTGCAGGAGGTGCGGTTTACCGGCGAAGGCGAGATGGTGATCTCGGGTCGCGACGTGCGTTCCTATGTGGTGGCCGCCAACTCCGACGCCATATCAACGATGCGCGTGCTGCTCTTTGGCGACACTGTCTTCATCGTCGAGGAGTCGCTCTACGCCGCGGTCGTGGGGACGGCGTCATGACCGAGATGGCGTTGATGGTGTGGATGGCGCTGATCGGGTTTGCCGTGCTCGGGCCGCTGTGGGGTCGGGTCTCACCCTTTGGGATCGGAGCGATGGCGTTTCCGGCTGGGGTCGCAGCCTATGCGCTGGGTTCGCTGCTGCTCTTGACCGTGGATGTCGGCTTCTCAACGGTGGCCGGACTCGTCGTGGCCTCTGTCGGAGGGATGGTCGTTGTCCTGGTCGGGGGCCGAACCCCGGGGGTATCCGCCGGAGTGATGCTGGCAACTATCGGCATCGTCGTCGGAGCGTGCGCCATCGGCGCGATCATCCTCCAGAACGTACACCTGACCCGACTCACCGCCGACTCGGTGAGGTACCTCGCAACGGCAGGTGCATTGGAGACCGCGGGCAGTCTCGATGGGGTCAGTGCTTGGGACCTGCGGATGCGTCATCTAGGGGCGCCGCTCATGCACACCGGCGGTGTGGTGACCGGGCGGGGGTATCTGGCTTCGATCACGGCCTTGCTGGCTGCATCTGGTCTGGCAACGGCCGCCTGGGTCGCCTGGGAGGGGTTTGTTGTGTGGGCGACGCCGACGCGTTGGCGATGGCTGCTGCTCGGGGCAACTGCGGCGCTGCTCATCTCAACAAATCGCTGGCTCTACCACGCCTTCTATGTCAACGGGCACATGGCCATCGGTGTGCTTCTGATGGTCGGCGTCGGCGCAACGTGGGTGGCTGCCAGACGTGGCACCTGGGTGTTGCTGATCCCGGCTGCAATCGCTTTCGGGGCCCTGCCCCCGTGGCGACCCGAAGCGGCAGTGACTGGAGCGGTCTTCTTGATCCCCCTGGTTTCAGTGGTGGCGATCCCGATCGCATTGCGATGGGCCTTGGCTGCGCCGTTCGTTGCCACAACGGTTCTGTGGCACGGAATCGCATATCCGGCCCGCGCCGTGGACGGTGACCTCGGCGTGTTTGGGCCGGTGTACGGGAACTTGTTCGTCGCGGCAGGGATCGTGGTGTTGCTTGCAGTCGCCAGTGTTGCCCGGGTCCGTCGAGTCGCGATCTACGCGCCGTGGGTGATGCTGGCCGGACTCGTCGCCTATGTCGCGTTGGCTGCTGCATTCGACCCGCGCACGCTCGAAGACACACTTGCTGCGACCGGCTCGAACCTGGCCGTCTCGGGCCTGTGGGGGCTGTATTGGTGGGTCCTGCCGCTGTTCATCGTCGGAGCCCTGCTCGTGATCCGATTTCGACTGCAGTCGATGTGGACCATGTCGATCTTCGGGTACACCCTCGCTCTTCTGGCGTTCGTGTACCTGCGGGAGGGTCCGTATCGGGTCGGGACGGGTGACTCCGGGAGCCGGATGATGGTCCACGCCGTCTTCGTCGCCATCGTCTACGTGGTGTTGGCGGCTTCCGCAGCGCTCGCTCGCGACGATGGGGCCGACGAAGCCCAGGTTCCCGACGCTGCGGATGAGATCAGAGGTGGGGGCCGATCTCGGTCGCGAGGCGTTGCATGAGTTCGAACTGGCGGTCATAGTCCATCGTGGCGAAGTAGGAGCGGGCCACAAACTGCGTGTCGACGCCTGACTGGTCCCGAACCGCTAGCAACTCCTCGACGATCTGATCGGGGGTGCCGATGATGACGGCCCGCTCCCGGAGCCGGTCGGCCTGGTTCGCGGCCAACGCCGGTGCTGCCGGAGGCGGCCCGGGACGGTTCGCTGAAGGGACCATGTCGCGGTACTTCCAGCTGAGGTGCCAAAGGTGGGCCCGTAGCTCCTCCCAGCCCGCCTCGGGGTCATCGCAGGGGTAGATGATGGAGTAGTGAACCCACCGGAAGTCGTGTGGATCGCGGTTGCGTCGTTCGAGTTCGTCGCGGGCCCAGGTGACTTGCTCGAGGAACTTTGCCGCGGGAGCGTTGGAGAAGATGCCGTCGGCCAACCGGGCGGCGCGGCGGATGGCCGGCTCTGCGCCGCCACCGATGAGGACGGGGATTGGGTCGGTCGGCGTCGGCCGCACCGCCAACTCCGGGAACTGGTACTCGGTTCCGGAGTGCTCGAAGACGTCGCCCGACCAGGCTTGGGGGAGGATGCTGAGGATCTCATCCATGGCCCGGCCCCGGCGCCGCATGTCGGCTCCGAAGGCGGCATACTCGGCCTCGGACCATCCCAAGCCGAGACCCAAGGTCAAGCGGCCCTTGCTGATCAGGTCGACGGTGGCGGCATCTTCAGCCAGTCGCAGCGGATGATGCAGGGGGGCCAGCACCACGCCCGTTCCGATCTCGATCGAGGTTGTTCGTGCCGCGATAGCGGCACTGGTCACCAAGAGCGACGGCATGTAGCCGTCGTCGACGAAGTGATGTTCGGTGGTCCAGACGGAGTCGAACCCAAGCAGTTCGGCTGCCTCCGCGGTGCGGAGCGTCTCGTCGTAGGCCTGAGCCCAGTCGGACTCACCGGGTCGGAGTTGTGCACTGAGCAGTCCGAATCCGAGGCTCACCGCGTGCTAGCCGCCGTCGAGGTGGTCGCGAGCCTTGTCGGGGTCGTCGACGGCGACCGCAAAGTGCAGGCCCTCCGCAGATGCATGGAGGAGATACATCGCCTCGATGTTGACGCCGGTGGCGGCGAGCGCTTCGGTCATTTGGGCCAAGGCACCCGGCTGGTCGTGGAGTACCGCGGAAACGATGCGCCGCTCCTCGAAGTGCAGACCGGCGTCCTTGAGGACTCGCCGGGCGGTGTCGTCGTTGTTGACGACCAACTTCACGGACGATTCGGGGCCGGAAGAGACCGCGGCCAGGGTTTCGATGTTGACACCGGCGGCACCTAGTTCCCGGGCCAGCGTTGCTAGTTGGCCCGGTCGGTTCGCCATGTTTACGGAGAATTCGATCATGTCCCCAGCCTACGCCAGGAGTGGCGCCTCCGGCGAATGGAAGCTCCTTGGCAATTGGGCAAGCTACGGGGTGGTTTGAAGTGGCGGCGGACGGCCGTCATGCTTCGGCGTCGGATCCGGTTGACGGTGACCTGGTCGATGACGGTCGAACCACGCGATGTCGGGCACACGGGAGTTCCCGGCCGCTGCTCTCGTGCACGGTGTGGCTCAACCCAATCCTGTCCACCCAACCCGAGGACATCTTGACAAGCCATCCGCATGCTGATCCAAAGGGGCGGGTGCCGTCCGGCGCCAAACGAGGCCACGCGGAGTAGTACTGTCGAGAGGCAGGTACCCAAGCTCTAGGAGGGCACAATGGCACTGCGAAGCAGGGCGATCGGTCGGGGGATGGTATTGGTCTTGGCTTTGGGTCTGCTGCTGGGCGCGGCGCTCACTGCCTCGGCCAAGCCGCACAATCCTGGAAGGTCGCCAGAGAACCGGTTGGTTGAGTATCGGATCGACATCCCGGCGGGCGATCATGCGATTCCGGCGATCCTCGCGGTTCCGAAGGCGGGTGGACCGAATGCGGAGCATCCCGCGGTACTGATGGTCCACGGGTTCGCTTCGCACAAGGACGAGGTCGGGGACATGTACAAACGTGAAGCGCGATACCTGGCGGTCGCCGGATACGCCTCGCTTCGCATCGACTTCGCTGGATCGGGCGAAAGCACGCAGCCATGGGTTGACAACACATTTGACGGAATGGTCGCCGATACGCGTGCCGCGTTGGATTGGCTGATCGATCACTCGTCCACCGATGATGATCGCATAGGGATTCTTGGCTTCAGCCTCGGTTCGCGGATCTCTGCGGCGGTGGCCGGTACCGACGATCGGATCGCCGCATTTGCGAATTGGTCGGGTGCCGTGGAGAACGGCCGCGATGGCTTCGACTTCTTCTTCGACACCTACTACGAAGACGCAGTAGAAAACGGATCTGTTGTGGTCGACCTGGGGTTCACCGTTGTTGAACTGAGCGAAGCATGGTTCGACAGTATGGCTGCTTCGCATGCCCGCGATGATGTCGCCGGTTACGGCGGGCCACTTCTTGCGATCGCGGGTGAGGACGACCTGACTGTTCCGCCGATTGTGTCGAAAGAGCTGATCCTGCACGCCGGAAGCCTTGATGCAACATTGAGGATTCTTCCCGGCGCGGACCACATCTACCATGTGCTGACCCCGGACCAAACCCTTGCCGAAGAGGTGATGATGCTGACCGCGGAGTGGTTCGCCAACAAGCTCTAGCCGATCCTGTGGTCAATCCGTAGCGTCTGTGGGGACCGTCTGCTGGGTCGGTTCCCACACACGCCACTTCCCTCTTGTGTCAACCTTTCGTGAGACGGGTCGTGGTGGTGTATCGGCCGGGATTGGACTGTCTCTTCTGTCCGTGACCGCGCACCACGATCGTGATCGCGGTGTCGACGGTTCTCGTGGTCTGGGGGTCGATCCAACGGCTCGTCGACCCCCGCTCTGATCGATCACATCCCTTGGGTGATCGCCGCTGGCTTCATCGGGCCCTCGGCAAGGCCGCCCAGATCCCGTGGTGGGTCCAAGGGACGTCATATCGAACATATGTTCGATATAGTGGCGACCTATGGTCCGCTACGCCGAGCTTCATTGCCACACCAATTTCAGCTTCCTCGATGGGGCGTCGCACCCTCATGCGCTGGTCGAGCAGGCGGCCGCGCTTGGCTATGCCGCCCTCGGGGTGACCGACCATGATGGATTCCGGGGAGCGGTCAAGGTGCATCAGGCGGCCAAGGTCCTGGGAATGCCGGTGGTCTACGGGACCGAAGTCGGGATGCCCCGAGAAGCCGCGGAGGATGACCCGGTGGTGGTCAAGCCGGACGCGGCCGACAAGCCCAGTGGGGCGCCGGGGCGGCGAGGGCGGATCCGTCGCATGCATGGGTCGAAACCCACCAGCCTGCCCACGCGTGACCACCTGGTGCTCCTGGCGCCGGACCCCACCGGGTACGCCGCCATCAGCCGTTTCGTGACCCTCGGCCAATACCGAGGCAAGAAGGATGCTCCCCACTACGGCTACGGAGACCTCGGTCGTGCCGCTACCGACGGCAACCTCGTCGCACTGACAGGGTGTCACCAGGGGGCGGTGCCTCGTGCCGCTGCCGCCGGCGATTTTGCCGCGGCCAAGGAGGCGGCGGCCCAACTGCGCGAACTGTTTCCGGACCGGCTGTATGTAGAACTCACCCATCACGGCATGCCGGAGGACGGGCCCCGCAACGACGTGCTCGCTGATGTCGCCGACGCCCTTGCCCTACCAACCGTGGCATCGAACAACGTGCACTATGCGCTTCGTTCCGATGCGGATCTCTCTGAGGTGCTTGCCGCCATCGGGGGCCGACGCAACCTCGATGCCGCCGACGGGTTCCGACCGGCGACCGACGAGCGGTTCCTCAGATCGCCGGCGGCGATGGCCGAGCGGTTTGCTCGCTATCCGGGGGCGGTGGAACGGGCCGGGGAACTGGGAGCGTCGCTGGCGTTCGATCTCGATCTGCTTGCTCCCGAGCTGCCGGACTTTCCCATGCCGGGAGCCTTCCGCAACGAGGATGAGTATCTCCGCTACCTCGTAATCGAGGGGGCTCGCGAGGTCTATGCCGGTCTGGGGGACGACGGAATCGACCCGAAGGCCCGGGCCCGGCTCGAGCATGAGTTGACGGTGATCGAGGATCTTGGATTCGCCGGGTTCTTTCTCGTCGCCTGGGACATCGTCAAGTTCGCCCGCTCGATCGACATCTACTGCCAGATTCGAGGGTCGGGAGCAGATTCCGCCGTGTGTCGCTGCATCGGGCTCACCAGGGTCGACCCGATCCGTTTGCAGCTTCCCTTCGAACGGTTCCTGTCATCGGAGCGAGGCCGCCCCCCGGATATCGACATCGACTTCGAGGCAGAGCGGCGGGAAGAGGTCATCCAGTACTGCTACCGCCGCTACGGCCGAGAACGGGCGGCGATGGTGTCCAACGTCATCACCTACCGGGCCAAGTCGGTGCTCCAGGACGTCGGCAAGGCATTCGGGCTCACTCAGGCGCAGGTGAACGCCCTCACCAACTACCTCGACTCTCGTAGCCCCCAAGCGATTCGCACCGAGGTGGAACTCCCTGCCGGGCTCACTTCCGAGCTCATCTACGACGTCTGTCAACGGCTCGACGGGTTTCCCCGCCACCTGGGGATCCACTCCGGAGGCATGGTGGTCGCCAAACGCCCGCTGTGGCAGATCGTTCCGCTCGAGTGGGGCCGAATGGAGGATCGCTCCGTGCTGCAATGGGACAAGGACGACTGCGCCGCGATGGGCATCGTCAAGTTCGATCTGCTCGCCCTCGGGGCGCTCAACGGACTCCACCTTTCGGTCGACGCGATTCGAGAAGTCCACGGCATCGACATCGACTTGGCCACGATCCCGCAGGAACCGGTCATCTACGACATGCTCACCCGAGCCGACACCGTCGGGGTGTTCCAGGTGGAGTCCCGGGCGCAGATGGCGACGCTGCCCCGGATGAAGCCCAAGACGTTCTACGACCTGGCGGTTGAGGTGGCGCTGATTCGTCCCGGTCCGATCCAAGGTCATTCTGTGCATCCCTACCTTCGCCGCCGCAACGGGGAAGAGCCCGTCCGCTATCCCCACGCGCTGACCGAGCCCATCCTGGAGAAGACCCTCGGGGTGCCCATCTTTCAGGAGCAGCTCATGGAGCTGGCGAGGATCTGCGCCGGGTTCACCGCCGGGCAGTCGGACCGGCTGCGGCAAGCCATGACCCACAAACGCTCGGACGAGGCCATGGGGCTGTTGCGGGACGACGTATTCGCCGGGATGCAGGCCAATGGAATCACCGACGCCGCCGCTGAGGAGATCTGGGAGAAACTACAGGGTTTTGCCTCGTTCGGCTTCCCGGAGTCTCACTCGGTGTCGTTCGCCTACATCGTGTACATGTCGTCGTGGCTCAAGTACCACTGGCCGACGGAGTTCTTCATGGGTCTGCTCAACGCCCAACCGATGGGGTTCTACTCGCCGAACTCGTTGGTGCAGGACGCCAAACATCATGGGGTGGTGGTGCTGCCTCCGGACATCAACCAGTCGTGGTTCGACTGCACGGTCGAGCCGGTGGCAGCAGAGGACGACGACATCGCCGAGTACCTGGGGATGCGCTGGCGGCGAGGGCGTGGCGCTTTCGACGATCCGATGCGGACCCCCGCGGCGCTGCGGATCGGGCTGCGCTACGTGCGCAACCTCGGAGACGCTGAGATCACCAGGATCGAGGCAGCGCGGATGGTGTCCGGTCCCTTTGGCTCGGCCGAAGACCTTGCTCAGCGGACCGGCCTGCCGGTCGATGCGCTGGAGGCTCTGGCCGCAGGTGGAGCCCTGGTTCCATTGGGGATCGGGCGACGGGAAGGGATCTGGGCCGCCGGGGCGCTGGCCGGGATGGGACCGGATCGGCTGCCGCTCGCTTCAGGCACGCAGGCTCCAGAGTTGCCGCCCATGGTTCGCCACGACGAGATGCAGGCCGACCTGTGGTCGACGGGGATCTCGGTGCAGCATCCGGTGTCGTTCCTGCGGGAACGCCTCGACGAGGCAGGCTGTCTGACGGTGGCGGATGCCTTGACGCAGCGTCACAACGGGGTGCGGGCGAAGGTTGGTGGCTTGATCACCCACCGGCAGCGTCCCAGCACGGCACGAGGGGTGCGCTTCCTCAACGTGGAGGACGAAACCGGGCTCCTCAACGTGGTGGTGATGCCCCAAGTCTGGGATGCCAACTACGAGGTGGCTCGCAAGGCAGTCGGCGTGGTCATCGAAGGCATCATCGAGTTCCGCGACGGCGTCACC
>Ga0316197_10003992_pt1 | contig 10477 bp, 8 predicted proteins | sample OudBiesiAoxic_MG_FD_204939 | JGI IMG/M metagenome (GOLD analysis project Ga0316197, IMG submission 204939) | Coastal sediment microbial communities from Oude Bieten Haven, Netherlands - site A oxic | ecosystem: Environmental > Aquatic > Marine > Coastal > Sediment | place: Netherlands... | reverse complement strand
CTGTACACGGCCACCCTGGACGGCATGGGGGCGGTTGGCGATGGCGCTCATGCCCGGCACGAACACCTGCGTATCCAACCCACCATCGAGCGTGCCGCCCTGCTCACACTTCTGCTGCTCGCGCCGCCACTGCATCGCGGTGGCAAGGAAGCACAATGAAACCACATTACTTTTTTTCCTCGGTCACACGATGTTCTGACCTCTGGGTGCAGCCCTTCGAAACCCGGCCGCTGGACCGTAGACACTGGGCCACGGGCGATTTTGTAGTCGGTCGGATCACGGGTGAGCGAAACCGCCTGTATCGCTGCGAGACAAAATCCGGGCGCATGACCGACATGGTGCGCGGCGACCTGATCGTCGGTGCACTCGGGCAGCGTGCGGCGACGCTGGAAGGCGTGGGTGATTGGCGCGCCGTGGACGAGAGCCTCGAACTGGAGGCGCTGACCAGCGCCGGCCTGCTCGGGAAATCTACGTCCATTTCACCCATGTTTCCCAACCTGATGCACATGGACTACGAAGGCCACGTGCTGCGGAACGGAAAAAAAGTCGGCATGGAAGATTTTGTCGTTCCAGCTGCTCCGCGCAGACTCGATATACCGGTCATCCTCTTGATCGGCACCTCCATGTCCTCGGGTAAAACTGCATCCGGCCGGCTGATCATCCGGGCACTGAAATACATGGGTATCGAGGTAGCGGCCGCCAAGCTGACCGGATCGGCCCGGTACCGGGACATCCTGCAGTTCCGGGATGCCGGCGCCAATTACGTGGTTGATTTCGTGGACGCTGGCCTGCCGTCAACGGTCTGCAAGCAGGAGCGCTACCAGGAGGCCTTCGACCTGATGATCTCAAAGGTCGCTGCCAGTGATACGCAGGTACTGGTGGCCGAATCCGGGGCGTCGCCGCTGGAACCCTACAACGGCGCCACGGTGGTGAAAAACCTGGCCGACAGGACCTGTTTTACCGTACTGTGCGCGTCCGACCCACACGCCGTACTGGGCGTACAGACCGCGTTTGGGCCCGAGCTCAAGGCCAGTATCGTTTCGGGACCTGCTGCCAATACCAGCGCCGCCTCCGACCTGGTGAGGCAACTGTGTAACCTGGACTCGCTGAACCTGCTGGACCGCAGGAACTACCCGGAACTTTCCCGCCTCCTTTCGCAGGCACTGGGACTGGACGAAACCGATATCGCGAGCGAGGCACTTTCCTACATGAACGGCAGGTTGTCAGCCTGAAGCCACAGGTCAGAAGAAATCGAACCAGCACCCCACCGTAAACACATCTTGTTAAACCCGGATAATCGCTTGATTTAGAGCAATTTTGTCGGACGTTTTTATCAGGCCAATCGCGGTTTATGTTAAAGTTCGCGCGTTTTTTGTAAATCGTAAATTTTTGGGAGTGTAAATCACATGACGGGTATAACCATCACCCTCACCACAGCCCTGTCCCTGCTCGGCCTGGCCATTGCTTTCTTTTATATGAAGAAAGTGACCAGCGTACCGGTGGATATGGGCCTGGATGAGAAGGATTCCAAACGCCTCAAGTTCATCCATGGCGCCATCGCCGACGGCGCCATGGCGTTCCTGAAGCAGGAATATAAATTCCTCACCATCTTCATGGTCTGCTTCGCAGCCATCATCGTCGTACTGATTGACGATACGCATACACCGGATATACGTGAAGGCATCTACACCGCCATCGCGTTCCTGTTTGGCGGTGCCATCTCCATTGCTTCCGGCTACATCGGCATGAAAGTCGCCACGAAGGGTAATGCCCGCACCACGGTATCGGCCAAGAAAAGCATCTCGGCCGCCTTCGACGTCGCCTTGAACTCCGGTGCCGTCATGGGTTTCGCCCTGGTAAGCCTGGCCACGCTCGGCATGATCATCATTTATGTCGTAATGAAGTTCCTGCTGGCTGACCTCGGTGAAGAAAACAACCACATCCTGATGGAAGTCATCGCCGGATTCGGTCTCGGCGGCTCCACCATCGCGCTGTTCGCCCGTGTGGGCGGTGGCATTTTCACCAAGGCCGCCGATGTGGGCGCTGACCTGGTGGGCAAAGTGGAACAGGGTATTCCTGAAGACGACCCGCGCAACCCCGCCGTTATTGCTGATAACGTGGGCGACAACGTGGGTGATGTCGCCGGTATGGGCGCCGACCTGTTCGGTTCCTGCGCCGAGAGCACCTGCGCCGCCATGGTGATTTCTGCCATTACCTTCGCCGGCAACCCCGATGCGCTGCTGTACCCGATCCTGATCAGCGCCCTGGGTATTCCGGTCAGCCTGGTCACCAAGCTGTTGGTTGGCGTCAAGAAAGAAGAAGACGTGGCCCCGGCCCTGATGAAGCTGTTGATCATCTCCAGCGTGCTGATGGCCATTGTCCTGTTCTTCGTTACCAGGTGGCTGATTCCGGGTACGTTTGAACTGGGTGGCGCTACCTACACCAGCATGGGCGTCTACTGGTGCTTCCTGTCCGGCCTGATCGCCGGCCTGGCGGTAGGCCTGTTAACCGGCTATTACACCGGTGACGCTTACAAACCTGTGCAGGAAGTTGCCAAATCCTGCGAGACCGGTGTCGCGACCAACATCATTTACGGCCTGGCGCTGGGCTACAAGAGCACGGTTCTGCCCTACCTGTGTATCGCCGCAAGCATCTTCGTTTCCTGGGGACTGGCCGGCATGTACGGCGTGGCCATCGCATCCCTCGGCATGCTGGGCACGCTGGTGATCGCACTGACCATCGACGCCTACGGCCCGGTTGCCGATAACGCCGGCGGTATCGCAGAAATGGTTGGACTGGATAAGGAAGTTCGCCGCCGCACCGACATCCTCGATTCAGCCGGTAATACCACGGCGGCCATCGGTAAGGGTTTCGCCATCGGTGCAGCCATCCTGACCTCCCTGGCCCTGTTTGCCGCGTTTATCACGGCTTCTGAAAAACTGATGGGTGAGCCAGTCTCACTGAGCCTGCTGGATCCTGTGGTTTACACGAGCGTGTTCATCGGCGCCGTTCTGCCGTTCCTGTTCACGGCCATGACCATGAAGTCCGTGGGCAAGGCGGCTTTCGCCATGATCGAAGAAGTTCGTCACCAGTTCAAAACCATCCCTGGCATCATGGAAGGCACCGGTCAACCGGACTACGCACAGTGCGTGGCCATCTCTACCAAGGCCGCCCTGCGCGAAATGATCGCACCGGGCGTGCTCATCATGGGTACCCCGCTGGTCGCCGGTCTCCTGTTCGGCGTATCGTCCGTCGCAGGTGTACTGGTGGGTTCACTGGTCACCGGTGGCGTTATGGCCATCGCCTCGTCCAACAGTGGCGGCGCATGGGACAACGCCAAGAAGTACATCGAAGCCGGTAACCTCGGTGGCAAGGGCTCTGACGTACACAAAGCCGCTGTCGTCGGTGACACGGTTGGCGATCCGCTGAAAGATACTTCAGGTCCTTCCCTGAATATCCTGATCAAGCTGTCCGCTATCCTGAGCCTGGTGTTTGCACCGTTCTTCGTACAGTACGGTGGCATCCTGATGGGTTAAGCCATCATCGCAAGACAAAAAAACCCCGCCTGGTGCGGGGTTTTTTTTGGGTTAATGCCGGACCATGCGGCTCGGCTATATTCCGGATCAGACTTCGAAATCCGGTAACTTCTTCCTGGCCAGTACTTTCTTCATGCGTACATACTTCGGAAGACCGTCCCGATCGTAGGGAGGATAGTCCTCGCCGTGGATCAGGGGGGCCAGGTAACGGCGGGCTGCCGCTGTAATACCAAAGCCGTCGGACGTGATATAGCTCTTGGGGATCATTTTCTCCACGTTGGCGACACGGCCCAGGTTGGTCTCACCAATTTTCCAACGGTAGGGATTGTTGGAAATCCGCTTGATTACCGGCATCACACCACTCTTGCCTTCCATCGCCAGCTTGACCGCTGCCTCACCGACCGCGTAAGCCTGTTCGACGTCGGTCTTCGAAGCGACGTGCCGTGCTGCGCGCTGCAGGTAGTCGGAAACCGCCCAGTGGTATTTGTAACCCAGCTTCTCACGCACCAGGTTGGCCACGACGGGCGCGACTCCACCCAGTTGAGCATGACCGAAGGCATCCCGGGTACCGGCGTCTGCCAGGAACTTGCCCTTGCTGTCGCGGACACCCTCGGAAACCACGATGGTGCAGTAACCGTAGTTCTCGACCGAGTATTTGACCTTTTTCAGGAACTCGCGCTGCTTGAACGGCACTTCGGGAAACAGGATGATATGCGGCGGATCGCCCTCTTCACGCGCGGCCAGTCCGCCGGCGGCGGCAATCCAGCCGGCATGGCGGCCCATCACCTCGAGCACGAAGACCTTGGTGGAACTCGACGCCATGGACTCCACGTCCAGGCTGGCTTCCATCGTGGAAACGGCCACATACTTGGCAACAGAACCGAAGCCGGGGCTGTTGTCGGTCACCGGCAGGTCGTTATCGATCGTCTTGGGCACGCCAATGCACTGCACGGGAAAACCCATCTTCTTGCCAATCTGCGAAACCTTGTGGGCGGTGTCGGATGAATCTCCGCCACCGTTGTAAAGGAAATAACCGATATTGTGGGCGCGGAACACCTCGATCAGGCGTTCATACTCACGCTGGTTTTCCTCCAGCCCTTTCAACTTGTAGCGACAGGACCCGAATGCCCCGCCAGGCGTGTGGCGCAGACCCGTGATGGCGGTCTTGTTTTCACGGGACGTATCGATCAGCTCTTCCTTCAGGATGCCGATGATTCCATCCTTGCCGGCGTATACCTTGCCGATCTTGTCCGCGTGTTCGCGGGCCTTTTCGATCACACCACAGGCCGTGGCGTTGATCACCGGTGTCACACCTCCGGATTGTGCGTAAAGCAGGTTCTTCTTCATTTCTTTCAAGCTCCTTTGTGGGCTTTATTGGGTGTCTCTTGTCCCGCCATCGAGGGGTGCCGACGGCAGCTTCGCTCAGGGGCAAATCGCGTGATCAAGCGTCACATTGACTTGCGGTGGGTGAGCGGTTAGCGTTAGCCCTTTATTTTAGTGGACAGGAAGCACCAAATGCGAATCGTAATCATGGGCGCACCGGGGTCGGGCAAGGGAACTCAAGCTGCGCTCATCGTGAAAGAACTTGATCTTGACCACATTTCGACCGGCGATCTGCTGCGGGCAGCCGTTGCAGCCGGCACCGAACTGGGTAAAAAAGCCAAGGAAGTCATGGACCGTGGCGAACTGGTCTCTGATGAAATTGTACTGGGTCTGCTCGAACAGCGCCTGCTGCAGGAAAACACCAAGAACGGTTTTATCCTCGATGGTTACCCGCGCAATATCGCACAGGCGCAGGCGCTTGATGGACTGCTCGAGCGTATCGGCCAACCGGTCGAAGAAGCCCTTCAGATCGACGTGGATGAAGAACAGGTGGTCACTCGCATCGCCAAGCGCGCTGCCCTGGAAGGCCGCAGTGACGACACCGAAGAGACCGTGCGTAACCGTCTCCGGATCTACGGTGAACAGACTGCGCCGGTTGTTGATTTCTACGCACATAAAGGCATCCTTTCACGGGTGCTGGGTGACGGTTCGATCGAGGACGTGTTCCAGCGCATCCGGGGTGTCCTGCAGATCCATTCCGCATCCTGATCCGGGGCCGGTGACTCGCGTGACCGGCTGGTACTGATGGGCCGGATACTACTTCCGTTCCTGGACATGATGAGGTTCCGTTCGGGACCTCAGGACCTGCCAGCCAGCCGGGGTTTCACCGTCTTGCTGGCCGCCCTCTACATCGCGGGCGGCTTTCTTGCCGGCAGTGTGCTGGATGAGCCCGAGTATGCGCGGCGCGCCATGATGGCCATCGCGGTGCAGTTCACCGTCATTATCCTGCTGCTGAAGCTGAAAGGTTTCCGGGACCGGACCCAGCAAACCATCGGCGCCCTCTCAGGCACCGGTTTCCTGTTCGGACTGATGTCCATATACCTGTTGAGCATGGTCAATGTGGACAAGCCGCAGGTTGAACTGGCCGCCCTGTATTTTGTCCTGTTTATCTGGAGCATCGCCGTCGACGGGCATATCTATCGCCATGCCTTGTCCAGTAAAATAGGAACGGGCGTGCTGGTCGCAGTGACCGTTTTTTCATTAAATTTCATTCTGCTGAGAACTTTTTTCGGGTAAGGGCTAAATGCATATTCACATTCTCGGTGCCTGTGGCACCTTCATGGGCGGCGTGGCGCTGCTGGCCAAGCGGGCCGGCCACCGCGTGTCCGGCCAGGATCAGCATACCTACCCGCCGATGAGCACCCAGCTTGAATCAGAAGGCATCGAATTGTTCGAGGGTTACTCACCCGAATGCATGGACCCGGCCCCGGACCTGGTCGTGATCGGAAACGCCTTGAGCCGCGGCAACCCGGCCGTTGAATACGTGCTGGACAACAACATCGAATACGTTTCAGGTCCGCGCTGGCTTGGCCAGAACTACCTGAAAGGAAAGAGCGTCATCGCGGTGGCGGGAACCCACGGCAAAACGTCCACCGCGAGCATGGTCGCCTGGATTCTCGAAAGTGCCGGGCTGAAACCCGGATTCCTGATCGGTGGCATCCCGGCCAACTTCGGTTACTCGGCCCGCGACGGCAAGGCGTTCTTTGTCGTGGAAGCCGACGAGTACGATACTGCATTTTTCGACAAGCGCGCCAAGCTGGTTCATTACCGGCCGCTGATCGCTACCCTGAACAACCTCGAGTTCGACCACGCCGATATCTACGACAGCATCAAGTCCATCCAGACCCAGTTTCACCACTTTGTCCGCACCATTCCGGGCCGCGGTACGATCATCAGCAACGGCGCGGACAATCGCCTGGAAACCGTGCTCGATATGGGATGCTGGAGCCACCTGGAGCGATTTTCCGAAAACGAAGATTCAGACTGGCAGGTGTGCTACCTCAAGCCGGATGGCAGTGAGCTGTCGTTCCGTTACCAGGGCCGTGAAGCAGGCTCCATGGCATGGGATGAACGCCTGCGCAGCCGTCGCGGCGGCGGTCGCGGCCGGGGTCGAACCGTCGGTCGCGGTCGATGCACTGGCGTCCTACAAGGGCGTCAAGCGACGCATGGAGTTGATTCACGACAGTGGTGATATCCGGGTCTATAACGATTTCGCACACCACCCCACGGCGATCCGCCTGACCCTCGAAGGTTTGCGGCGCAACGTGGGCAATGCCCGCGTACTGGTGGGCATGGAGCCGCGCAGCAATACCATGCGTTCCAGTGTGCACGTGAACGAGCTTGCCCCGGCGCTCAACGCAGCGGATCGTGTCTGGATGCTGACGGGTGACGGCATCGAATGGGACCCGCACGAGGTCCTGACGCCACTTGAAGGGCGTGGGCGCGTGGTGATGCGCAGCGACGATATGCTCAAGCAGATGCTGGAGGCCGTGCGACCTGGTGACCACGTCGTTTTCATGAGCAACGGGGGGTTCGACTCCGTTCCCACCCGCTTCTGCCAGGCGCTGCAGGGCCATGAGCGCGATTGAAATCCCGATTTTTCCACTGCGCACCGTTTTATTTCCCGGCGCAGTCCTGCCGTTGCGGATTTTCGAGCAGCGTTACCTGACCATGATCCGTGACTGCGCCCAGTCCGATACCGGGTTCGGCGTTTGCCTGATTCGCGAGGGTGAAGAAGCCGTTTCACCGGTAAAACCGGCACAGGTAGGCACGCATGCCCAGATCGTGGACTGGTATACGCTTGATGATGGGCTTTTTGGTGTTTCCACATTCGGTACGGCCCGTTTTGTCACCGAGGCGGTCTGGCAACAGGATGACGGCCTGTTCAAAGCGAAGATCAAGGTATTGCCTGAACCGCCGGAAACCCAGGTGCCCGCGGCTTACTCGGTACTCAGCGATGTGCTGGCGCGCTTTATCGAAAAGGCCGGCGCCCAGTACCCCCAGTCCACCCCGGAGAGCGTCCAGGATGCCACCTGGGTGGGTTACCGGCTATCCGAGTTGCTACCTCTCTCCGGAGTTGAAAAACAGCACCTGCTCGAACTGATGGACCCGATCGAAAGATTGCAGCAACTGCTCGAATTGATGCCACGCTTTCAAACGGATTGATCTTTCCTCTTGCCGCGCGTGCGGTTTCACCTCTATTAACCCGGTCGCGGTGACGTATACCCCTTTTCTGGGGACGCTCCCTTGCGGGCACATCCATGTGGTGCTTGTCTTGACGCCGTCCAGGCGTCAAACACCCCTGAAAAGGGGTATACGCCACCACGACCTGGACTTATGCAAATGCGTGAAGAGGCCCCGAATATTTACTGCGTAAATTCTAGGATGACGTTTACTCTCCGGAACGCTGTATGTTTGCGGTTGGCGAAGCCAGAAGCAAACTCCTTATTGCAGTTGAGCGCAACCGCCTTCCGCCGCAGGCGGGAGCAGGGAAGCGAGACTCAATCGATGCGAGGGAACCCCGAAGGGGCGCTGAACCAGGCGCCCGGGGCGGGCTGACGGTCCGGGCAGCGTGCCTCGGTGGAACAGAACTGGAACGACGATCGCGGCTCTCGCCGCTCCAGCAAGGGGACTAATGGCGGAAAAGGATGAGGTCTTCGCGGACGGCTTTCTGTTCCAGTGGCGCCAGCACTTCCTGGATGGGTATGGTGAGTTGGTATTCGATGGAAACAGCGCGCCAGTAGCTGAACAGGCCGAAACGGCGGTCGAGCACCTCTTCTGCCATCTGGCCCAGGTACAGGATCTGCCCAGCGGGCATCAGTCTCACTCCGGAATCCCAGAGGCGTATGGTCAGAAGCCGCTCATCGCCCTCGATATTCTTTTTCAGCAGCAATACTTCCGGGCTGCCCTGGTAGGCACGACCCAGCAACGGCAAGGTGACCTGGTCCGGCTCGGGATTGAGAGCCTGCAGGAACCAGCGCCAGTCGGTTTCCGGTGCCTTTTCCCAGCCAGACCGTTCCAGCAAGCTGGAAATCACCTCGGGCTCTGCCGCAACCTGGGCGTTGAATTGTTGCGAAGCGACGGAAGAAAGCCGTGTGCGGTTCGTCGCCATATCGCGCCATTCAGATTCCCACCAGGAATCCGCTGCGATCTCTCGCAACGACGTCGTCGACTGCAGGGCGGCCATGTCTTCCTCGGTATGAACATTGACCTGCCAGGCAAAGAGCGCCATCAGTGAGCCGTAAAAAATCAGGCTGGCCATACCACCGGAAAAATGCCGCATGGCCCGCTGCCGGTAGGCAAAACCAACCACGGCGGTCCATGCCAGGCCCGCGGTGACCCCCATAAGCGCCCCGCTCAACCATTCCAGGCCGAGATAAATTCGTGAAACGCCCAGCAGCAGCAGGATCACGGCTGCCGCCAGGTAAGGCCACTGGCGGTGTCTGCGCTGCAGTTCGCTGGCTTCCATGACCGCGAAAAAGGTCAATACCACGGTAGTCAGGCTCATGGCGGCGCTGGGGCTTCTGAGCACACGGTCCCCCAGTTCCAACACCTCGGGCGTGGTGCGCAGGCTCCAGGACAGCAACAGGTGCAGAACGCTGCCACCCCCAATTGCAATCAGCCAGTGCACTGCGGCTTTTTCACGCCCGGCGCCAACCAGCCACAGCAACAACGCAAGGGCGGAAAAAACCGAAACCTGCCAGCGTGAAAGTTGTGAAACGGCCACCATGACCGGATCGGTCAGGTGGTTACGCAGGGAGAGGGCCAAATCGCGCACCGCCTGGTCCAGAGCCTCGGGCTGGGCGGAAAACGGGGACATGAACAGCAACATGATCAGACCCCAGAACACGATGACCAGCAAAATACCCATCATGGTCACCGACAGGGCCTCGGGGCGTGAAGGGTCGATCAACGGTCCGGCAATACGGCCCAGCAGCGGATGCCGGCGGCTCCAGCGGATAAAATGCCGGAACCAGCGCGCAGAGCGGCTGGCCAGCGGTTCGTAGATCGCACGGATCGCCCACCAGGTAAGCCACAACAGAACCACCAGGATAATCAGCATCACGGTGAGTCGCCCGGTGTACTGCGAAGCCACCTCCAGCGAGGCGCCAAACAAGATACCGGGGATCAGGAAGGCAGGCGCCCACAAAATACAGGCCGGGATGTCCACAGCAAGGAAACGAGAGGCTTTCATGCCCATCATGCCGCTTACCGCAGGGATTATGGGACGCAATGGCCCGATAAAACGCCCGGCCATCACGCTCTTGGCCCCGTGCCGCTGGAAAAAATGCGTGCCCCGCTCGATCAGGCCCGGGTAGCGCGAAAAAGGCCAGATATCGACCAGGGCGCCGCGGAAGCGGTGCCCCAGCAGGTAGGAAAGTGAATCACCCAGGAATGCACCGACCGTTGCGGCGATCCAGATCGGGAGCATGTCGAGCACGCCCAATCCGATCAGCGCCCCCACGCCAAACAGGATAAACATGCCGGGCAGCAGGATACCGATCAGAACCAGCGACTCGAAAAACGCCACCAGCAAAACCGTGATAAAGCCCCAGCCC
>Ga0316197_10003990_pt1 | contig 10478 bp, 11 predicted proteins | sample OudBiesiAoxic_MG_FD_204939 | JGI IMG/M metagenome (GOLD analysis project Ga0316197, IMG submission 204939) | Coastal sediment microbial communities from Oude Bieten Haven, Netherlands - site A oxic | ecosystem: Environmental > Aquatic > Marine > Coastal > Sediment | place: Netherlands... | reverse complement strand
GCCGGTGCGATCGGCGGATATATGGGCGTGAAACTTGCGCAGGCAGGCGCGGATGTCAGCCTTGTCGCGCGAGGACCGCATTTAGCTGCGATGAAGGAAAAAGGGCTTACCCTGATCGAGGAAAGTGGCACAACTACCGTGCCTGTCACCGCGTCGGACAACCCGGAAGATCTGGGCCCGCAAGATTACGTTATCGTAACCCTGAAGGCGCATTCTGTGCCACCGGTCGTATCAAAGATGCAACCACTCATCGGAGACCACACAACCATCGTAAGCGGTGTAAACGGTGTACCTTGGTGGTATTTTCACAAGCTGGACAGCCCCTTAGAAGGCACGCGTCTGGAAAGCGTTGATCCGGGAAATGCACAGTGGGACGGTTTTGGACCCGACCGCGTTTTAGGCTGTGTCGTCTACCCAGCCGCCGAAGTATCAGAACCCGGCACGATCAAGCACATTGAAGGCAACCGCTTTTCGCTGGGCGAACCGGACGGCAGCAAGTCTGACCGCGCGATGGCTTTGTCCAAAGCGCTGGCTGCGGCTGGTCTGAAGGCGCCCGTGCGCCCGCGTCTGCGCGACGAAATCTGGGTCAAGCTTTGGGGCAACCTGTCGTTCAACCCGATCTCTGCTTTGACGCATGCGACGCTTGACGTGCTGTGCACAGACCCCGGCACACGGGCCGTTGCGCGCGGCATGATGGTCGAGGCGCAAGAAGTCGCCGAAAAGCTCGGCGTGAAATTCCCCATCGACGTAGACCGGCGCATTGACGGTGGCGCTGCTGTCGGCGCGCACCGCACGTCGATGTTGCAAGACCTTGATGCAGGCAGGCCAATGGAAATAGATGCTTTGCTGGGATCAGTCCAAGAGCTGGGACATGTCACGCAAACAGCTACGCCGACAATAGATACGGTACTGGCGCTGACCAAACTCAGGGCGCGTACCGCGGGCCTTTACGAATAAAGGGGGTGTTATGTCGATAAAGAATATTCTGGTCGCTTATAACGGCCTTCCCGGATCGGGCGCTGCATTGCATGGTGCCGTCAAAATGCAGCAGTACTACGACGCCCATTTAACCGGTCTTTTTGCCCACGGGGGGTCGAACCTTTCCAGCCAGATCAAACCGTGGATGCCGCAAAAAGTCAAAGACGCAATCATGGAAGTGGAAAACCAGTCCAACGACGAAATCTTAAGCAGCTTTAAAGAGATCTGCGCCGACGTGCCGACTGAAAAACTGCATTGGATCGATAGTGGCGAAGCAGTCCAGCAAACTGTCGCCCGTTATGCGCGGCTGTTTGACATCACCGCCATCGGCATGCACGAAACGACCGACAACCCAACCAAGTCGCATATCGAAATCTACCCTGACCGCGTGACATTCGACAGCGGTCGCCCTGTTATGATCTTCCCGGCCGGATACAGAGGGTCAGTGTTCGAAAACAAAGCCGTTGTCGCCTGGGACGGAGGACGGGCTGCGGCACGCGCGCTTGCAGATGCAATGCAAATACTCGAGACCGAAGTATCGGTTGAGATCGTATCTGTCGGACGCTCCCCGCTTGCGGGCAGCCTGCCGGGTATCAACGTGCAAACCATCCTCGACCGCCACGATGTTAACGTGACACTTACAGAGCTACCACGCTCCCGCAAATCAATTGCGGATACCTTGGTGGATCATTGCGAAAACACCGGTGCCGGGCTTTTGGTCATGGGGGCCTACGAACACTCGCCACTGCGCGAAGGTCTTATCGGGGGCGTGACCCATGATATAGCGCTACGCGCCAGCATTCCGGTGCTTATGAGCCACTAGCTCATGCCGAGCGCTTCTTTGTACATCTCGAGCACCGCTTCTTCTTCGGCGATGTCATCTGCGTCGCGTTTGCGCAGCGCGATCACCTTGCGCAGCACTTTCGTGTCATAGCCACGCGCTTTGGCCTCTGCCATTACCTCTTTTTGCTGCTCGGCGAGGTCCTTTTTTTCTGCGTCAAGCCGCTCAATCCGCTCTACGAACTGGCGTAATTCGTTGGATGTTACGCGGTAGGTCGCATCCGCTTGCGTTTCGGGTGTGGCCGGATCGGTGGTGACGTCGCTCATGAGAGGCTCCTTGCGCAAATCAGATCAGAAAGTTGGCACTGCCTAGCGCTCGTGACGCCGCGCCGCAAGCAGGTTTGACGCATATAATACAGAGCCCGTCGTATTCGCTATTGATCGGGGCGCTTCGAGCATGTACGCCGAAAGAGCTTTGGTTCGGCGGTTGTACCGTCGTTAAAGGGAACGTGGTGCGCCTATGCTGGTAATGCCGCGACTGCCCCCGCAACTGTAAGCGCAGAGTAAGGCCGACGGATGCCACTGGTCCATCATAATGGATCGGGAAGGCTCGGTTAAACGATGACGCGCAAGTCAGGAGACCTGCCAAAGTGATCACCCGGAGAGGTACGCGGGGTGCGTAACTGTCGGCGGGCTTTCCGCATGTGGTGGCGACACACCGTTTGCGGATCATTTCAGATCATACGCAGGCATATCAGAACGCCCCAAGGGGCACATGCCAGGAATACCTGCACGATGAAAAATCACACCAGAATTCTGCTGAGCAGCGCCAGCGCATTTGCACTATTCGCCTTGCCAGCGACAGCCCAAGACGTCTTTGATCTGGGCGAAGTCACCGTTTTCTCAAGCCAGACGCCGACTGCGGTATCCCGCACGGGCGTCTCCGTAGAGGTTCTGGGCGAAACCGAATTACAAAACGCGGCCAACACGACCGTCGCCAATGAGCTGGCACGCCTTCCGGGCGTGTCGGTATCAACCAATGGCGGCTTGGGTAAGCAGACAAACCTGCGTATCCGCGGCCTCTCCAACCGATATATCGGCGTCAGGATCAACGGAATTGATGTAACAGATCCGGCCAGCACACAAACGCAGTATAACTGGGGCGGCCTGACGACATCAGGTCTTAGCCGCATTGAGGTGCTCAAGGGTTCGCAATCTGCCCTCTATGGCTCAGAAGCCATTGGCGGGGTCATCAACATCACCACAAATCAGGCCCCCGACACCATCGGAACAGAATACAGTTTCGGGCTGGAAGTCGGCAGCTACGACACCACTCGTGCGACGTTCTCGATCGGGACACGTGGCGAACGCGGTGATCTGTCGTTTTCGGTCTCACGCACCGATAGCGACGGGTTTTCAGCGGCCGATGAAAACGACGGCAACACGGAAGAAGACGGCTACACCGGCATTCAGGCTTTTCTGTCAGCGGGCTACGCGTTGACAGAACGTGTCCGCGTGGGGGCGGATCTGATCTATTTTAACGAAGAAACGAATATCGATGCTTTTGGAGGCCCTGGCGGGGACGCAGATCGCCCCTTTTTTACCGACCGACGCGGCATCCGCACCTTTGCCGAGGTGGACGGCGGGGTGATCCAACACACGCTGGACGCCTCATACTTTGAAACTGAACGGCTTGATAAACTGACGCCTTTCGGCAGCCCCTTCTTTGAAAGCAACCGAACTGAATTGCGCTACCTTGGTGTTGCGGACCTTGACCGCACCGTTTTGTCCTTCGGCGCAGAATACTCTGAAGAAGAAGCGCTGTTCAGCAACGGACGTGCTTCATATGATGTGTTTTCGATTTTTGGCGAAGCACAATATGCTGTTAACGCAGACCTTGATATATCGGCTGCAGTTCGGGTGGATGACCATTCAGAGTTTGGCACCGAACCGACGGGCCGCCTTGCTCTGGCCTGGCGTCCCCAAGACGGCACAATCGTGCGCGCGTCGCTCGGCACCGGGTTTCGCGCACCGTCTCTGAACGAACTCTTCGGCCCTTTCAACTTCGGCGACCCCAACCCCGACCTTGAACCGGAAGAAAGTCTCAGTTTTGAGCTGGGCGTCGAGCAGAGTTTTAGCAACGGGATCACCGCTGAGGCCACGCTATTCTACACAGAAATCGACAACCTGATCCAATATCCGGTTGACGGGTATGCACAGGTCGATGGCACCTCGCGGTCTCAAGGTTTGGAACTCGCGGTAAGTGCTCCGCTGAACGATCGCATCGATGTATTTGGTAACTACACCTACACTGATACAGAGGACGCGAATGGCGACCAGTTTCTGCGCGTCGCAGAAAACGAGGTCCTGCTCGGCCTCAGCGCGCTGGTCACGGACCGCATCACCGCTGACGTCGCGTTGAACTTTGTAGGCGATCGCCTTGATGGTTTTCCTGCGGCGGGCGTCAAGGATTACACCGTTATTGACGCCTCTTTATCCTATGCGCTGAACGATCAAAGCGCGGTTTACCTGCGCATCGAAAACCTGACCGACGAAGAATACCAGACAGCGGCGGGCTTTGGCACGTCTGACCGTGCATTCTTTGTGGGGCTGCGTGCAGCTTTCTAGGCACCTCTTCGCGACGGCAAGGGCTTTGTGCCTTGCCGTTGCATGCGTTGCGGCGGCCAAGACCGTCGCGGCGCAAACACCGCTTCGTGTTGTGTCGGTTAACCTATGCACCGATCAGTTGGCCCTGATGCTGGCCGCCCCCGGGCAGTTGGTATCGGTGTCGCGTCTCGCGCATGATCCGGACAGCTCTTCCATGGTGGATGCCGCAATCGGGTTGCCGACCAATGGGTCGGGCGCAGAAGAAATCTACCTTTTGAACCCTGATCTGGTGCTCGCAGGCACTTTTACTGACCCCGCGACAGTCAACATGTTGCGCGGTCTTGGCATCCGTGTTGAACTTTTCGCCCCTGCGGGCGCGCTGTCCGACGTACCCTTTCGGGTGGCACAAATGGGTGAAGCATTGGGGCGCCAGAACGAAGCCGCAGCACTGATATCCACGTTCGAGGCAGAGTTGGCCACCTTGCGTTCAAACGCCGGCACGACCAGACCGCGCGCTGTCCTGACTTACGTGAACAGCTACTCTTCGGGTGACGCGACGCTGGCGGGTGATATTCTGCGCGCGGCAGGCTTTGACAATGCTGCTGCCGAATTGGGGCTCAGCTCGGTTGGAACCGTTTCGCTTGAACAGCTAATACTATTAAACCCCGACGTCATCGTGCAGGGCCGCGACTACCCCGGTGCAGCACGGGCCGAAGACAACTTGCATCACCCTGCCCTGCGCGCCCTGAAAGATGCACGCTTTACATCGGATATGACTGACCGCGACTGGATTTGCGGAACACCGCATGTTCTTAAGGCTGTACATGACATGCGGGCGTTGCGGCTGGACCTTGAGGCAGCGCAATGAAACTGGCCATTACACTTTCAGTGCTATGCATCGTGCTCTTCGCCGGCTCGCTGGTGACGGGCCGCGCGCCAATCTCGATCCCGCAAAGCCTTGGCGCGCTGTTCTCTGACACAGGCACCCCGATCAGCGTCGTGATGCGCGAAATCCGTCTCCCCCGCGCGCTGCTTGCAGTTATGATTGGCGCCTCGCTGGGCCTGTCTGGGGCTGCGATGCAAGGATATTTGCGCAATCCCCTTGCAGAACCCGGATTGATTGGCGTCTCAGCATCGGCAGCCTTGGGTGCCGTGCTCGCTATTCAAACCGGTCTGGCATCCGCCTTTACACTGGCGTTGCCGTTGTCCGCTTTGTCGGCTGCACTTTTGTCTGTCACGCTGGTGTTACTGCTGGCTGGCCCGCGCGGGTCGTCTTTAACGCTGATTCTTGCGGGGATCGCCCTGTCCGCGCTGGCCTCTGCACTGACATCATTGGTGCTAAACCTGTCACCGAACCCGTTTGCTGCCGCAGAAATCGTTTTCTGGATGCTCGGCGCCTTATCAGACCGATCCTTTGAACATGTCTGGATCGCCCTGCCCTTCATGGCTTTGGGCTGGGTCCTGCTTGGCACTTTGGGGCGCAGCCTTGATGCACTCACACTAGGCGAAGACGCGGCCGAAGCGATGGGCATCCGCCTGTCGCATGTGCGTTTGAAGCTGGTGATCGGAACGGCAGCCTGTGTTGGTGCCGCGACTGCAGTCGCCGGCGCAATCGGTTTTGTCGGCTTGGTGGTTCCTCATATCCTGCGCCACTTTGTCGGCGCACGGCCGTCCGCACTTTTGTGGGCATCGGCGCTTGGCGGTGCGGCAATGGTATTGGCGGCGGACATCGCCGTCCGCGTGCTGCTGCCCGAGCGCGATCTGAAGCTTGGTGTATTGATGGCCTTGGTTGGAGCCCCCCTTTTCCTGCACTTAATCTACAAAACCCGCGGGGAAATCCGGTGAGCGTTCTCAAACTTGATAGCCTGACCGTACGACGCGGTGCTTGTCCGGTGGTCGACCGTGTCAGCGTGGCGGTTGATCGCGGCGAATGTGTGGGTCTTATCGGACCCAACGGGGCGGGCAAAACAACGATGATGCGTGCCGCCTTGGGGTTACTGCCGCATGACGGGCGCTGTTCGCTTAGCGCTATGACCGCGCGCGCGCGTGCACAAATCTGTGCCTGGATGCCTCAGGACAGGGTAATCTCGTGGCCTGTCAGCGTGGAAACTGTTGTCGCGTTGGGACGCTTGCCGCACCTGCCTAAAGGCAGCCGTTTGCGCCCAGAAGACCAAATGGCTGTCGATGCCGCACTCGATAAAATGGGGCTGACGCAAATGCGGACGCGGACCGCAACGCATCTGTCCGGCGGTGAACAGGCGCGTGTGCTGATCGCCCGTGCGCTGGCACAGGACACGCCCGTGCTGATGGCGGACGAGCCGATTGCCGGGCTTGATCCAGCTGGCCAGATTTCAACGATGGCCGTTTTTTCCGGCCTGGCTGCCGAAGGCCGCGCGGTGATTGTGTCTCTTCACGACTTGGGCCTTGCCGCACGTCACTGCACACGTCTTTTGTTGATGCACCAAGGGGCTTTGGTCGCCGATGGAAGCCCTCAAGACGTCCTGACCCAAGACAATCTACGCAACGTGTTCGGGGTTTCTGCGCATTTCTCCCAAACCGATCAGGGTCCGGTTTTTCAGCCTTTGGGGGTATTATGATCGGCAACATAACTCTTTCACGTCCTTGGTTAGAGCTCGATCTTGACGCGTCCTTCCGCGTGCTCAGCTGGTCTATCAACCGGCCGGGTTTTGTCGAAACCCGCCGCATCTTATGGCGCGAAGTGCGCAACGCCGACCTGCCCCGTGATCTTGATGTCAACCAATGGCTCGCATCCGAATTGCATGCACGAGACAGTACGTCAGCGGTGGCGTTTCTGACCTCTCGTGACATCCGCGCCTACCATGACGTCTCAGCCACTGTTGAAGATGTGACCGTACGCTGTATCGCAACCGTCGGGCTGTCCAACGCAGAGCGTATTGGCACACGTCTTGATCGATCCGCCAAAGACTGGGGAACGATCAATATCGCGGTCGTGACCGACCAGCCCTTGACCGATGGCGCGCGGATCGAAGCACTGAGCCTTGCAACCCAAGCCCGCACGGTTGCCATCACCGAGGCGGGGCTGGATTTACCGACAGGTCGCGCGTCGGGCACCGGCACCGATTGCATTGCGGTCGCAGCCCCTGTGGGTAACCAATGCTATGCCGGCATGCATACACCGCTTGGTGAAGCGGTGGGCAGTGCAGTGCTGCAAGCGGTATCGGTTGGGGCAACAGAATGGATGGACACCGTCCGGCGGGAGGGCGAGGCATGAGCCATGGTCCGAACCGCATTGTGTGCCTGACTGAAGAGACGGTCGAGACACTGTACCTGTTGGGGCAGTCGCACCGCATTGTCGGCGTCACCGGATATGCGGTCCGTCCACCTCGGGTGCGGCAGGAAAAACCGCGTGTCGGCGCCTTTACCTCTGCGGATGTGCCAAAAATACTGGCGCTGGAACCTGATCTGGTGCTGACATTCTCTGACCTTCAGGCCGATATCGCAGCAGAGCTGATTCGTGTAGGCATTGCCGTGCACAGTTTTAACCAACGCCGCGTCGCAGGTATTCTTGACATGATCCGTTGCCTTGGCGCCTTGACGGGATGTTCGGGACGCGCCCATGCCCTGTGCGAAAGTTACACCCGCAGGATCACTGACCTGCAAACAACACCGCGCCCCTATCGCCCCCGCGTCTACTTCGAAGAGTGGGACGAGCCCCCCATCTCTGGCATCGCATGGGTGTCAGAGCTGATCGAAATTGCGGGAGGCCATGATGTTTTCAGCCACTTGCAGGATGAGCAAGGTGCCAAGAACCGCATACTGGACCCGCAGGACATTGTTGACGCAGCACCAGACGTTATCATCGCATCATGGTGCGGAAAGAAAGTCCGTCCCGAAAAAATTTCGGCGCGTCCCGGATGGGTGCAAATACCTGCCGTATTGAATGGTCGCATCGTCGAGATAAAATCACCCTTGATTTTACAACCCGGCCCTGCTGCCCTCACCGCGGGGTTGGACGCACTAGAGGCCGCCCTGTGGGATAAAAAGGACCAGACCCCATGATCGCGTCAGCAGAACTGACAGCTTTTCTGACCCGTGGAGGCCCGACGCTTTGGCTGATTGCCGGATTATCGGTTGTCCTGCTTGCCCTTGTCTTATGGAAGATATGGCGCCTTGCGCTTGCCGGTGCATGGTCTGGTGGAGCCACACAGACCGCACTGGAAGTCTGGACGAATAACGACGCGGCGAACGCAATTGCGATGGTCACAGGGCGACGGTCTTTGCGGGCGCGTCTGGCACGTGCCGCGATGTGTGCGCGTCAGGACCCTGCCCTGTCGGATGCGCAGGCACGCGAGGAAACCGCCCGTCTCGCACGCGCCGACCTTGCCGAGGCAAGGCACGGGTTGAGGGCTTTGGAACTTATCGCGACGACGGCACCCTTGTTGGGCCTGCTTGGGACAGTTCTTGGGATGATCGACGCCTTTCAAGCCTTACAACAAGCAGGCGCGCAGGCGGATCCTGCCGCTCTTGCGGGCGGCATATGGGAAGCGTTGCTGACCACCGCTGCGGGTATGGCGGTCGCCATTCCAGCGGGGATAGCGTTGGTTTGGTTTGAAAGCCTCTGCGATCGGTTGCAGGCTGACCTTGAAGATATTGCGACGCGCATCTTTATACGTGGCCCGAAGGAGCCATAGGAGATGTTTCAGTTTGCCCCTGCCCGCCGCAGCCGAAAGCCCAGCTTAACGCCAATGATTGACGTGGTTTTTCTGCTTTTGGTATTCTTTATGCTGGCGGCGCGCTTCGGGCAGGATGCTCTGGTGCCTTTGATGACCGTGGGCGGTGGCACCGACTATACCGGCCCGCCGCGTTTGATTGTGTTGTCCGAGACAGGGTTGTCTGTGAATGGCGCTGCCGTGCAGTTAGACCGGTTGGCAGAGCGCGTGGCACCTTTGATGAAACAGCCCGAGGATACCCTGTTTATTCAGCCGCGCGGTGAAAGCGATTTGCAGGGCCTCGTTGATGTTCTTGATGCATTGCAAGCTGCGGGGTTTTCCAACCTTGTGGTCGTTGGGTCCGAATAATGGATTTTTCACCCCCTCAACAAAGGCGCCCGCGCAGCGAACCGATTGTGCCGATGATCAATGTGGTGTTCCTGCTGTTGATATTCTTTCTGATGAGCGCCCAGATCACACCACCCGACCCCTTCGAGATGACACCACCGAAAAGTGCGGCAGATAATGATCTGCGCAGCAGCGACACGCTTTATCTGTCTGAAGACGGGGGGCTGTGGTATGAAGGCCTGGAAGATGAAGCAGTCTGGAATGCCCTGAGCGTGCGCGCTGACGATACGCCTTTGAGGATCAAAGCGGATCAAGCGATGCCCGCACGGGTGCTTGCTGATGTGCTGCCCAAACTTGCAGCAAACGGCGTGGACGAAACTGTGCTCGTCGTAGGGGACAGATAATGCGCCCCTTGGAAGCCTTAGTTTTTCTGCCCGTGGCCGCCGCCTTGCATGTCGTCGTATGGGGTTTTGCCCCCAGTTCGGATGGTAGTCTGGCGGCTGGTGGATCAGGTCAGGACAGTGTGACCTTGTCTGCCGCAACGGCAGCCCAAAGTGCCATGATCGCACGCTGGCAGGAAATACCTCAGGTCACAATAAATCCGCCCTCTGATTTTCTAACGCCGACGCCAAGCACTTCGCCCACGATTGCAATGCCAAGTTCGGCAGCACCCACCTTGCCTGCTGCGCCGCACTTGGTCGCACCGACACGGATCGCCATGCCTGAGATTGATACACAGCCTGCGGCGCTTCCGCGTGCTGAACCGCCGCCACTTGTCCGACCCAAAGCGCGTGCGCAAACGATGCAATCACAGTCACAACCAGACAAACAGGCTGACGGCGCCGGAAAGAACACCCAGCACGGACAAGCAACTGCGCGCGCGCCGCAGTCGCAAGCAGCCGAGCGCGCCCATGCGCTGAAAGCCAAATGGGGTGCCGCCATTTATGCAAAAGTACAACAGAATATGCGCTACCCGCGCAGTCTGAAAGGTGCCGGAACTGCAAAGCTTACGCTTCGTGTCGCACGAAACGGGGCGTTGCAAAACCTCAAGCTGATGCGATCCTCGGGCAATAA
>Ga0316197_10003989_pt1 | contig 10479 bp, 9 predicted proteins | sample OudBiesiAoxic_MG_FD_204939 | JGI IMG/M metagenome (GOLD analysis project Ga0316197, IMG submission 204939) | Coastal sediment microbial communities from Oude Bieten Haven, Netherlands - site A oxic | ecosystem: Environmental > Aquatic > Marine > Coastal > Sediment | place: Netherlands... | reverse complement strand
TGCTCAGCCCGCAAGCCGACGAGCGCGAGGGCTACGTCCCCAACGTCGTGTACTCGTGCGGGAGCATGATCCACGGCGATCACCTCGTGCTGCCATACGGCTACGCCGACGTGGGCGCCCGTATTGCCACGATCCCACTCGACGAGTTGCTCAGCCGGTTGACCAGCTCGGCCCACTGAACGCTGCGAGCACTTGGCGGTGCGCAACACGCGGCCGATGCTGCAGCGTGGAGATCAACGCCAGCGTCGACTCCGCGCCCTGATTGAGGTTCGGACCCGTCGCGGTCAACCCGTCGTAGCCACCGCCGGTCTCCGAATCCCACATCACGGCGCCGACGTCGTTGTCGCCTGCGAACCAGCCGATGGCGAGGTCGACACCCGTTCGCCAACGCTCGTCGCCGGTCACCAGGTGGGCGCGGTGGCATGCGTCGGCCAATGCGGCAACCTCGATCGGCTGCTGGTCGAAACGCGGAGTGTCGTCGGCCGGACCCGCACCGCCGACCGGTGTCGGTGAGAGATGCCCGTCGACAGTCTCGCGGTCGAGCAGCCAACCCAGCAGTGTCAGCCCATCATCGAGCACATCCGGACGCTGCAGCACTTCGCCGGCGGCAATCAGTGCTTCGGGTAGCGCCGCGTTCGCATACGACAACCGTGGCTCCGGCCACGGCCAGCCTGCCTCGGGCGACAGTGGGCCGATGGTCGTGACGGCGTCGGCGAGCAGGGCGCGAGCGTGGAAGTGACGGGGGTCGTGGTCAGCGATCTCGGCGGCACCGAGCGCAGCGAACGCCATCGCTCGTCGATGCGGCGAGCGTTGCTTCACGCCGTGGTTGAAGTACGACGTTGCGCTCGATCGCATCCACGCCTCCGGCGCTCCACGAGCGGCGGTACCGAACGCCCACAAGCTGCGACCCCAGCAGTCGTCGACGACGTACCGGCTCTGCCAGCGTCCATCGGCGCCCCGCCGATTTCGAGTCCGTCCCGTCGCGCTCTGCGACCCCGACATGAACCGGAATGCGGTTCGACCCAGTTCGCGCAGCTCCTGGCTTGCGTCGGGTTCACGAGCGACCACGATCAGCAGCCGGGCCACGTCATCGGTGCAGTACCCGTGCTCGTGGCGCGGCTGAGCATGGTCGGCATGCTCGAACATCCCGATGTCGTCGGTCATCGAGAGGACGTGGTCGAACGACGGCAGCGTCACCATGCGACCGTTTCCTGTGCGGCGACGGTCGACTGCCGTGAGGCCACGATCTGTTCCGCCAACTGCACATATCGGCGAGCCACCGCCGGCCAGGCCAACTCGGGCGCCAGGCGTCGCGCCTCGGCCGCCATCGATGCTGCCAGCCCAGGTTCGGTCAGCACCGATCGGATCGCACGACCGAGCGCTACTGGATCTCCTTGCGGCACGACGACTCCAGCCCCGCTCGCCAACAGCTCGACGGCGTGGGGGAATGCCGTCGACACGACCGGTCGCCCAGCTGCCACCGCATCGACCAAGACCCCGGACGTGACCTGCTCACGAGAGTCGTACGGAAGCACCACCACGTCAGCCGACTGAATGAGATCGGTCAACGAAGCGAGATCCCGGTAGGTGTCGTCGAACGAGATGCACGCTGCTGCCGGTGAAGTGGCTGCGCGCTCGACGAGCATCTCCCGGTATGCCTCGCCGTTCGCCTCGCGGACCTTCGGATGCGTTGCTCCGGCGATCACGTACTCCGGCATCGTGTCGAGGTCGTCCAGGTCCCCGAGCGCGTCGATCGCCCATTCGATGCCCTTGCCAGGCCCCAACAGGCCCCACGTCAGGAGCTTCGGAGGGTCGTGCATCTCCCGTTGGGCGGTCAGGGGGTCATCGGCCGGTGTCGCCGCTCCGTGCGGGACCACGACGACGTTTGCGTGGTCGACATCGAAGCCGGCGAACAGCCGTGCCTTGGCTGTCTCGGTCATGACGACGACGGCATCAGCCGCCGCGCAGACGCGTTCGAGCACGCGCCGCTGATTCGGAGTCGGCTCGGTCAAGACCGTGTGCGCCACGACCACGATCGGCACCTCGAGCGCGTCGACCAGGTCGATGAGCGCCTCGCCGTCGGGCCCGTCGTACAGGCCGTACTCGTGCTGGACGATCACCAAGTCGTTGGCGTTGAGCGCATCGATTGCGGTCGGTGCGCTCGACGAAGGCCCATCAGCGAGCGAGGCCACCACCAGGACGTCCTCGATCTCGGGTGAAGGCCCGCAGCGAACGACGTTGGCCGAGGCGCCATCAGCGATCAGGCCGGCAGCGAGCGCCGCTGAAAACGTGGCGATCCCGCACGAGGTCGGGGGGAAGCTGGACAGGATCCCGAAGGATCGATTGTGTTTCCTGGCCGCCAACGGGGCGGGGACGGGGATGGCAGTGTGCACACAGACTCCTTGTTCGGCTCAGCCGATGCGGCGGGCCTGTGGGGGGCGACGGAACCGAAACGGTCGTCCAGCCCAAGCGGGTGCACTCGTCCAAGAGACGTGAACTCACTGTACTGCCCCGCTTCCCGATCCGGCATCGGTACCCTGAGCACATCACCGCTCGCCCCCACGGTGCCGGATCCGGTTCACCGCTGCGGATCGCGGTCATCGCTCCCATTGCGTGGCGCACCCCGCCGCGCCACTATGGGCCGTGGGAGCAGTTCGCGTCGCTGCTCACCGAAGGCCTCGTCGCCGCGGGTCACGACGTGACCCTCTTCGCCACCGCCGACTCGATCACCAGCGCTGTGCTTCGCGCCACTGCGTCAGGCGGCTGGTCCGACGACCCAGCGATCGACCCCAAGGTCGCCGAGTGCCTCCACATCGCGTCGGTGTTCGAGCGCGCCCACGACTTCGATCTCATCCACAACGGTTTCGACTTTCTTCCCCTCACCTACAGCAGCCTCGTGGACACACCGGTCGTCACGACGATCCACGGGTTCTCGTCGCCCGCAATCGTGCCGGTCTACGAGCGCTACGACGCCACCACCCACTACGTCGCGATCAGCGACAGCGACCGGCACCCGAACCTCGATTACGCAGCCACCATCCACCACGGCATCGACACCGCCGCGTTCGCCGTTCACCCCACACCGGGCGACCATCTCCTGTACTTCGGGCGGATCCATCCCGACAAGGGCACCGCCCACGCCATCGAGGTCGCCCACCGAACCGGTCGCCGGCTCGACATCGCCGGCATCATCCAAGACGAGCAGTACTTCCGCGATCATGTCGAACCGCACATCGACGGCGACCGTGTCCGGTACCTCGGTCCCATCACCGCCGCCGACCGGACCTCGGTCCTCGGTGGGGCACACGCGCTGTTGCACCTCATCGACTTCGACGAACCATTCGGCTACAGCGTCGTCGAAGCCATGGCCTGTGGAACACCCGTCATCGCCAACGCCAGGGGCTCGATGGTCGAGCTGATCGATCACCGAACCACCGGCTACCTCGTCACCAACCTCGACGAAGCGTGCGAGGCGGTCGCCGACGCTGGAGATCTCGACCGACGCTCGATCCGCGCCGCGGCGGTCACCCGGTTCGATGTCTCCACCATGGTCGACAAGTACGTGGCGACCTACCGGGCGGTCCTCGATCTGCAATTCACGCACTGAACAGCACCATCTCGACCGCCACGGCCTGCGCGTCCGCAGCTCCGGTAGTCGTGAAGTCCCCTTCCTCTCACGAGGAGTGCGGGTTGAGGGAAGGAGTCGACGCGCCGAGTTGGTGACGAAGCGCTGTTCGGCGGCGCAGATCGACTGGTCGCGTTACGCCCACGGTTCGCTACGTTCGGGACCGAGAGGGAGGTGCAGCATGGGTGATCGACCAGGTCCGGTTCTCGTGACCGGAGCCAATTCGGGGATTGGACTCTCGTCCACGTTGCGGTTCGCCGACCGCGGCTGGGACACCTGGGGCACGGTTCGTTCGGCTGCCAAGGCCGAGGCGCTCGTCGAGGCTGCGAGCGCGGCCGGTGTTGCTGACCGCGTCCACCCGCTCGTGCTCGACGTCAGCGACCATGACGCCGTCGTCGACCGCTGGTCGGAGCTGCCGGACTTCTACGCAGTCGTGAACAACGCCGGGTACAGCGAGCTGGGAGCGGTGGAGGAGGTGTCGGCGGCCGAAGCACGCCGTCAGCTCGACGTCAACCTGATCGCCCCGGCGGTGGTGTCGTCGTGCGCACTGCCGGCGATGCGCGGGCGCGGCGCCGGTCGCATCGTGATGATCTCCTCGATCGCTGGTCGGGCTGCGATCCTGCCACTCAACGGCTGGTACCACGCGTCCAAGTTCGGCCTCGAGGCGTTGTCCGACGTGCTGCGGATGGAGGTTGCCTCGTTCGGTGTCCGGGTCTCGGTGATCGAGCCCGGCTTCTTCAAGACCGAGATCGAGCAGCGAGCGAAAACCAAGGCCGCCGAACGTGAGTCGGTCGGCGACTCGCCGTACCGAAATGCATATGGACGCATGCAGCAGGTTGCGGAGCTCGTCACGACGCTCGCTCCGCCACCGGGCATCGTCGCCCGAACCATCGTGTCCGCAGTCGAGTCGAGCCGCCCGCGGCAGCGTTACCTCGTCGGGGCGGACGCGCTCGGCATTGCGGTGACGAACCCCCTCGTGCCCCGCCAGGTGAGCGACCGGCTCGCTCGTCTGATCGCAGATCTGCGGCGCTGAGCGTTGGGTGTGCGCGTTTGCAGTGCGTGGCGTTCCTCTCGTTGACGTCTCGAGACAACGTTGGCCCAGAAGCTCGATCTGGTGATCTGGGTGACGGTCCAGGTCAGGGTCGGTTGCTCGCACCAGCCCGCGCACTTGCCGACGCTCGCAATCGTCGACCAATCCACGGTCGATGCTGAGCCCGGCCGCAATCGGTTCCTGGGTCAGGCATGCAGACCGCAACGTGATGCAGCGGGTGCGATGATGGTCCGATGTTGCTGTCGCCCCGCTACGGAGTCACCCCCCTGCTCACCCTCGACGGCGACCCCGCTGCGATCGGGGTCCCGCTGATCCGTCAGCGGCGCCGTCTCGCCGAGACCCTGGGCCGGCTGAGCGAGGAGCAGTGGTCACACCCGAGCCGATGCGACGGTTGGTCGGCGCTCGACGTGGCGATTCACCTGTCGTCGACCAACTCGTTCTGGGAGGCGTCGATCGGCTCCGGCGTGGCGGGTACGCCCACCGAGATCCTTGCGAGCTTCGACCCGGTCGCCACGCCGGCGCAGATGGTGGCCACATCCGATCAGGGCGCCACCGATGTCGTCGAGGCCTTCGCTGCGTCGACCGAGTCGCTGGCGGCGCTGGTCGCCGAGCTCGCACCGTGCGACTGGGAGCTGCTGGCCGAGGCGCCTCCCGGCCACGTCAGCGTCAGCGCCGTCGCTCACCATGCGCTGTGGGATTCGTGGATCCACGAACGCGACATCCTGCTCCCGCTCGGCGAGGCGCCAGCCGAAGAACCCGATGAGATCATCGCCTCGCTGCGCTACGTCGCCTCGCTGGCTCCCGGGCTGGCGCTGACGCGTGGCGCGGCCCGTTCCGGTGGCTTCGACGTGACGGCCAGCGAGCCGGACACGTCGTTCCACGTTTCGATCGGCTCCGACGTCGCCGTCACCGACGGCGCTGCGGGGTCGGACTTCGTCCTCGCCGGAAAGGCGGTCGATCTGCTCGAGGCGCTCAGTGTCCGGGCGCCGCTCGACCAGGCCGTTCCCGTCGATCTCGAGTGGGCCTTCTCGGGACTCCGCACCGTGTTCGACCGCTGACCCGCGAACGCCCGAACCCGAAGCTCAGCCGACGTCGCGACGTCGGAGCGCGAACACGGCGAACGCCTCGAGGGCGACCGCAACGATCAACAGGATCACCACGGGCACCAGATCGAACGACGCGGCGGGCATCGCCGGGAGATGCTCGAACGGCGACACGTTGCGCACCCACTGCGGGAGGCTCAGCGTTTCGGCGAGCAAGCCGACCACCAACACCAGGGCGACCGAACTCCAGGCGAAGATCGACCTGCGAGCCGACAGCCCGAACAGTGCAGCGGTGAACGTCGCGAGCACGATCAGGCCGACGGCCATGGTCGCGCTGGCCCCTGTCAACGCCAGGAGCTGGTCCGGATCGCCGGTCACGGCGTAGTAGCCGAGCCCGGTCATCAGGCCTCCCGACAGCATCAGGACGATCGATCCGATCACGCTGACACCGAGGTGGCTCCACAACCAGCTCCGCCGGTCGACGGGCGTGGCCAGTATCGGCTCGGCGCGCACCGCGATCTCCTCGGAGCGCAGACGGAGCACCGCGGCAACGGTGAACCCGGATGCGAACAGCGCCAGCATCAGCACGACGGTCGCCAGGAACGTCTCGGTGATCGTTCCCTGACCGGACTGCGCGAACAGCTCTGCAATCGCCTCGTTGTCGGCGAACGCGTCTGCCTGATCGGCGACGAGCCCCATGAAGAACGCGATGATCGTGATCCCGGCGAGCCAGCCGGTTGCAGATGCCCGCTGCAGCCGGACGGCCAGCGCGAACGGGGAGTCGAGCGATTCGGATGCTTCCGCTGGGCCGGGACGCTGTGACATCAGCCCTGCTCCGAGGTCGCGCCGGCCCATCAACATCCACCCGGCGACGACCAGCGCCGTCCCGAGCACGACGAGCGGCGGGAGCACCCACCAGCGTTCGTCGGCGAACGGCCGGATCGCCTGGGCGACTCCGATCGGCGACAGCCACGTCATCCAACCGTTGCCCATGTCGCCGACCGCTCGGACCAGGAAGAAGAAGCCGAGCACGGATCCCGCCATCGACAGCGAGGCCCGGGCGCTCGCAGCGACCTGCGCGGTGACGGCGGCGACACCGATGAACACCCAGGCGGTCGCCAGCGTGGCCGCTCCGTAGGCGAGCGACCCGCCGGCCGACAGGCCGAAGGCCACCATCACGATCGAGTTGCCGACCGAGATCGCCAACGACAGCAGGAACACCCAGGTGATCGCAGCGGCGAGCGTGGCATAGCGTCCGACCGGCGCGGCTCGGACCAGTTCGGCGCGGTCGGTCTCCTCCTCGGCACGGGTGTGGCGCACCAGCATGAAGATGCACATCAGCGCAATCGCGACGTAGGTGTACAGCGACACCTCGTTCATCACGACGGCGCCCTGGGTCGGGGCGTCGAGGCCGTATCCGGGGCCGGTGAGCGCCTTGATCGCCGCGTTCGCCTGGGCGACGGTGGCGTACGACTGGAGGTCCTCGGGTGTCGAATACAGCCCGACGACGCTGGCCGCGGAGGCGGCGACGAGGCCGACGAACGAGACCACCCACACGGGCCCCCTGACCCGGTCGCGCCGCGCCATGAAGCGCAGCTGTGTCCAGAACCGCGCCAGCGGCTCGGGTTGCCGCGCCTGGCGAGGCGCGGCCTGCGTGGGCGAAGTGGTGTCGCCGGCGGTGAGCGTGCTCACAACCGGGCCTCCGGGTCGGCGGGTGCCGGCATCTGCGCGTTCCTCACGGGCGTGCTGACGTCGTACTCGGCGAGGAACAGCTCTTCGAGCGTCGGTGGCTGGCTCACGAGCGAGATGATCTCGAACGATGCGAGTACTCGCATCACGTCGGCCAGTTGGGCGTTGTCGACCTGGACGTGCACGTGGCCCGCCTCGTCGGTGTGCACGCTGTGCACGCCGGGTTCATCGGCGAGACCATCGGGTGGTCGTCCCGTTGCCGCGACGATGCTGGTGCGTGTGGTCGTGCGCAGATCGTCGAGCGTGCCGCTCAGCACCGTGCGTCCGTTGCGGATGATCGTCACCCGGTCGCACAGCTTCTCGACTTCGGCGAGGATGTGGCTCGACAGGAAGACGGTGCGTCCTTCGGCGACGGCCTCGGCGATCGCCGACTGGAACACGGTTTCCATCAGCGGATCGAGCCCGGCCGTCGGCTCGTCGAGCAGCAACAGCTCGGCGTTCGACGACAGCGCTGTCACCAGCGCCACCTTCTGCCGGTTGCCCTTCGAGTAGGTGCTCGACTTCTTCGTCGGGTCGAGCTCGAACCGTTCGATCAGGTCGTCGCGTTTTGCCGTGTCGAGATCGCCGCGCAGCCGTCCGAAGTAGTCGATGATCTCGCCGCCCGACAGATTCGGCCACAGGCTGACGTCGCCGGGAACGTACGCGATCCGGTGGTGGAGGTCGACCGCGTCGAACCACGGGTCGCCACCGAGCAGGCGCACGGTGCCGCTGTCGTGGCGGAGCAGCCCGAGCAGCGTCCGGATGGTCACCGACTTCCCAGCGCCGTTGGGCCCGAGGTAACCGTGCACCTCACCGGTGCTGACCTCGACGTTCAATCCGTCGAGCGCTCGGGTCGCTCCGAACGTCTTGACGACGTTCTCGATGGCGATTGCGGTGTCCACGGGTCCTCACTCTCTGCTCGGCCTGCCAGGCCGGCCTCCCCAGCATGGCAGGTGCCGAGCGATGAGCGAGCCACGCAGATCTGGTGGGTTCGCTCATCGCAAGCGCGGTGGCGACGTCACCAGTGGAGTTCGATCTCCAACTTCGTGCCGTCGTCCTCGACCTCCAACTCGACCTCGAACTCGAGTTCGTCGGGAACCGTCACGCGATAGCGCAACCCGTCGCGCATGAACTCGACCTCGTTGTGGCGAGCGAGCGAGTCGGCGAGTTGATGCAACCAGGCTGCGGCTTCCTCGCGGCGGAGGCGGCGTGCGTCTTCGATTTCGAGCAGGTCCATGTCAGTGTCCTTCCGTCGGGGATGGTGAGGGTGGGGCAGTGGGCACCCGGCGCACGATGTACCAGGCGCCGATCACACCGGCAGCCACGATCGTGATGCGCACAGCGGGGTGGTCGACGAGCAGGCCAACGCTGATCGCGATCGCCACGATCATCATCGAGATGGCGACCACCTTCGCTCGACGGGGCATGCCGAGCCCTGAGCGGTAGTCGGCCACCGCCTTGCCGACGCCGGGCAGGTCGAGCACCCACTGCTCGAAGCGTGGGCTGCACTTCGCGAAGCACGCAGCAGCGGCGACCATGAACCCGGTGGTCGGCAAGCCGGGCACCACGACACCGACGCCTCCGAGTGCCACCGCCGACCAGCCGAGCACGAACCACGCGCCGCGAACCACCCGGCTGCGTTCGATCGGCTGCTCGTCAGCGACCACGTCCACGACTCCGAGTCTCGGCCACCGCTGGCCTCATCGCTCGGGTCGAACGTCCCATACACACCAGTCTCGCACCGGTTCCGCACGAGTGGCGCCGGTCGAGGTCAGGGGCGGCGCAGCACCTGACCCGCGTGGTCCGTTGTCCGGGTTCCGTTCGAGAACGCCGTGACACCGTTGACGATGACCTCGTCGATGCCGTCGGCATAGACGGTCGCGTCGGCGAACGACGAGTTGTCGCGGACACCCTCGAGGTCGAACACGACCACGTCGGCAGCAGCACCGATGCGCAGTTCGCCTCGGTCGGTGAGTCCCAGCCGCGAGGCCGGCAACTGCGTCAGGCGTCGCACACCATCTTCCAGGCTCAACACCCGCTGATCGCGGACGTAGTGCCCGAGGAAGCGGGCCACCCAGTTGTAGCCCAGCACGCCCATCATGCGACCGGCCAGCGGGCCGTCGTTGGCGGCCGCCATCGTGTCGGACTCGACGGCGCACAGCGGGTGTTCGAGCGCCAGGCGGTTGTCCTCCTCGGCGAACGCCTCGCCGGTCAGCATCAGCCCCTTGAACCGAGCCCCTTCGGCGAGCAGCAGGTCGAACAGCGCGTCCCAGCCGTCGTCGGTGTTCCGCTCGACGGCGATGTCAGCGATCGTGCGTCCGACGAGCGCGCTGTTCGCCGACGAACTGAGCAGGCGGATCCGGTCCCATCGTTCCTCGACCACCAGCTGCCACATCGGTAGCGGATTGCGGCGCAGACGGCGGCGGCCGTCGGCCGTGCGCAACAGCGCCAACATCTCCTCGGTCGACAGGCCGAACGACCACGACGGCAACATCGCCGCTGCGGTGGTGTGGTTCCAATTGGTCGGCATCATGTCCATCGCCACGTCGAGGCCTTCGTCGCGAGCCCACTCGATCATCTGCAGCGTGTTGGCCATCGTGCGTTCGGGGCGGCCGTACTTGGGGTTGACATGGGAGATCTGGAGCCGCACGCCGCTCTCGCGTGCCAGGTCGAGCGCCTCGCCGAAGCCGACGAAGTACCGCCGGTCGCGGTTGCGCGAGTGCGTGGCATAGATGCCGTCGGCCGCGGTGACCACCGAACACAGCGCCGCCAACTCGTCGAAGGTCGCCGACTTGCCCGGGTGGTATTCCAGTCCGGTGGTGAACCCGAAGGCCCCTTCTGCCAGTGACTGCTCGAGCAGCGCCACCATCGCAGCGATCTCGTCGTCGGTGGCAGGGCGGGGCTGATCGGCGCCCATCACCGTGTGTCGCAGCGCGCCGTGGCCGACCATGCCGACCACGTTGGTGGCGATGTTCGCGTCATCCATGGTTGCCAGCAGTTCGCCGTAGCTGGTCCAGTCGCCTCGGTCGCCG
>Ga0316197_10003988_pt1 | contig 10482 bp, 7 predicted proteins | sample OudBiesiAoxic_MG_FD_204939 | JGI IMG/M metagenome (GOLD analysis project Ga0316197, IMG submission 204939) | Coastal sediment microbial communities from Oude Bieten Haven, Netherlands - site A oxic | ecosystem: Environmental > Aquatic > Marine > Coastal > Sediment | place: Netherlands... | reverse complement strand
AGCGATACGCCTGCTGATGACAAAAAAGCAGCCGTAGCGGCGGCCATTGCTCGTGCAAAAGCTAAAAAAGAAGCTAAAGCATTAGAAGAAGCCGAGCAAACCGTGAGTGAAGCGCCACAAAGCGCGGCCCCCGTTGATGATAAAAAAGCAGCGGTAGCTGCGGCCATTGCGCGCGCAAAAGCCAAAAAAGCGGCTAAAGCACTTGCAGAAGCCGAGCAAATTCAAGAGCTACAAGTTGATAGCGCAGCACCTAAGAGTGCAGAAAGTAACACCGATGACTCATCAGATCTTATTAACGCAGATAAACCTAAATCAGCCGACGATAAGAAAAAAGCCGCCGTGGCTGCTGCAATTGCGAGAGCAAAAGCTAAAAAGTTACAAAAAGAAGGAAATAATCAGTCATGAAATTAACCATGGCCAGTTCGCCGCATAATCACAGCCATAAATCGTTAACGCGATTAATGCTTAGCGTTATTGCTGCGTGTATTCCTGGGCTAATTGCTCAAGTTTTCTTTTTTGGAACCGGTGTACTTATTCAACTGGTGCTCGCGCTCGTTGCTGTAAGCGTATTTGAAGCTGCCGTAATGCTAATGCGTAAACGCCCTGTTTGGCCTGCATTAAGTGATGGCAGCGCATGGCTTACTGGTGTGTTATTGGCATTAAGTATTCCGCCCCTTGCGCCTTGGTGGGTAATTGTTATTGGTTGTTTATTTTCTATTGTTATAGTTAAACAGCTTTATGGCGGCCTTGGGTTTAATTTATTTAATCCAGCAATGGCGGCTTATGTACTGCTGTTAGTGTCGTTCCCTGTACAAATGACCGCGTGGTTGCCTGTTACCGATTTAATAAATACGCCAATAGGCTTTACAGATCAGCTCAGGCTCATATTTACCGATTTTACGGCCTCTGGGTTCAGCCTAGATCAAGTACGTGCAGGTGTTGATGGCCTAACAATGGCAACACCACTGGACACAGTTAAAACAGATATAGCCCACGGTTTAACCGTAACCGAAAGCATGCAAAAACCATTATTTAACGAATGGGCTGGTCTTGGTTGGGTATGGGTTAACTTAGGCTTTTTAGCCGGTGGTTTATATTTATTAAAAGCAAAAATAATTAACTGGCATATTCCCGTCAGTTTTATTGCAAGTTTAGCTGTATGCAGCGCAATTGGTTATATTGCAGCACCAGGTACTGAGCCGGGCACCCTATTTCACTTATTAAGTGGTGCCACTATGATGGGTGCATTTTTTATAGCGACCGATCCGGTATCTGCAGCAACCACCAATAAAGGGCGCTTAATTTATGGCGCGCTAATTGGCTTACTGATTTATTTAATTCGCACCTTTGGTGGATTTCCTGATGCCATCGCCTTTAGCGTATTACTTATTAATATTGCAGTACCGCTAATTGACTACTACACACAGCCGAGAACTTACGGTCATGGGGCAGTAAAATGATTATTTCTTCAATGGCCAAAAACGGCGCCATTTTAACGGCCTTTGCGCTGGTAACAACGGGTTTAGTTGCCTCTATCAACGCACTTACTGCTGATAAAATTGCAGAGCAAGAACAGCTGCAACTGACTGCGCAGCTACAAGAAGTGCTCGACCCAAAATCGTACGACAATCAATTATCACAAGATTGCGTAATTATTACTGACGAAAAACTAGGCCCACACGCAGACCAAGTTATTTATCGTGCTCGTAAAAACAATAAACCGGTCGCTGTTGTTATTAGGCATGTTACGCCCAACGGTTACAGTGGCGATATTAACTTATTAACAGCCGTATTGAGCGATGGCACTATTGCTGGCGTTCGTACCACTAAACACGAAGAAACACCTGGGCTTGGTGACAAAGTAGAAGTTAAAAAATCGCTTTGGATCACCACCTTTAAAAACTTAACGGTTGAAGGTGAAGATGACGCTCGTTGGGCTGTAAAAAAAGATGGCGGTCAGTTTGATCAATTTACAGGCGCAACCATAACGCCTCGTGCTGTTGTGGGTTCGGTTAAAAACGCCGTATTGTTCGCACAAACTAATTTTGATGATATTTTTGCAGCGCCTAATGGTGAATGTGTAGAGGCAACTAAATGAGTGAGTTAAAAACATTATATAAAGACGGTATATGGGTAAATAACCCTGCACTTGTGCAGCTGTTAGGCTTATGCCCGTTACTTGCCGTTACATCAACTGTTACAAATGCTTTAGGTTTAGGCTTAGCTACTTTATTGGTACTCATAGGCTCAAACGTGACTGTATCGGTTGTACGTAACTGGGTGCCAAAAGATATTCGCATACCTGTATTTGTCATGATCATCGCAGGCTTTGTAACTATTGTTCAATTACTGATGAACGCTTACACCTTTGGTTTGTATCAATCATTGGGGATTTTTATTCCGCTCATTGTAACTAACTGCGCCATTATTGGCCGCGCCGAAGCATATGCATCTAAAAATCCTGTTCATTTATCAGCGTTTGACGGCTTAATGATGGGTTTAGGCTTTATGATTGTGCTTGTTGTTTTAGGCGCAATGCGCGAACTAATTGGTCAAGGTACTTTATTTGATGGTGCCGACTTATTACTTGGCCCATGGGCACAAAGCTTACGCATAGAAGTGTTTAACTTTGACAACCAGTTTTTACTCGCCATTTTACCACCGGGTGCCTTTTTAGGCCTTGGGTTACTTATTGCCGCTAAAAACGTAATAGACGCACAAATAAAATCAAAACAAATTGCACCGCCAGAGGCTGAAAAAGGCCCTCGCGCACGCGTTACTAGCTTAACTTAAGGGGATAACGTATTAACTTAGTAAATAGTTAATGCGTTTTAAGTTGCATGAATAAAGAAAAACGTCACCAAATACTATCGCGCCTGCGCGAAGACAATCCACACCCAGTAACAGAGCTTGAATATTCAAGCCCATTTGAGTTACTGGTTGCAGTTACGCTCTCAGCGCAAGCAACCGATGTAGGTGTTAATAAAGCCACTCGTAAATTGTTCCCTGTTGCTAACACACCCCAAGCCATTTTAGATATAGGCCACGATACACTGCGTGATTATATAAAAACCATTGGCTTATTTAATTCTAAAGCTGCCAACGTGTACAAAATGTGCCAAATATTGGTGGATGAGCACAACAGCATCGTGCCAGAGAATCGTGAAGCTTTAGAAGCTCTACCAGGCGTTGGCAGAAAAACAGCTAATGTTGTACTCAATACCGCCTTTGGCTGGCCTGTAATAGCCGTGGATACACATATATTTCGTGTTTCTAATCGTACTAAGCTTGCCATGGGTAAAGATGTTGTAGCCGTTGAGCAAAAACTTGAAAAAGTAGTGCCTGCTGAATTTAAAGTAGACGTACACCATTGGTTAATACTTCACGGACGTTATACCTGCGTAGCCCGTAAGCCCAGATGTGGCAGCTGTATTATTGAAGACTTGTGTGAGTTTAAAGAAAAAACTGATTAGCCCCAAAAGCACGGCATGTAGTCGCGAGTTTATCTCGCGCAATGAAGCACAAGCCCCAAAAACGCGGCATAAAGCCCCGCCTACAAATATAACGCCAACCCTGTAGTCGCGAGTTTACCTCGCGCAATAAAGCACAAACCTCAAAAACCTAAAAACGCGGCGTAAAGCCGCGCCTACAAATATAACGCCAACCCCGTAGTCGCGAGTTTACCTCGCGCAATAAAGCACAAACCTCAAAAACCTAAAAACGCGGCATAAAGCCGCGCCTACAAACACACCAACCCTGTAGTCGCGAGTTTACCTCACGCAATAAAGCACAAGCCTTAAAACCCAAAAACGCGGTATAAAGCCGCGCCTACAAACATAACACCAACCCTGTAGTCGCGAGTTTACCTCGCGCAATAAAGCACAAACCTCAAAAACCTAAAACGCGGCATAAAGCCGCGCCTACAAACATAACACCAACCCTGTAGTCGCGAGTTTACCTCGCGCAATAAAGCACAAGCCTCAAAACCCAAAAATCCAAAAACGCGGCATAAAGCCGCGCCTACGAACATAAAACCAAAATATTTCTCGGCTTTCATCTTTCCCAAACTCACTAGGGCGTTTAAGACTAGCAGGTAAACTTTTCAAAGTATTAATTTCACAAGTCTCACTCCTTTAGTTATGCTGTTGAGCATTATAAAATTTTATTGTGAAATCCCTATGCTACCTTTACTTCGTATCTTGATAATTGAGCAAGACCCAATCATCCTGAAAGAGCTTTGCGCTAACCTGTCAAAAACGATTCCTAATTTTGAGCGAGTTGATATTGATATCGATATTATTGAACGTCTCGATCTGAAGCAGGCACTGGAATGTGTAAAGGAAGATGGCGATATTCAAGCCGTGGTTCTCAGTTGGGATGTACACAATAAAGTGGGTGAACAAATTTATAGTCGCTTTATCGAAGATTTAAAGGCAATTCGTCTCGAGTTACCAGTTTATGTTATCGGCGATGACACTAAAGGACTGGAAATCATCAACGAATCGGAAGAAATCGAATCCTTCTTTTTTAAAGATGAGGTGATTTCTGACCCAGAAGCCATTTTAGGTTATATGATCAACGACTTCGATGATCGCTCAGAAACACCATTTTGGACGGCATATCGTCGTTATGTTGGCGAAGCGAATGACTCTTGGCATACACCTGGTCATAGCGGCGGTTCTAGCTTTAGAAACTCTCCTTATATAAACGATTTTTATCAGTTTTACGGTCGCAATGTGTTTGTTGGCGATCTGTCAGTTTCGGTAGACTCACTAGGCTCATTGTCAGACAGCACTAATACCATTGGCCGTGCTCAAGAGTCAGCAGCAGCAACGTTTGAAGTTAAGCACACCTACTTTGTTACAAATGGTTCATCTACCTCAAACAAAATCATCTTGCAGACACTACTTCGCAAGGGAGATAAAGTCATTGTAGACCGTAATTGCCATAAATCTGTGCACTATGGCATTTTGCAATCAGCTAGTTACCCCATTTATTTGGCGAGTATACTAAATCCAAAATACGGTATTTTCGCGCCGCCGTCGTTGGCCGACATCAAGTTGGCAATTGAAAACAATACAGATGCTAAATTATTGGTGCTTACTGGTTGTACTTACGATGGCCTACTTAGCGATCTGAAACAAGTGGTAGATTACGCTCATCAACATGGTATTAAAGTGTTTATAGATGAAGCCTGGTTTGCATATTCTTTGTTTCATCCTAGCTTTCGTCATTATTCAGCCATACATGCTGGGGCTGACTATATTACCCATTCTGCGCATAAAGTAGTATCAGCATTTTCTCAAGCGTCTTATATTCATATTAACGATCCCGATTTTGATGCCGATTTCTTCCGAGATATTTATAGTATCTACGCCAGCACATCGCCTAAGTATCAGCTTATTGCGTCTCTCGACGTATGCCAAAAGCAATTAGAGATGGAAGGTTATAAATTACTCAATGCGCTGCTAAATCATGTTGAAGAGTTTAAACAACAAATGGCATCACTCAAGCAAATTAAAGTGCTCGGTAAAGAAGATTTTATGAAAATATTCCCGCACTTTAGTGGCGATAACATGGGTCACGATCCGCTAAAAATCCTTATTGATATTAGTGAACTACCTTATTCATTAAAAGATATTCATAAATACTTACTGGATGAAATTGGCCTTGAGATAGAAAAATACACGCACAGCACCATTTTAGTTTTACTTACGCTTGGTGGCACGCGCTCGAAAATCATTCGTTTGTACAATGCGTTGAAAAAGCTAGACAGCGGTAAGGTGAAGCTGTCAAAATCGACACGCAGAGCCCGCTTACCTGAAAATTTACCCGCTATCGACTTAGCGTGTATTCCAAGTGATGCATTTTATGGCGACCGCGAATCTGTGCCTATTAGCAAAAGTAACAACCGCATTTGCGCAGGTTTAGTTACTCCATATCCACCGGGTATTCCGCTTTTAGTGCCGGGTCAGCATATTACTGAAGATCACATCGAATATTTGCAAGAGCTGGCAAGCCAAGGGCTAACGATTCAAGGCAGTTTCGATGGTGAAATTTATGTTCTTAAGGGTAAGGTTAATAAGTAAAGTATTCACTTAATACTATCTCAATAATGATTACTGGCGGCTGTGTCGCAAGACATCGCCGCTGTAATATTGAAGATTTGTGTGAGTTTGAACATGAAGCAGATTATATTTTTAACTGCTGTGAGCTGCTGAACTCACATTGAATTGCTGTTATTGAGGTTTTAGTCAATGCAAGTCGCTATTAATCAAGTGATACTAAGAGAAAATTTTCCTCTTTTAGTATAAGTAAATACCCTACTTCTAAACATAATATTTATGATTGGCAATAACTTATACTTTTTGCTATTAATAGATACTCATAAAATAAAGACATTTTCGCGCTAAATAGGGAAAGTATCCTCTGATAAAGCGTTATGTTTACTTAAAGCTCAGAGTATTAATGGAATATTTATGCCAATAAAAAAATGGATTATCCAATACGTAATAGCTCTACCAATTATTTTTGTTCTGCTAACTGGTGTTCAATACTTAAAAGGCAGAAGTCTAGAATACTCTATTGAATTCGGTATATTGTGGGCATTGGTGTCGGTAACTATTTTTGCTATTAGGCGTTTTTACAATTATCGCAAAAACATTAATTGTGCTGTATGTAATGATTTACCTAATAACAACCAAGATTCTGGTGGTAGCTAAACACAACAAGTGACTAATGTTGTGACCGTCCGCTTATGGCGTTCTCCAGCCACTCGACAACATAAAATATTGATAATAATGGCCAGGTATTTTACTGTGTCGGATGGCGCTTCACTTATCCGACCTACACTGGCACATACCAATCTAAATAACTTATCTAACTTGCCCTAATAACCATTTATTTCTTTTCGGGATTTTATTAATTTATACCTTCTATCCTTTAGCGAATAAAACCCGAATTATAAACGTGAAAAAGGCGGTTCATAAACCGCCTTTTAAATTTGTTCTAATGTTTAGCCATTATTACAGCTTGTAGCTTAAGCCTAGGAATAAGCGTGGGCCATAGTCATTCACTTCGCCTAGGTTACCTTCAACAAAGAAATCTTGTGATTTAGGTGCACTGAACAAGTTAATTGCTTCTGCTTTAACTCTAAAGTGCTCATCAATTTTGTATGATGCGCGCATTTCCCATACACCTACAGCATCAACATAGCGTAAGCGTGTGCCGTTGCTTGTATAAGGTTGGAAATACTCGCTGCGATATTTGTAAATAACAGCAGTGTCAAATCCACCAATTTGGTAATACAACTGGCTGCTAAATACGTGCTTAGAGAAGCCAGGAACCGAGCCAGGCTCAACTATACCTTCTTTTAATTGTGTCGTATTTCCATCAAGGTCAGTAGTGAATGTATCACCGTATAAGCTATCTTGGAACTCAAAATCAGTGTCTGCATAGTTATAACCAAATTTCATACCGATGCCATTATCCCAGCGGTAAGAAAATGAAGCTTCAAGACCTAGTATTTCACTGTCATCGTCTGATGTAACAGAGTTAGTAATTGGTAATGAAACAGTTTCACCGGCGACAGTAAAGTCTTCAATTACTGTTTGTTGTTGAAAACCACCGTTGAACTGTTTGTAATATAAGCTTAACGCTAAGATTGAATCTTCGTTAGGGTACCATTCAAACGCAGCATCGTAGTTCCACGACATAAGCGGTTGAGTGTCTGGGTTACCAGAACCATTTACACCGACTAATAAATCGCTGATTGAAGTTGCTGTACCATCTTTATCTTCTTCGAACGTACGGCTGTATCCTAAATCAGATGGATCTGCACGCGACATACCTCGGTATATACCAGCTCGTAATAAAATATCTTCACTGTAATCAATAACTAGGTTAAAGCTTGGTAAGTACTTAGTGTAGTCACCACCGCTTTTTATTTTATCCAGTGAACCGTTATCAGATTCAACAAGAGAAAGTACACCAGTATCACTTGTTACTACGTCAAAGCTATTTCTAAAACCAATCGAAGTTACTTCTGTATCTACAATACGAAGACCAAAGTTACCGCGAATGAATTTGCCAAACATTTCAGTATCGTAATTCGCCATTAAGTACACTGATGTTGTTTTTTCTGTTACATCAATTGTACCCGTATTTTCATATTCAACTTCTGGGTAAGCAAACACACCATCAACGTTAGAACCAGCTACAGCTTGTGAGAAACATACGTTGTCGTATGTAGCCCATGATGAACCGGTACCGCTAGCTACAACGTTACCGTCGCTATCAACATTTGTTACGATATCGCCATCAGATACACTCGATAAAAAGCCTGATTCAGGGAAATCGATTTGACAACCTTGTAGTACGTCAAGTGCTTCAGTGCCTGAATCTAGTGTGTACTCATTTCGTGAACCGTTACCTTGGCTTCCGCCATACTGTAGGAAGGTCATTTCAGATGTTCTAATACCACCTTGAACACTGGTAAAAACATTGCCATCTAGCACATAGTCAAAATCTAGTCGCGCTGAGATAACTTCGTTTTCACGAACATTTTCACGGTCAAGTCGTGTTCTTAGGCTATCTGTAAAGTTTGAAATATCTGTTACGTCAAAGTCTGTTAATGTGAAATGAGGGATTTCATCGCCCATATCCCAAGAAAAGAAAGTTTGGCTTGAGGTTCTACCGCGGTTAGATATTTGAAGTTCTTCGCGTTCTGTTTTTGAATACGCTAAATCTAAGTCAACAGTTAATCTATCGGTAACTGTATGTTCTATATTTATGCCGTAACCTTGATAGTTTTCTTCACGTTCAAATTGCTCACCTGCAGATTCAATTCGCTCTTCGCCTTCCCAATGAAGGATACCGCCAACATCATTAGTAACAAGTGTTGGACCGGTTACGCCTGGTGTTGCACGTTTTTGTAAAAAGATTAAATCGTGACGCGCTTCTTTTTGTGTTCTATCTGATATTTGTGCATCAAAGTTAACATCCCAATCAGCTGAAGGTTGGTATTGCAGTGCAAAAAACATTGCATCACGTTCATCTGATGTCTCGTTTTGACGGTAGCTTCGGCTACTGCCAGTCCAAGCATACGGAGTTCCATCGCTTATTGCTTTGCCTGTTTCAGGATCAATTTTGGTTTGGTAGCCTTGGTTTTTTAATTTGTCGCCACTTACTTGGTCTTCGCAATCACCTGCGCTGCTACGATAAAAACCTTCATTGGTATTATTAGGATCGTTTAAACACGCCCATAATGAAGAACCTGATGGGCTAGAGCTGCGATATTCAGCTTCTGGTTGGCTAATATCTTGACGCTGTACACCAAAAGACACACCAACGGCTTGGCCATTATCAAATTCAAACTGATCAACATAACTAAACGTACCACGGTAACCCGCATCACTTTGCAGTGAGTTATCTACATTACCTTCATCAGGGTTGTAGTTTAATTTAACTTCAGCAGATACACGTTGTTTGCCAAAATCAAGTGGAGTTATAGTTTCAAGTGCAATAACACCTGCAACGCCACCTTCAATCATTGACGCATCTTGCGTTTTATAAATTGCTACTTTTTTTACAAGTTCAGAAGGGAACTGTGAAAAGTTAACTGAGCGGTCACCACTACCATTGGTCGCTTCACGGCCATTGATGTGAGTTGCACTTAAAAATGGCCCAAGACCACGAATAGTGATTTCTGTTGCGCCACCATTTTCACGGTGAGATGCAGCACCTGTAATTGATTCAAGTGCTTCACCGATAGACAGTGCTGGTAAGTCACCAATATCTTCAGATGACAGGCCATCAACTACCGTCGTTGATTCTCGTTTAATTGCTATTTGATCTTGTATCGTTCTACGTGTACCGGTAACACTAATTATTTCAACGTCTTCTTCAACTTCTGTCGCTTTTCCCTGATCTTCCTGTGCGCTTGCTGTAAATACGCAAGAACTTGCCATACCTGCGATGACCGCTGTTCTTACCCATTTTGCAACTGGGCGCATTGCAAACTGCCCTGTTGTAGAATTATTATTCTTTTCTGACTTCAACGACATGTGAATTCTCCGCTGGTTGTTGTTGTGTGATTTTAGTGTGTTAGCTTGTTATGCTTATGTATATTTTATGTATTCACTGACGTTAATATACTTAAACACAACGTGATGATCAACCAATTTGGAATTTTAATATTACCATAAGGTATACCAATTTTAACTTAATGGCATTACCAGCAGGTCAGGCAGGTTTTTTTACTAAAATCACAATAACTCTAAACTAGACGATAAATGGATGATGTAAGTTAATAAAGCGAGATAATTATTAAGTAGTAATAAAAAAAGCCCCTATTTGCTGTCTCTTATACACAAATCCCTGCTAAGAAATTAGCGGGGATTTTTTTGAACTAAATCTCAATGTCATGATCAGATCTTCAAATCTTGTTTGAGGGCACATTATGATTAACGAACATACTCATTG
>Ga0316197_10003987_pt1 | contig 10482 bp, 6 predicted proteins | sample OudBiesiAoxic_MG_FD_204939 | JGI IMG/M metagenome (GOLD analysis project Ga0316197, IMG submission 204939) | Coastal sediment microbial communities from Oude Bieten Haven, Netherlands - site A oxic | ecosystem: Environmental > Aquatic > Marine > Coastal > Sediment | place: Netherlands... | reverse complement strand
GACGCCTGACCGGCTGGCCGCGAAGTAGATCGCGAGGAAGTCGAAACTGTTCTTGCCGATGACCGCGACTCGCGCCCCCGGCTCGACCAGGTCAGCCATCAGGTTGGCGATCTGGCGAGTGCGAGCTGCGAACTCGAAACGCGACATCGAGCCGCTCTCATCAGACATCAAGATCTGATCCGGCGCTCGTTGACACCAGAAGTCGAGATAGTCGTGGATCAGCACATTGCCCCCTCTTTGTTGGATGGTTTGGGGAGCATAGGGCACCTCGGACAGGCGGTTTTTCCACAGCAACGGCGGCCCGCTCAGCCGGCCAACAGGCGATCGTCACAACGCGGCGCGGGTCGGCCAGCTCGGTGAGCCGGTCATGTGAGGGGCGGCGAGGTGAAGCGTGGCGCGTGGTGCATCGTGACGATCTTCTCGGACCCCACGTCAAACGCCCCGCTCATTGCGACGAACCCCCTTGATCGGACTGGACCTTCCGCACCGCGTCCTCGCGTATGCCGAGCCCGGCGCCACTGAGGCCGGCCTCGCCTTCGGTGACGCCGGCTACTTCGAGCGATGCCACGGTGTCGCTGACGCTGAACTCCTGAGTCGGTACGAATGGGTTCTCGAAGAGGCGCTCTCCGGCACCCCCGCGGACATTCGACGCCCGGTCGCGCTCGAAGTAGCCGGCGTGGACTTCGGCGTTCACAACACCGTCTCGGAGGTACGTTGCACTCCCTGCGACGGCGTCAGATCGCGCCGTGCGCTTGGGCGATCAGGGTTGGATCGAGAAGATCAGGTCGTAGACCTCGTCGGTGTACGAGTGGCCGATGTCGTAGACCTCGTTGATCACGTTGATTCCTGCGTCGTTCATCCGGAGCTCCATCAGTCGGGCATTGTCGGCCCAGTCGATCCTCTCGTCGTCGAAGGCGCCGAGGGCAGCAAGGTCATCGACGTGCGGACTGGCAACTTCGCGGATCCACACCCACGAATCATCACCTGGAGGGTTCTCGACTGCTCGTGTCTCACCGATCGGGTTGGTCGCCGACCACAACGCAACGCGGAGGTCGGGTGACACCTCCCATCGGGCAGGGTTGATGAGGCCGTCGAGAGTGTCGATCGGTTCGGGGTCACCGGACTCGAAGTAGGGGTCCCAGCGTGCGCTGTGGAAGAGGAATTGGCTCTCGCCAGGGACGAGGGCAACGGGAAGGTGGGCGATCGGATCGTCGCACTTGCTGTCGTCAGCCAGGCCAAGCCCGACCCATGCGGCTGCCATTGCTCCGCCTGAATAGCCGGTGACGGTGGTCAGCTCGGGGTCGGCGTCGTACTCGTCTGCGTGTGCTTGGGCCCACGAGACGATACATGCCGCGCGGTCCATGGCTCCGTAGAGATGTGGAGCTGGATCGCTGACCCACGCCTCGGCGGGCGCCCAGTCCTCCCCGGAGATCACGACTGCGCCGCGCTCGACGAGTTCGGCAGCGACCGTCCGGCTGGCACCCGCGCTCGGCGGGATGACGACGATCAGCGGCCACGGTCCATTCGTGTCGGGGTATGCGACATTCAAGGTCCACGATCCCGCGTCGTCGACCAGGTACACGAGTTCATTCACCTCCTTGATCCCATACGCACGTGAGCTCGTTGTCGGCGCCGTCGTTTCCGGTGGCGCGGGGCCAGCAGCTGGGTCGGCACCTGAATCATCAGCGCCGGAACAGCCGACCGCGGCCAGGCCGATGACAGCAACAGCGAGAACGGTCCGGCTGAACATGAACGACCTCCGATACTGGGCTCCGTCAACATCCAGTCGATCGCAGGGTGCCGAGGAGGCCCAGAGGCCATCGTCACATCCGGCGGTTGCCCCTTCATCAACCGTCACGAACGGCTCGATCACGACATGCAGAACGACTCCCTGCTACCTGGGCCGAGCGCTCGGGAACGGCCCGTAGAGAGCGCTCGGTATTCGTGTCGGCGACGCGCCTGGTCGAGCACGGTTGGTGATCGCGCCATGAGCCGCCGGTGCCCCGCCCGGCCGCATTACCTCGCCGGTCATGCGGCGCGAGTCGACGCGCTCGTGGGTCCGGAACGGCCGCTCGCCGACGCGGACTGCGTCGAGATGGCAGGATGATGAGCGCAATGAACGTGCCAGCGAGCCTGCCGACCGGTGATGTCACGTTCATGTTCACCGACGTCGAGGGCTCGACCGCCTTGTGGGACCGGGCCCCGGATGTGATGACGGAGTCGCTGGCCGAGCACGATCGGCGCATCCGCTCGATCATCGAGCGGCATGACGGCTACATCTTCAGCACCGCCGGCGACAGCTTCGCGGCGGCTTTCCAGGCCGCCAGCCAGGCCGTCGAGGCAGCGTTGGAGGTTCAACTCGCGCTCCTGGAACCCGCCGCGAACCTCACCCTCAAGGTGCGCATTGGTGTGCACTCTGGCACGGCGACGATTCGCAACGACGACTACTTCGGCTCGGCCGTCAACCGCAGTGCCCGACTCTCGGCTTCGGCACACGGTGGCCAGCTCGTGCTCTCTCAGTCCACGGTCGATTTGCTGGCCGGGCAGCTACCACAGGATGCTGAGCTCGTCGATCTCGGTACTCATCTTCTCCGCGGGTTGAGAGAACCGGAGCGAATCCATCAGGTCGACCACCCCGCGCTCGCGAGAGGGTTCCCGCGCCTCCGAACCTTGGAGGGCCCCGATGATCACCTACCGACCCAGCTGACGAGCTTCATCGGCCGAACCCGCGAGCTGGGCGAGGTGCTGGGTCTACTCCAGGACCACCGATTGGTCACGCTGTCAGGACCTGGTGGTGCCGGCAAGACACGGTTGGCGATGCGCGTCGCCGAAGAGGTCCTCGGCGAATTCCCCGACGGTCTTCGTGTCGCCGAACTCGGTGCCGTACGCGATGCCGACGTGCTCATCGATGAGATCGCGCAACGCTTCGCTGTCACGCGCGTCGCTGGAACGCCGCTGGTTCGCTCGATGGCCGACTACATCGGATACCAGCGGGTGCTGCTCGTCCTCGACAATTGCGAGCAGATCATCAGCCCGACGGCCGAACTCTGTCGGGACTTGCTCACGTCCTGCCCAAATCTCCGCGTGTTGGCGACGAGCCGGGAACGGCTCGGTGTCCCGGGCGAAGCGCTCTTCCGGGTGCCTTCGTTGTCGCTACCTGAGGACAGCGCCACGGTTGAGGAGGCCCGCCGGCATGATGCCACGCGCCTGTTCGTCGAGCGGTCCCAACTGGCATCGTCCGAGTTCGACGTTCACCCGGGCAACGTGAGCGCAGTGGTGAGCATCTGCCGACACCTCGACGGCATCCCGCTGGCCTTGGAACTCGCGGCGGCTCGTACCCGTTCACTGTCGCCGGCTCAGATTCTTGATCGACTCAGCGAACGATTTCGTCTGCTCACGTCTACTGACCGGAACGCCGAAGGTCGCCAGCAGACGCTTCTCAGCACCATCGAGTGGAGTTACGACCTATTGGGGCCTGAAGAACAGTTGTTGTTCCGGCGGCTCGGGGCGTTCGCCGCAGACTTTGCGCTCTCGTCAGCAGAACAGGTCTGCCGTGGTGACGGGATCGACGAGTTCGATGTCACGGATCTGGTCATGGCGCTCGTCGACAAGTCCATGGTCACGACCAGTTCCGCCAGCGACGGCACAACGAGATACCTCATGCTGGAGACGCTTCGCGACTTCGCCCGGCGTGTCCTCGACGACGCGGGTGAACGCGAAGTGGTCCAACAACGACACGCCGAGCACTTCGCGGAGCTGGCAGGTGAGCTCCGAGCCCAGCAGCGCGATGGCGACCTCGGGGGTGCTCTCGCGCGGCTCGATCAGGACGAGGCCGAATTCAGAGACTCGCTCCGTTACGCGCTCGAAGCGCGGCACCTCTCCACGGCGGGTCATCTGGTCGGTGGGCTCGGATACCTGTGGTACGCCTCGGGACAGCACCGCGAGGGATTGCAGTGGTGCGAGGAGCTGTTCGCACTGACCCCTGACCTTTCCGATCAGGTCTTGGCGGATGCTTTGCACAGCTATGGAATCTTGTTGGGAGTCATGGGTCTTTCTGATCGCGGAATCGACGTGTTTGAACGACAGGTTGAGATCCGTCGTCGGTTGGGCGACCCCGAGCGGCTCGGCGCAGCCCTGAACAATCTGGGCGACTGGTACTTCGAAGCCGGCCGCTACGAGGACGGAGAACGCGCTCTCGCCGAAGCGATCCCAGAGCTGCGCAAGGCAGGCAGCTATGGAGTCAGTCTGGCATTGGGCACCTTGGCCAATGGGCGCTTCAACCAGGGACGATTCAATCAAGCCGAACGCGGCTACCGCGAGGCGCTCGACGAGGCACGACGCGCCGAGCACGTCTACTCGATCGCAGTGGCGATGGCAGGGCTGGGACGAAGCCTCGTTGCATCGGGCCAACCCGACGCCGCTCGGCCGGTCCTCATTGAGGCCCGCGAGCGCTTTCAGGAGCTGACGGTCGCCCCGGGCATCGTCGACAGCAGTACGTTCCTCGGCGTTGCCGAACGCGACCTCGGAGATCTGCAGGCCGCGGCGCGGCACCTGCTCGAGGCATCGGTGGACACCGGCATCCACTGGTCGGAGGATGCCGACTTCTGGACGTTGCAGTTCGCTGCGGCGATTATCTCTGATCGTGCGGCAGCCGCCGTACTCGTCGGGGCGGTCCTGGCCGCCTACGAACGCTCGAGCGTTGACCAGCCTGCGTTCGTGATCGACGACCTCAACGCCCTGCGCGATCGTCTGATCACCGAGTTCGACTCGGATGAGCTGGACCGTCACTTTCGAACCGGCGGCCGCCGGTCGCTGCAGGAAGCCGTTCAAATCGGACGCGCCGCGCTCACGGAGTACCTCGGCGAGTAGGGATAGATCCCGACAACCTCGCCGGCGGTCTGGCAGCTGAACACCGTCTGGACTGAAGGCCACCGCATCTACGTGACCCTCCGGATGAACCAATGACACCGACGTCGTCGCTGAACCGGACAGCTCGTACAGACCAACAACACCGTCAGACGCTGCGGCCGCCACCTGATGGGCGGCATCGACGGTGACAGCGCCGGATCGGAGTCGTCGCATCAACCGTGCAAACGATGCCTGACGGGTCGTTATCCGACGGCGGGAAGCGACCAGAGCAGGTTTTCGAGCAGGAGCCGTTCGTTCGGGTTCCGTTCGAGTGACGCCAGTGCCCCGTGGATCCGGTGGACGGCACCCGCCGCCTCGTCGACGCTGGTCGCCGTTCCACCGACGAGCGCATCTCGGTAGGTGGCTGCCATCGTGGCGAGTCCGGTACGAATTTCGTCGGTGCGAAGCCGACGCAGCTCGCGCTTGTGGCGTTCCTCGAGCTGCTTCTTGCCGCTGCCGCGTTCACCGAATTCCTTGATCCGGGCAGTCAGTTCCTCGGCTTCGACCTCGTGACGAGCGGCGAGCGGTTCCGCCGCCTGGTCGATCATCGTCAGGAGTTCGGCGGCGAGACGCATTGCGACCGCACCCGATCCGTCGACCGTGGCAGGCGTGGCGAGGAACGCCTTGCGCCGCTCGGCCAGGCCCGGGTCGGTTGCGAGGAGCCGGGCCCGATCGAGATCGCCGAGGGCTGCCTTCGATGCGGCCTGCGCCTCGACGGGCCCTACCCCTTCGGTGAGCAGTCGGGCGGCGATCACACCATCGGCGATCGAGCGGAAGTCGATGCGAGCGCAGCGTGACGAGATCGTGATCAAATCGTGCGGGACGAAGTCGGCACAGATGATGAAAATCGTCGACGCGGGAGGCTCCTCGATCGTCTTGAGCATCAATGCAGCGCCTTCCGGTCGCAGCAGGTGGAACTCATCGAGGATCATCACCTTGCGTGAACCTTCGGTCGGTGCCAGCGATGCCAGTCGGACGACCTCCTTGGCTTGATCCTTGTCAATCGATGCACCGACGCGCTGGACCTCGCGAACATCGGGGTGTTCGCCGGCGAGCGCGAGCCGGGCATCGCGTTGCGCCGGATCGTCCCCGCCGCTGATGACCCGCGCCGCGAACGCACGGGCGGCTTGGTTCTTGGTCGAACCCGGTGGGCCGACGAACAGGTAGGCGTGGACCGGCCCGGCCTCGGCGGCCGACTTCAGTTGGTCGATGGCGTGCGCCTGGCCCACCACGTCGTGCCAGATCGAACTCATCGGCTCGCCCGCTCGGCCAGTGCGGCGTCGATCTGGTTCGCCACCTCCGCGATCGACCCGACCGCGGCGACGGTGATCCAGCGACCCGGATCGGCAGCGGCCATCGTTCGGAAGCCGTCGATCACCCGATCGTGGAATGCGTCGCCGGCAGCCTCGAACCGGTCGAGGTTGCGCCGCGACATGCGCTCGGCGATCACGTCGTCGGGAGTATCGATGAAGACCACGACGTCGGGCCAGAGACCACCGGTCGCCCACTGGTTGATCGAACGCACCATGTCGACGTCGAGTTCGCGCCCATAGCCCTGGTAGGCGAGGGTCGAATAGACCGAGCGATCACTCACGACGGTGCGGCCCGCATCGAGCGCCGGGCGGACGACCTGGCGAATGTGCTGCGCCCGGTCGGCCGCGGCGATCAACGCCTCAGCCCGCGGCGACATGTCGTCGATCGACGTGTCGTGGAGAATCGTGCGGAGACGTTGACCGATGTCGGTGCCGCCGGTCTCACGCGTGAGAACCGCGTCGACCGATTCGGCGTATCTCGCAGCCTGCGTCGACTTGCCGCACCCCTCGGCTCCTTCGAACGCGATGTAGCGGGGCGCCTGCACGATGGCCGAGGGTACTGACGAACGCGCGGTGTGGCGCGACTCTCGGGACGACGCCGCCGATCGTCGTCGGGTCAGTCGTTGAGATCGGTGATCTCGACGCCGGCCTTCTTTGCTGCCGCCTTCTTCGGTGTCGCCGCCTTCTTGGCGGCGCTCTTCTTCTTGGCAGCTGTCTTCTTGGCGGCGGTCTTCTTCTTGGCAGCGGCCTTCTTCTTCGTCGCCTTCGCCTTCTTGCCCGGGGTGCCACCCTTGGCGATGATCGCTTCGCGACGGATCGCCAGCAGCTCGTATGCGCGTTCCGGCGAGACCTCCTCGATCCGGTCGCCCTTGCCGAGCGACGCGTTCGTCTCGCCGTCGGTGACGTAGACGCCGAAGCGGCCTTCCTTCGCGGTGACGTTCTTCTCGCTGACCGGGTCGGTGCCGAACTCCTTCAGCGGGCCCTTGGCGGCCATGTTGCCGCCGCCCCGCTTGTACACCTTCGGCTCGCTGTAGATCTTCAGCGCCTCATCGAGGGTGATCTCGAAGATGCGGTCCTCGGAATCGATGTTGCGGTAGTCCTTTTCCTTCTGCACGTACGGGCCGTAGCGGCCGTTGTTCGAGAAGATCGGGACGCCGTCCTCCGGATCGTCGCCGATGTGACGGGGGAGCGAGAGGAGCTTCTCGGCTTCGTCCATCGTGATCTTCTCGAAGACCATCGTCTGGAACAGGCTCGACATCTTCGGCTTTTCCAGGCCGGGTGGCGGGTTGTCGTGGTCGCCCCACTGGACGTAGGGGCCGTAGCGACCGTTCTTCGCGAAGACCGGCAGTCCGTCGAGTTCGCCGATCGGCTCGTCGCCCTTGGGGAGTGCGAGGAGCTCGATCGCCTTGGCGACATCGAGTTCGTCGGGGCACAGATTGTCGGGCAACCCGGCGGTGTCCTCGCCGCGCTTGACGTACGGCCCGTAGCGGCCGGGCTTCACGACGATCAGTTCACCGTTCTCGTCGTTTCCGAGCGGGAAGGTGTTGATCTCGGCCGCGTCGATGTGGTCGAGGTTCTCCTCCACGAGCCGCTTGAGGCCGAGCAGCGCGTCGTTGGCGTCGCCACCGGCTTCGGCGGTGATGGCAGGAATGTCCTGATCGTCGGTTTTGCCCCAGTAGAAGCGGGTCAGCCACTGTGCCTTCTGGCGATCGCCTCGGGAGATGGCGTCGAGGTCTTCCTCGGTCGACGCGGTGAAGTCGTAGTCGACCAACGCATCGAAGTGCTCTTCGAGCAAGCGGATGACGGCGAAGGCAGTCCACGTGGGAACGAGGGCCTGGCCCTTCTTCCACACGTACCCACGGTCCTGCACGGTCTGGATGATCGATGCCCAGGTGGACGGGCGACCGATGCGGAGTTCCTCGAGCTTCTTGACCAGCGACGCCTCGCTGTAGCGAGCCGGTGGCGTGGTCGTGTGGCCGACCGGTGTGATCGACTCGGTCGGCACGGTGTCGCCGACGGTCAAGGCCGGCAGCAGGGCTTCCTTGTCGGCGGCATCGTCGCCGCGTTCCTCGGTCGATGCCACGTAGACGGCGCGGTAACCGGGGAAGGTGATCGTGGTGCCCGACGCCGCGAACTCGCACTCGACGAGTTCGCCGGTCGTCCGGTCGGTGGCCGGAGCGGCGAGGCGCACGCTGACGGTCACACCAGCGGCGTCGGCCATCTGCGAGGCCAGGGTGCGCTGCCAGATGAGCCGGTACAGCGCGAGCTCTTGGCTGTTGATTTCGCCTGCAAGGGAGTCGGGTGAGCGGTACGGCGTGGTCGGGCGAATCGCTTCGTGGGCGTCTTGGCCCTTCGACTTCTTCTTGTACTGCTTGGGTGCTGCGTTGAGGTACTTCGAGCCGTACTCACTCGTGATCGCCGAACGAGTCGCGTTCATCGCCTCGTCCGAGAGGATCACGTCGTCGGTACGCATGTAGGTGATGAAGCCGCGCTCGTACAGACCTTGTGCCACACGCATGACCTGCGACGCCGACAGGCGCAGTTTGCGGCCGCCCTCCTGCTGCAGCGTCGACGTCATGAACGGTGCCTTGGGCGAAGACTTGTAGGGCCGTTCCTCGACGGAGGACACAGTGAACGTCGACTCGCCCAGGCTGTCGGCGAGGCCGCGTGCGCGCAGTTCGTTCAGGACTGCGACGTTCTCCTTGGAGCGTCCGGCATTGTCGAAGTCCTTGCCGCTCGCGATTCGGTCACCGGCGACCGAGATCAGCTTGGCGTCGAACGAGGGGTCGCTCGCGGTGACGACGTCGATGTCCCAGTAGTCGGCCGTGACGTACGCGATGCGCTCCCGTTCGCGTTGAACGATCAGGCGAACGGTCGGCGACTGGACACGCCCGGCAGACAGACCGCGGTTGACGCGGCGCCACAGCACCGGCGACACCTCGTAGCCGTAGAGGCGGTCGAGGATCCGCCGCGTCTCGGCGGCGTCGACCATTCCGTAGTCGATCCCACGGGGGTTCGCGACCGCGTGGTCGATCGCCGACTTGGTGATCTCGTGGAAGACCATCCGCTTCACGGGCACCTTCGGCTTGAGGTACTCGAGCAGGTGCCACGAGATGGCTTCGCCCTCGCGGTCTTCATCCGTCGCGAGATAGAGCTCGGAGGCGTCTTTCAGTGCGGCTTTCAGTTCCTTGACGACGGTCTTGCCGCGTTCGGTCAGCTCGTACGTCGGCTTGAAACCGTTCTCGGTATCGATGTTGAGACCCTTGGACGGCAGGTCGGAGACGTGGCCTACCGAGGCGCGCACGTCGTAGTCACTCCCGAGCAGTTTCGAGAGTGTCTTCGCCTTCGCTGGGGATTCGACGACGACGAGTGGCTTCGACATCTGTGCCTTTCGTGGGTGACCAGGGGACCGCTGACGATACGTGAGTGTGCCCGAATCGCACCCTTCCACCAAGCGATGGTGTGTTCGGCGGGCCTGCGGGCATCGATCGCGTCAGCGCTCACGGCGACTGCGATGATGACGTCGTGGTGGGTGTTGTGGGAGCTCGAGGTGTCGTGGCGGCCGGCCATCGACTGACCGCGGAGGCGGGGGCGGACGCCCTCCGGCGTGGTGGAAACGCGTTCGATGCAACCGTCGCTGCGCTGGCGATGGCGTGTGTCTGCGAGCCAGTGCTGTGTGCCCCCGGGGCCGCCGGATTCGCGATGATCCGTGACGGAGCGAGTGGCAAGGTCTCGGTGCTCGACTTCTTTGCCCACACTCCGCTCGAGCGTCGGGCCCACGAGTCCGGCGTCCGTGGTGTCGATGCCGACTTCGGCACGGCGACGCAGGCGTTCCACATCGGGCCGGCGACCGTTGCCACCCCTGGGTTCTTCGACGGCGTGGAGGCAATCCACCGAATGGGGGCCACGATCGCGCTCGACCAACTGGTCGCTGTGGCTGTCGAGGCGGCGCGAGCCGGGATCGAGGTCACGCCGTTCCAGCATCATCTGTCCAAAGTCGTCGAAGCGATCCTCACCGCGACCGACGGCGCCGCCGAGGTCTTCGCGCCCGGTGGGGCGGTGGTTGCCGCCGGCGATGTTTTCCGCAATCCCGGACTGGCCGATGCGCTCGAGATCCTCGCCGGCGACGGATTTCGCGGGAGCGCGGTCGGCGCCGCATGTTGCCGGGTCCAGGCCGATGGTGGCCACCTCACCGCAGCGGACCTCGACGCGTACGAAACGATCGAACGGACGCCGCTGACTCTCGAGATCGATGGGTCGA
>Ga0316197_10003986_pt1 | contig 10482 bp, 8 predicted proteins | sample OudBiesiAoxic_MG_FD_204939 | JGI IMG/M metagenome (GOLD analysis project Ga0316197, IMG submission 204939) | Coastal sediment microbial communities from Oude Bieten Haven, Netherlands - site A oxic | ecosystem: Environmental > Aquatic > Marine > Coastal > Sediment | place: Netherlands... | reverse complement strand
ACCGCCGCAACCTCCAAGCCGGTGTCGTACACGGCAAGCTCGTCACCGCGCCAGCTCAGCGCCGTCGTCCAAGCCTCTTCTTCGGTCACGCCGTTGCGCCGTAGAAAGCCATACACGTACCAGGCGCCCATTCGATCTTGGACCTCCTGGGTGTGACCTTCGACCGGCGAAGGATGCGCCACGTTGGGAAAGTCGAACGTGGGTGCAGCGCCAGACGGACCAGACATCACCTCGAGGGCTGAGCTGGGCGGCGCCCCAAACGCAAGCCCGCGCGCGCCCAGGCCGTTGGTGAGCGTCGCCTCGCTCATGAAGGCGAAGCCGTAGGAATACGGAAAGAGCGACGCGGTATCGACGAGGGCCACTTCGGCATCCGCCACGCTTTCCTCCAGCCATCCCTTGTAATCGTCGTGGATCGCGTCCCAGTCGATCTCGTCCGGGAGATACCCGCGCTTTTCGTAGACCCAGGCAGCCTCGGTATGCTGCGCATCGCCCTCGATCACGCTGCGGGCCGCAAGCGCAGTGTCCTCACTGTTTACCCCGGCCCAGACCTCCGCAAAACCGAACTGACGCTCTTGAATGGCGTGGGTAAACTCGTGCGCCAACAGCGCCTGGGCGTTCACTTCCTCGTATTCACGGTCGACCACGGTGATCCTGTCGTTGCTGGCGCTGTAGTAGGCCGCGATCTGGCTGATCCGGAACTCGGTCTGCGTCGCCGTCAGGCTCTCGGACGCTTCCGGAATGAAGCCCAGCAAGCGAAGCCCGCGCGTTGACGCGTCTTCCCCCGTGAGGTCCTGCAAGTCGAGGCTGTTCCGAATCTCGTCGGCGTGTTGCTCGACCGAAATCGTCCGGAGCCTCGGAGGCGCAAAGCCCGTGGCTTCGAGCTTGGCCGCAACCGAGTTGTAAATCGCTAGCTGACAGTTCCCGTCAGCAATGTTGCAGTAGAGCTCGTACGGAAGGTCGGTCCGAGGGGGCGGGGTTGCATCGTCGCCGCACCCCAGCGCTCCAGTGAGTAAGGCCAGCGTTACGGCAACACGCACGCGCGTCACTCCACCCCAAGAGAAGAAAGCGTTCATCTCTCTCATTATGGGGCGCCCGCGCTAGAACACAAAATCACCCGAACCTTCGCGGAATTCGAGCTCTGCTTCGCCGGTCAGGGTTTCCCCTTCCTCCAAAATCAGCAGGTCAAACGCTCTGGTCACGCTCGAAATCACGTCCCCCTCGAAGACGTCCTCCCAGGTCACGTTGAGGAAGTAGAGACCGGAAAACCGGGGCGTGCCGCTGAAGACGCCGTTACTGTTGAACGACAGCCCCGGCGGCAGCTCTCCGCTCACCCACCAGTGCCCACCCCAGCATTCGGCCTCCAAAGCGACGCGGTACGGCTCTCCGACCCGGCCTGGCGGAAGGCTGTCGGTCAGGATGGTGGGAGGACAGCAGCTCCCGAGCATGAAAAACAAAAGCACGAATGCCGGCGCATACGCTCGGCGCATAAGCAAAGTTCGTTCAGGCATGACGCCTCCATGGCTAAGGTAAGTTACTCATCGACTCGCTCGCGCAACGGTCAAGCCGAGCGCGCGGGCGAAAACGTAGTCGCTGCTTGTTGTAGCGCATTCATGCGCTCTTCGGAAGGCGGCTCGAGGTGGCCCAAGCCGTAGCGCTTTCCGAGCTTGGCGTATTTGGGCTCGCCGAAGCCGTGGTACGGCAGCAGCTCGTAGGCAGCAGCGCCCCCGGCCTCCTCGACGAACTCTGCGATCGCCCGGATCTCTGCTTCGGAGTCGTTGACCCCTGGAATGACCGGCGTGCGGACGACGACATCATTTTCCGGAAACTCCGCGCGCAGCCTGCGGAAATTTTCGAGGATCTTCCGGTTCGAGACCCCGGTCAGCCGTTCGTGCTTCTGCGGATCGATACATTTGAGGTCGAAGAAGATGCGATCGGCAAGGGGCGCGACGTCGCGCAAGGTCTTCCAGTTGCAGAGCCCCGACGTTTCGATGGCGGTGTCGATGCCACGGCTTCGCGCAGCCGTCAGAAGCACCCGTACAAACGCGCCCTGTGCCAGCGGCTCGCCGCCGCTGAGCGTGAGGCCGCCCCCCGACCTCGTGTAAAACGCGTCGTCTTCTTCGACGATTCGAATCACTTCATCCACGCCGACCCAGTCTCCGGTGACCTCCAAGGCCTTCGGCGGGCAGACGTAGGCACAGTCCCCGCAGCCATCGCAGCTATCTCGGTCGATGTGAGGCGCGCCGTTCTCATCCCGGCCGATCGCCTTCTCCAAGCAGACAGCGATGCATCGGTCGCAGTCCTCGAAGCCAAGGCAGCGATCATCGCTGAGGGTGAGCTCTTGGGACGCAGACTGGCCCTCGGGGTTGGAGCACCAGATGCAGGCGAGCGGACAGCCTTTGAGAAAAACGATCGTTCGAATGCCGGGGCCGTCGTGCAACGAGAACTTCTGGATGTCGAAGACCAGCCCTTTCGGTTCGTGATCGCGTTGTTTGTTCGGCGTCATGGTTGGCCCGCTAGAATTGATGCTCCGTTCTCCGAATGATCTCGTTTTGAAGAGCCGGCGTCAGGTCGACGAAGTAGGCGCTGTAGCCCGCGACTCGGACCAGCAGGTTCCGGTACCTCTCGGGATCGGCCTGCGCCGCAAGCAAGGTGTCCCGGTTGATGATGTTGAACTGAATGTGCCACATCTTCATGTCGCTAGCGGTGCGGATCAGGGCCATCAGCTTCCGGGTCCCCGCCTCTCCCACCAACGATGCCGGCGAGAGCTTCATGTTGAGAAGTCGTGCGGCGCGCTCCTTGTACTGCGCGCATTTGGTGCTGCTGATCGACATGAGGGTGGCGGTCGGCCCTTTCACATCGACGCCCTGCGAGGGGCTGATGCTCTCGGAAAGCGGCTGCCTGGCCTTGCGCCCGTCCGGCGTTGCCCCCACCACCGCGCCGAGCGGAACGTGCGAGGTGACCGACACATAGCGGAGATCGAGCTCGCCACCAAAAGCCGTCCGGTGATGCCGGGCCAGGTTGGCGAAGGTGGCCTCGATGTCACGCCCGATCCGATCAACCGCGGGGTCGTTGTTGCCGTACTTGGGCGCGTGAAGACAGAGCTGTCGAATCGCCTCCTGCCCTTCGAAGTCCTTTTCGAGCGCGTCGAGCAGCTCTCTCATCGTGAGCTTGCCTTCTTCGAACACGAGCGTGCGAATCGCAGCCAAAGAATCGATGACGGTGCCAAAGCCCATCACGTCGAAGAATCCGAGATAGAGTGCGCCCTCGATTGGCCCCGAGTGAATGTCCTTACAGCTCGCCATGCAGAGGTCGTGCAACATCGAAAACATCGGCGAGGCGATGTGCTGTGACTTGAGGGTGTCCGACACGTACTGTTGGATGAACGTGTGTTGAACGACGTTCTCGACCTGCAGAACGAAGGCATCCCAGAGCTCGTCAAAGCCCGTGAACGTCCTCGGGTCGCCGGTGCCGATCCCGACCAGTCCATCCCCGTAGCACGCCAGGCGCCCGTCGCGAAGCGTCATTTCGAGAATCGCACCTAGGTTGATCCAGGCGCAGCCCGTCGCAACCCCTTCCCGGTTGAGCATCTTCGTTTCGGAGCAACCGGTGACGCAATAGTCGTTGGCTTCTTCGATGCTGCCGCCCTTGGCGACGAGCAGAGGGATGATCTCGTCGTCACAGAAGAGCTTCGGGAAGCCGGAGCCGTCTTTGATCGTTTCGGCGACCGCGTGGAGAAACGCGTTGGGCGTTCGGGCATGAATGCGCGCGGCGAGGTCTGGATAGTGCAGTGGGAACTCTCGCTTCGACCGCAAAATCAAATACGACAGCTCGTTGCTTGCATCACGGCCGTCTGGCGTGAGGCCGCCGATCGTGGTCGCTTCCCAGTGCGCAAAACCATCGGTGAGCGAGGGCATGCCCGGCTTCGCGTACACGTCGGTGCTCCGAGCCATGCCGATCCAAATCGATTCGAGCAACACCAAGGCTTCGTCGTCGGTGAGCCGCCCCTCGTCGATGTCCTTGCGGTAGTAGGGGTAGAGGTACTGGTCGATGCGGCCGTTGCCGACCACGCCGCCGATCGCCTGCTCGAGGCGCGACACGGTTTGAACGAACCACTGGGACTGCACCGCTTCGCGGAAACTTCGCGCGGGATGCTCGGGAACTCGTTCGCAAATGTCGGCGATTTCTCGAAGCTCCCGGCGACGCTCGTCGTGAGACTCCTCGGCAGCCATAGATCGAGCCAACGCGGCATAGCGATGCGCAAACGCCACCATCGCATCGCAAACCAAACAGACCGCTTCGAGAAACGGCCGCTGCTCGACGTAGGCCGCGGTGTCGATCGGATCCAAGGCTTCCAGGCGCTCCGCTGCTTCTCGCTGAATCGAGCCAATGCCGCGCTCGAGCACCTTGCCGTAGTCGTGCGCCCAGGCGAGCATCGATCGCCCTGCCGCGGTCGGCGTGACCACGAAGATTCGCTCCATCAAGCGCCGCGTCTCTTCGGGGAGCGCATTCATCGTCGCCTGGTGGTAGGCATTGCGCTCCCAGTACGGAAGGATCTCTTCCTTGAGCGCCGTCACATCGTCCTCGGTGATCGTGATTGGCTCACCGGGCTTACTAGGCGCGAGCTCGTGCGGGTGGGTGTAGAAACGCCCGGGCCCCACGAGCTCACAATAGACGACCGCATAGCGTCCCGGTGGCCCCGCACTGCCGACGAGGAGCTCTTCGTCTTCGATGTGGATTGGATGGTTTTCGAGTATGTGCGCCAAGGCCTTGCCCCAGCGGAGCACCATCGGCTGCCCTTCGGTCGCCTTCATCGACTCGGTCAAGAGGCGCGCGCGATCGAGATTGAGCTGAATCGGCGCGTCGCGGAAGCCTTCGAGCATCCGCTGAATCCGCCCGCGCTTCGATTGAGCGGCGTCGCCGACCAGGCCAATCGGCTCGCCGCGTTCGATGCGCGCCTCGTGCGGCGTCAGCACCCTCGACCCGGCAGCGCTTGGCGTGGATTCGATCGCTTCAAGCATGGCCCCGACTCCCTTCGACGCATGATCCCTGAGCGTAGTGCGAACATACGAACTCAGGCCCAAGCGGGCAATGGCGGAGGCTGACTCGTCGATGTATGATATTGACATCATGCGCGTGAGCTCGTGCATCTTGGTGCCCCGGACGCTTCGGATCTTCGAACCGCACATCCACGGCGGCTACGAGGTTCACTACGTCCTTTCGGGGCGCGGTGCGTTCGATCTCGAAGCGCAGGCGATCGCTGTGCGAGCAGGAGACTTCTTCTACACCCGCCCCGGCACGATGCACCGAATGGTGGTCCCCGATGGGGAGTATCTCTTGCAATACATCGCGATTCTCGAGCTCGACCCAGGTCACGATGCAGAGCTTGCCGACGACTTGGAGGCGATTCTTGGCGAGGGTCGGATTCGGCGACTAGGCGATCGTTACCATGCCCTCTTTGCTCAAATGAGCCGCCAGGCGCTGTCGATCGACGCGCGCCAGCAACGTGCCGCCTCTGCCAGGATGGCGGGCTTCCTCTACGACCTGATGGTCGACACGCCTACCGCGAGCGGAAGCCATCCCGCGGTCGAGCAGGCCCTGGAGTTCATGCGCGCGCATATCGCCGTGGCCTACAACCTCGATGATCTTCTCGCCGAGCTCGCACTCGACAAGTCGTATTTCATTCGGCTCTTCAGGAAGAACGTCGGTGTCCCGCCGATGAAGTACGCGATGAACCTCAAAATGAGCGCAGCGTCCGACCTACTCCGCAGCACCAGCGACCCCCTCGCCACAGTTGCCGCTCGAGTCGGCTTCGACGACCAGTACCACTTTGCGAAACGCTTCAAGCAGTGGAGCGGCACTGCGCCTGGCGCGCATCGGCGCTGAACATCGACTCAAGAGTCGCGTAGCCGGTACAATTCCACTCGACAGACCTCGGCGTAGCGCGTGAAGTCTTGGTCCAGCGTGAAGATCGGAACACGATGCTCGCGAGCGATCGCGCAGATCAGGAAGTCGATGTGTGAGCCCTGGATTCCGCTGGCGCGGCACCGGTTGAAGAGCTCGGCGGCGCGCTCGTGCGTGGACATGTCAGCCCCGAGGTCATCGAACGCCTGAATCGTATTGCGGAGCCGATCGAACTGGCTTTGGGTGCCGATCCCGCTCAGCACCTCCTGCCGGATGCAACCCGCCATGCTCGCGCGCGCCTCGTCGATCAGAGTCGAAAGCTCACGGACAGCATCCTGCTCGGCTGGGCTCAACGCCGTCTTGGGACGCCGCCTCAGCGCTACGGACCACACCGAGGTATCGACGAGCACCTTCACCGATGCCGACCGCGCTTGTGGTCGTAACCCTCGTCGTACTCGATCGTCCCAAAGAGCCCTTCGAGCTCGAGCTGCTTGCGCCGCTTCACATACTCCTCGAGCGCCGCGGTGACGGCAGCCTTTTTGGTTCGGTGCCCCCCCACCTGCTGAGCCGCCCGGATGAGCGCGTCGTCGAGCGCGAGATTCGTTGCCATCTTCATATTTTACACATTCTGATGTGTGATTCAATGTGTGCACGCACCCGCGGCGCCCAGCCTGCAAGACCTTACATCGGACAACCGTCCTCCAGGTTGCCTAGAACTGGATCGTCCTGGCGCTCGCCACCGCGCAACCCACGCCCAAGAGCGGGCAGGAGTAACGGTGGGCGCTGTGAGCCGGATCACACCCTGGTGGGGGCGAAAAGCGGTACGCTCGGCGTCGAAAAAAGCACGCAACGTCCGGTCCGAAACGTCGATAACCAGGTCATCGACATGCCACCACTCCTGCAAATTCAATCGAGCTGCGGCCAGCGCTCGCTCATCATGCGTTCCTTGGGGGCGCTGGTCGGGGCCTGCTCGCTGGCCCTGGCAGGCTGCGGCGGGGTCGCCTGCCCGGACCCACTCGTCAATGTCGACGGCATCTGCCTGAAGCTCGATCCGGTGGTCGAAGTCGAGCGCTGCGACGGCCTCGACAATGACGGCGACACCGGGTTCGACGAAGACTGGCCCGAGCTCGGCGAGCCGTGCGGCGATGGGCAAGGCGTGGGCGAGTGCGTCGAGGGCACTTGGGTCTGCGCGGGCGATGCCGTCGGCGTTGTGTGTGAAGGCGCGGTCGAGCCTGTCGCTGAAACCTGCGACGGCAAAGACAACAACTGCGACGGGTTCGTCGACGAAGGGGTCTTGTCGACCAAAGTCGAGGTCTTCGACGGCCACGCGACGGTCACGGCGGTCGATGGCGGCTATCTAGTCGCACGAATCGCCGACGGTGAGCTTAGGGTCCTGACCTACGACAGCGCCGGTGAGGGCACCGGCAACGTGGACGCGACCAACAACCCAGTCCCGGACCTCGTGTTCATGACCTCAGACAGCAGCGGCGGTCGTGTGCTCGTGAGCCTCGGTCGGCTGGCTTTTCACGCCTTCGATGTCCACGTCGACTCCGACCTCGTCCCTATCGTCCTGGGCACGCAACAGCTTCACCCCGGTTGGGATCAACCGATGCAACAGGAAGGCATTCCGGCGTTTGGTGCCTATGCACCGCCCCTTCACCCACGCATCACCGCCTCCCCCTCCCGCTTCGTTGGCTATTCGGACATCGTAACCTTTGCATTGGCCGCTTTTGACGCCGACAACCTCGTTGGGCTCACCGAAGGTCCGACCGTTGTCGGGGCCATCCCGCCGCTTTCGGTGTTCGACGCCGCAGGGCCGTATCTGGTCTGGGAGCAGGGCGAGAACATTCGCGCCGGCCGGCTGCTCGACAACGGAAACCTCGAGCTCGAGATCGACGTCGCGCCAGGGTCGGCGCCCAGCGTGGCGAGGCGAGCTGGAGGAATCGGGGTCGCTTACATTCGTCTCGGAAGCCTTCGCTTGAGCGAGCTCGGCGCGCTGTCCGTACGCTGTTGGGACGGGGGTTTTTGCGACGACGAGGTTGCGACCGGCGAGCTCGAGGGTCCCACTGCACTTGCCTACGACGAAGCCATGGATACTTGGTTCGTCGCGGCGGGCACGCAGCTCGTGGTGGCCGAGCGTGTTGAAGGTAACGCAATCGTCAAGCAGTCGCTGGACCTCACTTCGCTGCCCGATCCTGTCCGTCGCATCGATGTTGCGGTGAGCGGCGACACGGCGGCTGTCGTGCAGGTAAGCCGCGATGCCGGCTCCGCCCTAACCTTCCTGGGGTGTTTCTAGGGAGCGGGATGCGCTGGGTCGTTTGCGTCTTTGCGGCAGCGTTGGCTGCGTTCACGGCCGCTTCGGCGCGTGCGCAAACCGGTGAGCCGGGCACGCACGTGCGGGAGCATCGATGGCTCATCGTTCCGACGCTCGGCGGGGAGACGCGGTCGGAGGGCGCCAGCATTGAACGGCTCCACGCCACTGCAGAGGCCTTGCGGCAAGAGCTCGTGGTGCGGGGGCATTCGGTTTGGCCTGCGGACCGAGCGTCGGAGCGCTTCGAAGTCGTGGGTTCGGCGCCCGCCCCGACGATCAGCCAGAGCGATATCGACCTTTGGGTCGAACGGTCGCGCGCCGCCGTGCGGTATCTGGCGCGCGCCGATTACAAAGCGGCGCGGCGGGAGCTCAAGGCGGCACAGCGCCTGGCGAACAGGGCCGCAGCCGAGCTCAACCGGGAGGCGGCACGGGCGCAACAGGTGCTCGACACCTGCCTCTTCATGGTGCGTGCATACGTGGAGACGAAGAACGACGCGGAAGCGCGGAAGCAGGCCCGCGAGTGCCGGCGTTTGGTCCCACGCGTTGAGCCCACCGCGTTCCGGCACACGCCAGAGGTCCGCGAGCTCTTGACCCAAGTCGACCAGGAGATGGCTTCGGAGGCGCCGGGCGACTTGGAGGTTCAGAGCACACCGTCCGATTGCGTGGTGCGCATCAACGGCGTGGAGTTCGGGCGCACGCCCTTGTCGGGCATCGAGCTGCCGGTCGGCACCTACCGCATGCAGGTCGAATGCGAAGAGGACAAGCGTGGCCGCATTCACCGCGTGGACGTGTCGAGCGGCCCCAACCTGCTCGAGCTCGACGCAGCGCTCGAACGCGCGGTGCGGACCCGGCCGGTCCTTCACCTCCAATACGATGCGCACGAGGGTTGGTCGGAGCGAATGGAACAGGCCAGCGAAGTGGGGAGCATCCTCGGAGGCGCAGACGTCTTGGTGCTGAGCGGTCAGGGGGCAGGGTCGGTACGCGTGGATCTGAGCGCGCTCAAGTATGAGCCGGCATCAGTGTGGCTCGCGGTTCGGGACGGCCCGCCGGAAGCCGAAGATGTCCGGCGCGTGGTGGATGCTCTCTTGGAGGGGCGGTCGGTGGATTTCACCGGGCCCCATCCGATGGCGCGCGCGAGCTGGCGGGCAGAGGTGGCGCCGGAAGTCGAGGTCGGCGCGGCCGCGGCGGCCGGCGTCGAAGCGAAGTCGAAGAGCGCACGCGGCGTCCCCCGACCGCGGAATCAGCGCATCGCAGGCTGGTCGCTCTTCGGCGTCGGCGCGGCCAGCATCGGCGCGAGCGTTGGCCTGCATATCTGGCGCGGCGACCTCGGTGCTCGCTTCGCCGAGTCCCCCAGCAACCTGAACGACGCCCAGCAATGGAACGACGCCCGCATCGGCGTCTGGGCGACCGCGGCCTTCGGCGGCGCGGCGACCAGCGCAGCCATGCCCCTCCTCTTGCCCGAGCACGGGCGAACGCCGTGGTGGGGCTGGACACTCGGCGCCGTAGGCCTCGGGCTCACCGGCTACGCGATTTACGAGGGCGCCACCATGACCGGTTGCCCGGAGCCCTACATCGCGGACGAGGCGGCGGTTCGTTCCTGCGTCGCCCGGGGGCAAGAGGCGGGCCGCTTGTCGCTGGCCTTGGCCGGGGCGGCGCCGCTCCTCTCGATTCCCCTCGTCTACTTGTTTCGGCCTCTGCGCGTCGAGCCGTCGGTTTCGGTGACGGGGGAAGGCGCTATGATTCGGGTGCGGAAGGTTTTCTGATGGGCGCCGGGGGGCTGAGGTTCGGTGCGGTGTGGGTCGCGGCGATGCTAGCGGCTCCGGTGTCGGCGCAGGAGTCGGAGTCAGCGCCAGTGCTCCTGGCGCCCGTGCAAGGCGGTGCGTCCCTTCGCGCGCGGGATGGCGCTCGAGTGGCGGCGGCGGTTCGACGAGGGCTTGAGGTGCACGGATATCACGCGTCGCTTTCGCAGGAGCTCCTCGGTCGAGCACTCGTCGCTTGTCAGACTCCCGAGTGTGCAGAGCAGGCGCTCGACGCGGCAGGGGCCGCGTTTGCGATCGTGCCGGCGATTTGGTCGCGCAAGAGCGGCGGTCAGGAGGTCACGCTGACGCTGGTGCAGCGGTCGGGGCGGAGTCTGAATGCGACAGGGCTGGTCGGGGATGATCTTGCGGCGGTGACGGTGGGGCTGGTCGAGGGGTTGCTGGCGCGCAGGGCGGCGTCGGCAACAGCGGCAGGGACCGGCCCCGGAACCGGAGCCGGAACCGGGACCGGAA
>Ga0316197_10003985_pt1 | contig 10482 bp, 7 predicted proteins | sample OudBiesiAoxic_MG_FD_204939 | JGI IMG/M metagenome (GOLD analysis project Ga0316197, IMG submission 204939) | Coastal sediment microbial communities from Oude Bieten Haven, Netherlands - site A oxic | ecosystem: Environmental > Aquatic > Marine > Coastal > Sediment | place: Netherlands... | reverse complement strand
GCAGACCCGCGAGACCGAGACATTGATGCGACACGTCGTGGCCAACAGCTTTGACGCCATCGTCACGCTCCGTGACGAGGGCACGGTCGTGACGTTCAATCGCGTGGCTCAAAAGATGTTCGGCTACGACGAGGGCGAGGCGCTGGGGCGCCACATCTCCGAATTGATCCGCCTGCCTCACGCGGAAGACCGACTTGCGCGCGCAGCCGAGACGCGAGGCAACCGGCGCGCGCTGTACGAGACCGAAGGGCGCTGCAAGGATGGACGCCGTTTCCCGATGGAACTGGCGGTGACGTGGATCGCCGCAGAAGGTGTTCGTCGCCGGGTCATGTTCATGCGCGACATCACCGAGCGCAAGGCACAGCAGGAAGCGCTGCGCTACCGGGCTACGCACGACACCCTGACCGATCTGCCGAATCGCAATCTGCTTCAGGAACGTCTGGATGAAGCGCTGGCATCGGCGCGTCAGCACACCTGGCCGGTCGCCTTTCTGCTGCTCGACCTGGATCGATTCAAGGAAATCAACGACACGCTCGGACACCACATCGGTGATCTCTTGCTGCGTAAGATCGCCCGACGACTGGAGACCTCGGTTCGCGAGTCGGACACCATTGCCCGGCTGGGCGGGGACGAGTTCGCCATCCTGATGCCCGCGACAGGCTTGGAAAGCGCCGGTCAGATGGCGCGCAAGTTGATCCACGCGCTGGAGGAGCCGTTCCAGGTGGAAGGACTGTCGCTGCAGGTGGAAACGAGCGTCGGTATCACGCTGTATCCCGAACACGGCAATGCCCCGGCCGCGTTGATCCGCCGTGCCGACGTCGCGATGTACGCAGCGAAGAAGGAACGCTCGGGAGTGATGGTCTACGACCCCGAGCAGGACTTCACGAGCATCCGTCTGCTGGCGCTGACCGGAGACCTGCGACGTGCGATTCACGACAACGGGCTGTCGATGCACTTCCAGCCCAAGCTCTCGGCACGCGACGGTTCGCCGATCGGTGTCGAGGCACTGTCGCGCTGGCGTCACCCGGCCCACGGCGACATCCCACCCGACGAGTTCATCGGCCTCGCCGAGCACAGCGGCCTGATTCAACCGCTGACCCAATGGGTGCTGGATACCGCACTGCGTCAGTGCGCCGCGTGGAGGCAGGAAGGGCTCGACCTGTCGATGTCGGTCAACCTGTCGGCTCGAAATCTGCTCGACGAGAACCTGCCCTCGACGGTCTTGTCGATGCTGCAATCGAACAAGGTGCCGGTGGACAGGCTGACGCTGGAGATCACCGAAAGCGTGATCATGGACGACCCGCACCGCGCGCTCGAAGTTCTGACCGCGTTGAACGAGATCGGTGTGGCCATCTCGATCGACGACTTCGGAACGGGATACTCCTCGCTGGGTTACCTCAAGAAGCTGCCGGCCACCGAGATCAAGATCGACAAGTCGTTCGTGATGGAGATGGATCGCAACTCCGACGACCGAACGATCGTGCATTCGACGATCGAATTGGCCCACAACCTGGGCCTTTCGGTGGTCGCCGAGGGCGTTTCCAGCCGCCAGACCTGGGAAGAACTGAAGCGTCTCGGTTGCGACACCGGGCAGGGCTACTACTTCAGTCGGCCCCTTCCGGCCGAACGCCTGGCCCAGTGGTGCCGAGAGGCCATGACCGAGACGGTCTGACCCGGTCCGATGGGCTACAAGGCCGGCACGAGGCGTCGCTCGTAGGTCATGTTTCGGCACATCGGTGTGAAACCGGCGTCACGAATCGCCGCGATGATCTGAGGCTCGCCCATCTCGAACACCGTGCCGGCCGACGAGACGACGTTCTCCTCGATCATCGTGCTGCCCATGTCGTTCACACCGAAAGCCAGCGAGGCGGCGCCGAGCTTGGGGCCCTGCGTGACCCAGGATGCTTGCAGGTTCGCGACGTTGTCCAGGAAGAGTCGTGCGACGGACAACGTGCGCAGGTACTCCGCGCTGGTCACCTCGTCTCCGCCCAGTTCCGTGTTCTCGACCTGATAGGTCCAGCCGATGAACGCCGTGAATCCGCCGGTGCGGTCCTGAAGCTCGCGTATCCGATTCATGTGTTCGACGCGGTCGGCCAGTGTCTCCACGTGACCGAACATCATCGTCGCCGTCGAGCGCATTCCCTGGCGGTGCGCCTCTTCCATCACGGCCAGCCACTCGTCCGATGTGCACTTGTTCTTCGCCAGTTGCTTGCGCACGCGGTCCACGAGAATTTCGGCCCCGCCTCCGGGGATCGAGTCCAGTCCCGCGGCCTTCAACCTCGAGATCGTCTCGGCGAGAGTGATGCGGGACGCGCGGTAGATGTGCACGACTTCCGGTGGCGACAGCGCGTGAAGCCACAAATCGGGAAAGGTCGTCTTCAGTCGGCGGAACAGGTCCTCGTAGTAGTCGATCTTGAGCCGTGGGTTGTGGCCACCCTGCAGCAGGATCTGACTGCCGCCAAGGTCGAAGGTCTCTCGGATCTTCTGTTCGATCGTCTCGGTGGCCAGCACGTATCCCTGGTCCGAGGCCGGCTCGCGGTAAAAGGCGCAGAAACTGCAGAAGGCGTTGCAGACGTTGGTGTAGTTGATGTTGCGGTCGATGATGTACGTCACCACGCCGTCGACGTGCTTGCGCCGACGCACCAGGTCGGCCAGCGAGCCCAGCGTCGTCAGCTTCTCGTGACTCAGCAACAACAGGGCCTCGTCAGGCGTGATGCGCTGATCCGCAAGGACCTTCTCGGCGATGGCGTCGAGCCCTTTTCTACGTTCGATCTGCGACATGTGGTTCCCTTTCGACCTCGACGGTCGAACTCTCCGCGCGCTCCTGTCGGCTCGCGATCTCGTGGCACGATGTCCAGCGTCCCAGGGCCAGGCGAATCTCGGGCAGGCGATCGACCAGCTTCAACCGCTCGGCAACCGCCAGAAATCGTTTGATCGCCTGGACCTCGGCAGCGCCCAACCGGTACTGGATGTGCTCCATCAGGTAACCCCGAACGAGCGCCGGGTCGTGGTGCCCGTTCCAGCGGAAATCTTCCGCGATGCGATCGATGACCTTGACTCCTCGCCGCCGCGATTCGTGAAGGATGCGGTAGATCTCGCGGTCCACGACACCGGGCCGCGCAGCCCAGGCGGCGAAGACGAACGGCAGCCCCGATGCCCGTGTCCAGACCTCGCCCAGATCGTGAACCTCGACGCCGTCAGGAGGGGACTCGAACAGCGCCTTGTCACCGATGCGGACGACGGCATCGTATTCTCTCAACGCTTGATCGAGTGCCAGGGGGCCCAGTTCGAACTTCGGTCCGTGGGACCACACCTCGGCGAACAGCACCTGCGCCAGCGCGTTGCTCGTACGGGACTCGCGGTCCAGCGCGACGCGCTCGATCGACGAGATCGGCACACGAGAGAGCAGCAGCACCGAGCGCGACCGGCCGAACGTCGTGATGCCGAGTCCCGGGACGATCTCCAGGTCCGGCATCCGCGCCAGTTCGATGACGGGCAGCAGGGCGACGTCGATCTCTCCCCGCGCCATGCGTTCGGCGAGTGCCGACGGAACGCCGTCGGAGAGCACCACGCGATCGGCTCCCAGGCCTTGTTCCAGGCCATGAATCAGCGGCTTGGTGTTGAGGTAGGAAACGGCCCCGATCCTGATCTTCTGCGACGTCTCCATCCGGCCCTCAGACCACGGCCGGTTGATCGAAGCGATGCAGTTCGTTGTACAGCGAGTCACGCTGGACGGCCTGGCGACCGGCATCACCGATCAGCCCCAACAGGCTATCCATGTTCAGGCCGGAGGGCGTCGTGGCTCCGGCCATGTGCACGATCTTCTCTTCGACGACCGTGCCGTCGATGCAATCGGCGCCCATGTTCAGCGCGGTCTGTGCGATTCGCGGAGTGATCATGATCCAGTAGGCCTTGATGTGGTCGAAGTTGTCCAGCATCAGGCGCGAGACCGCGATCGTCAACAGGTCGTCGAATCCCGTCGGTCCGGGGAGGTGGTCCAGTTCTGTGTTCTCCGGGTGGAACGCCAGTGGGATGAAGCACATGAAGCCGCCCGTGTCGTCCTGCAGCGCGCGAAGCCGGCACATGTGCTCGATCCGCTCGTCGGACCGCTCCACGTGCCCGTACAGCAGCGTGGCGTTCGCCCGCAGTCCGTGGCCGTGCGCGACGCGGACGACCTCGAGCCAGCGTTCGGCCGAGATCTTCTTGGGATATATTTCCCGCCGCACCCGTTCGACGAGGACCTCGGCGCCGCCTCCCGGAAGCGAACCCAGCCCCGCGGCCTTGAAGTCTTCGAAGATCTCGTCGAGCGGTTTCTTGAACCGACGCGAGAAGAAATCGTACTCGGCGGCTGTGAAGGCCTTGACGTGAAGGTCGGGCCGGAGTTCGGTAATGCCGCGAATCAGGTCGGTATAGAACTCGTACGGATAGTCCGGGTTGTGACCGCCGACGATGTGGACTTCGGTCAGTGGTTCGTCCAGGCGCCGCCGAACCTCGTCGAGGCATCGTTCGAGATTCCAGGTCCAGCCCTGCGTCTTGTCCCGGTACGGTCTGTAGAACCCGCAGAACTTGCAGTCCACGGTGCAGACGTTGGTGGGGTTGAGGTGCATGTTGCGGACGAAGTAGGCGTCGTTGCCGTTCTTGCGCTCGCGAACGACGTTGGCCATCGCTCCGATGGCCATCAGTTCCCGCGACTCGAACAGGCGAACCCCGTCGTCGAACGACAGGCGCTTGCCATCCATTACCTTGTCGTGGATATCGGCCAGTCCGGCCGCACGGGCCAACTGCTCGAGAACCTTGGACATCGATCGCACCTCGAAGGGAAGAACTGGATGAGCCGTGCAAGTAAACCGCTTCCGCTGAGCCTGCATTATAGAAACCCGGCCAAACGCGGTCAATTTCGGGAAATGGGGACATTCCTGATTTCCTGCTGGGGCGCCGTCGGAACAATCGATGCTCCGACGCTCGGGAAATCAGGAATGTCCCCATTTCCGAATCTTCGCATTTCCGTTAATCAGGAATGTCCCCATTTCCCGAAGTGATACCATTGGCGTTTTAGGAGGCGAGCCCGGCACATGTGCGGATTCATAGGGGTCATCGGGTCGAAGTCCGCCGTGCACGAGATCTACGAGGGGCTGGTGGCCGTCCAGCACCGCGGGCAGGACGCTGCGGGGATCATCACCTACGACGGGCGCTTCCACGTCAAGAAGGGTGAGGGCCTGGTCCGCGACATCTTCTCGGCCGAGAACATGGAGCGCCTGAAGGGCTCGATCGGCGTGGGCCACGTGCGCTACCCGACCGTCGGGTCCGGGGGCGGCGAGGACGCCCAGCCATTCACGGTAAATTACCCGTTCGGCATCGTCATGGCCCACAACGGCAACGTGGCCAACTACGAAGACCTGCGGGGAGAGTTGGCCAGCGACGGCCTGAGGCACCTGTACTCGGCCTGCGACGTCGAGGTCGTGCTGAACGTCTTCGCCAACGCCCTCGCCGAGTCTGCCCGCGAGGGCTTCACGCTCGAGGCCTACCATCACGCGGTGCGCGAGGTGTACCGCAGGGTACGGGGCGCCTACAGCGTCGTCGGTTACGTCGTGGGCCACGGGATGTTCGCCTTTCGCGACCCCTACGGCATCAAGCCCATCGCCATCGGCAGGCGCGTCCGCAACGGACAGACCGCGTACGCCGTCGCCTCCGAGAGCGTGGTGTTGACCACGATCGGCTACGAGCGGTTGCCGACGCGCAGCCCCGGCGAGGCGTTGTTCATCGACCTCGACGGCAACATCAACATCGAGAAGATCGCAGAGTCGAAGCATCACCCGTGCGTCTTCGAGTACGTCTACTTCGCCCGTCCTGACAGCTACCTCGAGGAGGTTTCGGTCTACCGGTCGCGTCTGCGCATGGGTCGGCGTCTGGCCAAGACGTTCGGAGAGCTCGGCCTCGACGCCGACGTCGTGATTCCCGTACCCGACTCGGCGTGCACGGCGGCCCTCTCCATGGCCAATGAACTCGGCCTTCCGTACCGCGAGGGCCTGGTGAAGAACCGATACGTCGGACGCACCTTCATCATGCCCGACGACGGCGCCCGGCGCAGTTCGGTGCGCAGGAAACTGAACACGATCGAGGAAGAATTCAAGGGAAAGAGAGTCTTGCTGGTGGACGATTCGATCGTGCGCGGCAATACCAGCAAGCAGATCGTGCAACTCGCCCGTGCCGCCGGCGCGGCGCGGGTCTACTTTGCCTCGACGTCGCCGCCGCTGGTTCATCCGTGTGTCTACGGCATCGACATGAGCACACGTCGAGAGTTCGTCGCCCGCGACCGCACGCCGGCTCAGGTCGCCGAGCAGATCGGAGCGGACGCGGTCGTTTATCAGCGATTGGACGATCTCGTGGCCTCGGTGCTGGAGGACCGCCCCGACATCGACCAAATGTGCGCGGCATGTTTTTCGGGCGTCTATCCGACGGGAGACATCACGCCGGAGATGTTGCTGCAGATCGAGGAAGAGCGCACACTACAGGGCAAATAGCCGATCATGAATACGTTCGACATCATTCTGCTGACCTTTGCTTGCGTGCTCGTCGTCGTCGGGATGTTCAAGGGCTTGGTACGCATCCTCCTGGGACTGGCGGCGCTCGTCGCCGCGTTCGCGCTCGCGGCACGATTTCACGAGGGACTGGCCGATCGTCTCGGCGGTGTGGACATCAGTATCGAGGCGCTGAGATTGGTCGCCTACCTGATGATCTTCGTCGGGGTGATGCTGGCCGGGGGACTGATGGCCTTCTTCGCGCGCAGGCTGTTGAAGGCCGCGATGCTCGGCTGGGCCGACCGTCTCGGCGGGGCGGCTCTCGGGTTTGCGGTTTCGATGCTCGCGGCGGCGCTCGTCGTGATTCCCGTGGTGGCCTATTCACCCTACGGCGAACAGGTCCTGGCGCACTCGATCCTGGCCCCGTACATCACCGTCGTTGCCGAGATGGCGACCTCCCTCGTGCCGGAAGAATTGTCCCTGCGCTACAAGCAAAAGATCGAGGATCTGCGCCGCTACTGGCAGCAACAGTACATCGAGGACCTGAACCCGGATTCCCGCAAGGTGTGATTCCGCCCCTCCCAGGAGAGCTTCGTGACGGAGCAGTCATCTCTTTCCGTGGAGATCTATTCGCCGGACGAGCGTCGGGCCCTCCGCCCGTACTTCACCAACCACGACGGCCCGGTCTTCGCCCTGGTCAACTTGCCCGAGGTGGTGAAGGGAGCCCTGTTCGCCCGGTACTCTCGCAGCCCGAAATCGCTGCGGCGATTGTTTCTCGACGAGTTTCTGGATGAAGTCGAGGCGGGCGGCCCGCGTGAGACGGTCGGTGTCGAGCGCGCGGAGAAACTCTACGAGAAGGTCTTTCTGGAGTACGGTGACGATTCGGTGGCCCAGCTCGGCGGTGTGCACCTGGCCTGCGAGAACGTCTCCAACATCCTGACCAAGATTCTGGAGTGGGGCCGACTGATGGCCTACCTCGAGCAATCCACGCGCTACGTGCCTTACACCGATCGCCCCGGTGGTCGCTGGAAGTACCACGTGCCGGCGGAGCTTGCCGACAGCCCGCTCCGCGAAGACTACGTGTCGTGTCTCGACGATGCCTTCGCGACCTACGCGAAGTGGTTCTCGGCGATGCAGGTTCACTTCGGCAAGAGGTACCCGCGAGAGGACGGCGTGTCGGCCGGTGTCTACAAACGCACGCTCCGCGCCAAGGCCCTCGATGCCGTGCGCGGGCTGCTTCCCGCAGCGACGCTGGCCAACGTCGGGATCTACGGGACGGGGCAGGCTTACGAGGCCCTGCTGCTACGCATGCGGGCCAACCCTCTACTCGAGGTGCAGGCCTGCGCCGATTCGATGCTCGAGGAGTTGCGCAAGGTGATCCCGGCGTTCTTGCGGAGGGTGGACCTACCCGACCGGGGTGGGCGCTGGAGCCGCTACCTGCAAGAGTCGCGAGAGGACGTCGAGCGCGTGGCGCGACAGGCGCTCGGCGAGGTGTCGGCGGAGGCGCAGCCCGAGGTCGTATTGAGCGATTTCGACCCCGAGGGCGAGGTCAAGGTCGTCGCGGCCGCGATGTACGCGGTGACGAACCTCCCCGACGTCGAGTTGCAGCGGCGCGCCCGTTCGATGAGCCACGAGCAGCGCCTCGCGGTGCTGAGGGCCTACGTCGGAGACCGGACCAACCGGCGCCACAAACCCGGGCGGGCCTTCGAAAGGACCTCGTACCGTTTTGACATCCTCGGAGACTACGGAGCGTTTCGCGATCTGCAGCGCCACCGCATGCTGACCCTGGAGTGGCAGCGGCTCTCCACCGATCATGGCTATACCGTGGCCGAGGCGATCGGGGACGCGGGAGGGATGGAAGACTGGATGCGCGTGATGGACCGCGCTGCCGGGGTCCACGACGCTCTGTGCGGCGCCGGTCTGCCGCTGGTTGCCTCCTACGTCGTGCCGATGGCCTACCGGGTGCGCTTCTACATGGAAATGAACGCGCGGGAGGCGATGCACACGATCGAACTGCGCACCACGCCGCAAGGCCACCCGAGCTACCGCCGGGTCTGCCAGACGATGCACCATCTGATCGCCGAACAGGCCGGCCATCGAGCGATCGCCGAGGCGATCCGGTTTGCGGACCACAGCGAGGTCGAACTGGAGCGGTTGGAAGCCGAACGTGCGGCCGAGCGTCGCCGGGACGGGGGATAGCCCCGGCGGCGAGCCTACTTGCTGCCGCTGGCCAGTGCCAGGAGGCGGCGTACGGCGTTGTTGACCATCGAGTTGGCGTCTTCGATCGTCGGCGCCATCGCTTCGAGCGTGACCAGTACCTTCTGTCCCTGGCGGCCCGGCCCGATCGTCCGGCTCGAGACCCACACGCCATCGTACTCGTCCGTCAGACGTTCGAGGATCGGACGCAACGACGATTCATCCGCCGTCGGGGATTCGATCTCCCGATAGGCGATCTCGATCTTGCGCGGTCGCTCTCCCAGCTCTACGAGTGCCTCGCCGAGTACCGTCGCCATTTCGGAACTGTTGCCTGGAAGGCAGAGCACCGAGGCACCTCCGGTCAGACGGCACAGGACCCCCGGTGCGACGCCGCGCTCGTTGGGCACCGGTGTCGACCCGACGGGGATGCGGCACATCTTCTCGCGCGACAGTGTCATTCCCCCCGTCGCAGAGAGACGTGACTCATGCAGGCGCCGGTAGGCCCCCTCGACCATGGCCCGCGCTCTCGGGCTGAGTGTCAAAGGCAGTTCCAGTGCCTCGGCCACCCCCGCCAGCGTTCGATCGTCCGGCGCGGGTCCCAACCCACCCGTCGTGATCACGAGATGCGGATTGCGGTCAAGCGCCTCGCAAACCGCCGAACAGATCGCACGCTCGTTGTCGTCGACGACCGTGATGCGGTGGACCAGTCCCCCCCGGCTTGCCAGCGCCTCGGCGATCTTCTTGGCATTACCTTCGCCCAGCCGGCCGCGCAGCAGTTCCCGCCCGACGGCGATGACCTCGACGTGCAACGGACCGGTGCGGTCCGGTCGGACCTTGGGCCCGGCAATGCCGTTGCCGTGAGGCCTGTCAGACAATGGGGTTTTGGGTTCCACGGGTGCCAGACTATAGCGCAAACGCTCGGAATTCGGCAGGCCGAGAGCGAGGACCTAGGGGATACGGATCTGCTGCCCCGGGTAAATCGTCGAGTCGAGCCGCAAGCCGTTGTGAAGCAGCAAGTCGGCCAGTCGGACGCCGTAGTTGACGGCGATCCGGATCAACGTGTCCCCGGTTCGGACCACGTGAACGGCCCGATTGATGGCGCCGCTACCGGCACTGACCCGCAAACGTTGGCCCGACCGTATCAGGTTTTGCCCTGGCGACATGCCGTTGACTTCTCTGAGCGTGGTCAGGTTCATTCCGTACTTTCGGGCGATGCCCGATAGCGTTTCGCCACCACGCACGACGTGGCTGGCGGTGGCCACCGTCTCGTCCGTGATGTTCAGTCGCTGGCCCGTGCGGATCAGACTCTTGCCGCGAGGAATGGAATTCAACTTGCGCAACCGGTCCAGCGAAATGCCGTAGGCCTTGGCGATCGTCGACAGAGTGTCGCCCGGTTGCACCACGTAGGTGCCGTCTTCCTGCAACGAGCGTGACCAGGCGTCGGCAAAGTCGATCTTCGAAGCCGCCAGTCGCTCCAACGTTCCACTGGGCAGCCAGACCGTTATCGCACTGGGAAGTGCAAGACTCGACTTCACGGAGCGTCGACTCCAGGCCGGGTTGATCGAGGCCAGATCGTCGAGCGCGATCCCGTAGGCCGCAGCGATGCGCGCCGGCGTCGTCCTGGCCTCGGTCATGACTTCTTCGAAGTCTTGCAACGGCTCGGGCTGGATGCCCTCGGGGAAATAGCGGTCGGCCCGGCAGGCCACGTCTCGCGCCGCGAGGAACTCGGAATAGAAATTCTTCGACGCAAAGCCGAACAGTCGCCCAC
>Ga0316197_10003984_pt1 | contig 10484 bp, 10 predicted proteins | sample OudBiesiAoxic_MG_FD_204939 | JGI IMG/M metagenome (GOLD analysis project Ga0316197, IMG submission 204939) | Coastal sediment microbial communities from Oude Bieten Haven, Netherlands - site A oxic | ecosystem: Environmental > Aquatic > Marine > Coastal > Sediment | place: Netherlands... | reverse complement strand
CACAAACGCTGGAAACTGACCGAGGAAGACTGGCGTAACCGCGAAAAATGGGATGACTACGAATCGGCTGTGAATGATATCGTCGAACACACCAGCACGCATACCGCGCCCTGGGTGCTGGTGGAGGGTAACGACAAGCGCTTCTCGCGCGTCAAGGTGATCAGTACCTTCTGTGACCGGCTCGAGGCAATGCTATAAGTTACATGATAGCCGTTTCCGCGGTGATGTCGTGGTATTGTCATTACAGTTTGCCAGTTGCAGCTTGCTGACGTGCGCCAGGGGGTGAAAGCGGACTGCCTCATGGGATGTCTCGTGCAGATATAAAAGTTTATCCATGGACATGCTTTTCACGTCCCGACTTGATCTATGTCAAAAATCGCCGGCGATCCAGAGACTAGTATCCGTTTCTGGGAGCCGGCCTGTAACCACTTTGCAGCCAAGGCCACAAGGAGATAATACCCATGTCAACGACAAATCCATTTGCTAACCTGTTTGGCAAGTCACCCTTCAAGGCCTTGCAGGTCCACATGCGCATCGTGCTTGAATGCGCCCGGGAAATCCCGCCTTTGTTTGATGCCCTGGCAGCCGGCGACCAGGAGGCTGTGGTAACCCTCAAAAACAAGATTTTCGAGCGGGAAGCCGAGGCTGACAAAATCAAGAATGACCTGCGCGGCGCCCTGCCAAAAAGCCTGTTCATGCCCGTGGACCGGCGTGATCTGCTGGAAGTCCTGCAAATGCAGGATTCAATCGCTGATACGGCCCAGGATATAGCCGGCATGCTGTTCGAGCGTCGCATGGAAATACCGGCTTTCATGAAGGAGCCGATGCTGGCACTGGCACGGCGCAGTGTTGATGCCTGTGAACAGTCGGCAAAAATTATCGAGGAACTGGACGAACTGGTGGCCATGGGGTTTCGCGGGCGCGAGGCGACCCAGGTCGAGGAAATGGTCGAAAAGCTGAACCTGATTGAAGATGACACGGATGACCTCGGTATTGAACTGGCGCGTCACCTGTTTGAGCATGAAGACGAGATGAAGCCGGTCTCCGTCATGATGTGGTATCAGCTTATCGAGTGGGTCGGGGACCTGGCGGATTATGCCGAGAAGGTCGGCGACCGGCTGCGGTTGCTGATTGCCAGGTAATCGCTTAAAAGTACCAGAATGAAGCTGGCCGGGGCCGTAGAGGTCTCCGCTACAGTGATTTGTCCTTAACAGAAACTGATCCGGGAATAGTCCAATGGAAATAATCGCAACATACGGTTTCATCTTTATGGCCATGGCCGTTGTCTTCGGGCTGTACATGACCTGGGGTATTGGTGCCAATGATGTGGCCAACGCCATGGGAACCTCTGTGGGTTCGGGGGCCATCACGGTCAAACAGGCCATCATCATTGCCGCTATCTTCGAATTTGCCGGTGCGTTTATTGCCGGCGGCAATGTGACCGCGACGATCCGCAAAGGCATCATTGACCCTTCCTCCATCGTCAATCAACCGGAGATCCTGGTATATGGCATGCTCGCCGCCCTGCTGGCGGCCGCCATCTGGTTAATGATCGCCTCATCCAAGGGGTGGCCTGTCTCGACGACGCATTCCATTGTCGGTGCCGTCATCGGCTTCGCCGTGGTGGGTATCGGGGTCGATGCCGTGCAATGGGGCAAGGTTGGCCAGATTGCGGCCAGCTGGGTGGTATCACCGGTACTGGGCGGGACCATCGCCTTCGTGCTGATGATGAGCATCCGTCGACTGATCCTGAACACGGATAACCCGTTCCAGAGTGCAAAACGCTGGGGACCCGCCTACGTCTTTCTGCTCGGTTTTATTATCTCCCTCGTGACCCTGTTCAAGGGCCTGAAACACCTGAAGCTCGAGTTGTCTGTCGGTATGAGCTTTGGGGTGGCGGTGATTTTCGGGCTGGTCCTGGCGGGCATCGGCTGGATGTTGATAAACCGGGTTAAGGTCGATCCGAGTGCTGACCGTGACTTCCACTTTGCCAGCGTGGAGAAGGTGTTCACCCCGATGATGGTCTTTACCGCCTGTGCCATGGCGTTCGCACACGGGTCGAACGATGTTGCCAACGGTATTGGCCCGCTTGCCGCTGTCGTCAGCATTGTGCAATCGGGCGGTGAAGTCGCGCAAAAGGCGTCCTTGCCCCTGTGGATACTGGTGCTGGGTGGTGTCGGTATCGTCACCGGCCTGGCAACCATGGGCTACCGGGTGATGAAGACCATCGGCAGCGGCATTACCCAGCTCACACCGAGCCGCGGTTACTGCGCCACGCTGGCGGCAGCCGCAACCGTGGTACTGGCATCGCGTACCGGTCTTCCGGTTTCCACCACCCATATCGCCGTGGGTGCCGTAATCGGTGTCGGTCTTGCACGCGGTGTCGGGGCAATCGATCTGCGTGTCATTGGCAATATTGTGGTCTCCTGGCTTGTAACATTACCGATTGGCGCCGGACTGGCAGCAGTGTTCTTCTTCACCCTGAAGGGCATGTTTGGTTAACCTTTGCGTGTTCATTGAATAGCGTCGAAATTGACGCCCTTGACTGGATCAAGGGTGTGGCCTATCCCCGTGGTGTGCGCTTTCGCCAGATTATCGTCACCGGACCGCCCGGCAGCGGCAAGTCCACCCTGATTCAGAAGCTGGGTGGCTGGCCGGAAGAGGGCTGTATCGATCTTGCGCAGGATCACTGGTGGCGCAGCCGGATCCTGGCATTCAGACCGCGGGAAGTGCACTTCAGAATACCCTTCAAAGGGTTTCGTGACAGTCATACCGTGTTTGACCGGGCCTGGCTGGATGCGCCGACCCCGCTGGACTACGCCCGGATACATATTCCGCCGGGAAAGCTCTGGTTTTTTCAGACCGACTGGAAGACGCGCTTAGTCTTCGATTTTCAGCTCTCGCCAGCGGAACGCATCTACACCATACGCAAGGCCCGCGCTGCGGTTCAGAGTCACCCGGTTGACCGGACATTCACAAAAGCCGACATTGAGCAACAATGCGCGGTTTATCAGTTACTGGCGCGACACTTTCACCGTTGCGGCATGCACGTCATTGTGCGCAGCGACTTTGAGGGCATACCCCGGACGATTATCGATGCAGAAGATTCCCCGTAATCCTTCAACCTGAGAAAGACAGGGATTATGGCCACGGAATCCACGCAAGAACACGAAAAATAAATACATTACAAGAAATCATTCCGTGTTCTTCCGTGGGTTTCGTGGCTGTTAAATGCAATAGCGGGTACTCGATTTGATTTGATACTGAATCTGCCATTATCTGTTCCAGACTGCTGTCACAGCAGCCTGTTCATTCAGCCACGCGGTCAGCGCTTCAACGGGGTAGATATGCGGCACCATCTTGCCGTCAATACAAATAAATATCGCGACACGGTCCGTTCGTGAGCTGATGAGGACGTGATGTTGGTTAACCTGACCGACATTCAGCCACATTGTCCCCTCCCTGGAGAAGGGGTAGTGGCCAACGATGAACGGGGTGTCACTACCGATTTCCAGACCCTTGCGAAACTGGCGAACATCGTTACGGGTATAGCCTGCGGGAAAGCCTGGCGTCCTGATCCTGCTCCAGGTTATGTCATGGACAATGTCGGGAAACTGGTGTGCATCGACCAGCACTTGCCGCGAAATCTTTTTGCGCGCAGGCCCCGCATGGCAGGCTATAAAATCTTTTGAGAGAACCACTAACGGCGATTGTTGATAAAAGAGTTCCAGTTCCATCTTGTAGGCTTCGCCACGTGAGGCGATCACGTGCTTTTCCCAAAGCAGGCCCTGGGGTACGCCTTGCTTCATTAACTCATGAAGAAAACTGTCGTGGTTGCCAACGATAAAGAAGACCCGCTCGGGAAACCGCAGTTTTAATTTGAAAATCAGGTCCATCATTAACAGCGAGCTGTCCATTTCATCGAGTCTGCCCGGTTCCTCGGAATGCACGGCATCACCGAGGATCACCAGTGCGGCGCTGCCGTTCTCCAGGCTTTCAAGGACAGCATTTTCACTGAGGATGGTCAGCAGATTATCCACCCGGGCATGCAGGTCGCCGACGAGTATTGGCGTGATATTATCCGGCAAATCAAGGATGCCACCGGGGTTGCCCAGGCTATCGCGGCAATGGCCTGCCTCGTTCCTGAGGAGGTCATTGACCTGTTTCAGTGTTGCGCTGGCCTCCTGCGCAGACAAGGGCTCAAGGGGGCCGCCGAAGATTTCCAGTACTCGCTTCAGCGCGGCCCTGCGCCGGTGCGTAATGGCGGGAATGTCCTGTGTGTCGCCGGCCAGCGAGAGATAGGTGCCGAGTTCCGATATCGGGTCCTTGAAAACCAGGCTGTCACCGTTGTGGGTAACGGAAAACTGACGCCGGAAGGCATCACGTGGTGAACTGAATACGGCTTCCTGATCAGCAATCTTGCGGTCTATTGCAAGCGTACTTCCGGGAGACAGTCTCAGAAAGTGGCTGACGCCGCTACTGTAGCGCTCCGGGTCGAACAGTATGAAATCGCAGGGTGACTGATTGCCGCTGGCAGTAATGCCGGGGTCAGGAGAGAGCATCAGGGTCTGCTTACCCATCTCGATCCGGTATTGCTGGTAACCGCTGAGAGGGATGCGCAGCTCCTTGCCCGAGAGTCTCAGCCTTTGGGAGTGATCCGGAATAACTGTTTCTTGCTGTGGCTGAAAATAACCGCGAATATTTTGCCAGAGTGATTGTTTTGTCATGCTGGAATGAACCGCTTCGTCGCTGTGGCTGCATCTTGATTAAATGAACAATGCTTGCAGTGTAGCAGATGGTCAGCATGATTTATGCATGCGCGATTTTGTACTGAAAAGGTTGTCGGCGGAAGTGGTAATTGGGTGCCATGGATTGTTACACTCGCGGCTGTTTGAAATCCTGTCGTATTGTGTACGATTAACCTGCAGCAAGAGACGATGCCTATGGCCGTAAAACCCGGTTACTTTTGTCGACAGTCCGGAGTTATTCCCTACCGCGTACGCAAGGGGAATCTTGAAATCCTTCTGATTACCTCACGTAAGGAACGTAACTGGATAATTCCCAAGGGAATCATTGAGCGCGACTACAATGCGCGCAGCTCGGCCGCCAAGGAGGCGCTGGAAGAGGCGGGGGTCAAGGGCGGTGTGCACGGCAAGCTGCTGGGTATCTATCGACACAGGAAACTGGGTAAGACCTGTACCGTAAAGGTCTATCCGATGCGTGTCACCAGGATCTACAAGCGTTGGCCGGAAACTGATCGGGATCGCGAGTGGGTGTCCCTGAAGAAAGCGCTGAAGCGGGTCAGTAATGACAGTTTAAGGCAGGTGCTGAGGAAACTGCCGGCAACAATTTGAGTGACTGGCGTTGCCCAAAGCGTCTGTTAGCACTCCAGGAGCGGAACGCATCCGCGATCGCTAGCGGTTGTTTTTTATCATGGCTCGACGCGCTCTGGCGGGAAGTGACAGATGAAGGTACTGCCACCCCCCACCTTGCTGATAATTTCCAGTTCTGCCTCGTGGCGTTCGAGTGCGTGCTTGACAATGGCCAGCCCGAGACCTGTGCCCCCGGTGTCGCGTGAATGACTGGCATCGACACGATACAGACGCTCGGTCAGTCGCGGGATATGGCGGGCGGCAATACCACCGCCGCTATCAGTGACACTGAGATGAGCGCCCTCAGGATCAACCTGCCACCGGATTCTGACTTCTGCCTGGTTCGGGGTGTGTTTGATGGCATTGGTGACCAGGTTTGAAAAGGCGGTACGAAGTTCCTTTGCGTTGCCACGCAAGCCGGCTGGCGAACAAATATCCAGTTGCAGGACATGCTGTGCCGGCCCACTCAGGGCGCGTGCCTCCTCGATAATCGCTGTCAGCATCGTCGCTATAGGAACCTGCTCGTCAGCTGCGGATTGCGGCTGCATTTCAAGGCGTGACAATGTCAGCAGGTCGGACACCAGTTCATTCATGCGGCGTGCCTGTTGATGCATCAGCTCGGTTGATCGCGGCAGTGTGGCCAGATCAGGTTTATCCGTGTTCAGCTGTTCAGCAAGACCGGATATGACGGTCAGGGGGGTGCGCAGTTCATGTGACACATTGGCCACGAAATCACGCCGTGCCGTATCGAGGTAATACTGGCGGGTGATGTCTCGTGCCACGAGCAATAGCCGTTTGGCTCCATGTGTCAGGTGAGCAATAAAAACCGACAGGATCTTCGCCCGGTTTGCCGGTGAGGTAATGACCACTGGCGTGGAAAAATCAGTGCCTGCCAGATATTCACCGAGTAGCGGGTCCGGTGCCAGGGCGGTCAACAAGCGGCCCTGTGCATCCGGCCAGACGATACCCAGCAGGTTGCCGGCGGCGGTGTTGGACCAGTCGATCAGGCCTGATGGATTCAGGATGACCACGGCATCGGGCAGGGTGTTGACCGTGTCCCGAAAACTCTCTAGTTGATACGAGAGCTCGCGCTTGCGTGTGTCATGGCTGGCGTACAGTTCCTGAATCTCTCGGATGACACCGCGCCATAGACCATAAGGCCGCGGCCCCTGTTGTCCGTCTTGCCCGAGCAGGTGCGTTAGCCGGTTTAGTTGATACACATGCCAGCAGAGATACACCAGCAGTCCGAGTAACAGACACGGCAGCAGTTGTCCCGTGAGTGCACCGGCCAGGCCTGCCGTGAGCACGGTCCCAAGGAACAGCCGAAGTTCTTCTTGCCAGTGGTTGGGCATGCTGAACATCATACTACGGAAGGGCGATTAGCCGCGTCAGGTTGCGCAAACCGGGGCCGTGCGCTGCAGCGGCCGCTCTCTCAGTCGCGGCTGGAAAAGCGGTAACCGGCACTGCGCACCGTCTGGATAAGGCGGTCGTGTCCGGAAGGTTCGAGTAATTTGCGCAGGCGGCGGATATGTACATCGACAGTACGTTCTTCCACGAAGGCCGTGTCCCAGACCTGCTCGATCAACTGTTGACGACTGTAGACACGTTCCCGGTGACGCATGAAAAAATGCAGCAGGCGGTATTCCAGTGGTGACAGCTCCACAGGGATTTCAGCCGCGCTTACGCGACATGTCCCCGGGTCAAGCAACAGGCCGTCGGCCTCCAGCCATTCCTTGTCGTCGTGCGGTGCAGTGCGGCGCAGTACTGCCTTGATCCGTGCCAGTAATTCATTGACAGAGAAGGGCTTGGAAATGTAATCATCGGCAGCGGCTTCCAGTGCGGCAATCTTGTCTTCCTCCTGGTCACGCGCCGTCAGCATGATGATGGGAGGGGTGCTGCCGGATTTATCATGTTGCAGCTGGCGGGCAAACTCAAAACCGGATTGTCCGGGCAGCATCCAGTCGAGGAGTATCAGGTCAGGCTTTCGGGAAGCGATCAGCTGCCGTGCTTCCAGCACATTGCCGGCCTCGAGCCATGTGTAACCCTCGCGGGTCAGCGCCATGCCGACCATTTCGCGGATGGCAGGATCATCATCAACAACCAGGATGCAGGACATGGTAAGCAAGCATAGCGCAGAAGGACAGCAAATCAACGTGGGCTGTAAGATGACACTTAGTCAAGAACTCTGCCACGGAGGCACACGGAAAACACGGAAATATTTCCGGTGAAGCAGCTTTTCTTCCGTGTTTTTCCGTGTGCTTCCGTGGCTAATTGAAAGTTTTCATTGGGGGCTCGGCTTTTGCAAGCACCATACGGCCTATTTATGTGGAATGAGTTAACCCGTCATGTACAACAGGAAAGCTGCAATCCTAGCCGTAACGACCTTCAATATAGTCGGCGGTTTCCTTCTTTTCCGGTGTAACGAACATATCGTCGGTGGCTGTATGCTCCACGACCTTGCCCATCAGCATGAAGATGCACTCTTCACTGGCACGCCGTGCCTGCGCCATGTTGTGGGTCACGATCAGGATGGTGTACTGGCCACGCAGTTCCCAGATCAGTTCTTCCACGGCCTCGGTACCCTTGGGATCAAGCGCGGAGCAGGGTTCGTCCATCAGCAGCAGGCCCGGCTTGACCGGCAGCAGACGGGCGATACATAGCTTCTGCTGTTCCTCCAGCGAGAGTTCGGTGCCCTTGCTGTCCAGCCGGTCCTTGACCTTGTCCCATAACAGTACCTGTCGCAAGGCGCTCTCGGCGATATCATCCTGCTCACTTCGCGAGGCGCGTTTACCCCCGGTGTGCAGGTTATAGCCAAACAATACATTGTCACGGATGGAAATCGGCAGGGGATTCGGTCGCTGGAAAACCATGCCGATTTGTTTTCTGACCTGAACGAGTTCCACGGCCGGGTCATAGATGTTGTTACCGTAGACATTGATACTGCCATCGATACGAACATAGCCGAGCCGCTCGTTGATGCGGTTGACGCTGCGCAGGAAGGTTGACTTGCCGCAGCCGGAAGGTCCGATCAGTGACGTGATGATGCCTTGCTTGATGTCGAGGTCGATATCGAACAGGGCCTGAAACGTTCCATACCAGAGATTCAGCTTCTCCGTGTGGATGGCAAATTCCATGGAATTATCAGTGACCGCCTGGTTGCTTGTGTTCATCATTTTTCCAGTTAAATTCTTAACTATTCAGTTAATCACTTACCGTTGTAGGGCCGAATTTATTCGGCCAAGCACGGCTGGTCGAATGAATTCGACCCTGCAGTATAGCTATTAGACTTGTTTCACCCAAACCGTCCCTCGATATAATCGCGGGTGCGGGGGTCCTTGACCTCACCGGTAAACAGGTCCTCGGTTTCGCCGATCTCGACACATTCGCCATTGAGGAAAAACGCGGTACGGCTGGCGAGACGCCGCGCCTGCTGCACCAGATTGGTGACCAGGATAATGGTCATTTCCTGTTTCAGTTCCTTGAGAACATCCTCGATGCGCATGGTCGTTACCGGGTCGACGGCGATGGAGAACTCATCCAGCATCAGCACTTCCGGTTCCTGCGAGAGTGCCCGGGCGATTGTAAGGCGCTGTTGCTGGCCGCCGGAGAGCAAGCTGCCGAGGGAGGTCAGCCGGTCCTTGACCTCGTCCCAGAGTGCGGCACGGGTCAGGCAGCGCTCGACGATGATGTCGAGGTCGGCCTTGTTTTTCATGCCAGACAGGCGCGGCGAGAGGGCCACGTTGTCATAAATGGTCATCGGCAGGCCGACCGGCAGGGGGAACACTACCCCGATGCGGGAACGCAGGGCATAGACGTTTTTCAGTCGGCGGATATCGAGACCGTTGAACAGGATGTCACCGTTGACACGCATATTGGAGTTGAACATGTCCATGCGGTTCAGGGTCTTCAGGAACGAGGTCTTGCCGGCATTGGCCGGGCCGATGATGCCGAATATCTCGTGTTCGCGAATCGACAGGCTGACGTTGCTGAGCGCGGCGTCATTCCCGTAACGGATAGTCAGGTCACGCACTTCCAGTTTTACGGGTGCGTCATCTGCTACGCCTGCAGGCGCACCTGCTGCATTCTGCACGGCGGCTACCATTTCTTTTTTCCTCGCAGGTACATGCGGAAGGCGATGGAGACGCTGTTCATTATCAGCACCATGGCGATAAGTACCAGTGCCACGCCGTAGGGAAGGTCCTCGGGAACGCCGGGGACCTGCGTCGATACCACGAACAGGTGCAGTGACATGGCCATGGTCTGGTCAAAGACGCTCTGTGGCAGAAACGGGGTGAAGAATACGGCGCCGGTGAACATGATCGGTGCTGTTTCACCAGAGGTGCGCGACACCTCGAGGATGACACCGGTCAGAATACCGGAGACCGCATTGGGCAGCACCACGCGGCGGATGGTCTGCCAGCGGGTCGCACCCATGTTCCAGCAGGCCTCGCGAAACGCGTGCGGCACGGCCGTCAGGGACTCACGGGTCGCGACAATCACCACCGGCAGGGTCATGATGGCGAGCGTCAGGCTGGCCGCGAGGATGCTGGTGCCGAATTTGAAAAACAGCACGAAGGCGCCGACCCCAAACAGGGCATGCACGATTGACGGCACGCCGGCCAGGTTGATAATGGCCAGGTTGATGATTCGGGTGAACCAGTTCTCGCCGGCGTATTCACTGAGATAGATGGCAGCTGCGATTCCCAGCGGCACGGAAATCAGCAGTGCGACTGCCACCAGCCAAACAGTACCGAACAGTGCAGGGAACAGCCCGCCTGCGGTCATGCCATCGGTCGGGCTGGTAAACAGGAAATCGATAGAGATCACCGAGCCGCCTTTTACTATCAGGGTCCCGAGGATGAGCAGTACCGGTATGATCAACAGCAGGGTCATCATCAGGAACAGGGTCCTGTAGAGGCGCTGGACCCGCTGGTTGTGTACATTGAGTTCAGATGTCTCGAACATTTGTTAGCCCTTGCGTATGCCGCGCACGATCAGGTCGGCGGTGAGGTTGATAACGAAGGTGATCAGGAACAGGAAGATGCCAATGGTGAACAATACCTGGTAGTGATCGGAGCCCACGGCCGTTTCACCCAGTTCCGCGGCAATGGT